>Ga0065721_10050007_pt1 | contig 24304 bp, 19 predicted proteins | sample Mesricmetagenome_FD_59108 | JGI IMG/M metagenome (GOLD analysis project Ga0065721, IMG submission 59108) | Mesophilic microbial community from rice straw/compost enrichment Sample: eDNA_1 v2 (version 2) | ecosystem: Engineered > Solid waste > Grass > Composting > Bioreactor | place: USA: Davis...
CCCCTGCGCGACCGCGGCCGGCGCCAGCACGGCGGCCGCCACGCCCAGCGCGCACGCCGCCGCCAGGCGGCGCCGGCCCATCCTCCATCCCTTGCTCGACGAATCCATCATGGCTTGTCTCCTTTGAATCGTTTCCAAATTGGCCGGCACGGCGGGTCGATGCCCGTTTTCCGGCGCGGCTCAATGGCTCACAGAAGGTGGCGCGAAGCCCCGAGGCAAACCGGCCTTGGCGATGGCGCCCAGCAGGCTCACTTCGGGCAGCGCCCGGGCGAGGATGTCGCGCACGGCGACCAGGCTCGGCAGCTCGATGCCGGTGTCGAAGCCCAGGGCCTGCAGCAGGAAGACGAGGTCTTCCGAGACGATGTTGCCGCTGGCCCCGGGCGCATGCGGACAGCCGCCCATGCCGCCCAGCGCCGCGTCGAACTCGCGGATGCCCTCTTCCAGCCCGGCCGCGACGTTGGCCAGGCCCAGCCCGCGCGTGTCGTGCAGGTGCAGTGCGATCGGGATCTCGCCCGCCACCGCGCGCGCGCGCCGCACCAGGCTGCGGATCGCGTTCGGGGCGGCATAGCCCACCGTGTCGGCCAGGACGATTTCCCGTGCGCCGGCCGCCAGGTAGCCGTCCACCAGGCGCAGCACCTCGTCGGCGGCCACCGGGCCCTCGATGGTGCAGCCGAAGGCCGTGGACACCCCGCCCGCCAGCACCGTGCCGGTGCCGGCTGCGAGGCGGGCCACCTCGCGGAAGCCGGCCAGGGACTCCTCGCGGCTGCGCCGCACGTTGGCGCGGTTATGGCTCTCGCTGGCCGAGATCACGTAGTTGAGCTTGTGCGCGCCCAGCCGCAGGGCGTCCTGCGCGCCGCGCGCGTTGGGCACCAGCGCGGCCACCGTCAGCCCCTCGATGCCCAGCGCGTGGCGCACCACCTCGGCGGCATCGGCGAACTGCGGCATCAGCCGCGCCGGCACGAAGGAGCAGACCTCGATCTCGCGCACGCCGGCGGCGAACTCGGCGTCGATCCAGGCCAGCTTCTCCGCCGTGGGCATCACCTGCGCGATGCTCTGCAGGCCGTCGCGCAGGCCCACCTCGCGCAGCCGTACCTTGCGGTCGGGGACGTCCAGGCCGTCCATCACGCTCAACGCCCCACGAAGCGCGGCGCGCGCTTCTCGTTGAAGGCGCGGATGCCCTCCTGGCGGTCGTCGGTCGGGATCAGGCGGCTGTAGGCCTCGATCTCGAAGTACATGCCGGTGCGCAGGTCCATCTGCATGCCGAAGGTCACGGCCTTCTTGGCCTGCCGCACCGCCACCGGGGCGTTGGCCAGGATGCGCTGGACGAGCTTGAAGGTTTCCTGCTCCAGCGCGTCCCGCGGATGGACATGGTTGACCAGGCCACAGGCCAGGGCCTCCTGCGCGCCGAAGGTCTCGCCGGTGAAGATGAGCTCCTTGGCGCGGCGCACGCCGATGGCGCGCGGCAGCTGCTGCGTGCCGCCGCCGCCGGGCATGATCCCGCGCGAGACCTCGGAGAAGCCGAAGCGCGCGTGGTCGGCGGCGACGATGAAGTCGCAGGCCAGCGCCAGCTCCAGCCCGCCCGCGATGGCCGCGCCGTTGACGCTGGCGATCAGCGGCACCGGGCAGTCGTAGATGGCGCGGATCATCCGCTCGAAGAGGTAGTGCTGGGTATCGAACTGCGCGTCGGTCATGCCGTCGCGCTCCTTGAGATCGGCGCCGGCGCAGAACACGCGATCTCCCGCGCCGGTGAGCACCACGCAGCGGTAGGCCTCGGGCGCCGCCTCGATGGCATCGAACACCGCGATCAGCTCGCGGCCCATGGTGGTGCTGATGGAATTGGCCACCTGCGGCCGGTTCAGCCGCACCACCAGCAGCCCCTCGAAGGGCGAGGACAGGGCCAGCGTGTCCAGCGGCGTGTTCAGGTTCAAGAGCGACATCAGACCTTCTCCCGGATGAGCGTTGCGGCGCCGAGCGGCGCGATGAGGTGGTCGTGCTGGCCCAGCGCCGGCGTGTTGCCGGGCAGCGGCGGGCGCACGCCGTCGAAGGAAACCGGCAGCGCGACGGTGGTGGTGCGCTGGTCGGGCGTGCGGCGCAGGATGTCCAGCGCCAGCGTCTGCGGGTCCTGGACCACGTCGGCCACGGTCTGCAGCGGACCGCAGGGGATGGACGCGCCCTCCAGCCGCCGCAGCCACTCGCGCGCCGGCGCCTCGCCAAAGCGCGCCTGCAGCAGCGGGATCAGCGCCTTGCGGTTGGCCACGCGCTGTCCGTTGGTGACGAAGCGCGGGTCGCTGGCCAGCGCCGGCAACTCCATCACCTTGCACAGGCGCTGGTACAGCGTGTCGTTGCCCGCCGCCACCAGGATCTCGCCATCGGCGCAGTCGAAGACCTGGTAGGGCACGATGTTCGGGCTGGCCGAGCCCAGCCGCGCGGGCTGCTGGCCGCCGGCCAGGCTGTCCGACAGCGGCACGGTCATCCACGCCAGCGCTGTCTCGAACAGCGACACGTCCACCACGTGGCCGCGGCCATCGGCGTCGCGCTGGCGCAGCGCGGCGAGCACGCCGATCACGGCCCACATGCCGGTGCCCATGTCGTTGATGGAGATGGGCACGCGGCTGGGCTCGTCGTCGTCATGGCCCACCAGGCTCATCATCCCGCTGTAGGCCTGCGCCAGCGGGTCGTAGCCGGGCTTGTCGCGCAGCGGGCCGCCGGCACCGAAGGCGCCCATGTTGCAGACGACCAGCGTGGGCCGCCGCGCCAGCAGGTCCCGTGCGCCCAGGCCATGCTTGTCGAGCGCGCCGGGCTTGAGGTTCTGCAGCACCACGTCGGCATGCGCCGCGATGAAGTCGCGCACGGCCCGGGCCTGCGCCCCGTCATGGAAGTCGGCCCGCACGCTCTCCTTGCCATGGTTCATGGCATGGAACAGCGCGGAGGCGTCGTCGATGAACGGCGGCCCCCAGCCGCGGGCGTAGTCGCCGCCCTGGGCGCTCTCGACCTTGACCACGCGCGCGCCCAGGTGCGCCAGGATCAGGCCCGCATAGGGAGCGGCCAGGCTGTGGCCGATCTCCACCACGCACAGGCCTTCCAGCGGGCGGACGGCGTCCATGGCATGCGGTTGCGAACGGGACGATTCACTCACGCTCGCCTCCGTTGGGCGGCACGTCCACGCCGTACAGCTCGCGCGCGGCACGCGCGGAGACGTAGCCGTCGAGCACGTCGCGCCGCACCGCCTCGTGCGCTCGCTCGCGCGGGTCGCCGTAGCCGCCGCTGCCCGCGGGCTGCAGCAGCACGCGGTCGCCGCGGCGCACGATCTCGGTCGCGCCCTTGGGCGGCATGCGCAGCGAGCTGCCGTCGGCGCGCAGCACCGTGCACTCGAAGCGCGCGCCGGCCTGGCCGCCGAAGTAGCCCTCGGGCGCGGACTCGCCGCGCTCGCCCGCCACGGTGAAGGTCGCCTCGTCGAACTCGACGCGGTAGGTGCGGCGCGCGGTCAGGCCGCCGCGCGTGCGGCCGGCGCCGCCGCTGTCGGGCACGAGCGCCCAGGCCTCCACCGTCAGCGGCATGGTCTGCTCGATGAACTCCACCGGCAGCGCCCCGGCATTGCCCACGTAGACGCGGATGCCGTTGACGCCGTCGCGCGTGGCGCGCGCGCCCATGCCGCCGCCGTGCGGCTCCACCATGCTCAGCCAGGGCTTGCCGGTGCGGCGCACGCGCTGCGCGTCGGGGTCGCGGCCGCCGAACACGCCCGAGCACGCGGCGCAGTTGCTCTGCCCGATCACGCGCTCGGGCACCGCCTGCGACAGCGCCTTGAACAGCAGGTCGATCACGCGCGGCGAGGTCTCGGTGTTGCCGCTCACGACCGAGGCCGGGTAGCTGCAGTTGACGATGCTCCCTTCGGGCGCGTGGATGGTCACGGGCCGGTAGCAGCCCTGGTTGATCGGGATCGAGACGTCGGTGAGCGCCTTGACCGTGAACCAGGTGCTGTTGCAGGTCACGGCCAGCGTGCAGTTGATGCCGCCGCGCGCCTGCGCGCCGGTGCCCGTGTAGTCGAAGTGGATGTCGCTGCCCTTGACGGTGACCTTCACCTTCACCGGCACCGGCTCGCCGCTCCAGCCTGGGGCGTGCACGCCCTCGACCACGTCCTCGGCCTCGTACACGCCGTCCGGGATGGCGGCGATGGCCTCGCGCATCAGCGCCTCGGAATGGTCCAGCGCGCGGCGCATGGCGTCGCGCAGGTTGCGCACGCCGTACTTGGTGGCCAGCATGCGGATGCGCTGGTCGCCCACGAAGGTGCCGGCGTACTGGGCCTGGATGTCGAGCTGCCGGCCCTCCGGGTCGCGCGTGTTGTTGACGATGAGCGACTGCACGTCGGGCACGATCTCGTCGCCGCGGTACAGCCGCACGGGCGGGATGCGCACGCCCTCGCCGAAGATGTCCCAGGTGTTGACGCCGTAGCTGCCCGGGGCCTGGCCGCCGATGTCGGTCCAGTGGCCGCGCGTCATCACGAAGGCCACGATCTCGTCGCCGACGAAGACCGGGCGCGTGAACTGCACGTCGGGCTGGTGGTTGCCGCCGCCCAGGTACGCATCGTTGCTGATGATCACGTCGCCCGGGCGCAGCCTGTCGCGCCCGATCGCCTCCACCGAGGCCTTGGTCGAGATCACGGCCGAGCCCAGCATGGTGGGAATGTCGTTGCCCTGGGCAACCAGCTGCATGTCCGCGTCGAAGACCGCGGCCGAGGCGTCGGCGCCCAGGTGCATGATGGGGCTGGCCGCCGTGCGCATCATCGCGATCTTCATTTCGCGGGCGATGGCGTAGAGCGAGTTGCGGATGATTTCGTAGGTAATGGTGTCCATGTGCCGGTGCCCTCAGAGCGCGATGCGCAGGTTGCCCACGGCGTCGATGTGCGCGCTCTGCCCGCGCTTGAAGACGACGCAACTGCTGTGTTCCTCGATGATGGCCGGCCCCTCGATGCGGTCGCCGGCGGCCAGGTCCACGCGGCGGTGCACCGGCAGGCGCTGCATGCGGCCCTCGACGAAGACCTCGCGCCAGCGCCCGGGCGCCTCGCCGGCGGCCGCCGCGGCTTGCCGCACCACGCCGCGCCAGCCGGTCTTCACCCGCGCCTGCACCCGCAGGTTGCCCAGCACGATGGGCTGGTCGGGCTTGATGAAGTTCCACATGCGCTGGTGCACGCGCTCGAAGCCGGCGCGCACGGCCGTGCGCAGCCCTTCGCCGTCGGCCGCGCCCAGCGCGTCGGCGGCGATCTCCACCGCCAGCCCTGCCGGCTGGCCGGCATAGCGGCAGTCGGCGCTGAAGTGCAGCTCCACGTCCACGCCCGCCGGTTGCGCGTGCAGGGCCTCGCGCGCCTGGCGCTCCAGCGCGGCGCAGGCCTCTCGGATGCGCTGCGAGGGCGTGGCCGCCAGCTCGGACTCCACGGCGCTCTGGCCGTCGAACTGCCGGTCCGCCACCACCATGCCGAAGGCGCTGAACAGGCCCGGCAGCGGCGGGACGATCACGTGCTTGATCTCCAGCTCCTCGGCCAGGTCCACCGCGTGCACCGGGCCCGCGCCGCCATAGCACATGTAGGCCAGCTCGCGCGGGTCGTGGCCGCGCTCCACGGTCATGATGCGCATGGCCTGCGCCATCAGCGCGTTGGCCACCGCGCGCACCGTCCAGGCGGCCTCCAGCACCGGCACGCCCAGCGGCTGCGCCAGGTGCTCGCGCACCGCCCGCTCCGCGGCCCGCACGTCGAGCTTGAACTCGCCGCCCAGGAACGAGTCCGGGTCGATGTAGCCCAGCAACAGGTTGCAGTCGGTGACCGTGGGCCGCGTGCCGCCGCGCCCGTAGCAGGCCGGCCCCGGGTCGGCCCCGGCGCTCTCCGGCCCGATGCGCACGCCGCCGCCGCTGTCGATCCAGGCGATGGAGCCGCCGCCCGCGCCGATGGAGTCGATGTCGATGGTGGGCGCGCGAACCGCGTGCGTGTGCAGCAGACCCTGGGTGCGGATCTCCGGGCGCAGTTCCTGGATCAACGACACGTCGAAGGTGGTACCGCCCATGTCGCCCAGGATCACGCCCGGCATCCCGGCCTGCTCGCAGTTGCGCACCGCCGCGCTGACGCCGCCGGCCGGGCCGGATTCGAGCAGCACGATGGGGCGCGCCGCCACCATGTCGATCGAGGCCAGCCCGCCGTTGGACTGCATGAACAGCAGTTCGCCCCTGAAGCCCAGCTCGCGCAGCTGCTGCTCGAAACCCCGGGCGTAGCGCCCGCACACGGGTCCCAGCTGCGCATTGATCACCGTGGTGCTGGTGCGCTCGTACTCCTGCATCTCCGGATTCACCTCGTGCGAGGCGGTGACGAAGCGCGTGGGCAGCAGCCGGCGCAGTTCCGCCAGCGCCAGCTTCTCGTGCTCGGGATTCACGTAGGCGTGCAGGAAGCAGATCGCCACCGCCTCGATGGTCAAGGCCTTGATCTGCGCGGCAATGGCGTGCAGCGCCTGCAGGTCCAGCGGCCGCTCCACGCTGCCGTCGTGGCGAATGCGCTCGGGCACCTCCAGGCGCCAGCGCCGCTCCACCAGCGGCACGGGGTCGTCGAACTGCAGGTCGTACAGGTCGGCGCGGTCGTGGCGCGAGACGCGGCGCAGCTCCAGCACGTCACGGAAGCCCGCGGTCGTGACCAGCGCCGTGCGCGCCCCGGTGTGCTCCACGATCATGTTCGTGGCCATGGTCGTGCCGTGGCCGATGAAGCCGATGTCTCCCGCCTGGCGCCCGCCGAGCTCCAGGATGCGCTTGAAGCCCTGCACGGCCCCCACCACGCGGTCCGCAGGCGTCGTGGGCACCTTGGTCGCCCAGATCTGCCCCGAGGCGTCGTCCACCAGCACCACGTCCGTGAACGTGCCGCCCACGTCGATTCCGATCCGGTTCATCCGTGTCTCCCACCAATCAGTGAAACGTTTCCAATCAAGTTTGCCATGTTGGCTTTCGATGCGTCGCTTGCAGTAGCGCCAATGAATTGAAACGTTTCCAACTATAGGCGTGAATTGAGGCGCGTCAAGCCGGGTTGTCCTGCGGTCGTGTGAATGGCTGTATCCGTGCGGCGGGAGTGCACCGGCGCTCAGGACGCCGGTGCCGCGCAGGAGCCGCGCACCACCAGTTCCGCGTCCACCGACAGCCGCTGCCGCGGCAGCGAGGGCTGTGCCAGGCGATCGATGAGGAAGCGGCCCGCCGCCTTGCCGAGCTGGTCGTGGCTCCAGCGCACCACGGTGAAGGCCGGCGCCGCGAGCTGCGCCACGTCGCTGTCGGCCCCGGCGATGACGGACACGTCCCGCGGGATGGACAGGCCCAGCTCGCGCGTGGCGCGGATCACGCCGGGCAGCAGCGCGCTGCCGCCGGCGATGAGCGCGGTGGGCCGGTCGCCGCGGTCCAGCAGCCGCTTGGCCTCGGCATGACCCATGTCCGTGCCGAAGGAGCTCAGCCGAACCCATTCCTGCGGACAGGACAGGCCACGGGACTGCAGGCCCAGCCGGAAGCCTTCGAGCCGGCTTTGCGTGGGGTGCACATCCGGCTCGCCGGAGATGAAGGCGATGCGCCGGTGCCCGATGTCGGCCAGGTAGCTCACCGCCTGGCACATGCCCGCGGCATGGTTCACCGCCACGGCGTCGAGCCCGGCCGGCATCTCGCGGTCGATCAGGACGATGGGAAAGTCCATCTGCTCCAGCGTCTCCAGCAGGAGCGGGTCGGTTTCGGAGGACGTGGCGATCACGAGCCCGTCGATGCGCCGCTGCTGGAAGCCCCGCATCAGCGCAATCTCGCGTCGGGCGTCGTGGTAGCTGGAGGCCACCATGAGCGAGAAGCCCGAGGCGTCGATCTCCTTTTGCATCGAGTCGACGAACATGCTCAGCACCGGTACGGTGAAGTCGCGCATGACGCAGGCGAAGGTCATCGAGCGATGGCTGCGCATGCTGCGCGCGACGATGTCCGGCACGTAGCCGAGCTCGGCGATGGCGGCCTGCACGCGCTTGCGCTTGTCCTCGCGCACGTTGGGCTGGCCGTTGATCACGCGTGATGCGGTACCGAGCGCCACCTTGGCGCGTTTGGCCACATCGAGAATGGTGGGTTTGCGCTCGGGCCCTGGGCCCGGCTCGCCCACGGGCTCGGAGGCCTGTCGCTGCCGTTCCAGTTTGGATTCAGATTCCATGCTTAGGTTCGTTTTCCGGTGCTCCAGGGCCCATGCCTTCCCTGCGACCGATGACACCGACCATCTCTTGCGCCCGCGCGCGGCGGCTGTTCCAGAGGACATCGGCCACCACAGCCGAGCTGCAATAGCTTAGCTTGACTCGAAGCGCAGCTGCCGCGGCATCCGCAGCGCTGCGGCGAGCGCCTCGTCGAACGCCCTTGCGTCCTCGTGCTGCACGCAACGCCCGGCACCAGGAACAAATTCCGGCCAGTGAGTTCCGGAGCAATGTAAATGCGTGCTCAACGATATTGAGCCGGCCACGGCAGATCGCATCCTCGCTCCCGATGCCGGCCACCGGCAAGCCTTGGCAGCGTGCGCAGCAGCAGGTCCGAACGGTGAAGCCGGCGCTTCTTCATGCGATCACGCTCGACATGGGTGCCGTGGATGTGCAATGCCAGTTCGTCCACCGATGGGGTACTGGCCGGCAACCGCTCTCAATGACTCCACGCAGCACCTGCACAGCGTGTTGCGCCTGTCCGACCGCATCTGCAGCTACCCCGTGCACGAGCCCGGGTCTTTATGCCGCCTGATTCAGGTTCATCATGCCGGCTTTCCAGCAGGAAGAATTTCGCGCAGAGCAGAAAAGGCAGCTGCATTGAAACCCGCTCTCCACACCAGCCATGTATCCATTCTTGCAATGTCTCGGACTCGAAGGGCGGGCGATGGATTCACGAGGTTCAAGACAGCGCGCGGCATCAGGCATGTGCACGCGCCGCAGGTCACGCAGGCGAGCATGGCGTGATAGGAAGCGACCTCCTGGATCTTGAGCGCCGGGTCACGTGGCGCGAGCCAGTCCTCGGCAAGGGCACGGTAACTGCAACCTCGGCCGAAGGCCGCAAGCGAACGGACAGCCACGTCGCCAGCCTTGCGGACCGGGGGATGGTCCGCAGGCAATACCAGGACCAGTTCTTCCTCATACATCCGTGCTCCGCGCAGCCCCATCTCCAGCAGGTCTGCCCTCGACCTGATTTCGCTGTTGCCATAGAGCGCGATGAACGCGCAATCCACCAGGCCGTTTCGGGTCGCTTCCAGCATCGCGCGTGACGGCCCGGTGACGACGTTGAGTTCCACTTGGGGCCAGCGCTGGTGAAACAGCGCCAGCGGCCCGGGCAGCCGCGTGGCCGCCGTACTCTCCATGCACCCGATCCTCAGCTTGCCGCTGGGGGCCCGCGGGTGCATTGCCTGGCGCATCTCCTGCGTCAGCGCCACCATCCGGTTCGCATAGTCCCTGAAGCGCTCGCCTTCAGGCGTCAGGCTCAGCCGCTTGCCTTCCCTGCGAAAGAGATCCACGCCGAGATCCTTTTCGAGTTGCTGGATACGCGTCGTGACGTTGGACTGAACCCGCCCAAGCTGTACTGCAGCCCGGGTGATGCTGAGCTCTGCCGCGACGGCCAGGAAGATCTCGAGACTCGATTCGTCCATGAAAAATCTCATTTCAGGATAAGTTTTATGATTTTAATCTTCTGATGAGATGATTGGGACATGTCCATCCTGTCCTTTGGAGATCCCATGTCCCGTACGAGCAAACTCCTGAGCCTGTTGCGGATCCGGCACCCCATCATCCAGGCGCCCATGGTCGGCGTCTCGACGCCCCAGTTGGCTGCGGCAGTCTCGAACGCCGGCGCCCTGGGCTCCATCGGACTGGGCGCCAGCACTGCGGCCCAATCCAGGGCGATGATCGAAGCCACGCGTGCGCTGACGGACAAGCCGTTCAACGTCAACCTGTTTTGCCACCAGCCCGCCGTTGCCGACGCTGAACGCGAGGCTGCATGGATCAGGCACCTCGCCCCCCTCTTCACCGAGCTTGGAGCCACTCCACCGTCAGCCCTGTCCCTGGGTTATGAGACCTTCCTGGCCAGCGAGGAAACGCTGGAAGTGCTGCTGCAGGAGCGCCCGGCCGTGGCCAGCTTCCACTTCGGGCTGCCACCTTCCCAATGGATACGGGCACTGCGAGACGCCGGCGTGGTGACCCTTGCGTGTGCAACGTCGCCCGCTGAAGCAGCGTTGGCGGTGGAGGCAGGCGTGGATGCGGTGATCGCACAAGGTGTGGAGGCAGGTGGCCACCGCGGCGTGTTCGACCCGTCGGCAGACGAGCACTTGGGCACCTTGGCCTTGGTCGAACTGGTGGTCGCCACCTGCCCCCTTCCCGTGATTGCCGCCGGCGGCATCATGAACGGCCGCACCATTGCCGCGGCCATGCAAATGGGCGCAGCCGCTGTTCAGATGGGCACCGCCTTCATCCTCTGCCCCGAGTCCAGTGCCAATGCGCAATACCGGTCCGCCTTGCAAGGCGAGCGCGCGCATCACACCCGTGTCTCCGCCGCCATATCGGGCCGGCCAGCACGCGGCATGGTGAACCGGCTGTTCACCGACATCGGCGGCAACACCGCTCCCGCGTTGCCGGACTACCCCATCGCTTATGACGCGGCAAAGTCACTCCAGGCGGCCGCGATCAGCAAGGGCAACCACGACTTCGCTGTCCAGTGGGCTGGTCAGGGGGCACCCTTGGCACGAACCCTCCCCGCCGCCGAACTGGTCGGCACGCTCGTCCGCGAGCTCAACGCAGCCACTCGTGGTGGCCACTGAGCGGGGCTTGACGGTCCTGCATCAGAGCCGACACCGCGGCGCGGTGTCGTTGCCATGGCCTGCGGCGCGCGGCGCTCTATCGGCGCGTGCCATCTCTGCGGCCGATGGGTCCCATCAGAATTAATCGTTTTCCATTCAACCATCGTGCCGCGCATGATGCGCCGCACGCAAGACGACACGGCGGTCCCCGATCTTCTGAAGCGGCGGGCCGGGCACCGAAGTCCTTGCATGAGCCTGCAGGCCGATGGACTCCACGTGCAGTCCCGGCCCTGCCCTTTCCAGTTCATCGCTGGTGCGATCACGGAGGCTGAATATGGGACACCCCGCAACTACTGATACCGCAGAACCGTTGGGCACGAGCCTGTTGCTGACGTCGGTTCAAGTCGTCTTCTTCCTTTCGTTTCTGCTGACGGCCTGCTTCGCCTCCAAGACGATGCAGTTCGTCGTGCCGGGACTGGGCTGGCCGCTGTCCTTTGTCTTCGGACTCGCCGTCATCGCCTGCGGGACCTTCCTGACGATCATGTACGTCGTCCGAGCCAACGCTTCGGAGGGCTGACATGAAACGCCTGCTCAAACTCCTCCCGGCCGTGGCTGCGACCGATGCCATGGCAGCGCAGTCGTCCGTAGGGACCACCAGCATGACGTCGCTGGCGCTGTTCGTGGCCGTCATCGCGGTGACGCTGTGCATCACCTGGTGGGCCGCCAAGAAGACCACATCGGCCAGCGATTTCTACTCCGCGGGCGGCCAGATCTCGGGCTTCCAGAACGGCCTGGCAATCACCGGCGATGCCCTTTCGGCCGGTGCCTTCCTGGGCCTGACCGCGCTGGTGTTCGGCAACGGCTTCGACGGCTTGGTTTATGCCGTCGGATACACCACCGGCCTGCCCCTGGTCGTCTTCCTCATGGCCAGCAAGCTGCGCAAGCTGGGCAAGTACACCTTCACGGACGTGGTCTGTTCGAAGCTGAGCGGAAGTGCCGTGCGCGTTTTTTCGGCCCTGGCCTCGCTCATCATCGTCAGCTTCTACCTGATTGCGCAGATGGTGGGGGCGGGGCAGCTGGTGCAGTTGCTCTTCGGCATCGACTACACCTACGCCATCATGCTGGTCGGCGTGTTGATGGTCATGTACGTCGTCTTCGGCGGCATGATGGCCACGACCTGGGTGCAGATCGTGAAAGCGGTGCTGATGCTGAGCATGGGCACGCTGATCTGCTTCCTCGTGATGGCGCAGTTCGGCTTCAGCTTCAGCGAGCTCCTGCAGCAGGCGGTCGCAGTCCATCCAGCGCAGGAAGCCATCCTCATCCCGAATGCCCTGGCCAAGGATCCCATCTCGGGCATTTCCCTGGGCATGGCCCTGATGCTTGGCACGGCCGGGCTGCCACACGTGCTCATGCGCTTCTTCACGGTGCCTGACGCCAAGGCCGCGCGCAGCTCCGTGCTGTGGGCCACCGTGTTCATGAACTCGTTCTACGCCATGATCTTCATCATCGGCTTCGGCGCGCTGACGCTGCTGCGCGGCCATCCCGAGTACTTCGATGCCAGGAATGCCCTCATCGGTGGCGGCAACACGGCCGCCCTCCACCTGTCGCACCTGCTGGGAGGAGAAGTCCTGTTCGGGGCCGTCTCTGCGATCGCGTTTGCGACCATCCTTGCCGTGGTCGCCGGATTGACGCTCTCCGGGGCATCCGCGATCAGCCATGACATCTACGGTGCGCTCTTCAAGCGGCATGTCGTCTCCGACTCGCAGGAGGAGATGAAGATCGTGCGGCTTGCAACGGTCGTGCTCGGCGTGCTGGCCGTCATCCTGGGCATCGCATTCCGCGGCCAGAACGTGGCCTACATGATCAGCCTCGCCTTCTCGGTCGCCTGCTCCTCGACGTTCCCGGTGCTCGTGCTGGCCATCTACTGGAAGAGGACCACGTCGTTCGGCGCCGTCTTCGGCGGCAGCGTCGGCCTGCTGTCCTCGCTGCTGTTCACGGTGCTGGGGCCGGCCATCTGGGTCAAGGTGCTGGGACACGCGCAGCCGGTGTTCCCGATCGACCCGCCCGCGCTGGTCACGGTGCCGCTGGCCTTCGCCGCGTGCGTCATCGGATCCCTTGCCACGCAGCGCACGAAACGGCTTCCCGTCGGGGCCGTCGCCTGAGGAACTCGACAGCCATGCATCGCGCATGGCTGGATAAACGGTCAACTTGAGGAGTGAGCAGCATGAACACCAGCAGCATGGGAAGAACCGGTGCCTTCACCGAATTGATGGCGATCCGTGCCGGTGATGAGCCAGCGCCCGGCGAAGTCTCCATCACCGGCGAGGATCCGCTGTTCCAATCGCCCTTTCGCATCGGTGAAACCGCTGCGGATGCCCTGGCGGCACGTGGTGTCGCCGCCAACGATCTGTGGCAACTGCGCACGGGGCGCCGGCAGTCCGTCAGCGTCGATGTACGTGCGGCCGCAGCGACCTCGCTGTCGGGCGGGCACCTGACGCTCAGGCGAGATGCACGCGGGCATTACCAGCCCATCCCGGTGTCGCCGGCTCTGAAACACATGGTCGCCCTGACACAGCCATGGCAGACCGCCGACGGACGCTGGCTGTTGCCGCACACCAACCTGCCGCACCTGGAGCGCCGTGTGCTGGATGTGCTGAACTGCGAGAGCACGCCGGAAGATGTGGCCCGCGGTGTGAGCCGCTGGAACTCCGACGAGCTCGAAGACGCCATCGCGGCGGCCCGTGCATGCGCAGGGAAGGTGCGCACGCCCCAGGAGTGGCTGCAGCACCCGCACGGGGCATACCTGGCATCGCGCCCCGTGGTCGAGATCACCAAGATTGCCGAAAGCGATCCCGAGCCGCTGCCCCCCGGCCTGCAACCGGCTTCCGGCATCCGGGTACTGGACCTCACCCGCATCCTGGCCGGTCCGACGGCCGGCATCGGAATGGCCGAGCATGGAGCCGATGTCCTGATGGTGACGGCGCCTTCGCTGCCCCAGGTACCGGACTTCGTGCGCGATACCAGCCATGGCAAGCGCAGTTGCTTCCTGGACATCAATCGGGCCGACCAGGCGGCGCGGCTGAGGGAACTGGTGCGCGAGGCCGACGTGTTCATCGATGGTTACCGCCCGGGCAGGCTCGAAGCCCGCGGATTCGGTGTCGATGAACTGGTGAAGATGCGGCCGGGCCTGGTGCATGTGACCGTGAACTGCTACGGCTCCGGCGGTCCGTGGGCTTCCCGTGCCGGCTGGGACCAGGTTGCGCAGGCCGTCACGGGCATCTGCCACACGCAAGGCCTCGCAACCAAGGCAGGACAGCCCAAGCTGACGCCGGTGTTCATGTGCGACTTCCTGACCGGCTTCCTGGGCACCTTCGGTGCCCTGGTGGCCCTGGCACGCCGTGCCCGGGAAGGCGGCAGCTACAGGGTGCAGGTCTCGCTGTGCCAGTCCGCCATGCTGCTGCAGCGGCAAGGGTTGATGGACCGCTTCGACCATGCGCCGGGCCACCTGACCGGCACCGAGTTCGAGGCGCTGGCGGTGTGCGACGACGGCACCTGCTACGGCGACCTCAAGAGCCTGGGCCCGGTCCTGAAGATGTCCGAGACGCCACCCCGATGGTTCAGGACGACGCCCCAGCTCGGGAGCGACCGCGCCGAGTGGCTGGCGCGCTGAGCGCGAGGGACTTCTGCCGCCGAGCCTGGAAGGCCGGCGGCAGCCATTGGCATCAGGGCAACGTCACGTGCCGCTCGATGGGTCCATCGTTTCGGCCACAACAACGCAAGCCGACGACGCGGCCCCATTGCAATTCGGCCTGCAGGCCAAGCGACAGCGGCCTCACTGCCGCGCAGCCCCAAACTCGTCACGAATGAGGCTGATCAAGACCCTCACCGCTGAAGTCGCGAACATATCCTTGCGGCGTATGAAAAACGTCGATACGTTGGCGAACTCGGCCGGCAACTGATGGCACCGTATCGCATGCCGGGAGCCATGGTCTTCCGCGACGGCCCTGGGCAGCAAAGTCACGCCCATGCCGGCACCCACGCAAGACAGGATGCCGTCCAGCGTACCCAGCTCCAGAATCTGATTCGGAACGAGGCCGACTTGATAAAACCAATTCTCCAGCGTTGACCGGTAAAAGCAGCCGGCCCGGAAAGCCAGCACCGTCTGTTGAGGCATCCGCTCCACCAGCGCCGACAACGACTCGTGCTCGTCGCTGCTGACCAGCACCAGTTCCTCAGTGAAAAGCTGCTCCTGTTCGAGCAGGGCATTCTGGTGAAAGCCGCCCACGAAAGCTCCATCGAGCTTGTGGCTTTCAACGGCCTTGATCAACTCGGCCGTCGTACCCGTCGACAGTGAAAGCTGGACTTGTGGGTACGACTTCCGGTATTTCGAAAGAATTCTTGGCAGACGTATGGCTGCCGTGGTTTCCATGGAACCCAGCCTCAACAAACCGGCCGGCGTCGCGGTATCCATCAGCGCATGACGGCTCTCGTCCGTCAGTTGCAAGATCTTTCGTGCGTATTCAAGGAACGTCAAACCAGCCGACGTGAGGCTCACTCCGCTTTTTTGTCGGACGAACAGTTGCTGATTCAGCTCGGCCTCCAGTTCCTTCACGCGCATCGTCACATTGGACTGGACGGTATGAATCTTTTCGGCCGCCGCAGTGAAACTCCCGTAATCGGCTACTGCACAAAATATCTGCAACTGACGCATTTCCATGAATGAACTCCAACATCACCATTAAAGATGAGTGTCATCTCAAAAAATCATTTTATGTAATGTTTTCCACCCGGTAAAGTCACGCTATCCCCTAGCAGACAGCGCTTGCACCATGGTTTCCACACTCGCGTCCACCGTTGCTTCATTGTTTGCAGGTGGAACTGGGCATCTCGAGCCCGAGGGCCATCGCAGCGGCATATTCAAGAAGCGAATCCTTGGCCGCGCCGCGGTGACTACCCAGGGAATTGTGGGTGACGAACACGCGGACAAGAGGGTCCATGGCGGGCCTGAAAAGGCAGTGCACCATTATGCGGTGGAGAATTACCAACGCCTGATGGAAAGTTTTCCACAGCGCGCAGACGCATTCATGCCAGGATGTATTGGTGAAAACATATCTGCATCGCACCTTACCGAAGAAAATGTCCATATCGGGGACATCTTCCGGATCGGCAGCGTCGTGGCACAGGTTTCCCAGCCACGCAGCCCTTGCTGGAAGATCGACCATCGCTTCGGCATCGAACGGGTATCAATGTACCTGGCACGGGAATTCATCACCGGCTGGTACTACAGAGTCCTCGAGCCGGGATTCGTTGAAGCGGGTGACGGCATTGAGCTTCTGGAGCGACACGACCGCAGCTTTTCAATAGCCCAGTTCTGGCGGATTCAGCTCTTGCATCAGCCTCCCACGAGTGAACTCCTGGAACTCGCGCGCATACCCGGCCTGTCCTTGGAGTGGCAGCGGCGTCTGACCGAAAGAGTCCGGTGGCTTCAGAAAAGAGCAGCGCAGCGTTGAGAGGGAAGTCTGCCTCGTGCGATGCCGGCATTGCGGCGCAGGCTTTCATGGCTCGTCAGCGCCGCCACGCCCTGGCCAGCGCGTCCCATGCTGTGGTCACCACGGGCTTGTCGCGTGCAACGGCCTTGCAGGTAAAGACAAGTGCCGTGGCAATGCTGACCTTGTCGGCCACCACCAGGCCCTCGCTCTGGCTCTCACGCAGGGCATCGAGATCCCGGGCCAGCGACAAGCCGACACCGGCACGCACAAGCGCCAGCATCGACGGCTCCTGGTCGACCACGGCAACGCGATGCTGCTGCAGTCCGAGTGGACCCAGGACCTGTGACAACAAGCGGGAGTGCACCGACTGCGGCGGCGTGGAGATCCACGGCAGCTTCACCAGCGACGCCCAGTCCTTGCCCAGCACCTGTGGTCCCCAGCCGGGGGGTGCCACGACGCGGTACGTGAACTCGGTGAGCACTTCGCTGTACAGGCTGGGAGCGCCGCGCTGGCGTGTTGCCAAGGCAGCGGCATCGGCCTGTGCGTCGCCGATGTAGAAGCCTGCATCGATCTCGTCAGCCAGCAACTTCGCCAGCACGACGCCGCTCGTGCCGTGCTGCAGCTCGGGCTCGATCTCGGGCGCCAGGCTCACCAGCTCATGCAGAAACGCCCCCAGTCGGGTGAACTCCGGATCGAGGATCGTTCCAATGCGCAACGTCCCATGGACCCCCGAAGTCATGCGCTGGGCCGCCTGCGAGAAATCGGCCAAGCCTGCAAGCGCACGCTCGGCATGCGCAAGCAGCGCGGCCCCATCGCGGCTGAGCAGCAGGCCACTCGATGTACGGATGAAGAGCTCCAGCTTCGTGGCCTCGGCCAGCTCCTTCAGTTGCAGACTCACCGCCGGCTGGCTCAGGAACAGCTTCTGCGCAGCGCGCGACACGCTGCCTTCCCGCGCCACGGCCACAAAGGCCTGCAGCAGCCGAGGTTCGATGAGACGCGCATTCATGGTGAAAAAGGCAGGACAACGGTATTGGCGAAGCTTATATCGCTCCGCGCTCGAACTCATTGGATGTCCTCACCGGATCTGCCTAGATTTCATGCCGTCGCCCACCCTTCACGGAGACACGAACATGCCCACTGCACCGGTTGACATCTCATCGACACTCGTACCGAGACAACCGCATCCGTACTTCGAGTCGGTTAAACAATGAGCTCACTGACCTTTGACTACATCGTCGTCGGCAGTGGCAGTGCCGGCTCGTTGCTGGCCAATCGGCTCAGTGCCGAGCCCAGCCGCCGCGTGCTGGTACTGGAAGCCGGAGGCCAGGACAGTTATCCCTGGATCCACATTCCGGTCGGTTACCTGTACTGCATAGGCAACCCGCGAACCGACTGGTGTTTCAACACCGAGTTCGAGGCAGGCCTCAATGGACGCAGCCTGATCTACCCGCGTGGCAAGACGCTCGGGGGCTGCTCCAGCATCAACGGCATGATCTACATGCGCGGGCAGGCACGCGACTACGACGGCTGGGCTGCGCTTACCGGCGAGGACGCCTGGAGCTGGCAACAGGCGCTGCGGGACTTCATCGCCCACGAGAACAACTACCGTTTCGACGCGCAGGTGAACTGGCGTCCACGGCAACTGGCTCCCGTGAACCACTTCGTGGATCCGGACGTGCAGCAACTGCGGGATGTCTCGACTGAAGAGGTGGCTCGTTTCCATGGCGCTGCAGGCGAATGGCGAGTGGAGAAGCAGCGGTTGCGTTGGGAGATCCTTGACGCCTTTGCACTCGCGGCGCAGCAGGCCGGATTGCCCGCCAGCGACGACTTCAACCGCGGCAGCAACGAAGGCGTGGGCTACTTCGAAGTCAACCAGCGCAACGGCTGGCGCTGGAACACGGCCAAGGCTTTCCTGAGGCCTGCGCTGCGCCGGCACCGCAACCTCACGCTGTGGACCCGTGCGCACGTGTGCCGGCTGCTGATCGAACGCGATGCCACGGGGCAGTTGCGATGTGCTGGCGTGGAAGTGGTGCGCGACGGCGAGCGTGTGCTGGTGCGGGCGGCGCGCGAGGTGGTCTTGAGCGCTGGCGCCATCGGTACACCGCAGATCCTGCAGCTGTCGGGCATCGGCCCGGGTGCCCTGCTGCAGCGGCACGGCGTGCGTGTGCGCATGGATGCGCCCGGCGTCGGCGCCAACCTGCAGGACCACCTGCAGATCCGCGCGGTCTACAAGGTGCGGGGAGTGAAGTCCCTGAACACGATGGCCAACAGTCTGTGGGGTCGGGCAGCGATCGGGCTGGAGTACGCGCTCAAGCGCAGCGGCCCCATGAGCATGGCACCCTCGCAGTTGGGTGCCTTCACACGCAGCGACCCCGGACAGCGACATCCGAACATCCAGTTCCATGTGCAGCCGCTGAGTCTGCCTGCCTTCGGCCAGCCGTTGCACGACTTTCCTGCCTTTACCGCCAGCGTGTGCAACCTCAACCCGACGAGCCGAGGGTCGGTCGCCATCCGAAGCGCGGACCACACCGTGCCGCCCGCCATCGCGCCGAACTACCTCAGCACTGATGACGACCGGCAGGTGGCAGCGGATTCGTTGCGGGTGGCGCGGCGCATCGTGGCGCAACCCGCGCTGGCGAAGTACTGCCCGCAGGAGTTCAAGCCGGGCGTGCAATACCAGAGCGACGAAGAGCTCGCACGCCTGGCAGGCGACATTGCCACCACCATCTTCCACCCCGTGGGCACGGCCAGGATGGGCCGCATGTCCGACCCGCTCGCGGTCGTGGATCCGCACCTGCGCGTGATCGGGGTGCAAGGCCTGCGCGTCGTGGACGCCAGCGTCATGCCCACGATCACCAGCGGCAACACCAACAGCCCGACGCTGATGATCGCCGAGAAGGCTGCGCGCTGGATCGCCGCGGGCATTTGACTGAACGACCCATCCACCCCCAGGAGACAGACGGAGACGCCGATGAACACAGCCACCGACTTCAGAGCCCTTCTCATCAGCAAGACCGACGCCGGACAGACCGCGGCGCTGGTTCGCCAAGCCATGGATTCGCTGCCCGAAGGCGATGTGACCGTCCAGGTGCAGTACTCCACGCTCAACTACAAGGACGCGCTGGCCATCACCGGGCGCTCACCCGTGGTGCGGCGCTTCCCCATGGTGCCCGGCATCGACTTCGTGGGCACCGTGGCCGAGAGCCAGCACCCGAAGTTCAATGCCGGTGACACCGTGGTGCTCAATGGCTGGGGCGTCGGCGAAGGCCATTGGGGAGGACTGTCGCAAGTTGCCCGCGTGCGCGGCGACTGGCTGGTGAAACTGCCCGCCGGGCTCACGCCACGGCAATCCATGGCGCTGGGCACGGCGGGCTATACCGCGATGCTGTGCGTGATGACACTGCAGCGGCTGGGCGTGACGCCTGACAAGGGCGACATTGCCGTCAGCGGGGCGGCTGGTGGTGTGGGCAGCGTGGCCACCATGCTGCTGTCGCGCCTGGGCTACCGTGTGGTAGCCATCACGGGCCGCAGCGCCGAGGCGCGCTACCTGCACGGACTGGGAGCCGCCGAAGTCATGGACCGCGCCGCGCTGTCCGGCCCTGGCAAGCCATTGGCCAAGGAGCGCTGGGCCGGCGCCGTCGACAGCGTGGGCAGCCACCTGCTGGCCAACCTGTGCGCATCGACCCGTTACCGCGGCGTGGTGGCTGCATGCGGCCTGGCTGGGGGCATGGACCTGCCAGCGACGGTAGCGCCCTTCATCCTGCGCGGCGTCACGCTGGCCGGGGTGGACAGCGTGATGTGCCCGCGCGAGGAGCGCGAGCAGGCGTGGCAGCGCCTGGCGGCCGAGATGGACGTGCAGCGGCTGGAGGCCATCAGCGAAGAGATCGGCCTGGCGCGTGTTCTGGACGTCGCGCCCGACTTGCTGGGCGGGCGGGTACGTGGCCGCCTGATCGTGGACGTCAATCGCTGAGCCGCCGCCCGGCATGGTCCACACGGCAACGTGTTCAACGTACCCACGGAGACATCACCCATGAGTTCGACTCAAGAAGTACCGGCCAAGCGCGGCCCGCTGGACGGCATCACGGTGCTCGACTTTTCGCGTGTTCTGGCCGGCCCGTACTGCACCATGGTGCTGGCCGACCTGGGAGCGCGTGTCATCAAGATCGAGAAGCTGCTCACCGGCGATGACACCCGGGCCTTCGGTCCCTTCCTGGGGCAGGGACCGCAGCGCGAGTCGGTCTACTTCGCCTGCTTCAACCGCGGCAAGGAAAGCATTGCCCTGGACCTCAAGAGTCCCAGGGACCGCGAGCTTCTCGAACGCCTGCTTAACGAAGCCGACGTCGTGGTGGAGAACTTCCGGCCCGGCGTGATGGACCGGCTTGGCCTGGGCGCGCAGCGACTGGCGCAAACGCATCCGCACATCGTCTACGCCTCGATTTCCGGCTTCGGACAGACCGGGCCGTACAGCGACCAGCCCGGCTACGACATGGTGGTCCAGGCCATGGGCGGCGTGATGAGCCTCACCGGCTGGCCGGGTGCGGCTCCAGCCCGCGTAGGTACGAGCTTTGGCGATCTGGGCGCGGCCCTGTTCGCCACCGTCGGCATCATCTCTGCGCTGTACCGCCGTACCAAGGACGCACAGGGCACGCGCGTGGACATTGGCATGCTTGACTGCCAGGCCGCGCTGCTGGAAACCGCCCTCGCCCGCTATGACGTCGAAGGCAAGGCTCCCACCCGCACGGGTGACTGCCATCCCTCGCTGGCGCCGTTCGAGACCTTCGAGGCCCAGGACGGCCGTTTCGTCATTGCCGCCGGCAACGACCATCTCTTCATGCTGATGGCCGACGCGCTGGGAGCACCGCAGATGGCACTGGACGATCGTTTCCTGAGCAACGACGCACGCTGCACGAACCGTCCCGCACTGGTGCAGGCCATCGAGGCGGTCACCAGGACGCAGCCGCAACAGCACTGGATAGAGCGCCTGCAAGCGGCCGGGGTGCCCTGCGCACCGATCAATACCGTCGACAAGCTCTTCACTCACCCGCAGCTGCTCGCGCGGGACATGATCATCCAAGTACAGGGTGAACATGGCCGTCCCGTCCGTACCGCGGGCAACCCGATCAAGATGAGCGGCTTCGCCCCGCAGGACATCCATGCGCCTTTGAAGGCGCCTGGCCTGGATCAGCACCGCGCCGCCATCCTGGCCGAGTTGATGCAAGGCACCGGAGAGTACGCGGCCGCCGCCGTACCGGGCGCCGAAGGCAGCAACGAGGCCATTGCACCTACCGCCGCTGCCACGCAGCGCCTGGCGGCATGAGGCGCCGCCGCTCAACCCCGAAGCAGGACTCCGTCATGACCACGACCCTTACGCCCGTTTCCGTCGCCGACAAGCCCCAGTACGAAACCATCCTGGTGGAGCGTCGCGAGCGCGTTGGCCTGATCACGTTGAACCGTCCCAAGCAGCTCAACGCGCTGAACACCCAGGTCGCCCGCGAGGTGCTTGCGGCGCTGCGTGAATTCGATGCCGACCGCAACATTGGCGCCGTCGTGATCACTGGCGGTGCACGGGCCTTTGCGGCCGGCGCGGACATCGCCGAGATGGCGGACAAGAGCTTCGCCGAACTCCAGGCGCAGGATCTGTTTGCCGATTGGGACGCCGTGCGCGCCATCGGCAAACCCGTCATCGCCGCAGTAGCCGGTTATGCACTGGGCGGCGGCTGTGAGCTCGCGATGCTGTGCGACTTCATCATTGCCAGCGAAGATGCCCAGTTCGGGCAGCCCGAGATCAAGCTCGGCATCCTGCCTGGCATTGGAGGCAGCCAGCGACTGAGCCGGGCCGTGGGCAAGGCGCTCGCGATGGACATGATCCTGACCGGACGCAGCATCGGCGCCGCAGAAGCAAAAGCCATGGGATTGGTCGCCCGCGTGGTACCGGCGTCCGAGCTTCTGCAGACGGCGCTGGAGGCGGCGCACACGATTGCAGGCTACAACCTGCCGGCCGTTCGCCTGGCCAAGGAGGCCGTCAACCGGGCTCAGGAAGTACCGCTTGCCGAAGGCGTGCTGCACGAGCGGCGCCTGTTCCAGGCCGCATTTGCGACCGAAGGCCAGAAGGAAGGCATGCAGGCCTTCCTTGCCAAGCGCGCTCCAGTGTTCAGGCATCGCTGACCACCATGCGTGCGGCCGCCAGCACGGCGGCTGCCGCTTGGCGTGGTGAGCGGCCGAACGTTCAAGCAGTTCGGAACTCGATGATTGCCAGCACCAAGGCCGCCATCCACACCGTTTCGACCAGCAGAAGCATGAACGGCCGCCAGCCGAGTCGGGCCAAGCCACTGAACGACGTCTTGATCCCCAGGGCTGCGATCGCTACCACGAGGCATGCACGCGAAGCATCATTGAGACCGGACTGGAAGACTGGTGAAAACATGCCGATCGAGTTGGCGATCACCATGGCGACGAACATCCAAAGAAACCAAGGCACCAGCGGCTGGCGCGCCGGCCGGTGATCTTGTGCACGGGCGGCTCTGGCTTCATGCCGCTGTCGGGTGAATGCGCAAGCCACAGCAACCACCACCACAGTCAACAGCGCCACGCGCAACAACTTGACAATCGTGGCGTGATCCCCTGCTTCGCGGCTGAGCGTGTAACCCGCACCGACCACCTGCGCCACATCATGAATGGTGCCGCCGAGAAAGAGCCCTGCCTGGTCCGGAGACAGTCCCAGCAGCTTGGCCAGGGCCGGATAGACCACCATCGCAATGGTAGACAGCAGGGTGACAGCGACCACCACCATCAGCGTGAAGCGGTCACCATCCTTCTCGCGCGGCAGGACAGCAGAAATGGCCAAGGCTGCCGATGCACCGCAGATGGCCACTGCACCGCCTGCCAGCACGGTCTGCGCGCGACTCATGCCGAGCAGGCGTCCCAGCAGGATCGCCAGCGCGATCGTGCTGATCACGGCAGCAATCACGATCAACGCCGTTTCCCATCCCAGCGCAATGATCTGCCCCGCCGTGATCCGCGCACCAAGCAAGCCAACCCCGAAGCGCAAAAGTCCACGTGCGCAAAACTCGATACCCGCTTTGGCCTTCTGATCGTCACTCAGGCAGTGCAAAGAAATGCCGAAGAACAGCGCGTACAGGAATTGAGGTCCGCCGTGCAGCATCGAGACGAGCGTTGCAGCCATGGCGACCATGGCCGACAGCCCCATGCCAGGCAACAGGGTTCGGACTTTGGCTACCGGACCCTGCAGCGTGCTGGGAATGACGACACTGCTTGCCTGAGTTGAACTGTTCATCTTGGACATCCGTTGCTTCGGGATCGCTCCACGGCCTCGATTGATGGAAGTACGCCTCCCAAGCACTCGACACCTTTGTTGGTGTCGTGAAGCAATCCGTGGAGAGGAAATTGCGCGAGATGTCAGGATCGTAGGTGTTAAGCCCTAATCAGATAAACTCATAATTCAGGTCTACGTGACATGAATTTTCGATTGGTCCATATCCCGGTCGGCAGTGTTTTACGCAACTGCACGGGCGGACTTGATGCAGGCATCTGCCGACAAGGCGAACCATTCCCTGTCAGCATCTGGCAGCTTCCTGATCGACTCGGGGCCATTGCTGCGCGTCCTGCGGCTTGACCGCGTTGAGCAGCGTCTGGATCGCAACGAGAACGGTGGCACGTTACTTCCACGGACCGTCGCACTGCCTGATGAAGCACTGGAAGTCGAACCGCCGTTCGTCAGTGACGAGGGAAGCGACGGATCGCCGTGGTTCACCAGAGCAAGCCACTGAGATCCACGGCGCTTGATTTCCCAAGCGTCTGCACTCTTGGTGCGGCTCTACACGGCCAACCGTTCAATCAACGGCCTTGACCATCTCCTCCACGACCTTCTTGGCGTCGCCGAAGACCATCATGGTCTTGTCCATGTAGAACAGCTCGTTGTCCAGGCCGGCATAACCGGCCGCCATCGAGCGCTTGTTCACGATCACGGTCTTGGCCTTGTAGGCCTCCAGGATCGGCATGCCGT
>Ga0065721_10050008_pt1 | contig 24288 bp, 22 predicted proteins | sample Mesricmetagenome_FD_59108 | JGI IMG/M metagenome (GOLD analysis project Ga0065721, IMG submission 59108) | Mesophilic microbial community from rice straw/compost enrichment Sample: eDNA_1 v2 (version 2) | ecosystem: Engineered > Solid waste > Grass > Composting > Bioreactor | place: USA: Davis...
GGGGCGGCTGCGGCAGGAGCCGCTGAGGAAGCCGCGGGCGCCGGCTCCTCGGCGGCTGCCGTCGGCGCGCTTGCGGCGGGAGCGATCGACGGGGCCTTCCTCTCGGTGGCGGGAGCCTCGCCGCGGCGGGCCAGCGCCTCGAGGAGCGCCTCGTCCATGACCTTGATGGAGGCGGCGAGCTGGTCGGAGACCCCCTTCATGAACGTGCCGACATCCTCGTACGGTATCGGGGTCTTTTCGATCGTCACCTTCACGATGTCCAGGAGACCCTTGACGATGATCGACCCGGTCCAGTCTTCGTTCTGTTCCGGCTTCATGTTCAATCCTTCCTTGTGGAATTCGGTGGCACTCTTGCGATCCATCCCCAGAACCCTCTGCCGCACTTGACCGACGACATTCGCAATGGATTCCAACGCATGAATTCGAGCCCTGTTGTAGTGGTTCGCTGGACATATGCAAGGGCTATCAATCGATTCAGGTGAATCTTTTAGAAAAAAGGCTTGCAAAGGTTTCAATCCTGCGGAACGCGCCATGCTCCCATGACGGATCCCTCCAGCCCAGGTTGACTGTCGCTCACCCCGGCGGGAGTATTCTAGGGAGCGGGGCGGCGTCTCCCCGCAATCCGGACACGGCAGGAAAAAGGATGCTGAGGGCTCACAGACCGCCAGCGGAATTGGTTGTCCGCGCAGCCCCCCGGGCCGGCTACCTGACTCCCGAACAGGCGCCGATGCCTGCCGCGAGCGCCAAGAGGATCGGGGAAGACGCGCTGGAGACGCTCCGGAGGGTCTTCCTGCACGAGACATTCCGCCCGGGGCAGGAGGAAATCGTCCGCCATGTCGCTTCGGGAGGCGACGCGTTCGTCCTGAAGCCGACAGGGGGAGGGAAGTCGCTCTGCTACCAGGTTCCGGCGCTGCTCCGTCCGGGCGTCGCCGTGGTCATATCCCCGCTCATCGCCCTCATGAAGGACCAGGTCGACGCGCTGAGGGCCAGGGGAGTGCGCGCCGCCGCCCTGACGGCCACCACCCACCCGTCGGAGCAGCGGGAGACGAGGCAGGCCATCGGCGAAGGGACGCTCGACCTCCTATACGTCGCCCCCGAGCGCCTAGACGTCCATTCTTTCAGGCAGATGATGTCAGGCACGACGGTTTCGCTCTTCGCGGTCGACGAGGCCCACTGCGTCTCGCAATGGGGGCACGACTTCCGAAGCAGCTACCTCACGATCGGAGACTATCTGGACCGTCATCCCGGCGTGCCGCGCATCGCGCTTACGGCGACCGCCGATCCGGACACGCAAGAGGACGTGGCCGCCAGGCTCGGCCTGCAGGGAGCGAGGGTCTTCAGGGACAGCTTCGATCGGCCGAACATCGCCATAGACGTCAGGGAGAGGGCGGACGGCATCGCGCAGGTGGCGGAACTCCTTTCCGAGGATCCGGGCGTGAACGCCATCGTCTTCTGCCAGACCAGGAAGAAGGTGGACGAGACGGCGGCGATACTGCTTTCCAGGGGCTTCAACGCCATCCCCTACCATGCGGCGCTCGATCAGGCCGAACGGACCCGCAACCAGGAGCGCTTCCTTTCCGAGTCCCCGGTGGTCGCCGTCGCAACGATCGCGTTCGGCATGGGAATCGACAAGCCTGACGTAGGGCTCGTCATCCACACCGCCATGCCGTCCACCGTGGAGGGCTACTACCAGGAAATCGGCAGGGCAGGGCGAGACGGACGGCCTTCGCGGGCCGTGATGCTGGCCTCCCCGTCAGACGCGGCGTCTGCGATGCGGCACCTGCGCCACAGGCTGGACGAGGCCGGCGAGAACCAGGCCTCCCGGCAGCAGGCGATGAACGGCATCCGCAAGCTTCAGGTCATGCAGGGCTTCGTGGAAAGCGCCTCCTGCAGGAGGAGCACGCTGCTGCGCTGCTTCGGAGAGGAACATCCCGGAGGCTGCGGCTCGTGCGACCGCTGCCTCCGCCCAGTGCGGACATGGGACGCAACCCGCGAGGCCTCGCTCCTCGTCCGGGCCGTAGCACAGTCGGGCCAGCGCTTCGGGACCGGCTACCTCATCGAGGTCCTGCAGGGGCTGGATACCGAACGGGTCAAGGCCAACGGACACGACGCGCTGGCATGCTTCGGAACGGCCAGGACGGTGACCCGCAAGCGCTGGCAGTCCGTGGCCCGCCAGCTGGCGGCCGACGGCTACGTCAGGATGGCCCCGTCGGGGGCGCTGGTCCTCGACGAAAAGGGCCGGGACCTGCTCGCGGGGAAGGGAAGGGTCTTCCAGTCGACCGGAGCCGGGCAGCGTCCCGACGTCCGCAAGGCCAACGGCGCAGGACTGCCCGAGGGCCTGCGGGTTTTACTCGAAGGGCTCGTTGCCGAGCGGGAACGGATCGCCGCTATGAAGGGGATCGCTCCCGAAGAGGTCGCCGGGGACCGGGCGGTGGAATGGATGGTCGCGACGCTACCGGCGGACGAGGACGAACTCGCCGCCTGCCCGTCGCTCACGCGGGAGCAAGCGAGGGAGCACGGTCCGTCCTTCGTGGCGCTGGTCGCCGCCCACCTGCAGTCCCGCGACGCGGGAGCGCTGCCGGAATTCAATCTCTGGGGCTGAAGAACGCGGCCGTCAGGCCGCCTTCTTCGCCGCCTCCCGGTATCTCGGCACGATGATCGCCTGCAGGCGCGCCAGCGCGCCTGCCAGCACCCTGTGCTCGGTCGGCTTGTAGTCGAACGCCTTCACGCCCGCGATCACGAAGCCCTCCTTCGGCTTGCCGATCAGCCAGGCGACGTGCTCGCCGTCGACTCTGACTTCGTAGCCCCAGGCGATGTTGGGCTCGTCTCCCTTGGCCTTGCCGAGGACCTCCTTGTAGCCGCCTGCGCCAAGGCCGATGGCGGTACGCTCCAGCTCCATCTTGCCTCCGACGCCGTCGTCCGCGTCCTCGCGGTCCTTGTGTGCCTTCATCCATTCGGGCATGGGCGGGATGCCATGGGACCGCTTCGGAGCGGCTGCCTGGGCGGAAGCGGCCTTTGCGGCGGGCTTCGCCTTTCCCTTCGAGGCAGGGGTCGCCTTCTTCGAGGAGGCCGCCTTGGACTTGGAGGCCGTCTTCTTCTCCGCGGCCGCGGGCTGCGCACCCTTGGCCGGGGCCGATTCCTTCGCCTCGTCCTTCGCTGGCACGTACTTGCCCGGTTTCGTGACAAGGGCCTTCAGGACGGCGGCGACGTCGGGGATCGCCGCGGCCACGACGGTCGCCTTCCTCCCCGAGAAGCTTTCCTCGATGACCAGCGCGGACCCCGGCTCGAGGGAAGCCTCGCCGTCAGGCCAGAGGCCGGAGAGGAGGCTGGCGACCGAGGCGTAGGAACTCATGTCGACCTTGACCCGCTGCCCCTTGCCGGACCTCGATATTTCGACCTTGCCTGCCTTCGTGTCGGACTTGGCCTCGAAACCCGACGGAAGTGACTGCTCCCGGTCGAGTCCCGTGGCCCTGCTTTGCTGCGCGCTCATCTCAGTGCTCCCGTCATTAGAAACCATGGGCTGCGTTTCCGCAGCGGACGCTATTTCGGCCTTTTTCGGAGTGCAGTCAACTTTTCGAGAGAAAACAGACGGATCCTGGTTAAAGGGATTGCCGCGCGCGACGGACATGGATTCGTTTCCCCAAGGGCCAGCCTGTTTCCTACATGCCTCGCGACATGCCACCATCGGGATGTAGTCGGCACGCCTCCGGAGGGCTGGAGCATGGGCAAGCCAAGGGTCCGCAGGGACAGGATTCTTTTCGTCGATCTGGAGCTGACCTGCTGGGAGGACTCGCCGCCTCCCGGCGAATTCCCCGAAATCATCGAGATCGGCCTCGCCGAGGTCGATGCGGAGACGCTCGCCGTCACCCGGACGGGGTCCTGTCTCGTCAGGCCCGAGCTTTCCTCCGTGTCCCCCTACTGCGAACAGCTGACGGGGCTTTCGGCAGAACGGCTTCGCCGTCATGGAAGGCCGTTGCGCGAGGCGTTCGCCTCCATGCGCAAGGAATGGGGAACCGCCTCGAAGCCATGGATGGCCTGGGGAAGCGACAGGCGCGCGGTGCTCGCCGACTGCGAACGCAAACGTTGCGCCGACCCCTTCTCCGATTCCTTCCATGACATAGGGATGCAGTTCACCCTCCTCGGCGGATTCCATGCCGGAGTCGGCCTCAGGCAGGCTTCCGGCCTGCTCGGCGTCCCGTTCGCGGGGAGGGAGCACAGCGGAATGGACGACGCCGCGCAGGCCGCGCTGGCATGGACGGCGCTCGCGCGCATCTTCAGGGAAAGGCTCGGACTGGATCCGGCGGCCGCCCCGGGAGGGCCATGATGGCCGGCAGGGGAGGAACCCTCGAAGACGTGGTCGTGGCGCTGGCGAGCCAGTGCGACGGAGCGAGGATGCGCGACGGGCGCGGCTTCTCGCGCGCCGACGCGCAGGAAGGAGCGAGGCTGTCCGCAATGGCTTCTGCAGGGATTCCGTGGTCGGCCTCGGACGCGAAGCGCGCGGTCGAAATGGCGGCGAGGCACCCGGCGCAGGCGGCCGTCCTCATGGCAGGCGGCGACGAGAAGCTTGGCAGGGCGATCGCGGCGGCCCTGAGGGAAGGCAGGCTCCCGCCCCTGAAGGCCGTCGAGGATTCGGCGCAGCCCTCCTACAGCTTCGCTGCCCTTTCTCCGGGAGGGAGGAACGTCAATTTCTGGAAAATGTCGTGGATCGCCGACCTGCCCGGCTTCCTGTCGGACCTCGGGGCGGTGTCACGTCTCAAGCACGGGGAACGGCGCATCAGGATCGTTCACCGGAAGGACGCCGAGGCGACCGTGAACGGCAAGCGCCGCAGGATGGAGCGCTGGGAGATTCCCTTCAACGGGACTTCCCTGCAGCCTGTCGTCGCCATCGCGAAAAAACATGGCTTCGCGCTTGATCCAGCCGTGTCCGCGGGGCCGGACCCTCTCGTCGACAGGCTGCGCCGCTCCTCGCGAGCCTGCTGGCTCAGGGAAGAGGGGCGCGGCAAGACGAAGAAGACCGTCGCCGTGTTCGATCTCGAGCGCGCCGACAAGGAATTCGCCGAAGCGGTGAAGAAGGGCTTCCGGGGAAGGTTCGCGTGCAGCCCGGCCGACGACTGGAACTGGGCGATCGACTGGACGGAAGAGACCAGGACCGCGGTGAAGGCGCTCGCCGGCCGATTCGGATTCAGCGCCGATCCGGCAATGTCGGCATAGCCTACTGGCAGACGACGGTCGCGGCCGGATCGGCGGGGGCGAGGGACGCGATCGGGGCCGACCAGCTGCAGGTGAAGGACGAACCGGAGGGATCGATGCCGAACCCGGCGAGGGCGTGGCCGTCCGCCGACGAGCAGGACCCCGACACCGCCGTCTTCCCTGTCTCGCAGACAGCCGTGCAGGAGCCTTCGCCGGTGTCGCAAGCCTCCGAGGCCACGGCGAACTGCGAGACCGCCTCGGTCGCCGGGGCGCCGCCGTCACGGGAAACGAAAGCCTCGGGCCGGCCTGACGAGCCGGCGACGCGGGCGTTCCCGCTCGCGTCCACAAGCTTGGTGGAGGCACCGGTCCTGAACGACGGCTTTCCCTCGATGAGCAGGACCCCGCCGTTCACCTTGATCAAGGCTGACGCGTCCGGTGCGTCGATCGAGGGATAGAGGCCGGGCACGGAGTCGTTCCGCGCGGCAAGGGACACCTCGCCCCCGTTGACGATCACCGGCGTGTCCGAGGATCCGTATACCGGGAAGACGAAGGATCCGGGTCCGTAGAGGGCGATCCTGCCGCCTTCCGTCCGCAATCCGCCGGAGACGACGCTCTCCAGGAACAGTCGCGCAGGCTTCTCCGCCACCAGGACCACGTCGAAGGACGGACCTGAATCGTTCGGGTCGCTCCAGCCCTCGAACACGACGTTCTTCATGAACACGTCGCCATGGTAGGCGAGTTCCAGCGTTCCGGATGCCGTGCTCGAGAATACGCGAATCCGTGCCGGGTTCGAGGGGGAGCCGTTGATCCTCAGCACCCTGCCGGCCCCGGCCAGCTTCTTCATGGTCTCCTCCCGGACAGACTTGATGCCAGGCATGTTGATCGTCAGCTCGACCGAACCGCTCGAAACCCACTGCTCCGCAGCGAGTTCGACGTCTCCGTCGTCTGCCGGGTCCCCGCCTTCTTCCGGATCTTCGCGCACGGTGAATGCAAGGCCCGCGGTTGAGGGCGCGGCGAATGCATAGACCGGCGTGACGATGCCGCCGTTAAGGATGAGCCTGTCGTGCTCGACGATCTCGACGGCGGAGCAGTCGACCGGCGTCTCCGCGGACCTGGGTTCGGGAGATATCAGGTAGGCGACGATCGACTTCCCGAAGAGGTCGGCGTGAGCGGGAACGCTGGTGGGGCCAGCAACGACGTAGTCGCGCTCTACCCCGTTTATCTCGTGACGCTCGACGAGGCTGCCGACAACGCAATAGGTGATCGGCAGGCCGTCGGCGGTCGTCGTGAAGGGCACGAGGTCCTCAGGGAAGTCAGTGGTCACCGCGCTTGAGTCCTTGTCAAGCTGCACCGGGACGAGGACTTTGCCGTCGGCCTGGACCGTCCGCGCCCGGATGGCGGAAGCCATGACCTCCAGCCTGACCTGATTCTTCTGTATGCCCAGCGACGTCTCGCCCGACTTGATCAGAGTGAGGATCGCGAACCCGATCCCGGCGCACAGGGCGATCGCAACGATGAGGATGATGAAGATGGACAGCATTCCACGGCTCCGGGCTAGGCTGGATGAATTCTATGCCGTGAAGAGGCCGCAGCAAAGGGATCCTGCTTCAAAGGATTCATGCCGCTGAAAAAAGACCGGGGGCGGGATGCTGCCCACCCCGCCCCCGGTCTGGGACTCAGGCTCCTGTCAGGGAGTCTCGACGAACTGGCAGCCGGGCCAGTTCTTGTACTTGTGAGCCATCACGAGTTCGGGGCTTCCAGCAGCGCCGTTGCAGGGCGGGCAGCCTTCCCACGGCGCGTCGGCCACTTCGGGGTCCTCGATGTTGAAGCCGGCGATGCGGTTCATGTCGGCGCAGTACTGCAGGTCCCTGATCGGCTTGTAGAGCGTGTCGGCGTCGACAACCCATTCGCCGGCCGGGATTTCCTTCAGGTAGTTCGTCGACAGCAGGTGCTGCAGCCGTTCCGCGGAGTTCGCGCCGGGAACGTGCGACGCGTTGTCGTTGTAGTAGAGCTGCATGGCGCCTTCGATCTGCGCGGCGGAGTTCATGTTCTGGGCATACTCGGCGCGGATCTTGCTGTCCGTGAAGATGTAGCCGCCCCACCAGAGGGACGCGAGGACCATGATGGCGACAAGCATGATCGCGATCACGGCTACGATGAGCTGGAACATTGTCCTATTCCTTCCTTCTACCCGCCCAATGGGCCCCCTGGGCGGCCGGAGGTCAACCTTCGGAAGGATTCAGGATGGCTGGTCCCGCGCCTGCCGGAGGCTTCAAGCAAAGAGGGGGGCAGGTCGCCCCGCCCCCCTCTCAGGCACTTCGACGTCCCGCGAGGGATTAGAGGTCGAAGTAGAAGTAGCCGCTGTCGCAGCCGCCGGCGCCCTGACGGGCGACTTCGTCGCAGACGCTGGAAACGTCAGCGGCGGAGTCGAACTCGATGCGAGCGTCGTCGGCGTTGATGTACCAGTTGCCGGTCGTCACCTTGGCGCCGGCCGGAGCAGCGGCCAGGTAGCCCTCGGTGACCAGCTCATGCGAGCCGTCGACAACTTCGTCGGTCGAAGCGACGGCAACGCCGTGGTCGGTCTTGTAGAGGGCAGCGGCGCCGGCGATCTGCTGGCCCTGGTTGATGAGGGTCGTCACGACGGCCTTCTCGGACGACTTGGTGAACGCATCACCACCGTAGAAGATCGAAGCGATGGCGAGCGCTGCGACCAGGGCGATGGAGATGACGGCGACGATCAGCTGAAACATGGTGTTCCTGTCCTTCCTGAGTGGCCCGCTTTCGGGCCGTTGGGTTCTGTCTACCACCGCAGAGGACTGCGTCATCCGCGGCTGACAAGATCAAGGATTGGTTAAGGTTATTTCCCGGTCAAGGGCAGGTTTCGCCGAAAAATGCAGAAAGATTCGCCGCCTTGATTTCAGCCCCAGAAAGGACTGAATCCTGTCAACTAACTTTTTTTCTGAACGTTTCCATAATGAGCATCCAGAGGCCTGCAAAAGGGCATGGTCGCACCTCCGGAAACAGGATTCGATGATCGTCCCGCGGCCGACGGCCACTCGGAAGCCGCCGGCGAACAGCCGGCCTGGGGGCCGGGCTTAACTTGCAAGGACGCCGCCGCGGGTCTAGTGAATGCGGACGGAGAAGGCGGATGACCCATCGCAAGGAAGTCTCAAACCGCAAGCCGGCCGTCGGATGGGCGTTCGCCGCGGCATGGCTGGCGGCCGTCGCCGCGATGACATGGCAGTCCGTGAGGGTCGGAGGCTACGCCTGGTTCAACATTCTGGGATTGGCGGCCTTCTGGCTTGTCGGCTTGGGCGCCGCCGTCTTCTTCTTCGGAAAGCCCATGGTGACCGTCACCGTCGACGGGAAGGGCGTCACGATACGAAACAGATGGCTCTGGAAAGCCGTCAACGAGACGCTGCCTTTGGACCGGCTGTCCATGCCGCAGCTAGAGGAAGACCGGGACTCGGAAGGCGACCCCTACTACCGCTGCCTCCTCGTCACGGACGACGGCAGAAGGTTCCCGGCAAGGGAGTCTCATGACAGGGAAGCTTGCGAGGCTGTCCGGAGTCAAATCGAGGAATGGGTGAGGCTCCAGGAACCGCAGTCCGCCTCGCGCAGGCAACCTTGACGGCCAGAGCCTATTGTCTCCGATGAAACGAGGCCTGATGACGGCGGCCGCCCACACTGCCGCCATCGTCAATTCAATAATCAGACCGCGGCAGCGAACTGAAGCATCGGCAGGATGGTGAGGCCGAAGAGGATTGCGCCGGCTGCCGTCATGAAGACTGCCGCGACCATCTGCAGGGTCGGGGCGAACGACCGGATGCGGGTCATGTAGAGGTCGCGATACTGGGTCGCCAGCATGTCGAGCGTGCGTGCGGTATCTTCTCGGTCCGTGGACGACGACAGCGCGGCGCGGTCGGTCGGATGGAGGGTCTCCATCGCGTTCGCCCAATTCTTGCCGGTCCGGATGAATCGCAGCGCACGCTCGACGTCGGTCCTCAGGGCGCCTCTGGGCGATCCTTCCGCCGTAAGCGCCAGAGACTCCTCCATCTTGATGCCTGACCCAACCAGCAGGCCGAGCTTGTAGAGCACGACGTAGCTGTTACGGGAGAGCACGAGGTCCTTGTAGTAGGGGATCTTGAGAATGAGCTTGTCGGCGAGGTCCGGGAACATGACGCGTCCTGCCGTTCCGAGCCACAGGAACAGCATGAAAAAGACCATCATGATGCCCTGAATCCAGCACAGGATGACGCCTGTCACCTCGATCCAGCCGACATTGACGGCGTCCGACTTCTGGAACATCGGATTCTCGGTGACCTGCGGGCCGAAGTAGTAAACCGTGGCGAACATCATCGCGGCCGACATGACGAAGGTGCCGATTGCCGCGGCCACGTCCTTCACCGCGCCCTTCTGGATGCCTGCGATCAGGTATTCGAATTCCGCGGCGTCCCGCAGCGCCTTCCAGGTCTCGCCTCCGGCGACGCCTGCCTTTACCAGGGCGGCGGTCGCGACGGGGAAGTTCTTCCGGTCGGAGTCGATCGCGTCGGCGAGGCTCATGCCGTTCTCGATCTGCTGCAGCATGTTCGCCGCGCACTTCTTGATGTTGCCGCTAAACGTCGACGCGAGAAGGCGCAGCGCCTCCGTGGCGGCCATCTTGGAGCCGACCATGGAGGAAAGGCGCAGCATGAAGGTGTTGCGCTCCGAAGCGCTCATGCCCGGAGCGAGGTCCAGCGAGAAACGTCTCTTGACGGAGAGCACCTGGCCCTTCCGGGACGCCACCCTTTCCGCGCTGATCTCGTCGCCCGCCTCGACCTTGATCGTGCGGATGCCGTCGTCGGTGACGACGCGGACGTTGAAGGATGGCATGCGTCAGAATCCCCGGAAAGAAATCACCGCATTACTGTTGCCGCGAAGCGCCTCCGCGTCCAGCGGCGAATCCTTCGCAACCACCTGGGGCGAGCCGTCAGGAGGTTGCGTCATGCCGCACGGTCCGGAGCCTCCCCTTGTGCCGTAGATCACGGATCCCGGGTAGCGCGCGGCCCTGTCCTGGGCGAAGGAAGCCACGCCCTGGGCCACGCCCCTGTCGATGGCGCCGGATTCACGATTGAGGCAGAGGCCGAGGAACTGACCGGTGGCGTTGTTCTTCTCGATCGACCAGGAGAAGGATTCCTCCCCGCCGGGAATCCTCGGCAGACGTCCTTCCGGCAGGTATTTCTCGAGGCGCGCGACGTCAGGATGCACGAAGCCGTTGTTGGCGGTCCTGTAGGACGAGACCGCCGTGACTATCGCGTCATGCTGGGACCTGAGGGCCTGCTGGACGGCGATCCTGTGCCCGATGTCGGTCGAGAAGTAGGTGACGCCGCCCACGGCAAGCAAGGCTGCCAGCCCGATCGCCATGACGGTGATGATCAGCTGCATCATGACGGCGGATCCTCCCTCAGATAGGGGTCGATGCTCGCGCCGAAGACGCGGTGGAGTTCGTCGAGGTCGGTTATGCCCTTCCGGTATTTCGCGACCGCATCCTCCGCCATCGTGGGCCACGTCCGCTGAACGTCGTGTTCCCCGGCGTTGATGATGTTGTCGACCTGCTCGGGACTTTCAAAATACTCGCACTCCGAAACCACGGTGCGGCCCGAGTAGCCGGACCCCTTGCAGGAGACGCATCCCGCTCCCTCGCAATGCCGGCAGGTCGTCCTGACCAGGGTCTGCACGAGGACCGAACGCAGGAGGTAACGCAGTTCGCGCGGGGCGATGCCGAGGTCCTTCAGGCGGCTGACGGCGCCCACGATGGAGCCGGTATGAAGGGTGGCGAGCACCAGGTGGCCCGTGTCCGCGGCCTTCACTGCGTTTCGCGCGGTCTCCTCGTCGCGCACCTCGCCCAGCACGATCACGTCCGGGTCGGCGCGCATGAAGGCGCGAACGGCGTTGGCGAAGTTGAGGCCAACGGCCGTGTTGACCGAGACCTGGCCCGCATAGGGAATGCGGTATTCCACCGGGTCCTCGATCGTGTAGATCGCCTTCCCGAAGCGGTCCATCTCCTTGATGGAGCTGTTCAGGGTGGTCGTCTTGCCGGAGCCTGTCGGGCCGCAGATGAGGCACAGGCCGTGCTGCTGGTTGAACCCCTTGCGCCATTTCTCGACGTCGGTGATGCCGAGCTGGCTGAGCGACGGCTGCACCCGGTCGGGGTCCAGGACGCGCATGATGCAGGTCTCGCCCTCCGCGGTCGGCACCGTGGCGACGCGAAGGTCGATCATCTTGCCGCTGTATTCGATCTGGAAGCCGCCGTCCTGCGGCTTGCGGCGTTCGGCAAGGTCCATGCGCGCGCGGTCCTTCACCTGCGCGATCATGGTCTTGTATTCGTCCAGGCCGCCCTCGTGCACGATGCGGCGGACGCCGAGCAGACGGAACATGGTCGTGTAGGACTTGCGGCGCGGGATTATGTGGATGTCCGACGCGCCTTCGTTGAGGGCGCGATAGAGGATGCGGTCAAGCATCGTCTCCTTGGTCTCGTGCGCGTCCTCGATGGCTCCCGACTTCTTGATCGTCGCGATGAAGCTGTTCATCGACCCAGGCAGGAAGGAGACGAACTCGATGCGCTTGTCGCCGTAGTATTCGGCGACGACCCGGCGGACGATTTCCTCGTCCTGCATGGTGGAGACGTAGATCGTCTCCTCCGTCTCCGCAGAGATCATGATGTTGTATTCATCGAGCAGGTTGCTCGGGATGCGGGAGCGCGACACCGATTCCTGCGCGATGCGCTCCGACGAGGTGGCGAGGATCGCCTGGACGCGGTCCTTGTCCGACAGGAAGCCGTTCGCCACAAGGATCTGGCCGATCCTCTCGCCGGTAACTTCCTGTTCGCGGGACGCTGCGTCGAGGGCCTCAAGGGTGACCAGTCCCTTGTTGAGGACGTATTCGCCGAGGCGATGCCGAGGAAGGGGCGTGCCGTCGGAACGCAGCAGGATGGGACGCGTGTCCGGGACTTCGGCGCTCGCCGGCCCACGGATAGCCTGGCCTTCAACCTCTTCCGCTACCGCCGGCACATTGGCGACGGCCGGGACATTCGCGGCAGGCTGAGCGTCCTCGCGGGAGTCGTGACCATATTCCGGCAGGGCATCGGCGGCCGCCTCGGACGAACCGCAGGAGCCGTCATGCTCGATGTCCTCCGAACCGGACCCGTCGGCTGTCGCGTCGTCATCGACGGCGGAAACCTTGCGCTTGCGGCCGTATCGCCTGAATCCTTCGAACAGCCTTCCGAGCGCGCCCTTCCTCGGTTCCTCCAAGGTTTCCGAGACTTCGCCCGCGCAGGATTCATCCTGCGAGACCTCTTCCCCGTCCTCCCCGTCCTCGCTGCCGTCGTCTGCAGCGGGTTCCTGTTCAGCGGGGTCATTGTCGACAGTTTCGCCGCCATCCTCGTCGTCATGGACCGCTTCGGCGGCCCCATCCGTCCCGTCGGCGGCAAGCCCGTCCGCGGCCTCGACGTCGCCCATCTCGATGACGATCTCCTCGGTCCCGTCGCCGTGCGGCGCGGAAGGCTCATCCGTGCCATCCGAAGACGCACGCGAAGCGATCAAGCCGATGATCGCTCCGCGGACCTGCGAAAGCGACGCGTCCGCCACCGAGACCGCCGGAGGCAGGCCGGGACGGTCTTCCCTGTCGCCTGCGTCAGCCTGCGTGCCTTCGGCTTCTTCGACGACGCCCTCGAAGCCGTCGCCCTCGGGCGCGGCGGCAGCCGGCGCGTCGTCGTCCTTCGGAGACGCAGTCTCGGCGGAGATTTCCTCGGCGATATCCGCCGCGATGTCCGCGGAAATCTCGTCGACGAGGTCATCGAAGCCGTCCCCCTCCGGCCCCGCGGAAGCCTCATCGGCTTCCTCGCCGGAATCGTCGCGGACCACGGATTCCCCCATTTCGGGAAGAAGGCCGTAGCCGTCAACCGACATCTGCCCGTCCTTGCGGCGGCGCAGGCGCAGCCCCTTCAGGAAACCGAGCAGTCCGCCCTTCGGCGCCGTCTCCATGCCAGCCCCGTCATCCATCTCGCTATTCATCCGGATGCTCCCGCTGCCGTTCTCAGCGGCGGCTCTTCACGAAGCCCTGAAGCCAGCGCTGGAAGCGGGACAGAGGGCGGTACCAGGCGGCAACGGCCCCGAGCAGGCCCGCCACGATCCACAGCCAAGACCCTGCATAGACGCCCCACGCCACGCTTACGGCGGCAAGGCCCCAGTCGAAGGCCTTCATCGAAGGCGTATCGAAGTCGATCGTCGCGATCTTGCGCACGTCCATCATCAGTTGGCTCCTGTCAGCTTGAAGCGGAGCGCGACCGTGTCCTGCGCGCCCTGGCACTTGTCTCCGAGGCAGACCTCCTCGAGCGTCCGCCCGGGGCACATCAGCGCAGCGACGGTGGCGTCGGTGAGCGCCTTGCGGGGATCGGTCACGTCTCGCATGACGACGACGGCGGCTCCTTCCACGTTGGCCACCGAGGCGTTGGGCAGCGTGTTGAGCAGCTTCACGCACTGCTCGTCGACCGCAGCCTGCTGGCGCGCCTGCCGCTCCTTCATGTCGATCGTCGCGGATATCAGCATTCCGCCCCCGGCATAGAAGGGGAGGGATGCAAGCATCATGACGATGCCGACGGCGGTTCGGGCCTTCATTGCGCGCCTCCATCAGGCGTATCGGTGGGTGCGTCCGCGGCAGGCGGAGCAGCCACGGCCGGAGCGCCCTGCTGCATCTGGCGCAGAGCCTGCTCGCGGGCGAGCCTGCGGCGCTCGGCCGGAGACATGTTCTCCTGAACGGGAGCCGCCGCGCCCTGCGGATTCGGGACGGAGCCGCCCGCGGCTCCGGGCTGGTCCGAGGAAGCCGGAGCATCGGACGAAGCCTGCTCTCCCGCTGCCGCCGGAGCTTCTTCTTCCACAGGCATCGGAGCGACGCTGTCGCGGGCCCGCTGCATGATCTTCTGGCCTTCCTCGCGAAGTTCCTTGAGGCCATCGATCACATGAGGACGCTTCTCGACGTTCCACTTGCCCCCGTTCATCTCGAGCTTGGAGACGATCTCCTCGACATGGGTGTCGATGACGAGGGGCCACTGGGCATGCGGCATCGCCGAGAAGTCCACGGCCTTCAGGCCAGGGCCCGGGTTGGCCGAGACCGCGTAGAAGGCCATGGAAGCCACCAGAAAGGTCGCGGCGGAGCCAAGCAACGCAGCTCCGGTAAGGAACACTCCCGTGCCCTTCTTGACCGCCGGCATCATCTTCGTGGCAGCGATCAGCGAAGGCTGCCCGGAGTTCATTACAGGCAGGGATTCATTCTTGGAAAGCAGGATGCCGAACGGCTTGCCGTCGCGCATCATCACCTGGAAAGCGCGGTCGGCGCTGGGGAACCAGAACTTGCCGTCGGGATTCTGAGTCAGGGCGTCGATCGCAGCCCCGATGTAGCCCCTGCCGGGGCCGCCTTCGTGCACCTCCCAGAGCCAGCCGCCCATGAACGGCGCCACCGCGTACCAGCTGGCCTCCTGCGCCGTGTAGCGGCGCTGAATGAAACCCTTGGCGTATTCGACGGCGTCCTTCTTGGTCTCGGCGCCCTCGTACCAGCCCATCATCGCGTTCATGGGCGCGTGGCCGACGAAGTCCTTTGCCATGTTCAGCGCTCCGTCTCGTAGACCGTCAGCGTCGGGCGCAGGATGATGAACAGCGCGTTGCGGGTGACCTGCTGGCTGCGCGAGCCGCCCGTCAGGCCCTTGCCCTGCTTCTGCAGCGCCTTGCGGATGAAGGCAGGCTCAGCCCCGCTCCGGGTGTCGCTGTCATACTGCAGGCCGCCGATGACGACCGTCCTGCCCGCCTGGACGCGCACGATGTCGTTCATGTTCTGCTTCTGGACCAGAGGCTGCGTGATCGAGCCAATCTGGTTGCCCGCGCTCAGCTCGACGAAGTCCAGGATCGAGTTCAGCTCCACGTCCACGTCGACGGTGACCACCTTGGCGTCGCTGTCGTACTGCGGAGTCATCTGGATCTTGAGGCCCGTGTCGACCGTCTCGGTGTCGGTCGAGCCGATCGTGTTCTCGCCGGAGCTGGTGTTGGACACGCCCTTGACGTAGGGGACCTCCTGCCCGGACTGCAGCTTCACGGTCGATCCGGAAAGCGTCTTCAGGGCAACGTTCTGCGTAACGTTGGTGCTGCCGAAGTTGGACAGGAAGTTGATTGCGCTCGTGACGGTCAGCGCGCCGTAGGTTCCGAACACGTTGCCGAGCTGCGTCTTGCCGAAGCTGACGCCTCCCATGCCAAGGTTGACCGCCTCGCCGATGAGCTTGCCGGCGGACGCGTCGTCGCTGGAGACCGCGCCGCCGTTGGTCATCTCGCCGATGCCTTCCTGGGTGCTCGAGAACGCCACCTGGAACTTGTTCCAGTCGAAGCCGGAATCGGAGTTGTCGTTGAGCGCCAGCGAGACGACGGCGACCTGCAGGTTCACGACCGCGAGATTGCGGGACATGCGGTCAAGGAACGGCCCGATGACCTGGTCCTGAACGGTCGGGGACGCCGTGTATATGATCTTGCCGCCCCGCAGCGAGGTGACGATGTTGTCGGCGCCGAGGTTCTTGATCTCGTCCTTGACCGTGTCGAGCACTTCCTTGTTCTGCGGAAGCGTGATCGCGTAGCGCTCCTTGTTGGAGATGTAGATCAGGCCGTCCTCGTACCACGTGACGATGCCGAGGCCCGTGCGCAGGGTCGAGGCAAGCTCTCCGACGGTGCCCTTGAAGCCCAGGAACGGGAGCCTGCGCTTGAGGATGTCCTCGCCCTGCGTCGGGTTCGACCATTGAAAGGCAACCTGCAGGTTCACGGCGCTGAGCGTCTGAACCAGCGAGGACAGCGTCGCCTCGTGCTCGCCGGGGAACTTGATGTCGATGGGCATCGAGGCGATGTGCTGCGGCAGCGGCCCGCCCACCGAGACGGCCTTCATCGACGAGCGGGGCACCTTGATGACCTCGACCGCGTTCGGCGTCTCCTCGACGAACTTCTGTGCGACACGCGCCTGCTCTTCCTTCCGGTCCGGAAGCTCGCCGGGCGTGGGAAGGCTCGAGGCGCAGCCTGCCAGGAGGGCGCTAGTCAGCGCAGCGATCGCTGCCCTGCACGCCGTTGCCCGCAACCTGGAAGAGGGTGTTGTCCTTGTCACGATAGAGCGCCTTCCCGTTTACGCATGAGATGAACTTCGCCCCTTCCGGGACGGCCGGCTCCGCAACCGCAGCCCCGGCGGCCGCGGCGATCCCGCCAAGGATTCCGCCCTCGCCGGCGGGAGCCGACTTCAGGCCATCTATCGCCTGCTCGATGGACTGGTCGATGCGCCGCCGGATCTTGATCTCGAGGGAGGCCTGGGCGGCGGTAACGTCCTGCATGATCAGCGATTTGATCTCAGGCTGCAGCTGCCAGACGATGTTCCGCATCCGCTCGTCCTGGCGCGCCTGCTCCTCCGCCGCGGTCGGCGGCGGGACGAACGGGTTCTCGCGCCTGTCGACGGGCTTCTCCTGCGCCCAGGAAATGCCCGGGACGAGGAGCGCGGCCACCGCGGCGGCCAACGTTACCCTGCGCATCCTGTCTGCCTCCTTACGAATCCTTCCGAACGATGAGGCATCAAGAGCGTAGCGCGGTCAAGGACTCGCCGTGGCTTTCTTGGCGCCGTGATAGCGAATCCTAGGACGGATCGCGCGTCGGCGCGAATCCTTTGTCGGCCTGTCAGGCAGGCTAACCGGAATGGGAGGGCGAATGGCGCGCGGCGCGGACATCGCCGGAGGCATGGCGAGGGCGGCGTCGGACGCCGCGGCCGCCGCGCGCGCCGCCCGTTCGGAGGAGGAAAGGTCGCGCCTTCGCCTGCGCAGGCTACGCCGCGAAGCTGACGCGGCGGCGGAGGAAGAGCGGTCGATCGGTTCGCCTCCTTCATGGGCGAGCGGAAGCGTCTTCAGCGCGGCATGGCATGCGGCGGCAGCTCCGCTCGTCAGGGCGGCGCTCTCCCGGCGGATCGCGGCGCTGAAGCGGGTCCGCGGGGAGGCTCTCGCACGTGCCGCCGCCGAAGAGGCCCTGTTTGTTCGCAGGAGGGCAGAACGGAGGCGCATCGAGGCGGCCGCGAAAGCAGCCGCGGAGGCGGCCAGGCAGGCGGCTTCGCTCGGTCCGGTTCCGCATGGCCTCGAGGAAAGGGCGCGCGCGGCAGTGAGGAAGGCGTGCGGCGCGACGCGGAGCAGGCGCGACGGTGAAAGCCGTATGGCGGCCCTGCGCGAGATCGTGGCCATCGTCAGCGAGTGGACGGAGGCAAGGCGCGCGCAAGCCCTGCGGCGGACTCCCTCTGCGGGCGACGACCTGCGCCGTCCTACCGGCGCGGCCGTGCCCGAACGAATCTACCTTCCGATCCCCTACGCCATCGGGAAATACGCGGAGAAGGCCGGCGCGAGGTACGACCGCGACGCGCCTCCCGGCAGCAAATGGTATGTCCCCCCGGAAACGCCGCTTGGTCCCTTCGAGCCGTTCCTGCCGCTCGCCTACCGCGAGAGGCCGCCGAAGTTCGCCTTCCCGCCGGTCAGGCACGGAGCTTCGAGCCACAACCTGTGGAGCGTGTTCGACAAGGAGAGCTGGGACAGGATACGCCACATCAACTACGAGCGGACCGGACGCAGGTGCGCCGTCTGCGGCAAGCAGGGCGGCTCGCTGTTGCGCGCGCTCGATCCTTCGTCCGCGCGGCGGGAAAGCTCCGTGGACTGCCATGAGGTGTGGGAATGGAAGGTTCCCGACCCCGGAGTCAGCATCGGGGTGCAGAGGCTCAGGGGCATCCTCGTCTGCTGCCCGGACTGCCACCTGATGTGGCACGACGGCCTTGCCCGGAACATGGCTCGCGCTCAGGGCATCGAGGACGAGGCCATGCGCTACCTGATGAAGCGCCGCTCGTTCGTAACGCGCACGCATCCGGTCGAGGTCGCAAGGCAGATGCGCGAGGAGGCCGCGAAGCTGCGGGCCCATTCGGACGTCGCGCTATGGATCGTCGACCTGACCCGCCTGGGCAAGCAGGACTACATGTCCCACGTTCACCCTGTCTTCGTGGAGGCGAACAAGGCGGGCGTTCGTCCGGGCCAGGTCGCCGGGCTGTCCTTCGTCACCGATTCCGGCCAGCCATGGCCTGCGAGGAGCGCCCGGGAAGTCTACGGCTCGCTCGCCGACCTCTACAGCCACTCGCCGCGCCTGCCGAAGGGCAGGGTGGAAGAATACATGGGGCTTCCCCTAGGTTCGCGTTGACCGACGCCGCCGCGCGTCGGAGCATCCTTGAAGGAGCAACAGCTGGCCGGAGAAGCTGGACGTGAACAGGATCGCCGAATTCAGGAAGCGCGCGGGAATGGACCTCGAGGACGTGGCGGACATCGTCGGCGTCGACGTGGCCGAGCTTGCCCTCGCCGAGCGCGGCATCGGGCTTGCCCATTTCGACGTGGTGGTGGCGCTCGCCTCGGTGTTCGACGCCGATCCCGAGGACCTCTACCCGACGGTCGCGGACCACATCCGTTCCGCGGAGGATCTGGACGAGGACGGGCTGCGCGAACGCCTGCTCGACCCCGAGCGGTCCACCGCGCTCATGATGGCCGGCATCGACCCGGACATCGCCTGCTGGTACGTGATCGTGAAGCTGAAGTCCGGCAACGAGCGGCGCTACCGCGTCTCGTCGGCCGAGCGCATGCGCATCCGGATGGACCTCTGCGGGGAGGGCCCGGCCGACGGCTACCTGCTGTTCCATGCAGATTGCCGCAACGTCGCCATCAGGCGCTCCGCGATAGCGGAGCTGCGCTTCACCAACTCGGCCAGCTACGCGCCGTTCTCCTCGCACGAGAGCGCCTTCAACGTCGTCATCGTGTCCGGCCGCTCGCCGCGTCCCGAGACCATCCAGGTCCCGCCGGACGGCGGCGAGGACGGCGAAGGGCCTACCCCGTTCACGGACTTCATGGAAGCCGCTCGCGAGGGACGGGAGACGACCCGGTTCCTGCTGCTCGAGGAAGACGGCGACGAGAACTTCATCGGGATCGACCAGCTAGAGGCCATGGAGGTCCCGGTGGGCGTGATGATGCCGGACATCTACCTCGACCGTCCGGACACGAAGGCGGTCGATCCCGCCGAAGGACTCGAAGCAATGGAGCCGATGGGCGAGGCATAGGACTCAATCCCGGTTGAGCTTCCCGAATCCTTGTGTGAGCATTCGGGGATGCAGAGCCCCGACACCTCCCCGTTCCTCACCGAGGCATTCGTAGCGCGAGCCTCTACTGGACTCGATCCTGCCGCCGCGGCGCGGAAGGCGGGACTCCGTCCGTCCGACCTGAAGCTGTGGGAGAGCGGCGGCGCTCCCGCCCCGCAGGAGGCGCTCGCGGCATTGCGCCTCCTGGCTCCCCGTCGCCACCATAGGACGGAGGGCAGCTTCCGCTTCATCGACCTGTTCGCAGGCATCGGCGGCATGCGACGGGCCTTCGAGGCCGCAGGCGGAGAGTGCGTTTTCACGGCCGAATGGAATGCGATGGCGCTCCGGACCTACCTCGCCAACCATGGCGGGGGCCACCCGGTGGCGGGCGACGTCACCAAGGTTCCGGCAGCACTCGTTCCCGACCATGACGTGCTCGTGGCGGGCTTTCCGTGCCAGCCCTTCTCGATCGCCGGGGTCTCGAAGAAGAACTCGATGGGCCGCTCGCACGGTTTCGCGGACGAGACACAGGGCACGCTGTTCTTCGACGTGGCCAGGATCATCGCCAAGAAGCGCCCGGCGGCCTTTCTCCTCGAGAACGTCCGAAACCTCGTTTCCCACGACAAGGGCCGGACCTTCGACGTCATCCGCCGCACGCTCGAGGAAGAACTGGGATATGCCGTCTCGTGGAAGGTCATGGACGGCGGGGCATGGGTGCCCCAGAAGCGCCAGCGCATCGCCATCGTGGGCTTCCGCGACGGACACGCCTTCGATTTCTCGGAAGTGCAGGTCCCGGAAAGGCGGCCCGCAATGAGGGACGTGCTCCACGTCCCCGGCGAACCCGGCTCCGAATCCTGCCCGTATGCCCCCGGCGGCGTTCCGCTGGCGAAATACACCCTTACCGACGGCCTCTGGTCCTTCCTCCAGGGCTACGCGGCGAAGCACGCGAAAGCCGGCAACGGCTTCGGCTACGGTCTGGTCGGCCCGGACGACGTAGCCCGCACGCTCTCCGCCCGCTACGGCAAGGACGGCTCAGAGGTGCTGGTGAGGCAGCCTGGCGGCAACCCGAGGCGGCTCACTCCGCGGGAGTGCGCCAGGCTGATGGGGTTCGACCGTCCGGGACAGGAGCCGGTCATCATTCCCGTGTCGGACGCGCAGGCCTACAAGCAGTTCGGCAACTCGGTCGTCGTTCCGTGCTTCGAGGCGATCGCCAGGGCCATGGCCCCGCATGTCATCGAGGCGATCGGAAAAACCACCCGAGCGCCTTCGCTGGCGGTGGCCTGACCCTCAGAGGCCGAAGGCCCCGAGCTCGCTGTCGAGGCCGGGGCGCGATCCGTTTTCGAGGGCGCGAGCGACATGGCGCTCAGCCAGGTCCAGCAGCCTGCGGGCAGGCTGCGCTCCGTGCGCCGAAACGGACTCCGTCACGCGCGGCTCTCCGTCGGACGTATCAAGGGAAAAGAGCAGCCTCGGAACCCTGTTCTCTTCGACGGCAACGAGCGACGCCCTTCCGGCAGCCGCTGCGGCGACCATGTGGCTCACGTCCTGTCCGAATGCTGCCGCTATGGCGTCCGCCTCCATCAGGTCCGTCACTTCCCATGCACGGGCCGTCCCGTCGAACGTGGCAGTGGACCCAAGGCTGTCAGCCGCCCATACGATCCCTTCGGCCGAACGCGTGTCCCACATGTGCAGGGCCGTCTCCGCCCCCTCCAGCCGCCACAGCAACCCGTCATGCTCCCTGCCGGCTCCATAGCCGAAGCTGCCGTCGGCACGGGCGACCCCCTTCTCGATCTCTTCCCTCATCGCGACCACGCGGCGCATGGCGTCGATGGCGGGAAGGGAGCATCCGCGGTGCTCGTAGAGCGCGGTGGCGAGGTCGTGCCAGGCCCGGCCGAGGAGGTGGCTGAAAGCCGTGACATGGGGTGTGAGCGCTTCCAGCAGGCCCCAGGCGCGTTCCGTGACGAGTTCAGGCTCGCCCCGGAACCTGACGTGCCACGGCGAGTGCTGCTCGACCTCGCACAGCACGTCGAAGGGCACTCCCGCCTCAGCCGCGAGCCGCTCGCCTTCCGCCAGCGCGCGCGGCATCTCGTCGACGCCGAACCTGATGCAGGACTGCGGCGTGTAGAACCCGTGGCCCCGATGGAACCGGGATCGGTCGGGAGCGGCTTCCGTGATCCTGAGAGCCACCCTTCCGGCCGCGAGCGACAGGGTAAGCGTGGGTTCGGAGACGCGTTCGTAGACGCTGCCGTCGACCACCGCAAAGTGAGCGGCGCGCCCGGAGAGGGCGGCCACGGTCGCATGGCGCCGGTCCTCCCACTTGCGGGCTTCCCCCTGCACGGCCTCGAACTCCTCCCTGTCCTGCGGCAGGTCAGAGTGCTTTTGCCTGTCCCCGGAAGCGAAAGTGTAGAGGGGGCCGGCGTTCACGTTCGCTTGGCCGTCCCGGTAATGGCCCGCGAAGGGATTGTCCCAGCCTTCGATCCTCGTGGCCTCGCCGAACTCCTCCACGGTCATCCTGCGCACATGGAATTCCCCGTCGATTATCCTGACCTCGGCCGGGCGGCCACCGGCCATCGCGAACGGGACGTGTTCGGGGTGCGATTCCGGCAGTGCCGGCTCGATCCTTTCGCCAAGCACGTGGGCGACAGGCGCGTCAGCCGCGTCGACCTCGCGAATCTCGACCTCGACCACCGTCCTCAGGCAGGCGTACTCCTGAGAACGCTTCTTCGGCCTGACGAATACGGCGCGGTAAGTGCTGGGGACCTGGACGAGCATCTTCAGAAACCTCCGAGGCCGGGAGCCGGGACCAGGAATGCGTTGTCGGCGTGCGCCTCGGCATGGTCGAGGTACTTGCGGAACTCGTTCTCCGCCCCTTCGGCGGCCCCCGGAAGGACTCGCATGGACCCGTCAGGGGCGACCAGGGCGAAGGCCGGGCGCAAGGGGGCGGACGAGAAAGCCGCGTCCTGGCTGACGATGATCCTGTCACCGTCGCGGGCCGCCTCGATCAGGACCGCCGCGTCGATCCCGGCTCTTCGAGCAAGATCGCATGCCATGCCTGCCGACAGGATTTCCATGGTCCGCCGATTGCCCTCGACGAGTGACGACACCGGTCCGACTCCGTTTTCCCAGTGCTGCCCTTCGGGCCTGCGCCCCCAGCGGGCGAGCGTCTCGGCGGCCATGCCGCGGTGGTCCGAGAGCTTGTCCGAGCGCAGGTATTCCGACCGTCTTGAGAAGAACGTCTCGCGGACCTGATAGCCATGCCTGTCACCGACGACGGCGCTCGCCGCGACGGCCGCGATATGCGCCGGGTCGTCGGCGGCTTCCACCGCAGCTACTCCCTCCAGGGCGCCGACGAGGCGTGGCGTGATCCTGCCCTGCGCGTCGGCGAGGGCGTCCCTGAGGTCGTAGTAGGCCTCGAGCATGTTCCAGGGCAGGGCGGCAGCCGAGGATGCAAGCGACTGCTCCAGCTTGCGGGCAAGCTCCATGACGTCGTAACCCGTTCCGTCGAACGCGCTTGCCGCCGGGTCGACGACCTCGAAGAAGGGCCAGTCGGCGCCTTTGTAAAGGTCCTTCACCGTGTCGGCATGCAGCAGCGAGGACCGAATTGGTTCGCCGAACTCGTACATGTGGAAGTCGAAGGAATCGTGGTCGTGACGTTCCTTCCGCGGCCTCGGGCCGATGAAGGCCTTGTGCTCGCCGTAACGGCCCGTGATCCGGATGATCGGCTCGGGCGTATATTCATAAACGACGCCATCCACGACGAACATCAGGGAAGCCAGCCTTTCGAGCCTGGCGGCCATGGCGGCTCCATGGTCGTCGTTGAAGGTCCTGAACGGCTTGGCCGCACTGGAATACCTCCTGATGACCTCCTCCCCTGTCATCGTCTTCTTCTTCCCGTAGGTCGGGTCGTCGACGGCCATGTTGCGCGGCTTGGCCCGCCCGAAGAAGGAATTCATGATCCTGCCGGGCGCGACGTCGTAAGGCAGGGCCGATGCTCTCCCGGCCTCGACGAAGTGCCGCCCCATGTAGGTCCGGACGCGCCGGGGCGATCCGTCGTCCTTAAGCGCCAGGCGCGCCTCATGGCGGTCCATCCTGTCGTTGGGCGGATTGCCGACAAGCATCGCGACGGGCGCCTCCCCGTCGGAGAGTTCCCTGACTTCGACCTCGGTCTCGGCCTTCCCGACCTCGCTCTGCGTGTTCTGGTGGCGATAGGGGATGAACGATATCGGGTAATGGAATTCGATCTTCAGCTTCATCGGGCAGACTCTTCGGAACTGCATCCAGGATGCTGTCCCGTCCTGAAAGTTCCAAATCTCCCTTGTCCCGCCCTGACCTTGCGGAACTTGCGTCGCGTCGGGACGCGTATGAGCATCATGGTTTGCCGTATGCGCACGGTGCCTATGCCAAGGATCATAACACGACTTGAGGAACGCCTCCCCGATGGGGGAGTGCTGCCGCTTGGCGAGGCGGATCTCACCTACGCCGCGGCAGTCGACATCGACGCAGGCAGGCGATGGGACACCGATCTCGTACCCGCGACTGTCGAGGTGTGCAAGGCGCTGTCCCACGAGGCGCGGATGGCAGCCTGGGCCGGAAGGCTTCACGCCCCGGGACTGGCCGAGCAGTTCGCGCGGTTCGAGGAGGCGATCCTTGCGCAGGGCAGGGGCGCGTTCTCGTTCAGGCTTTCCGTCTATTATGCCGCCAGACAGGTGGCGAGGCATGCCGCATGGCTCGCCAGGACGGTTTCCCATGCCACGGCCGCGCCATGGCCCGAGGCCGGATACGCCGCGCACCCCCTGACCGGAGAGGCCTTCGACGTAGCCCGTCGCCACGAGATCGAGTCCCCGTTCGCCTTCGCCGTGCTGCACCTGCCATTCGTCGGGATCGACGCCACGGCGATCGCCGACTTCCTCC
>Ga0065721_10004581_pt1 | contig 24287 bp, 23 predicted proteins | sample Mesricmetagenome_FD_59108 | JGI IMG/M metagenome (GOLD analysis project Ga0065721, IMG submission 59108) | Mesophilic microbial community from rice straw/compost enrichment Sample: eDNA_1 v2 (version 2) | ecosystem: Engineered > Solid waste > Grass > Composting > Bioreactor | place: USA: Davis...
AGCCGGCGCCGCGTCCACGCCGTCGGCCCCGGGCGCGCAGGCCTCACACGCTGCCGCGCCGGGCGCCGCGGCCACCAACGCGGCGCTGGCCAAGACGCATGTCGGCCCCGGTGAGCTCGACGAGTACTACGTCTTCTTCTCCAGCGGCCAGAGCGGCGAGCTGCGCATCATGGGCCTGCCCTCGATGCGCGAGATCATGCGCGTGCCCGTGTTCAACCGCTGCAGCGCCACCGGCTGGGGCCAGACCAACGAGAGCCTCAAGATCCTCACCGAAGGCCTGCTGCCCGAGACGCGCAAGTTCCTGCAGACGCGCGGCGGCACCTACACCAACGGCGACCTGCACCACCCGCACATGTCGTTCACCGACGGCACCTACGACGGCCGCTACATCTTCGTCAACGACAAGGCNAANACGCGCGTGGCCCGCATCCGCTGCGACGTGATGAAGTGCGACAAGATCATCGAGCTGCCCAACCAGCACACGGTGCACGGGCTGCGGGTGCAAAAGTATCCCAAGACCGGCTACGTTTTCTGCAACGGCGAGGACCGCACGCCGATTCCCAACGATGGCAGCGTTCTCGACGAACCGAAAAAATACCAGTGCGTGTTCACGGCCGTTGATGGTGAAACCATGAAGGTGGCTTGGCAGGTGCTGGTCAGCGGCAACCTGGACAACGTCGACGGCGACTACCAGGGCAAGTACTGCTTCTCCACCTGCTACAACTCCGAGGAGGGGGTGACGCTGGGCGAGACCATGGCCGCCGAGCAGGACTGGGTGGTGGTGTTCAGCCTCAAGCGCATCGAGGAGGCCGTGGCCAAGGGGGACTTCAAGAAGATCGGGGGCGTGCCCGTGCTCGACGGGCGCAAGGGCTCGCGCTTCACGCGCTACATCCCCGTGCCCAAGAGCCCGCACGGCATCAACACGGCGCCCGACGGCATCCATGTGGTGGCCAACGGCAAGCTCTCGCCCACCGTCACGGTGTTCGACGTGCGCAAGTTCGACGACCTGTTCGACGACAAGATCCAGCCGCGCGACACGGTGGTCGCCGAGCCGGAGCTCGGGCTCGGGCCGCTGCATACCGCGTTCGACGGCAAGGGCAACGCCTACACGACGCTGTTCATCGACAGCCAGGTCTGCAAGTGGTCGATCGACAAGGCGATCGCCAAGTACAAGGACAAGGACGCGAAGGTGGACCCCATCGTCCAGAAGCTGGACGTGCACTACCAGCCTGGGCACAACCACACCTCCATGGGGCAGACCAAGGAGGCGGACGGCAAATGGCTGCTGTCGCTCAACAAGTTCTCGAAAGACCGCTTCCTGAACGTCGGGCCGCTCAAGCCCGAGTGCGACCAGCTCATCGACATCTCGGGCGACCAGATGGTCCTGGTGCACGATTCGCCCAGCTTTGCCGAGCCGCACGATGCCACCATCATCCATCGCTCCAAGGTGAACCCGATCAGCGTGTGGAAGCGCGACGATCCCATGTGGGAAGACGCGCGGCAGCAGGCCAAGGCCGACAACGTCGAGCTGGAAACCGCAGGGCAGGTCGTGCGCCAGGGCAACAAGGTGCGGGTCTACATGTTCTCGGTGGCGCCCACCTACAGCCTGACCGACTTCACCGTGAGGCAGGGCGACGAGGTCACGATCTACGTGACCAATCGCGACACGGTGGAGGACCTCACCCACGGCTTCACCATCGTCAACTACGGCATCGCGATGGAGGTGCCGCCGCAGGCCACCGCGTCCGTCACCTTCAAGGCCGACCGGGCAGGCGTCTTCTGGTACTACTGCCAGTGGTTCTGCCATGCGATGCACATGGAGATGAAGGGACGCATGCTGGTCCAGCCGCGCCGCACCTGAGGGGATGCCCATGCCGTGGCGGTTTGCCGTCGCCGCAGTTGCGGCCGCGCTGGCGGCGTCCGGCGCCGCGGGTGCCGAGCGCGTGGTCACGCCCGGCCAGGCGCTGCAGCCGCTGCTGGACCAGGCAACCGCCGGCGAGGTCCTGCGCCTGGCGCCGGGACGCCACGCGGGGCCGGTGCACATCAGGCGGTCGGTATCGCTGGTGGGTGACGCGGGTGCCGTGCTCCAAGGCCATGGCCGAGGCAGCGTCATCGTCGTCACCGCGCCCGACGTGCGCATCGAGGGCCTGGAGATCAGGGGCTCGGGCCGCACCGTGCCGGACATGGATGCGGCCATCCTGCTGCAGCAAAGCGCGCCACGGGCCCGCATCCGCTCGAACCGGATCATGGGCAACCTCTTCGGCGTGTATGTGCATGGGGCGGCCGAATCGCTGGTCGAGAACAACGAGATCGTCGGCCGTAGCGACTTGCGCCTGTCGGACTCCGGGGACGGCGTGTCGATCTGGAACGCACCGGGCACGCAGGTGGTGGGCAACACGATCAGCCATGGCCGCGACGGCGTCTTCGTCGTCACCAGCCGCCGCAACGTCTTCGAGCGCAACAGCTTTTCCAGCCTGCGCTTTGCGATTCACTACATGTACACGCACGACAGCCGCATCGTCGGGAACCGCTCGCGCGGCAACCACATGGCCTGGGCGCTGATGTTCTCGGACGGCCTGGAGATCCGTGACAACGTCTCCGACGATGACGAGGCTCACGGGCTCATGCTCAATTTCACCAATGCGTCGCAGATCGTGGGCAACGTCGTGCGGCGCGGCCGCGAGAAGTGCGTGTTCATCTACAACGCCCACCGCAACGTGCTGCGCGACAACTGGTTCGAGCGCTGCCCGATCGGCATCCACTTCACCGCCGGATCCGAGGGCAACATCGTGAGCGGCAACGCCTTCATTGGTAACGGCGTGCAGGTGAAGTACGTCGGCACGCGGTTCATCGACTGGGCCTATCAGGGACGCGGCAACTACTGGAGCGACAACCCCGCCTTCGATCTCGACGGCAACGGCATCGCCGACCGGCCCTACCGGCCCAACGACGTGATGGACCAGGTGCTGTGGACGCTGCCGGCGGCCAAGGCCTTGAGCACCAGTCCGGCCGTGCAGATGGTGCGCTGGGCGCAGGCACGCTTTCCGGCCCTCTATCCCGGCGGCGTGATGGACTCCGCGCCGCTGATGCGGCCGGCGCGCACGCCGGCGTCGGACGCGCGATGACGGTGGTGGCCGAGTGGCGTGCGGTCACCAAGCGCTACGGCGCCGTGACGGCGCTCGACCACGTGTCGCTGCCGCTGGTGGCGGGCGAGGCGACGGCGCTCGTCGGGCACAACGGCGCAGGCAAGACGACCTTGATCAAGCTGCTGCTGGGCCTGATCCGGCCGGACGCGGGCACGGTGCGGGTGCGCGGCACGGACCCGGCCGGCCGCGGTGCGGCCCAGGTGCGGCGCACGATCGGCTTCCTGCCGGAGAGCGTCGCGTTCCATGGCGCGATGACGGGCCACGAGCTGATGGCCTTCTATGCGAGGCTCAAGGGCGCGCCGAGCCGGCTCAATGCCGAGCTGCTGGAGCGGGTGGGCATCGCCCATGCGGCGCACCGGCGGCTGGCAACGTATTCCAAGGGCATGCGCCAACGCCTGGGCATCGCGCAGGCGCTGATCGGCGAGCCGCAGTTGCTGCTGTTCGACGAGCCGACCAGCGGCCTGGACCCGGCGTCGCGACGCGATGTCTACGAGATGGTGGACCGCTTGCGCAGCGGCGGCGCGACGGTGCTGATCTCGACGCATGCGCTGGCCGAAGTGCAGCAGCGCGTCGATCGCGCGGCGATCATGCACGGCGGGCGCCTGCTGGCGGCCGGCACGCTGGCCGAGCTGCGCCAGGGCGTCGCGGCCGAAGTTCGCATCCGGCTGCAGGTGCGGACCTGCTCCATCACGACGGTGCTCGCGCTGCTGCCGCCCCAGGCGCGTTGCATCGAGCGCAGCGGCACGCAGCTCACGCTGCTCGTTGCTCCGGAGGCCAAGATGGCGACGCTGCGAGCCATCGCGCAGGCTGGCGAGGTGGTGGAAGACCTGGACCTCGCGGCGCCGGGGCTGCAGGAGCTGTACAGCCACCTCGTCGGCGCTGCGCAAGAAGAGGAGGGCGAAGCACCATGAGGCTGTTCACGGTCGCGGCGCAGGAAGTGCGCGTAGGTCTTCGCAACCGCTGGGTGCTGGCCACGACGGTGCTGATGGCGGCGCTGGCGCTGTCGCTGGCATTGCTTGGAAGCGCACCGACCGGTGTGGTGAAGGCCGATCCGCTGGCGGTGGTGGTCGTCAGCCTGGCCAGCCTGACGATCTTCCTGGTGCCGCTGATCGCGCTGCTGCTGTCCTTCGACAGCATCGTCGGCGAGCACGAGCGCGGCACGCTGATGCTGTTGCTGGCCTATCCGGTGGCACGCTGGCAGGTCGTGGTCGGCAAGGGGTTGGGGCAGGTCGTGATCCTCGGCGTCGCGACCGTGCTCGGCTACGGCTCGGCAGCCGCCGCGCTGTGGCTGCGGGGCGGTGTCGGGACGCAGGCCTTGCAGGCCTTTGGGGGCATGGTGCTGACCTCGGTGATGCTGGGCGCCTCCTTCGTGGCGATCGGAGGCCTGGCCAGCACGCTGGTGCGCGAGCGCGCGACCGCCGCAGGCCTGGCGGTCGGCGTGTGGCTGTTCTTCGTGCTGCTCTACGACACGGCGTTGCTGGGCGTACTGGTTGCCGACCAGGGGCGCGTGCTGGGCAAGTCCGAGCTCGATGCGCTGCTGTTGCTCAATCCCACCGACGTCTACCGCCTGTTCAACATGACCGCCAGCGAGGCCGTGTCGGTCTACAGCGGCATGGCGGGCCCCGGTGATCCGGCGGCGCTGCCGGCCCCGGTGTTCCTGGCCGTACTGGCGGCATGGGTCCTGGTGCCATTGGCGCTGGCCGTCGCGGTGTTTCGCAGGAGGCCTCTATGAGCATGACTCGCCATCCTGGGCTCGGCCGGAGATCCGCAGTGCTGTTCTTCGCCGTGGCATTGGTTGCCGGCTGCAAACGATCCGCATCGCTGCCGGCGCCGCCACCGGCCGAGGTGCATGCCGAGGCGACGGGGCACTACTGCGGCATGCTGCTTGTCGACCACGAGGGGCCTAAAGGACAGGTCCATCTGGCCAGCCGCAAGGAGCCGCTGTGGTTCTCATCCGTACGCGACACCCTGGCGTTCATGCGGCTGCCCGAGGAGCCGCGCGACACCACCGCGGTCTACGTCAACGACATGGCCCGCGCCAAGCATTGGAAACAACCGGAAGCGGGCGCCTGGGTGGACCCGCGAAAAGCCTGGTTCGTGATCGACAGCGACATGCGTGGCGGCATGGGCGCTCCGGAGGCGGTGCCGTTCTCCGATTGGGCGCTGGCCGAGGCTTTCACGGCCTCGCACGGCGGCCGCGTCGTCCGGCTGGGCGACATCCCTGACGCTTACGTGCTCGGGCCGGTTGACCTGCACGGCAGCGGCGCCCGCCATCCATCGCAGTGAGGCCTGACATGTCCAGCCGTCGCCGCTTCCTCTCCATCGCGGCCACTTGCGCCGCCCTGGCACCTTGGCACGCCGTGCGCGCGGCGGCCGCGCCACCACCTTGTGTCTGGCGTGGGACCGCCATGGGTGCCTTGGCATCGATCACGCTGGTCCACCCGGATCGCGCCAGGGCGCAGGCGCAATTGGAGGCCTGCGTGCGCGAGTTGCAGCGGCTGGAGGACATCTTCAGCCTCTACCGCGCCGACTCGGCGCTCTCGCGGCTGAACGCGCAGGGCGAGTTGCCCGGGCCGCCGCACGAGCTTGTCGAGCTGTTGGCCTTCAGCCTGTCGCTCTCTCAGCGCAGCGCCGGAGCCTTCGATCCGACGATGCAGCCGCTGTACCGGCTGTATGCGAACCACTTTGCCACGCCAGGGTGCGCGCCGGGCGGGCCCCGCCCGCAGGCGATCGAGCGGGTGCTGCGCCTGGTGGACTTCAGGGCGGTTGAGCTGCGCCCCGACCTCGTGCGCCTGCGCAGGCCCGGCATGGCGATCACGCTCAACGGCGTGGCCCAGGGCTATGTGACCGACCGCGTGACCGACCTGCTGCGGGCTGCGGATTTCGGCGATGTGCTGATTGATCTCGGGGAGGTGCGTGCGCTCGGCCACCGAGCCGACGGCCAAGCCTGGCGCGCGGGCATTGTCGATCCTCGGGATCTGACCCACACCATCGTCGAACTGCCGCTGGGCCAGGACCGCGGCGCGTTGCCGGCTCTGGCGACGTCCGCAGGCTACGGCACCCCGTTCGGCACCGACCCGCGCATCCACCACCTGCTGGATCCCCGCACGGGCCGCAGCGCCAACCACTACCTGTCGGTTTCCGTGGCCGCCTCACGTGCGACGCTGGCCGATGGGCTGTCAACGGCGCTGGCGATCGGGCCGCCAGCGCAGGCCACGACGTTGCTGCGGGCATACCCGTCGACGAGGGTCTACCTGGTCGGGCCTGAGGGTCGGCTGGAGATGCTCGATGCCACGCGTTCGCCAACGTAGGACTGGGGGCCGTTGCAACGACCGCTCGATCTGTGCACGGGAGCGGCCATTTCCGGGGGCGAAAACGATCCTCCAGAAGAACAGGACGAAGGGTTGAGCCTCAGCGCATGAGGCCGAGCAGGTAGCCCACCACGTCGGCCTTTTCGGTGGCCGTGCATTCGCGCTGCGCGACGTCCTTGCAGTTGCGGCAGAACCATTTGTCGACCTTCGCGGTGTCCGTGAATGCCTGTGGATTGAAGGCGGGCGCCAGTGTCGCGATGGTGGTGTCGCTGGCCCGGACCGTGCCGGCTGCCGCGGCAAGGCAGGCCGCCAGCATGGCCGCCGGCAATCAGCGAGGGCGGCGATGTTTGATCCAGGTCAGCTGGGCGTTCACTACAGGCTCCTCGGAGCGGTGCTGTTGCAGGTGTTGGAGGCATTCTTCGCAACGAGGCCTGAACGTTTCCTGAACCGGCCGTTCATCTGCCGTTCAGCCAAGACGCTGAAGACTGGCCGCATGAAATGCCCGCTCCACCCCCTCCACGCCACCGTCCCCGGGACGGTGCGCCCGGTGCGCATCAGCCGGCGTGCCGCCTGGCTGCTCGCGGCTTGCGCGCTGTGGACCGCCCTGCCGGCTCGCGCCGACAAGGGTGACCACGAGCGCGCCCGGGATGCCGTGCAGTCAGGCCAGGCGCTGGCGCTGCCCGAGCTGCTGGAGCGGCTGCAGCGCACCCACCCGGGCCAGGTGCTGGAGATCGAGCTCGAGCGCGACGACGGGCGCTGGGTTTACGAGGTGAAGCTCCTGCAGCCCGGCGGCCAGGTGCTGAAGCTGGCGGTCGATGCCCGAGCGGCCGAGGTGTTGAAGCAGCGCCCCAAGGGCCCGCCGCCGGCGCAGGGGCCGGCCCGGTAAGGGACTGAGGAACACGAGGGAGGCACGATGAGATTGCTGCTGGTTGAGGACGAACCCACCTTGCGGACGCAGCTGCGCACTGCCTTGCAGCAAGCCGGCTATGCCGTGGACGAGGCCGACAACGGCCGCGACGCCGAGCACCTGGGCAACACCGAGCCGTTCGACGCGGTCGTGCTCGACCTCGGGTTGCCGATCGTCGATGGGCTGACGGTGCTGCAGCACTGGCGCAGCGCCGGGAGGACCATGCCGGTGCTCATCCTCACCGCCCGGGACAGCTGGCACGAGAAGGTGGCGGGCATCGACGCCGGGGCCGACGACTACCTGGCCAAGCCGTTCCACATGGAGGAGTTGCTCGCGCGCGTGCGGGCCCTCATCCGGCGCGCCCAGGGGCTGGCGTCGCCGCTGCTGCGGTGTGGCGCCCTGACCTTGGACACCCGCNGNGGCCGNGTGANCGTCGNCGGCCGTCCGGTGNNCNTGACCTCGCACGAGTACCGGCTGCTGTCGTACCTGATGCACCGGCCCGGCCAGGTCGTGTCGCGCACCGAGCTCACCGAGCACCTGTACGCCCAGGACTTCGACCGGGACTCCAACACGGTCGAGGTCTTCATCGCCCGGCTGCGCCGCAAGCTGCCTGCCGACACCATCGAGACGGTGCGCGGGCTGGGTTACCGGCTCGGGCCCGGGATGTGAGGCATCCGGATGCCGTTGCCGCGATCACTGCGCTGGCGGCTGCTGGTGGCCACGTTCATGGCCACGGCCGTGGCCGTGCTGATCGCGGGCTGGCTGCTGTCCGGACTGTTCCGCGAACACGTCACGCGCCAATTCGTGGCGACGCTGGCCACCGAGCTCGACCAGGTGACGGCGCGGTTCGAGGTGGATGCCAACGGGCAGCCCCTGCTCGATCCGGCTCGGCTGAGCGATCCGCGCTGGACCCGGCCGTACTCGGGCCTGTACTGGCAGATCGACGAGATGGGGGGCACAGCGCCTCGGCGCGGCGTGCTGCGCTCACGCTCGCTGTGGGACACCGAGTTGCGCGCTCCCGCGGATGCGCCGGCGGATGGCGAAGTGCACGTGCACGAGCTCGCCGAGCTCTACGGCGGCAAGGTGACGCTGGGCAGCGCACGCCTCGGCGGGCTGAAGGCCGAACTGCTGCTGCCGCGCACTCGCTCAGCGCCACGTTCGCCAGCGGTGCCCGCTCAACGGGCTGACGCCGCCACGGTCACCGCTCTCCGCGACAAGCCCTGAACTCGCGCAGACTTCCCGGAAAAATCGACCGGCACAACGGGGGGACACGATGAAGGCAGCATGGATGCTGCTGGCCACCATCACGGCCTTCGGATTGGGAAAGAGTCTGTTTCCTGGCGCGGGCTGGGACAAGCCGACACCGGTGCCTAGATTGCGGCTACGCAAACCACCGACTCGAAACCCATGAGCCTCCTCGCTATCGCCCCCTTGCTTCTGGGCACGGGCGTCTGTCTAGGTTTGGGCGTTCCTTTCGCCAAGCTGGCTGCCGCCCAAGGCGCGGGTGTACTGCTCTTTGCGACCTTGCCCACCGCAGTGGCGGGCGCGATGCTGCTGCTGCTTGGCCTGTCGCGAGCCGGCGTGCCGGCTCCGCCAGCTGTCCTGCTGCGTTTCGGCCTGACTGCCGGGTTGCTGGGTCATGCCGTGCCGATGTCGGCGTTGTATTGGCTCACGGCGCGTGCGGGTGCGAGCTTCGCCGCGCTTGCTTTCACCCTGCCGGCGGTCTTCACGCTGGCCATCGCGCTGCTGTTGCGGTTGGAGCCACCCACGTTCAGGCGCGTGGCCGCCGTGGCTCTGGGCTGCGCTGGCGCCGCACTGCTGGTGCTTGGCCGCGGGCTTTCGTTCAGTGATGACCTGACGGCCGTACTGCTCGTGGTCGCCATCCCGGCATCGATTGCCGCCGGCAACGTGTACCGTTCGCGATGCATGCCACCCGGCGTTGACGGCGATTGGCTCTCCGCGGCCACCCTGTTGTCGTCGGCCGTGATGCTGGCCGGTGCCGCTGCGGTCGCACCTTTTCCGATCGGATCGCTTGCAGGCGCATGGCACTGGCTTGCCGCACAGGCGGCGGCGCTGGTCGTTGGCTATCTGCTGTACTTTGCGCTGCAGCGCAGGGCGGAACCCGTCACCTTCAGCTTCATGGGGTACGTGTCGATGCTGACGGGTGTGGCTGCAGGCACGTTGATGTTCGACGAGCACCTGCCCTGGAGCACCGTGCCTGCACTGGCGCTGATCCTCATGGCGCTGCTGCTGCTCAACAAGTCGCCTGCTGCCGTTTCCAGGATTCCCCGCTCATGAGTTCGTCTGCCTTCGCCGGCGTCGAGATTCGCCTCGGCAGCACGCGCGGCCACTTCGGCAACGCCTGGCTCGATGCGCGCTTCAGCTTCTCGTTCGGCGCCTACCGCAATCCCGCCCGCCAGCGATTCGGTGCCGTTCTCGCGTTGAACGAAGATGTCGTTCAGCCGGCCCGCGGATTCGCGATGCATCACCATGAGAATCTGGACATCCTGATGATCCCCTGGACGGGAGCGATTGAGCACCGTGACAGCCTTGGTGGCTACGCGATCGTCAAGCCTGGCGAGGTACAAGTGATGCACGCGGCCAGCGGCATCCTGCACAGCCAAATGAACGCTTCGGCCACGCACGGGGAGCGCCATTTCCAGTTGTGGTTCGCACCACCGTGGCGCCGCCGGGATGCTGAAGTGCTGCAGCGCTCGCTCGGTGCGCAGCAGCCGGGGCACTGGACGTCCGTGGTGGCCCCTGCGGCGGGGACCGCGGCCATCGACTTCGGCCACGATCTTGCGGTAGACCTCGGCCAGCTTGATGCCAACATGCCACTGCTGATCCAGGCGGACCTGGCTCGGTCACTGTACCTGCACCTCATGGACGGGGAAGCAGTCGTGCACTCCGAAGGAAACGTGCTGCGGCTTCAGGCGGGCGATGCGCTTGCTTGTGCTGGCGGGTTCCCCTCGCTCACCTTGTGCGCCGATCGGCCTGCTGCGGTTTTGCGCATCGAACAGCCAGCACTGTAGGGCGGCACGCTGGCGTCCTTCATTCCAGTGCGGACCGCAACAGCGGGACAATCGCTCGCTGCTGGATCGAACGGGTACGTGTCCGCTGCCGTCTGGCGACCCGAGCGCGTCACGCCCCGGCAAGGCATGGAGAAACGTCTGCATGGACCATCAGTTTGCGATGCGCTGCTTCTCGCGGGTGGTCGCTACCGGCAGCTTTGCCGCGGCGGCACGGGATCTCAACTGCTCACCGCCGGTAATTACAAAACAGGTCCAACAGCTGGAGGCATGGACGGGCAGCCGTCTCATTGCCCGCACCACGAGGAGCCTTCATCTCACGGAGGCTGGGGAGCGTTTCCTCGCCTACTGCACGCGGGTGCTGTCCGATACGGATGCCATGCTCGAAGCCCTGCGTGCGTCGGCGCAACAGCCCGTGGGGCGGCTGGTGGTGTCGGCTCCCGTGTCGCTCACCTTGTCGCTGCTGTCGCCCTACCTGCACGCTTTTCAGGACCTGCATCCCAAGGTGGAGTTGGAGGTACGTCTGAACGATCGGGTCAGCGACCTGATCAAGGAAAGGGTGGACGTGGCTTTGCGCGGCCGGGCGGAGCTTGAGGACTCGACTCTGGTCGCCGTGCCGCTGATGACCGTGGAACGGGTGTTGTGCGCGTCGCCGGACTACTGGCGACGCCGGGGACTTCCTGAGCACCCCGCCGACTTGGCCGGACACAACTGCCTGGCCTACGTGCTCGGCAGCGATGCGATGCAATGGCGCTTCGAGTTGGATGCGCAGACGCATCAGGTCGAAGTCCAGGGCGACTTCCGTACTGACAACAGCCTGCTGCTGGCCGATGCCCTGCGGGCCGGACGCGGAGTGGGCGTGGTGCCGCGGGTGATCGTGGAGCGCGACTTGCGCGAGGGAAGGCTGGAGCCGGCACTCCTGCATTGGCGCATCGAGCCGCGGCAGCTGTTTGCGGTTTATCCAAGCCGCGAGCACCTGCCCGGCCGGCTGCGCGCATTCGTGGATTTCCTGCGCAGTCGATTGGCTGACGCCGAAAGCGTGTAGCCGCGACAGCGGCTTGCAACCGACGAAGCCAGAACTCGCCTCGAACCGGGGCCCGCTGCGGCCACAGGGCAGGCCACGCACGACCTGCCTTCAATCCGGGTGCTCAAGCACCGTTTCCAGGTCGCGAAAACACTCTTCATTTGCAGCAGCTATTCCCGTCCAGCGGGGCCTTCTATGGTTGCCGCGTCGTGATCCAGCTCATGTGCTGCAACCAGGAGACCCCATCATGTTCAGCATCGTCCGCACGCTTGCCATCGCAACCGCCATCGCAGGTTGCGTTGGTGCCCACGCCGCCGACCGGCCCGAAGTGGGCAAGAGTCCTTGGGGCGCCGAGGACCAGATCGGCCGGCTCAATCTCATGACGGACGCCAGCCGCGCGGCCGTTCTCAGCAGAATTGCCGGCGGGCGTGTCTACGACCTTTCGGTGGAATACTTCATCGGCATGCCCGGGTGGCATGCGGCCGGCGATCCCCGCTACCAGATGTGGATGACGCACACGCCGCACGGCACGGTCGTTGACGATCCAATCGGTGTGGGTCACGCGCAAAACGAGCATGTCAGCTATACCGGCTCGGCCGTCTCGATGTACACCCACACCGGCACCCACATCGACGCGCTCAACCACTTCGGGCTCGATGGCCGGATCTGGAACGGTTTCGAGGCCCGCGAGCATCTCGGCGACCGCGGTTGGCGCAAGACCGGTGCGGAGACCATTCCGCCCATCGTCGCCCGAGGCGTGCTGATCGATGTGGCCGCGGCGCAGGGCATGGACATGCTGCCGCCGGGCTACCGCGTGAAGCGCCAGGACCTGCTCCTGGCGCTGCGCGCGCAACAGATCAGCCTGCGCCAGGGCGACGTGGTCCTGATCCGCACCGGCCGCATGAAGCACTACGGGCAGCCCCAGGCTTTCATGGACAACCCGCCCGGGATGAGCCTGGACGCGGCGCGCTTCCTGGTGGAGGAGGGCGGCGCCATGGTGGTGGGAGCCGACAACCTCAGCTTCGAGACCTTCCCTCCGGAGGTGGACGGAAACTACGTGCCCGTGCATACCTACCTGCTGGCGCAGCAGGGCGCACCCATCATGGAGCTGGTCCAGCTCGAGGAACTCGCACGCGATCGGGTGTACGAATTCGCCTTCATAGGCGCCTCCTTGAAGCTCAAGGGCGCGGATGCCGCGCCCATGCGCCCGATCGCGATCGCGCTACGGCGTTGAGACCGCGCGGCGGCGCAGGGCAGGGAGGCTCATGAGGAGCCGGCGCGAGAAGCCATCGCGTTGCTAGCGCAACAGGTGCTTGGGCAGCGAGGCGATCAAGGCCGTGACGCCCGGCATTCCTTGTCCCGGGCTCAGATGGGACACCATCAGCTCCCAGGCCCGGGCCGACTGGCGGTCCTTGAGCGCCTCCATGATGCGCTCGTGCTGCTCCCAGGACTTGCGAATCATCCCAATCGCCGCGAAGGCGTGGCGCCGGTAAGCGCCCGTCCGCGCCCGCATGTGAAGAATCTCCTCGCGCAGATAGGGATTGGCACACGCCCGGTAGAGCACCTCGTGGAACTCGCGGTTGTGCCCCTGCCACGCCTCGATGTCGTCGGCCTCGACGCAGGGACGCGCCGCATGGTGCACGCGCTGCAGCTCCTGTAGGTCCTGCGCCGTCATGCGCTCGCATGCCAGCCGCGCGCACACGCCCTCCAGCTCGGCAAGCAACTCCCACATGGACAGCAACTGCTGCACGTCCATGCGCGCCACCACCATGCCGCCTCGCGGCTGGCTCTGAAGCAGTTCCTGCGCCTGCAACTGCAGCAGCGCTTCGCGCACCGGCGTGCGAGAGACGTCATGGCGCCTCATCAATTCCGCCTCGTCAATGGCGTCGCCGGGCAGCAGCGCGCCCGAGCGGATCGCGTTCTCGATATCCAGGCGGATACGGTCGGCACTCTTCATGGCTAGGGTTTCTCCTGACTGGTGAATGCACACAAGGCGTCTATAAATATATTTATGAAACACCAGAGTACAAACAAAGGCACTGGAATTGTATATTCTGATCAAGAAGATATACCAGGCGAATCCTTGGCTGCTTCGCTTGCGTGGGTAGGAAGTGCCGCGTCGATGTGCGGTGTGCGCTTGTCCTTGCCGCAGCAGCGGCGCATCGCGCGGACCCTCCACGAACTGGGCGCGGCGTTGAGCTTCAACCTGGAGAGGCGAGATGAACAGCGTGACCTGTGAGCGGGTTGCTCCTTCGATCCGGGCCGTCCGCAAGATGTTGGCGGCCGGCGGCTACAGCGGCCTTGACCTGGTGCATCGCCAGCACAAGCGCTTCGCCGCCGAGGCAGGGCGCTGGAACTGCTTGGTCGACACCTTGGAGCAACCGGCGGGAGAGCGCGATGGTTTGCTTGCCGGCGTGGCCCTGGCCCACAAGGACGTCTTTGCCACTGCGGGGCGCGTGCCCGGAGTCGGCGTGTCTGCCGGGACCGCTTCGACCGCACAAGCCTCGGCTGGCGTGCTGGCGAAGCTCGCGTCTGCCGGTGCGGCCCACCTGGCGACCCTGACGTTGTCGGCGTACTGCTGCGGCGCGACCGGTGACAACCAGCACTTCGGGCGTCCGGTGAACCCGATCGACCCGGATGCCGTGGTCGGCGGCTCCTCCAGCGGCTCCGCGGTGGCCGTTGCGGCCGGGTTGTGTCCAGCCTCGCTGGGCACCGACACGGCGGGCTCCGTGCGCATCCCGGCGGCCACCTGCGGCATCGTCGGGCTCAAGCCGACGCATGGCCTGATCGACACGGCGGGCGTGTTCAGCCTGGCCCCCAGCCTGGACACGGTCGCGATCCTGGCGGCATCCGCATCCGACGCGGCCCATTTGCTGTCGGCGCTCGCAATGGACGGGTCCTCGCGTCCGGCTGAGCAACTGTCGGACGAGATCGAGGCAGCGCTTGATGCGCCACGCCGCTGGCGCGTCGCCACCGCGGTGGACCGGCGAGGCCTGGTGCCCGAGGTTGGCGCGGCGCTGCAGGGCTTCATGGACGTGGTGCGCGACATGGGCGTGGTCACCGCGCGCCAGGTGGACGGACGTGAACGGCTCGATGCCGCCGCAGCGATCGTGCTGCATGCCGAAAGCGCTGCAACCCAGGCCCGGTTGCTGCGCCACGGCGACGGTGCGCTTCCCGGCGCAGCCAAGGCCGTGATGCTGCCCGGCATCGCGGTACCGGCCCCCTGGTATGCGCGCGCCATCGTCGATCGCGGTTACGAGCGCAGCCAGTTCCTGCGCACGGCACTGCACGGCGTGGACCTGCTGCTGACCCCGGCGCTGTCTCGGCCGGTGCCGGACTGGAACCAGGTTTCGCCCGGTCAGCCGGGGTACGACGAGTCCGAGCTGCACGCTCTCTACGCCAACCTGCGCTTCGTCAACTACCTCGGCTTGCCGGCCATCGTGTTCCCCATCGGCGCGGACACCAAGGGGCGGCCGGTTTCCGTCCAGGCCATTGCCCGGCCCGGGCAGGAAACGCTGCTCCTGGCCTTCGCGCACCAGGCCATGGCCCGAATCGCCAATCCGGGGCTGCGCCCCGTCCACTGAGGACTTTCCATGAGCATGACCACTGCGCCGGCGGCGCTGTCGAACTTGCGCGTCATCGACCTGTCACGCGTGCGCGCCGGACCGACCTGCGTGCGCATCCTGGCGGACTTCGGCGCGGACGTGATCCGGGTGGAGCCGCCGGAGGGCGTCGATCCCAACGATGCGATGTTCGCGGCCAACCGGCACGGTGGGGACTTCCAGAACCTCAACCGCAACAAGCGCTCGCTGACGCTCAATCTCAAGCGGCCCGGCGGGCTGGAAATCCTGCGCGGCCTGCTGAGCACGGCGGACGTGGTGGTGGAGAACTGGCGTCCTGACGTCAAGCGCCGCCTCGGCGTGGACTATGAGCAGCTGCAGGCCATCAATCCCCGCCTCATCCTGGCCAGCATCTCCGGCTTCGGGCAGGACGGCCCCTACGCCGGTCGCCCGGGCTTCGACCAGATCATCCAGGGCATGGGTGGCCTGATGTCGGTGACGGGGCTGCCGGGTCAGGGGCCGGTTCGCGCCGGTCTGGCGGTGGCCGATTCGAGCACCGGCATCTATGCGGCCGTGGGCATCCTGCTGGCCCTGTTCGAGCGCGAGCGCTCCGGCCGGGGCCAATGGGTGCAAGCTTCGCTGCTGCACACCCAAATCGCCATGATGGACTTCCAGGCCGCCCGCTACCTCAACGAGGGCGAGGTGCCGGTCCAGGTGGGCAATGACCACCCCACCAGCAGCCCCATGGGCCTGTTCCGGGCCGCGGATGGCGTCTTCAATCTTGGCGCCTCGGGCGAGGGCAACTGGCATCGGCTGTGCGCCGCGCTGGGCCTGCCGGCATTGGCGGCCGACCCGGACTATGCCCACGAGGGGCTGCGGGTGAAGAACCGTTCCCGTCTCAACCACGAGCTGGGAGAGGTGTTCGCCACGCGCAGCGTGTCCCACTGGGTCGGTGTGCTCAACGCCGCCGGCGTTCCGGCCGGTCCGGTGTACTCGATGCCCGAGGTCTTCGCCGACCCCCAGGTGCGCCATCTGGGCGTCGCGCAGCAGGTACGGACTCGCGACGGGCGAAGCGCCACCGTGCTGTCGCAGCCCATTCACCTCACGCGCACACCGGCGGTGCTCGCCGCCACGGCGCCGGACCGGGGCGAGCACACGCAGGAGATCCTGCGCCGCATGGGCTACGACGATGCCGCGATCGGTCGCCTCCGTGCGGAGGGCGTGGTATGAGCGCCGGATCCATCCATGTGCAGACCTTGGGTGCCGCGGCGTACCTGACGGTCTCCAACCCGGCCAAGCTCAATGCCATGACGCGGTCGATGTGGACCGCGCTGCGCGACGCCGTGCTGGCCCTGGACGAGGTCGCATCCGTGCGCGTGCTGGTGCTGGGTGGGGAGGGCACCAAGGCTTTCGTGTCCGGCGCCGACATCAGCGAGTTCGGTGCGCAGCGGGCGGCAGCGGAAAGCGCCGCCGACTATGACGCCGCGGTGCTGAGCGCGCAGCGTGCACTGCAGGGCTGCCGCAAGCCCACCATCGCCCGCATCGACGGCATCTGCTTCGGGGGAGGGCTGGGCTTGGCATTGGCTTGCGATCTGCGCTATGCCCGTTCGGTAGCGAGCTTTTGCATGCCTGCGGCCCGGCTGGGGTTGGGCTACGCGTACGAGGCGATGGAGCAGCTGGTTCACGCGCTGGGGGCGCCTCGTGCGCTGGAACTGTTCCTGACCGCCCGCAAGTTCGACGCCATGGAGGCCCGCCGCATCGGCGTGGTCCACGACGTGTTCCAGGACGAGAACTTTGCCGCCGAGTTCGATGCCGTCGTGGAGGCCGTGGGCGGCAATGCGCCCTTGACCATGCGGGCGGCCAAGGCAGCCATACGCGACGTCGTGGCGCCGCAAGGACCTGTGCAGCGGGCCTCTGTCGACGCACTGGTGCGCGCCTGCTTCGCCAGCAGCGACTACCGCGAGGGCCAGCAGGCTTTTCGCGAGCGGCGCTCCCCCCGTTTCGCCGGCGTCTGACCCTCACCTCTTCAAGGAAGAGAGCCCCCCATGAGCAACCCTAGGGTGCCCTACGAGTATTTCCACGACCGGGCACGTCTGGCGCCGCTGGATGGCGCGCTGATCCTGGTGCATGTCGTCGTGAACGTCGAGCATTGGCCGTTTGACGAGCCGATGCCGCGCACCATCCTGACCCCGCCCCACGGAAAGGAGAGCCTGCCCGACATTCCGAACTTCGCGTGGGTCGAGTACGGCATGCGCTGCGGCCTGCCCCGCATGGTCAGGGCGCTGCGTTCGCGCTCACTGCCGGCCTCGACGAGTTGCAACGCTTCCGTCCTGGACGTGTACCCGCGTGCCGCGGAAGCGATGCTGGAAGCGGGTTGGGAGTTCATCGGCCACGGGATGCACCAGCGCAGCCTGCACACCGCGTCCAGCGAGGCGGAGACGATTGCCGCGGCTCTCGACAAGCTCGGCGCCTTCACCGGATGCCGCCCGGCGGGCTGGCTGTCGCCGGGGCTGCGCGAAACCGGGCAGACCCTGGAGCATCTGCGTGCCGCCGGCGTGGAGTACGTCTTCGACTGGTGCCTCGACGACCTGCCATGCTGGATGTCCACGGCCTCGGGCCCGTTGCTGTCCCTGCCCTACACCCTGGAGCTCAACGACTCGGTGATCTGCGCGGTCGAGAAGCAGCCCTCGACGGAATTCTTCAGTCGCGTGAAACGCACGCTCGATCTCTTCGAACGCGAGGCGCAGGCCGATCAACAGCCGCGCGTGCTGACCCTGGGGTTGCATCCGCACCTCATGGGGGTGCCGCATCGTTTCGGTGATCTGGAGGCCGCGCTGGACAGGCTGTTGGCTTCCCCTCTGGTGCGCTTCGTCACCGGCAGCGACATCGCCAACTGGTACCGCGAGCAGGACCCTGTTCCAGCCACATCGCTGGACTCTGAACAGGAGGCAGCATGAACGCGGCCGATCGCCTGGTGGCCCACCTCGTGAGCCACGACTTCGACTCTCTTCCTTCAGCCGCCGTCGAGGCGGCCAAGGTCTTCATCCTCGACGCGTTTGGAGTCGGCATCGCGGGCTCGCGCCATCCTCGCATGACGCAGGTTCGGCAGGCCATGCAGGCGCTGGGCACGGGATCCGGTGCAACCGTCTGGGGATCCGGCGAGACGCAGCCTTGGCCGCAGGCGGTGCTCATGAATGCCTACCAGGTGTTCAACCAGGAGTTCGATTGCATCCACGACGCGGCGGTCGTGCACGCCATGGCTTCGCTGCTGCCGGCCTGCATGGGCTACGCACAAGCCCATGGCGGCGTGAGCGGGCGCGACTTGATCACGGCCATCACCTTGGGTCTGGACGTGGCCATCCACGTCGCCCTGGCGCAGCGGGCCCCGATGCGCTTCTTCCGGCCCGCCATGTGCGGCTGCCTGGGCGCTACCGCGGCCCTGGCCAAGCTCGGCCGCCTGGACGCGGCGCGGACGACAAGCGCCCTGGGCCTGGCTTACAGCCACCTTTCCGGAACCATGCAGGCGCATGTCGAAGGCAGTCCTGCCGTGAGCATGCAGGTCGGCCTCAACGCACGAGCCGCTGTCACGGCTTTCGAACTGGCCGCGCAGGGATTCCCGGGGCCGCGGGACTTTCTGGAAGGGACGTTCGGGTACTTCGCGTTGTACGACTTCGGTCAGTCGGACTGGAAGGCCGTCGAGCCCGACATGGGGCGTGTGTTCCAGATCACCCGCATGAGCCACAAGCCCTGGCCCACCGGACGCGCCACCCATGGCGGTATCGATGGCGTGTTGCGCCTCATGCGCGAACACGGCTTCCGCGCGGACGACGTCGAGGAGGTCAGGGTGCTCGCATCGGCGCTGGTGGTTCGGCTCGTCGGGCGGCCCGCCGTTCACGGCATGGAGCCTGGCTACGCGCGCTTGTGCATGGCTTACACCGTCGCGACAGCTTTGCTGACGGGTGGCGTATGCCTCGAAGACTTTGACGACCAGGCGTTGGTCGATCCGCAAAGGCTCGATCTTGCGCGGCGCGTTCGCGTCCTGGACAACGGCCATCCGGATCCCAACGCCATCGGCGGTCCACAACAGGTCGCGGTACGACTCAAGGATGGCAGGCAAGTTGAACTGCACATCGATCACCTGTTCGGGAGCCCGCAGCGGCCGCTGAACCGTCATGAGCAGGACACGAAGTTCGAGCGCTGCTGTGCAGCTGCACGCGAGCCGCTGCCCGGGGCCCAGGTCCGCATGCTGGCGACAGCCCTCCGTGGCCTTGAAGGGATGGACGACGTGGCCCGCCTCGCGGAGCTCACCGCCGTTCGTCCCATGGCCCCGCCCACCCCGTTGCCTGATTGACCATCTCCCGGGCGAGCCCGCCGGAGATTTGCGTTGGGTTGTTGCCACGGGTGCGCAACCTGTGGCGCCCCGCTGCGCGTGCTCCTGAAACGCGGTACTGAACGACCACCAACCGGCGCAACTGCAGGAAGTTGCGCTCTTCACGACCCACGCGTCCGCGCCAGCGCGGCGTGTCCGGTATTGCCGCGCCCCGCACCACGCGGCACGACCGTGACCCCAAGACCGCAGATGTCACTGCCGACGGTGTGACTGCGGCATAGCGCCGAGCCCTTGGCTCGGTAACGATCCACCCACTACGCGTACTGCCATGCAAGCAACTTCTCCCTTGACCCCTCCGCTTGCAGGAGCGGGCCAGCCATCACTCCATTCTGCGGTGGACATTCAAAAGATCCATTCCAAGGTTTCGTGGCGCCTGATTCCATTCCTGGTCCTGCTTTTCCTCCTGGCATGGATTGACCGGGTCAATGTCGGGTTTGCGAAGCTCTCGATGCTCAGTGACCTGCAGTTCAGCGAAGCAGTTTATGGGCTGGGTGCGGGCATATTCTTTCTGGGCTACTTCTTCTTCGAAGTGCCCAGCAACCTGTACCTGCAGAAAATTGGAGCCCGCAAGACGCTGGCTCGAATCACGATTTTGTGGGGCCTGACATCCATCGCCATGATGCATGTCTCCACACCGACATCCTTCTACATTCTTCGATTCCTGCTCGGCGCCTTTGAAGCAGGTTTCTTCCCCGGCGTCATGCTGTACCTCACGTACTGGGTGCCAGCAAGCCGGCGGGGGCGAATCAACGGACTTTTCATGACGTCTTTTGCCATCGCGGGCATCATTGGCAGCCCCTTGGCAGGATTCATCATGAGTTCCATGGACGGCGTTGCGCCGTACAAGAACTGGCAGTGGCTTTTCCTGATTGAAGGAATTCCGTCCGTGATCGCCGGCCTCGCTGTCTTGCGTTATCTCCCCGACTTCCCACGGCAAGCGAAGTGGCTTTCACTGCAGGAGCAGAAAGCGCTGACCGACGACATTGCGCGTGAAGACACGCGCATGCAGAAAGAGGAAAAACTGTTGCACGCCTTGAAAAGCCCCCGCCTTTGGCTTTGTACGGCAGTTTACTTCTGTGTCGTGAGTGGAAACGCCACCATCGCATTCTGGACACCGACCATTGTCAAGGATATCGGTGTGGTCGGGACGATGAATATCGGGCTGGTGTCCGCAGTGCCTTTCATCCTGGGCACCCTGGCAATGGTGTTCAACGGGATGCACTCGGACAAGCGAGGCGAGCGCCGGCTGCACTGTGCGGCGGCAACGCTGGTCGCCTCCATTGGCCTTTCGCTGACGGGCGCCACGCTGGGCAATCCGACCGCGGCACTGGCAGCGTTGAGCTTGGCAGCCATTGGCATCCTGGCGGCATTTCCCGTGTTCTGGTCCATACCGACCTCCTTCCTGGCAGGAACGGCGGCCGCCGCGGGCATCGCGCTTATCAACTCGATCGGAAATCTGGCAGGTTTCGTTGCCCCGTCTCTCATGGGAAGCTTGAAGGCCAGTACCGGGAGCCTCGCTGCCGGGCTGTACGTCGTGGCTGCTTTCGAACTGCTTGCCTCGATTTTGCTGCTGATGTTTTTTAAACCGCGTCAAGGCTCTTGATGCGCGCAGGCCCCAGGGGCCAGTAAAACAAAACTTCCCTCTTCACGCCTGTCCCCAGGTTCAAGCGCTGCGCTGCCGCAACCGTCGGCGGCAGGGCCGCCTTCGCCTCGACAAATGCAGTCCAACGGGACCACTATGACCTCAATCGATCTGTCCTATCTGCGCCAATGGATCGGCCGGCAGGCGCATGCCGCCGACAGTGTGCGCCCCATGGCGGCGCGCCAGATGGCCGCTGCGCTCAGCCGCGGCCACCGTGTGCCGGCACAGGCCGAGGAATTGCCGCTGCTGTGGCATTGGCTGTGCTTCCCCTCCATTGCGGACGGCAGCGAGCTTGGCCTTGACGGGCATCCCGCCCGCGGTCACTTCCTGCCCCCGGTGCCGCTGCCGCGGCGCATGTGGGCCGCGGGCCGTCTTGCGTTGCATCGCGCGCCCCGCATCGGCGAGCCGCTGCGCCGCGAATCGACCATTGCCGACGTCAAGGCCAAGGACGGCTGCTCCGGTCCGCTCGTGTTCGTCACCGTGAGGCACGAGATCGAGGCCGATGGACAGCCGTGCATCACGGAATGGCAGGACATCGTCTATCGCGAGGCCGCGAAGCCCGGCGCAGAGTCCAAACCCATCCTGGCGGCCGAGGCGGCGCTGTGCGAGACGGTGCCGCTCAACACGCCCTTGCTGTTCCGGTACTCGGCGCTGACCTTCAACGGCCATCGCATCCACTACGACCGTGACTATGCGACCGGCGTGGAAGGCTACCCGGGCCTGGTGGTCCATGGTCCGCTGGTGGCCACGTTGCTTGCGGGACTGCTGGAACGCATGGCGAACACGGGCCCGGTCCGCTACTTCGAGTTCAGGGCCGTGCGCCCGCTGTTCGATTTCGACACCGTGACGCTGTGCGCGGAGGCTCGCGACGGGGCGGTGTCGCTGTGGGCGCGCAATGGCTCCGGCCACCTGGCCATGAGCGCGACCGCGCGCTGATTGCTTACCAACGAGGTGAATCCATGACCTTCAACACATCCCCCGATCCGTATGAGGAAATCCGGGACGCGGTGCGCGCGCTTTGTGCCGAGTTTCCTCCGGAGTACCACCGCAAGGTGGACGAGGAACGGGCCTATCCGGAAGCCTTCGTCCAGGCCTTGGCCAAGGCGGGCTGGCTCGCGGCCCTGGTCCCGCAGGAGTACGGCGGCTCGGGCCTGTCCATGGCGGAGGCCTCCGTGATCATGGAGGAGATCAACCGCTCGGGCGGGAACTCCGGCGCCTGCCATGGGCAGATGTACGTGATGAACGCCATCGTGCGCAGCGGCTCCGCGGCGCAGAAGGACCGCTACCTGCCAAGGATCGCCGCGGGCGAGCTGCGCGTGCAGTCCATGGGCGTCACCGAGCCCACGACCGGCAGCGACACCACCCGGCTGAAGACCACCGCGGTGAAGAAGGATGGCCGTTGGGTGGTCAACGGACAGAAGGTGTGGATCTCGCGTGTTCAGCACAGCGACCTCATGATCCTGCTGGCGCGCACCACGCCGCTGGCCGAGGTGCAGAAACGCACCGAAGGCCTGAGCTGCTTCCTGGTGGATTTGCAGCAGGCGCTGGGCCACGGGCTCACCGTGCATCCCATCGCCAACATGGTCAACCACGAAACCAACGAGCTCTTCTTCGACGAGCTGGAGCTGCCCGAGGACAGCCTGCTGGGCGAGGAGGGGAAGGGCTTTAGAACCATCCTCGATGGCTTGAACGCCGAGCGCACCCTGATTGCGGCCGAATGCATCGGCGACGGCTACTGGTTCATCGACAAGGCTACCCAGTACGCCAACGAGCGCGTGGTGTTCGGCCGCAAGATCGGGCAGAACCAGGGCATCCAGTTTCCGATCGCGGAGGCCTTCATCGAGCTCGAAGCAGCCAACCTGATGCGCTGGAAGGCCTGCGCGAGGATCGACGCACGCGAGAGCGCGGGCGCCGAGGCCAACATGGCCAAGTACCTGGCGGCCAAGGCGAGCTGGGAGGCGGCCAATGTCTGCCTGCAGACCTACGGCGGCTTCGGCTTCGCCTGCGAATACGACGTGGAGCGCAAGTTCCGCGAGACCCGGCTGTACCAGGTGGCGCCGGTCTCGACCAACCTGATCCTGGCGAACGTGGCGGAACATGTGCTGGGTCTGCCGCGGTCGTTCTGACATGGCCGCATCACCTGTCACCGGGAGCGCACCGTGAGCCTGAGCTGCCGTTCGTACCTCTTTGTCCCCGGCGACCGGCCGGAGCGCTTCCAGAAGGCCGCCGCCTCTGGCGCCGATTGCGTGGTCATCGACCTGGAGGATGCCGTATCGCCCCCGAACAAGGCGCGCGCCCGCGAAAGTGCCTGCAAGTGGCTGATGGACGGGCGCCCGGCGGCCGTTCGCGTCAACGGCGTGGACACGCCCTGGTTCGCGGCCGATCTGGCAATGTGCCGCCGCGCCGGTGCACCGAGCATCATGATTCCCAAGGCACAGCGGGCCACCGATCTGATGTGCATTCACAAGGCCGTGGGCGCCGCCCTGCTGCCCATCATCGAATCGGCCCAGGGCGTGGCCATGGCGCGGCGGCTGGCGGGCGTGCCCGGCGTGCAGCGCCTGGTATTGGGGTCGGTGGACCTGCGGCTGGACCTGGGCATCAGCGGCGACGACTCCAGCCTTTCTGCCTACAGCCAGGAGCTGGTCCTTGCTTCGCGACTGGCTGGCATCGAAGCGCCGGTGGCCGGTGTCACGCTCCAGGTCGCGGATATCGCCGTGGTCGAACAGGACGCGCGATGCAGCCGCAGGGCGGGATTTGGCGCCAAGCTGTGCATTCATCCGGCACAGGTCAACGCCGTGAACGCCTGCTTCCAGCCCTCGCAGGACGAGTTGGCCTGGGCCCGCTCCGTGGTCGCAGCCGCAGCGGCCTCGGGCAACGGCGCGTTTCAGATGAATGGGCAGATGGTGGATGCGCCTGTCATAGACCGGGCCACGCGCCTGCTCATGTCGCAGACGGGAACTCGGTCCTTGTCGATGATCAGCATGAATCCCTATTTCAGGAGCTTCCCATGAGAATTTTGGTGCCCGTGAAACGGGTGGTGGACTACAACGTCAAGGTCCGCGTGAAGAGCGACGGCTCCGGCATGGACCTCGCCGGCGTGAAGATGAGCATGAATCCCTTCGACGAGATCGCCGTCGAGGAAGCGGTTCGGCTCAAGGAGAAGGGCGTCGCCAGCGAGATCGTCGTGGTCTCCTGCGGTGTGGCGCAGTGCCAGGAGACGCTGCGCACGGCTCTCGCCATCGGCGCGGACCGCGCCATCCTGGTCGAGACCGACGCCG
>Ga0065721_10004753_pt1 | contig 24284 bp, 26 predicted proteins | sample Mesricmetagenome_FD_59108 | JGI IMG/M metagenome (GOLD analysis project Ga0065721, IMG submission 59108) | Mesophilic microbial community from rice straw/compost enrichment Sample: eDNA_1 v2 (version 2) | ecosystem: Engineered > Solid waste > Grass > Composting > Bioreactor | place: USA: Davis...
CCGTCAGCGGGTTTGCGGTTCGTGAGTGTCGCGAAACGGCCGTTTCGCGACACTCAGATACCGCAACCAGTGAAGAGTTGAGCGAACCACACTCAACTCTTATAATTGTTGCCATGGAGCGGCAACACCAGCCGCCCCCTCCCCGGAGGCACCGGGCCTCCGTGGAGCAACACAACACAAGGAGGTCTGACATGGCACGCGAACTGCTCCGCCGCCCGCTCTCGGCCACTTCTTTGTGGCAGGACGAGTTCGAGCGCATCGTGAACAACTTCTTCGCTGAGGCGGAGGCCCCGCTCACGGGAGCGTTTGCGCCCGCGCTCGACGTCGAAGAGACGGACGACAACTTCACGCTTCACTTCGAGCTCCCCGGCATCGCCGCGGAGGACGTCGAGGTCTCGATGGAAGAGAACGTGCTCACCATCGCCGGTCAGCGCGACTTCTACGAGGACAAGAGCGTCGACGGGTTCCGCCGCGTGGAGCGCCGCTTTGGCCGCTTCCACCGCGCCGTTCGCCTTCCGGACCGGGTGGACCCGGACGGCGTCACCGCGAGCTACCGCGACGGCCTGCTCACCATCACCGTCCCCAAGGCAGAGTCGGCCAAGCCTCGCCGCATTCAGGTTGAGGCCAAGTAAGCCCGACGCTGAGGCAAGCAACAGGGCCGGGTCACCACAGAGGTGACCCGGCCCTTCGCGTCCCCGCGCATCCAGGCGTCGGCCGGAGGAAGGGTCAGTCGCCGGTTTCGCTGTGGGGCGCGTGGACTGGCTTGGATTCGCTCGATCCGCGTTGGCGGAGGTACACGGCCGCGCCAATCAGCAGTGCAACGACCATAAACTCGGACTGCCAGTTTTGGAAGGACTCGAACCAGAACTGCGACGTGCCGACATAGGCAAGCGCGCCTATGGGTTCTTGGCCATGCAGATCCAACTCCTCGCTGTACGCGGCCGCGCCGCTCGCGGCATGCACCGCAAACGCCGCAAGGAACAGCACCGCGAACAGGATGAGCATGGAGTTTTCGTAGAGCGACAGCACCCATCCGCCGCGCTTCACGGCCCACGGGGCATGGGGATCCGAGGCGTGGCGGCGCGGGTCCTCGTCTTGCGGAGCCTTCTTGCCCAGTGGCTTGGACTCCGAGGACCCCTTTTGGAACAGGAAGATCGTGAGGACGATGTACGAGCCCATCTGCAGGAACTCGCTCTCCCAGTTCTCAAAGACCGCCTCGTAGAAGTCGCCACTCACGAGATATGCGCTGAGAGGCTCTGGCGATTCGCCATGCCGCAGCGCCTCGTTGCTTGCGACATTCCACCCCCGTGAACGTCATGCCCACGAGGAATGCGACGAACAGGCCTGCGTTGGCCAACAGCAGGCCGTGTTCGCGCATCCACGTCTTCATGGCTTAGGCCGCCATGCGCTCCAGCTCAGCCCTGAGCTCTTCGCTCGTGTGCGTCTCCTGCTCGAGGTTGTCGGTGAGCAGCGCCGCAGCGTCGGCGAGTCCCATCTTGGAGACGGGGATGATCAGCGACTTGTAGGCCGCGATCTCGTAGTGCTCGTTGCCGAGTGCGCTCGACAGCACCACCTGGTCCAGGAGCGAGTCGTCGGAGCGCTTGATGAGCGACTCCGCCTGCTTCGAGATGCCTTTGGTGCTGGGCGACGGGGCGGTGGTCTGCTTGAAGTCGAGCAGCTTGAAAACCTTGTGCAGGTTCTCGATCTGGTCCTTGGTCTCGTCGGCGTGGTGCTTGAACATCTTCTTGAGCTTCGCCGACTTCGCCGCCTTCTCAAGCACGCCAAGCGCGGCCAGCGAGTCGTCCTCCATCGTCAGCGCGGTGCGCAGCTGGAAGTGCAGCAGTTCATCGGGCGTGTCCAGCGTTTGTGTCGCCATGTCGTGCCTCCTGTCGTAGGCGAGGGCCGGGTTGACCTCGCTGGCGACTGGTTACCCGTGGCGGTTGGGCACTATCCGGCCCGACGCTGTGGTGGGGTCTACGCCCAGGTCGCCGAGCGTCGGGCAATGGCACGCAGATCCCAGACCTGCTCTTCCGTGAGGATGGCGGGCTGGTGACGGAAGAAGCGCGGGATGTCGCCCTTGGTGAGGACCGTGACGCCGTGGGGGCGGTGGTCGACGGTGACGTGCGGAGCGTGCGAGCCGGTGAGGAGCACCAGGCACCCGCGCACGGGGACGGCGAAGTCGGTGTGCGCGGTGAGGAGGGTACTCGCACGCTCCGCCGCAAACTTGGCGTGGCGCAGGTGGGGGACCTGGGTGTCGCCCACGGTCATGGTGTAGCCGTCCACATGGACGTCGCGTGACGTCTCTTCCCTGGTAATCACCGCGAAGACGCCGGCGGGGGAGATGACCAGGTGGTCGATCGCGCAGTCGGGAAGGCCCACGTTGATGGTGTGGAGTACGCAGGTGTCGGGACTCGCGAGGTCAGCGATCTTGGCGCGCACAGCACTGGCAGGGTGGGCGCTGCGGTGGCCCAGTCGCCGCCAGTCGGCGATCGCGATCGTCATGATCCCTCCGTCCCTCGCGTCGGTGCGTGGAACTGCTGATGTTGTGTGAGAGGGGCGGAGCGTGGCGTTATGACGCGATTTGTCCGATCCATCTCGCCGCAGCCCCATGCGGGGATGTGACAGGCTCTGGACATGCAGTACGTGCTGTCGATTGATCAGGGGACAACGTCGAGCCGCGCGATCGTGTTTGACCGCGCCGGCAGGCCGGTGGCGAGCAGTCAACTTGAGCATCGCCAGCACAACCCGGCGCCCGGCTGGGTGGAGCACGATCCCATCGAGATCTGGGACAACGTCCGCAGCGTCATCGCCGGCGCACTGTCCGACGCTGACATCACCCACCGCGACCTGGTCGCCGTTGGCATCACGAACCAGCGCGAGACCACCGTGATCTGGGATCGCGCCTCCGGCGAGCCGGTGTACCCCGCGATCGTGTGGCAGGACACGCGCTCGCAGGACATCGTGGACCGGCTCGCGGCGGATGGCGGCGTGGATCGCTTCCGCGACGCGACCGGCCTGCCGCTCGCCACGTACTTCGCTGGCACCAAGATCGCGTGGATCCTCGAGAACGTCGAGGGCGTGCGGGAGCGGGCCGATCGCGGCGAGCTCGCTTTCGGCACGATCGACACGTGGCTCGTGTGGAACCTCACGGGCGGCGTGGACGGCGGCATTCACGTCACGGACGTCACCAACGCCTCCCGCACCCTGCTCATGGATCTCGAGACTCTTGATTGGAGCGAGGAGCTGCTTGCGGCGTTCGACGTGCCGCGGGCGCTGCTCCCGCAGATCCGCTCGTCGTCCGAGGTCCACGGTGTCGCCAGCCCTCGCACCATGCTCGACGGCGTGCCCATCGCCGGCATCTTGGGCGATCAGCAGGCGGCCACCTTTGGCCAGGTCGCGTTCGAGGCGGGCGACACCAAGTCCACGTACGGCACCGGCAACTTCCTGCTGGTCTCAACGGGCGAGCGCATTGTCCGCTCGCGCCACGGCCTCATCACCACCGTGGGCTACCGCTTGGGAGACGCGCCCGCGCACTACGCCCTCGAGGGCTCCGTGGCGGTGACGGGATCGCTGGTCCAGTGGATCCGCGACAACCTGGGCCTCGTGGAGGCGGCGGCGGAGATCGAAGCCCTCGCAGCGTCGGAGCCCGACAATGGCGGCGTCTACATCGTTCCCGCTTTCAGCGGGCTTTTCGCCCCGTATTGGAGGCCGGACGCTAGGGGAGCGGTCTTGGGCCTCACCCATTACGCGAACAAGGGTCACTTGGCGAGGGCGGTCTTGGAGGCGACGGCTTTCCAGACGGTGGACGTGCTGCGCGCGGCCGAGGCGGACCTTGGCGTGGGGTTGGGGGAACTCCGGGTGGACGGGGGTATGACGGCGAACTCGCTGCTCATGCAGTTCCAGGCCGACGTTCTTGGAGTGGACGTGGTGCGCCCGCAGGTCACGGAGACCACCGCGCTGGGCGCGGCCTATGCGGCCGGGCTCGCGGTGGGCTACTGGTCTTCGGTTGACGATCTGCGCGCCAACTGGCGCGAGGGGGCGCGGTGGTCGCCCGCCATGGAAGCGCCGACGGTGGAGCGGCTCCTCCGCGAGTGGCACAAAGCCGTGGAAAAGGCCTCGGGGTGGGTTGACGCGTGAGGTGAGCCAGCGTCGGGCTGTGGTGCGCGTTAGTTCTCAATGCCCACGAGGTACGGAACGCCGTTGTCGATCCTGACGGCAAGTGTGACCAGGTCGTCGGCCGCGGCCGGCTTGATCTGGCCGGGATTGTCGGGGTCTGGGACGGTGACAGCTGGATACCGAGCTGCGATGTATGTCACGAACACCAGACTCTCTCCGTCGCCGCCCAAGCGCACCTCGCCGACGCGTAGCTTGATGAGTTTATAGCGCACGCTCGGCGCGCCGTAGGGATGTGCGACCCCCTCATGGGCGAGAGCGCGCTGCAGGCCATTGGTGGACGTTCCGTGGGTTTCAGTGGGGTCCGTAGCCGCCTTGTGCCAGGCGTCTTGGAGTTCTGGTGCCACGAGTTCCGCCGCCTGCTCGGCGTACTGCTCGACGGTCTGAGTTGTTCGCTCCATCACGGCCGGGTTGTCGAGGTACCACGTGAGCAGGAAGCAGATCGCGAAGTCCTGTGCCAGGTAGAACTCGGCTTTCGACCACTGTTCGTGCACATCGGGGAGCGCCCGTGGCCATGCGTCGAGGGTAGAGATAACCTCCGCTGACTGGGCCACTTCCACTTGGCGATAGTGGCCGCTAGAGTCTTGGCGCTCGCTGCCGGCCACGATGCCGCCAGTGCCTTCGAACACGTGAGTGGGGACTCGGACCACGTCGACTAGCTCCCCTGTCTCGACGTCGACGAACTCACCAAGTTCAGCGTCGTACTCGAACGCCACGCCGGGCGGTCCGTCCATCGCGTGGCTCTGGTTCTCAGGTGGTTGGACGGCAGACTCTCCGTGGCGGGCGAGCGCGGTTGTCTCGAGTGCGTAGTCGCAGGTTGAGCGGCCCGAGTGTTCTTGGACCGCGCCGGGCGCAATAGTTGCCGAGTGAGAGGTGGCTGGCGTCGCAGCGCTGCATCCTGCAGTCGCTCCCGCGATGATGGCGACGACGATGAACTTCGCGGCGTGGGCCGGGTTCCTGAACATTGCTCCCCCTTAGGACCTACGCGGCATCCTTGCGCAGTTGAGACTCGCGTGCGCGGAGCCTGGGGATAACTTCGGAGCGTGGGCGCGTAAGGCCGTGGGTGCGTTGCGGCAGCCGTCAATTGGAGGGTCGCATTGGTGTGGTCATCCGCACCCCTCGCGAGGCACTAGATTCTGTGCATCGTCCCTGGATTAGCTGAGGAAACAGGATGACCACGCACACTGCAATGAAGAAGTTTGGCGCGCTCGTGGGGGCGATTGCGCTGGGTACTGCACTCTCGGGCTGCTTCGCGACCGGTTCGTCGAAGGAAAAGGTCTCGCAGGGTCCCGTAGAGCAGCCGTCGGCCGCAGCGCCGTCGCCGTCTGACCCGGCGATGGATCTGATGCCCGTAATCGACGTGGTCAGCATGGGCCCCTTCGAGGCCGAGGCCGCGCTCAACGACTCCGGCCTGCTGACCGTGATCCACGTCGACGCCGCCGAAGCTGGCCGCGTCCCGGACGACGACGAGCACTGGAAGGTCTGCTGGCAGGACCCAATCGCCGGCATCCGCGTGCCCGTCGACACGGTCGTGACCCTGGGATCCACGTCGCTCGATGAGCCGTGCGAAGGCGAGCCTGACACGCCATAGCCAGCGGCAGCGTCGGGCAGGCCGCGGTGTTGACCTTGTCACTCGACCTGGGTGGCCGTGAACCCCGTTGCTAACTTGGAGCTCGTCCGGCTCTGACGTCTGAAGGGGGAGCGGTGCCATACGACGAGCGCCCGCGGCGCGCGACTCCTCGCCTGCCCGAGGCTGGTTGGCTGCCGGATCCCGCGCGCACGGACCTCGAGAGGTACTGGAACGGCCGCGCATGGACATTGCGCACGCGGGACAGGGTCTCGAAGCTTGAGCGCGTGCCAGCTGCGGCGTTGGCCATGCCAAAGGAGAGAGCGAAGACCCGACCCTGGGCCAAGCGCACGCTGGGTGCAACGGCCGCCTTGGTCGTGGTCTTCTTCATTGGCTCGTATATGGGCGTGCTCCCACCTTGGGTGCCGTACTCCGACGTTGCGACGCCTCGTCAACCCGAGCCGCCGCAAGTGGAGTATCCGGTGTTTGGGTCGACGGACCTGGTCACGTACCTTGCCGCCTCGATGATCCAGGACAGCAAGAGCGTCGACGTGTCGTATTGGGTCCGCAGAGAGGGCCTCACGTTCGACGACGTGGTCGATGCTTTGCGTGAGGCGCTGGCACAGAATCCCTACGTCTTCGCGCTCGGATGGAGTTACTCGCCCGACGGAGTCGTCGAACCTGAGTATCCGTACGAGCGCACTGTCGCCGAGAACAAGCGCGCTCTGACGGCTGCCGCGGTGGAGCACGCGATGGCCGATCCCTCAATCGCGGGCGCCGCAACGACCCGCGACAAAGTGACTGCGATTCACGACTACATCGCAAGGAATGCGACCTACGACTACACGTCATTCGACGCGTTCAACCAGGGCTTCACGCAAAGCGACTCGGAGCTCCTGACGCAGTCGCAGGAGGCTTACGGGATATTGGTAGCGCATACAGCGGTCTGTGCCGGGTACGCGCAGGCGTTCCAACTCCTGGCCCATACAGCGGGTCTGCAGGCGGTCACCATCACCGGTACCGCGCAGGGAACGACCACCGGCCGGCATGCCTGGAACGAGGTGCTGGTGGACGGCGAATGGCTTGTTGTCGACGTCACGTGGGATGACTACGACGACGGCAGTGATCCCGCCCGGACCTACTTGATGATTGAGCCATCCGATCCGGAGCTCGCTACGCGAACTATGGACATGGACTGGATGGTCGACGCCAACATCGCCAACTACGGCATGTGATGCACCCCTGCTGCGCGCACCCGGGCTCAACGAGGGCGAATCCCACACCGTTGAGCGCGTACGCTCGCGGCATGACCGACTGGCTGCCGCTGACGTTTCAGCGCCCGCTCCGCGTTGACGTGGCTCCCGGCGTGCACATCCGCCCCATCAGCGCCGACGACCTCGACATCGACATGCCCGCCGTCATGGGCAACCGGCAGATGCTGTGGGACAAATACGGCGAGGCATGGGGGTGGCCGCCCGTCGACATGAGCGCGGAGGCGGACCGCGAGGACCTCGCCCGTCACGCCGATGAGATGACGCGCAACGAGTCCTTCAACTACGCGGTCCTCCCCAGCGACGAGAGCGTGCTGCTGGGCTGCATCTACATCGACCCGCCGGAGGATGCGTCGGAGAGCTTGGTGGCGGACGTCTCGTGGTGGGTGGTCCCGGACGCGCCCGCCGGTGTGGCCGACGCTGTGGCTGGGTTCGTTCCCGCGTGGCTGTCGAGGGATTGGCCGTTTGACGAGGTGCGGTTTCCGTTTGGGGAGGTTGGCTAGAGCGTCGGCGTAACTAGTAGTGGTAGCGCGCCTGGAGTATCAGCAGATTCTCGCCTTCGACGCGGTACACGAGGCGGTGCTGGGCGTCGATCCGGCGCGACCACGCTTCGATCCCATGACGCAATCGCTCGGGTTTGCCTACTCCCGCGAAGGGGTCCCGGCAGATGGCGTCGATGAGTAAGTTCACGCGGCTCAACGTCTTGCGGTCTTGGCTCTGCCAGTACCGATAGTCCTCCCACGCTTGTGGTGAGAAGACGATGTTCACGCCCGGTCGAGCTCCTGAACGGTGCCCAATCCAGAACGAAGCGCGGCATCGGCGTCGAGGAGACGTTGTGCGTTGGCGGGGGAGCGGAACAGGTAGGCGGTTTCAACGAGAGCGTCGTACTCATCGCGCGACAGGAGGACCGCGTCGCCGCTGCGGGAGGTGATGCCCACCGCGGTGTGGTCTACATTGACCTGCTCGATGAGCGGGAAGAGACGCTTACGTGCCTCCGATGCGGTGAGCGACATGGCATCTCCTCAGTGGTACTAGATCTGGTACCAGACTAGGTCCGGTGTTGAGCGTTGTCCACAGTTAACCGCGGATGGCGGGACCAACCGGCGTTATCCACAGACCGGGAAAATCGACGTGACGGCCGGGCCTTGAAATCTAGCGTCAGGCTCATGAGATACAACTTCTATGTATGGGACGGCGACGTGCCCACGAGCCTCGAGCACTGCATTGTGATTCAGCATCGCATCGATATGGAGGAGCGCGGCTACCCGTCGCCACCGCCCACACCCAAGCTTGCAACTTTCATCGAGCGGATCCGAGAGGAATGGCCCTGGGAGGGGGATGCTTTCAGCGCCTCTCCATGGAAGGACGCGCCCGCGGACGCCTACGCGAGCGGCCGTAGGTGGTGCATGCCCTTCTCGAGCGGCTACGTCTACCAGACCATTCCACGGTCGATCGAAATCGCCGAGGAGATGGGACTGGTGTGGTGGGACCCGATGATCGAGCCGCGCATGAGCGGGGCAGACATATGGGAGGTCCGGGGGTTGGTGCCCAAAGAGCCCGCGTGGGAATAGCTGCCCTGGCGATGTTAGTGGCCGCGCGGGGCGGCGCGAACGGCGTCGGGCGCGTTTGGCTGTTTCGAGATTCTTCGAAACGGCCCCACGCTCTGCGGGGTTACGGGTTTACGTTGAGCACATGACGGAACTTGGTGGTGAGGCACGGCTCGCGGTCTTGATTGATGCGGACAACGCGAGTGCGAACGACCTTGAGGTGCTGCTCGTGGAGATCGCCAAATATGGGACTGCGACTGTGCGCAGAGCATACGGCGACTGGACCGGCGATCACCTGAGGCCCTGGAAGGCCAAGCTGTTGGAGAACTCGGTGCAGCCGATGCAGCAGTTTGGGTACACGACGGGGAAGAACTCGACAGATGCGGCACTGATCATCGATGCGATGGACTTGCTTCACTCAGGGACCCTGGACGGGTTCTGCCTGGTATCCAGCGATTCCGACTTCACACGGCTGGCCGCGCGGATCCGTGAGCAGGGGCTCAAGGCGTACGGATTTGGGCAGCGCAAGACGCCCAAGCCGTTCGTTGCTGCGTGCAGCACCTTCATCTACGTCGAGAACCTGCGCGCGGTGCCCGCGACGGCCGCCGAACCGCCGACCACACAACTGGTCAGAGATCCGGCGCTGGATAAGTTGCTCGCGGAAGCAGTGGATACCGCCGCCGGCGATGATGGATGGGCGCACATGGGCGCGGTGGGGTCGAATCTGTCTCGCCTGGCGTCCGACTTTGACTCGAGGACGTGGGGTTTCGCCAAGTTGTCAGGCTTACTGGAGGCCCACCCGTCGTACACGGTGGAGTTCAGGAGCACCGGTCAGGGCAAGCCGCCGAACGCTTTCGTGCGCAAGGGTGCGAAGCCACAGGCGAAGCGTGGTGGCGGAGGCTAAACGCGCCGGTCTCTACTGCCACGTAGTCGACTTCCTCGCGACGTCATAGATTGCGTCGACTGCCTCACGTGAGAGTCCCTGCTCGGCGTCCCAGAGCACCAGCGGCAAGTTCCAGTTGGTGCCAACCAGGACGTCGGTGGGCCTCCCCATGACCTCAAGCGATGGGTTCCAGATGGATCGTCCATTACTCAGAGCGACGCAAGGAATGACGTCGACCGCGAACCCAACGCGCGGGGACAGCACCTCGGAAGCTCGGCGGGCCATTTCTCGGGCGTCGTCCAAGTACTCGGTCCGTGCCCCCCGAACGTAGATCGCGCGTGGGGTTACGGACATCCGAGCTTTGCGGTGGTACTTCGTGTTGATGGCCACCACTCCGTTAGGTCCGATGAGCAAATGGTCGATGTCGCCGCCACCGGGGAGTGGTACCGAATGCAGGATGCGCCAGCCTTGTCGGACGACTCTCTTTTTTCGCAGCGTCTTAGCCATGAGCCGCTCGCCCTTAAGTCCCCGGATCCACGGGCCTGCCCAGCCTTCGTCGCGGAGGATCAGCCGGTCGGCAAGGGCCCAGCTGCGTGAACGGGCGCGCACCTTGGCTCGCTCTTCGACGATGCGTGCCTGAAGACCCTCGCCAGCCGCGCGTTCTGCCAAGTCTTCCCACAACTCGTTGGATTCTGGTGTCGCGGTGATGGCTTCTGCCGCGAAGGCTTCGGGATGCTCGCTGGCCCAGAGGACGAACCGTGTTGCAACGTCGCGTACGACGCGCGGGTTGTCGACGTCGAAGTAGACGCGACGACCATTGAGATCGATACGCCCCAATGTTTCGTTGTTCGGGCCGTTTGCGTAGAGGGACCGATTGTGTGGGCGTTCGTACAGGTTCAGCCTCACGGTTGCCATGCTTCACCTATCGGCAGCTGGCGTGGAGGCGATTAATGCAGCTGTGGCTGCGGATAGTTTGGAGCCATGAGCGCCCAAGGACTAGAGACCGTCCCGCCCGAGATCGCCGCGGACCAATCCAGCCGCGCCGCCGGCGCCATCATGGGCGCGGCCTGCGGCGACGCCCTCGGCGCGCCCTACGAGTTCCACCCACCCGCCAACGTCACCCTCAACGGCACCGAAGACGACCTCGTCGGCGGCGGTGACCTTAACTGGGAGCCGGGGGAGTGGACCGACGACACCGCCATGATGATCCCCGAGCTCGTCCGCCGTGCCTCTGCACGCAACTGGAACAGCAACGAGGTAGTCCAGGCATGGCGGCAGTGGGCACTCAAGGCAAAGGACGCCGGCAACCAGACCCGGGCAGTCCTCAGCATGCTCAGCCCGTACGCCACCAACGAAGACGCCGCCCGCGCGGCCCAAGCCCACCACGAGGCCACAGGCCGCTCCGGCGGCAACGGCTCGCTCATGCGCACCGCGCCGTGGGGAATCGGCTGGGGCATCGCGCCCAGCGACCTCATCAACCCGGAACGCGCCCTCGCCTATGCGCTCAGCGCTCGCGAGCAAAGCAGCTGGACCCACTTCGACCCCGAAACGGGCGACGCCTGCGTTTTGTGGTCAGTCATGATCCACCAGGCCGTCACTTACGGCGCCGCCAACCCGGACGCCGCCCTCAGCCACATCCCCGACGAGCGACGCGAAACCTGGCGTGCGCGCCTAGCCGAGGCAGCGTCGGGCAGGCCGCAGGACTTTCCCAAGAATGGGTGGGTGGTGCACGCGCTGCAGGCGGCGTGGTCGGCGCTGCACCGCGGGGGCATCGACGTCACCGACCCGTCCACCGCCACGCCCCAGGAGTTCCGGCTGTCGCTGCAGGAGGCGATCAACTCGGGCGGCGATACGGACACGGTCGCCGCGATCACCGGCGCGCTCGCGGGCGCCCTCTGCGGCGCCGACGCTATCCCCCTGGGTTGGCAGCGCCGCATCCACGGGTGGGGCGGTGAGGGCGTGGTGTGGTCGCTCACGGATCTGGGCAAGCTCGCGCTCGCGGCCCGACGCTATGGTTCCGGCGACCAGTACGGACCGTTTGATGAGATTCGGTGGGAGTAGGGGATCCCCTATTCGGAGCGCGGGAGGCCGATGCCTCAGCGCCCCCACGTTGATCTTCTAGCCCTGCTTTACCCCTCAACATCACCTGCGCGATGTCGGTACACACTTCAGAAACGAAACGATTAGGTGAAGTAACGGTTTGATAACCGATGGTGTTGCCGAGCGCCGCTCGGGCGCCGGATCGCTATCCATGACGCGAGGTTCGCGTCCAACGACTTGTTGGCCATCTACTGTCATGATCGTCTAAAACCCCAGGTAAAACGCGCCCTAGGCAAACAAGGTAGCTTGTTGTGCCACCTTCCCAGGGTTGCGCGGAAGTCCTCCAAGAGGAGGTCAATCACGCCCCGCGGCCACAGCGCGCGTCACCCCCGGATCGAGTTGACACTTCAGTTTCATATCTCTAATGTGAAGTTGAAGCGCGGTGCGGCGCTCGCGAGAGGTCTCGAGAGCGGCGGTTCCCGCAACTGAGGAAAGGGAGCACGATGTCCAAGCGAGACAACGACATCTTCGTGAAAGCGCGCTTCGTCTACGCCTCCCTGCCCAAGGCTGAGCGGGGCGCCGCGGATGTCCTCTTCGACCTCGGCAAAGAGGCCGCCGACCTCACGCTCGCCGAATACGCCGAGCGCGCCAACTCCTCCGACTCGTCAGTCATCCGGTTCTGCCGGCGCATCGGCACGGACGGATACGCAGAGTTCGTGGAGCTGCTGCGGAGTTCTGAAGAGCCGCCAGGTGGACCCGGCGTGTACCGAGTGTCAGCTAGCGACGACATCCACACGGTGTTCACCAAGGTGGTGCGCAACTACACGGACACGCTGACCGACACTCTGGCGCTGTACACCGACGACTACACGCGTGCACTTGAGGCCATCAGGGGAGCGCGCAATCTCCACTTCATGGGTATCGGTGATGCGTTCCTGGTGTGCCAAGCCGCTCAGATGAAGTTCGCTCGCGTTGGCAAGCCTTCCACCGCGTACAGCGACACCGCCCTGATGTTGGCCACGGCAAGCCTCACTGACTCGTCCGATGCTGTGGTGGCTGTGTCCTTCTCCGGACAGAGCCGCCTGCTAGTCAACGCCGTGCGGCTTGCCAAGGACAATGGCGCCACGATCATCGCGCTGATTCACAACGAGAAGAGCCGGCTAGGGCGCTTGGCCGACATCTCGCTGTACACCGCAACCACAGACTTGACCCCTACCCACGATGAGATCGCACGGCGCATCGCCGAGCACGCCATCATCGACACCCTCTATATGGCGATGACAACGCGTGATCGCGATATCTACGGGCCCAACGGCGAGAAGTCGCTCGCGGCAATCGAGGCCCACAAATGAGTGAGCAGCGCTGGGTAGCAGTCACCCCATCCGTCCAGAGCAAGCAATGCGTCGACAGTTTGTCGGGACGACGATGAGCGCCGGGTTTACCCGATCCGGCCTCCTCACGACCACCACCTCATCTCAAGGGAGAGATCAATGAAGAAATCGTTCCTCTATCGTTCGGCAGCCGCGGCGGCGGCTGTCCTGATGCTCGCGGCGTGCACGTCCACCGGTTCGGGCGAGGCCAAGCCCTCCGCCTCGACCGGTGGCGGCGACAACGCGACGTTCCGCATGGCATTCTCCGGCTCTGAGCTTGCCAACCCGTGGGTGTCTGCAGTTAAGGACGGCTTCGAGGCAGCATGCGCTGACTTCGGCCTGACCTGCACCTCGCTCAACGGCGAGAGCGATGTTGACAAGCAGATCACTGACATTCAGAACGCGATCAACGGTGGCAACAACGCCATCATCTCCAACCCCATTGACGGCACGGCGCTCAGCACGGTGCTGAGCGACGGCAAGAACAACGGCGTTGCGAGCATCACGGTGGCGCAGACCGCAGAGGCTTCCACCGGAGCGCTCTACCTCGACGACCTCGCTTACGGCAAGATCATCGCCACGAACGCTGTTGAGTGGATCAAGGAGAACCTGGACGGCAAGGGCACCGTCGCGATCCTGGGCGAGGAGAACATCGAGTCGTCGATCGCTCGCGGTGACGGCATTGAGCAGACCATCAAGGAGCAGCTGCCTGACGTCAAGATCGTCGCCCGCCAGCACGCCAACACGCCTGACCTTGGTCTGGACGTGACGCAGAACCTCCTCCTGCAGTACCCCGACCTGAACGTCGTCATCGCTGCTAACGACTCGGGCGGCATCGGTGCCTACCAGGCATTCGAGAACGCCGGACTTGCGACCGCTGCCGACCGCGGCATCTTCTCGGGTGACAAGACGGACGAGGCTCTGAACTACATCTCGATCCCCGACAGCATCTACCGTGCCACGGTTGACCTCGAGCCCTACGCCGCCGGTTACGCCGCGGTGGAGATGGCTCTGCGCCAGCTCAAGGAGGGTCTGCCCTCGGAGCAGGAGCGTGTGCCGCTCAAGATGACGCCGTACACGCAGGCCGAGGCCCTCGCGGGCAAGTAACTCGTCCCTGACAAGGGGGAGGTCGGCTGCCCCCCGGCCGGCCTCCCCCACCTATTCCCTACCTACCGAAGAGGCAGTGCCCACCACATGTTGGAACTTCAGCACCTAACCAAGGACTACGGGTCATTTCGCGCTCTCGATGACGCGACATTCTCCGTCCGCGCCGGCAGCGTTCACGCGTTGTGTGGGGAGAACGGCGCAGGCAAGTCCACTCTCGTGAAGATCCTGTCTGGAGCCATCACTCCAACGGGCGGCTCCATCACGATCGACGGCGACGTCCACCACTCGTTCACTCCGCGCGAGGCAATCGCCCAGGGCATCCGCGCGATCTACCAGGAGTTCAGCCTGGTTCCCTTCCTGACGGTCGCGGAGAACATCTTCTTCGGGCGTGAGCCTTCCAAGGCGGGTTTCTGTGACTTCGCCACGATGCGCGAACAGACCCGTCAACTGTGTGAAGACATGGGCGTCGACATCTCGCCAGACGCGAGGGTCGAGAGCCTGGGCGTGGCCCAGCAGCAGATCGTCGAGATCCTCAAGGCGGTATCGACCAATGCGCGCATCGTGATCATGGATGAGCCCACGGCGTCGCTGACCCTCGCCGAAACCAAGGTCTTCTACAACATCGTTCGCCGTCTACGCGATGCAGGCACGGCCATCTTGTACATCTCACACCGCCTCGAGGAAGTCTTCGACCTGTGTGACGACGTCACCGTGTTGTGTGACGGCAAGGTGACAGCCACACGACGCACTGCGGACGTGACGCGCAGAGATCTGATTTCCCTCATGGTGGGCCGTGAGCTCGCCGAGTCGTACCCACCGGCGGGCCGCGCTCCAGGACAGGAAGTGCTGCGCGTCGACAACCTCGTGAACGAGCACCTCCACGGCGTGAGCTTCACCCTGCATGAAGGCGAGATCTTGGGCTTTGGCGGCCTCATCGGCGCCGGCCGGACGGAGCTCGCTCATGTCCTCATCGGTGAGGACCAGGTGGACGAAGGCTCGATGGAACTGCACGGGAAGACCTACCGCCCAGGCTCAGCTCGGGCGGCTCTCGCCGCCGGTGTGGGTCTGGTCCCTGAAGACCGCAAGCACCAAGGCGTGGTGATGTCGCTGAGCGTCAAGCGCAACGTAGTTCTCACGGTGCTCGACAACATCTCTGCACTCGGCGCTCTGGTGAGCGGGCGTCGCGAAAATGCGTACTACGACCGCTTCGCGAACCAACTTGGTATTCGCACGGCCAGCCCAGACAACCCTGTGTCAACCCTCTCTGGCGGCAACCAGCAGAAGGTGGTCGTGGCGAAGATCCTCGCTCGTGACTGTGACGTCATCATCTTCGACGAACCCACACGGGGCATTGACGTTGGGGCCAAGCACGAGATCTACACGCTCATGCGCCAACTGGCTGATGAAGGCAAGGCGATTCTGCTCATCAGCTCGGACATGCCGGAACTGTTGGGAATGTCGGATCGCGTCGCGGTGATGAGCGACGGCCACCTTGTCGAGCACATGTCTCGCGAAGAAGCGACCCAGGAAAAAGTACTTGAGCACGCGTCATCGATGTTGACGTTGAAAGGCGGAACAGAATGAAGGGCTTGACGAGAGAACGGATCACCGGACTCGTCTTTGAGTACGGCATCGTGGTGGTGCTGATCATCTTGGTGACGGCGTTCTCGCTGAGTTCGCCCAACTTCCTCACCACCACCACGCTCACCACCATCCTCAGCCAGGTCGCCGTGATCGGTGTCCTCGCGGTAGGTATGAGCTGCGTGATGCTGCTGGGCAGCATTGACCTGTCGGTGGGCGCTATCGCTGGCGTGGTCAGCGTCTCGGCAGCGATGCTGATGGCTGGTGGCGCACCCGTCCTGGTCGCAGTGATCGTGGGCCTGGTCATCGGTGTGCTTGCTGGCGTGTTCAATGCGTTCTCCCTGACGACGCTGCGAGTGCCCTCGCTGATCGGCACCCTTGCGGTGATGACGGCGCTTCGAGGCATCGCCTATCTGCTGTCTGGCGGCACCCCGGTGTACAACATCGACCCGAACTTCAAGATGCTCGCCCAGAAGTCGATCCTTGGCATCCCCATTCCCGGTCTGCTGTTCCTCTTGATCTTCGTGATCTTTGCCGTGGCCTTGGCGAAGTCGAAGTTCGGTCGCCAGATCTACGGAGTGGGCGGCAACGAAGAAGCGAGCCGTCTTTCCGGCTTGCCAGTGGTGCGGATCAAGTACGCGGTGTTTGCGGCCAGCGGATTGCTTGCGGCGGTGGGCGGCCTGCTGCTGCTCGCGCGCACCAACAGCGGCCAGCCGAGCGCCGGCGGTGGCTACGAACTCGATGCCATCACGGCAGTGGTGCTTGGCGGTGTCGCGATCACCGGTGGCAAGGGCCGCTTGTGGCTCGTAGTGGTTGGTGTGCTCATCATGGGCACCCTGTCCACGGGCATGATCATGAACAACGTCAGCGACTACGTGCAGCAGGTCATCAAGGGACTGATCTTGGTGGGAGCCGTCGCGTTCTCGCAGATCCAGTCGCGCTCGTCCGCTTCGATGGCGGTGCGATAACCCGTGCAAGCACACACAGAACTGCGTTCCGGCCTCGACGCACTGAAGCGCGAGGTGCTCGCGGCCAATGTTGGCGTGAGCACCTCGGGCCTGGCGGTCCTCACGTGGGGCAACGCTTCTGGCCTGGATCCTGAGACCGGCTACGTGGTCATCAAGGGCAGTGGCGTTGAGTACGACAGTATGACGGTGGACGATCTAGCGGTCGTGGACCTCGACGGTCGCCCGGTGGAGGGAACAGCGAAGCCCTCCACTGACCTGCCAGTTCATCTTGAGCTCTATCGCAACTTCCCTGGCATCAGGGGAGTGGTGCACACACACTCTCCCTACGCGACGGTGTGGGCCCAGTTGGGCAGCGACATCCCTTGCTATGGCACTACCCACGCGGACTACTTCCCCGGTCCGGTGCCGTGCACTCGCCTCATGGGCGCCGAGGAGTTGGGCGACGACTACGAACAGAAGACTGGTCAGGTGATCGTGGAGGCGTTCCGCGATCGCGATCCGCAGGTCATGCGAGCCGCACTTGTGCGCTTCCATGGGCCATTCGTGTGGGGTAACTCGCCGTTGGATGCTCTGCACAACGCCGTAGTGCTCGAGTATGTGGCCGCGCAGGCTTATCACACCGCGCTGCTGGGTGAGGGTGCCCCACCTCAGATCGGCGGGGAACTCATGGAGCGCCATTATGAGCGCAAGTTCGGTAAGGACGCCTACTATGGCCAGCGCTGACGACGGCCGCGGTATTCGCGAGGACGTTGGCGCGGTGCTGCGAGCTGAGGCCGACGCTATTGCCGCGTTGGAAGGCCGGCTCGACTGGGCGTCGGTTTCGCAGGTGGTGAAGCTCCTGCTGGGTCTCAAAGGTCACGTGTACGCGATGGGCTGCGGAACCTCGGGCGTGGCGGCGAAGAAGATCGCGCACACCTTCAGTTGCGTTGGTTATCCCGCGACTTATCTCAGCCCAGCCGACGCTCCCCACGGCGCCCTTGGTGCGCTCAATGCTGGCGACGTCGTCTTCCTGGTGACTAAGGGAGGTGAGACCTCCGAGCTCAGCGCGATCCTGCCTGCCCTGTCGCAACTGGGCGCCACGGTCATCGCGGTGACCGGCGTTGCAGACTCGACCATCGGACGTGGCGCAGATCTGCGTCTCATTGTCGAAGTCGACAGCGAGCCCGACCCTCACAACATGCTGGCGACGTCGAGCACGCTTGCTGTCGCCGCGCTCATGGACGCGATCGCTATCGCCCTGATGCGTCGCAACGGATTCGACCCCAGCTGGTTTGGTGTGGTTCACCCTGGCGGGGCTGTGGGTCATCGATTGAACGGCCGTATCTCCGGCGAGCAAGAACACTAGAAAGGACTGCACATGTCACAAGCATCAACGAAGCTCCGTTGGGGAATGGTCGGCGGCGGAGATCCCACCAGCGTGGGAGAGCTCCACCGCAACGCGATCAGGCTCAACGGCAACGCCGAACTCGTCGCAGGTGTCTTCTCACACGACGCGGAAAAGTCCGCGAGGATTGGTCGCGAACTTGGCATCGCCGAAGATCGGATCTACGCCTCAGCTGAAGAGATGGCAGAGCGTGAGGCCGCCCGCGAGGATGGCATCGACTTTGTCGACATCACCACCCCGAATGCCTTCCACTTCCCCGCGTCCAAGGCATTCCTTGAGCAGGGCATCCACGTCGCCTGCGAGAAGCCGCTGTGCTTGACGCCGGCAGAGGGCGAAGAGCTCCAGCAGATCAAGGCGCGCACTGGTGCGCTGTTCGCCCTGATGCACACCTTCACGGGCCACGCGATGTCCCGCGAGGCACGTGCCTTGTATGAGTCGGGCGTCATTGGCAATCTGCGCACAGTTGTGGTCGAGTACCCGCAGGACTGGCTGGTGGACGCGCTCGAGCAGGAGACCGAGGAGAACAAGACCTGGCGATCCATTCCCGAACTTTCGGGTCGCGGAGCGGCGATTGGTGACATCGGCTCCCACATGGAGAATTGGGTGCACTACGTCACGGGACTGAAGATCACCTCAGTGCTCGCGAACCTCGAGGCTGTGGGCTCTGGCTCGATGCTCGACAACAACTTCCAGGTCATCACGAAGTATGAAAACGGTGCCTCTGGCTTCTTCTGGGGAAGCCAGGTCGCGGTGGGATACGACAACGCCTTCAAGTGCATGCTGCTTGGCGACCAGGGTTCGATCGAGTTCTGGCAGGAGAACAACAACTACTTGGTGCTGCGTCTGCGCGACAAGCCCATGCAGATCCTCTCTCGCGGCAGCTCCTACTCGTCGCCCGAGTCGATGAAGTACCTGCGTACGCCCAAGGGACACCCGGAGGGCTTGACCGAGGCGTTCTCGAACATCTACTCGGCGTTCACGGATGCCATTGCCGACCACCGAGCGGGCACGCTCGCTCCCGAGCACACCTACGGTTACCCCACGCTCGACATGGGCGTCGCTGGTGTGCGGTTCTTCAACGCCTGCGTCGACAGCCAGCTGGCTGGCAACACGTGGGTTAACCTCTAGCAATACCCGGGCACATACCAGGGGGTTCGCCGATGGCGGACCCCCTGGGAGCTGGGAGGAAGTCGATAACTGTGACTCGCTTTTCCATTGGTGTGGACTTTGGCACGCTCTCCGGACGTGGGGTACTTGTCAATGTCGAGACCGGCGACATCGTGGCCACGAGCGCGCTGGATTACCCCCACGGAGTCATGAGCGAGCAGTTGCCATCTGGGACACCGCTGCCCCCCGACTGGGCACTTCAGCACCCCCAGGACTACCTCGACGTCTTGAACTTCGTAATTCCCCACATGCTGCAGTCGTCTGCAGTGGATCCCGCGTCCGTCATTGCGCTGAGCATCGACTTCACGGCGTGCACCGTGCTGCCGCTGTCGGACAGCGACACACCCCTGTGCCTCCTGGACGAGTTCGCCGACAACCCTCACGCCTACGTGAAACTGTGGAAGCACCACTCTGCCCAAGATTTGGCGACCCGCATCACAGAGCATGCGCAGCGTCGGGCCGAATCGTGGCTTGCTCGCTACGGCGGCAAGGTGTCATCCGAGTGGATGTTCCCCAAGATCTGGCAGACCCTGCGCGAGGCTCCGGAGGTGTATGAATCGGCCACCGAGTTCATCGAGGCAGGGGATTGGGTGATCCGTCACCTCACCGGATCGCGGGCGCGAAGCAGCGCGCTTGCCGGCTACAAGGCGCTGTGGTCAGCTCAGGACGAGATGCCGGGCGACGACTTCTGGCGCGGCCTGGATAAAGGCCTGGTGGGCGTCTGTGGAAAGCTTCCTGGCCCGTACCTCGACGCGGGTTCGCTGGCTGGGCGACTCACGAGAGCGGGCGCGGAACTCACAGGTCTGAACCCGGGCACCGCCGTCGCCGTCGCGAACTCTGACGCGTACGCATGTGCGCCCGCGGTGGGCGTCACCGGTCCCGGCGCCGTGATCGCCATCGTTGGCACGTCAGTGTGCACGCTCGTGATGGATCCGGACTTCCACGTGGTACCCGGCGTCTCCGGAGCCATCAAGAACGGCATTCTCCCTGGCTATGTGGGCTATGAAGCGGGCCAGGCAGCAGTGGGAGACATGCTCGCGTGGTGCGTGAAGCATGCGGTGCCCGCGTCCTATACGGAGGAAGCGGCCAAGCAGGGCGTTGACATCCACACTCATCTTCAGGCCCTTGCCGCGGACTACGCGCCGGGCGGCAGTGGACTCATGGCTCTCGACTGGTGGAACGGCAATCGCAGTGTGCTGGTGGACGGCGCCCTATCTGGTGCCGTAGTTGGTTACACGCTGGGCACCACAGCGGTCGATCTGTACCACGCCCTCCTCGAGAGCGCGGCGTATGGGATGCGAGTGGTGGTCGACACGCTTGTCACTTCCGGGGTGCCGGTGCGAGAGATCGTGATCACTGGGGGCATCTCGCGGAAATCGCCGATGCTCATGCAGATGTACGCCGATGTCATGGGCCGCCCCGTGCGCGCCTCGCAAACGCTGTACGGCGCCGCGCTGGGCGCGGCAATATTCGGGACGGTGGCTGCGGGAGCCGTGGCCGGTGGACATGACACCATCGAGGCCGCCGTAGACGCAATGGCCTCGACCGATGAGGTGCTGTACCACCCGCGGCCAGAGGCGCAACACGCGTACGAGAAGCTCTTCGCCGAGTTCATGACACTCCACGACTACTTTGGGCGTGGGGCCAACGACGTGATGAAGCGGTTGCGGTAGTAGCGGCTGGTTTTTGGCTGTCGCTGGGGGAGGCGATTAACTCGGACGGCGACACGGACACGGTCGCCGCGATCACCGGCGCGCTCCCGGGCGCGCTGTGCGGCGCCGACGCGATCCCCGCGGGCTGGCAGCGCCGCATCCACGGGTGGGGCGGCGACGGCGTGGTGTGGTCGCTCACGGACCTGGGCAAGCTCGCGCTCGCGGCCCGACGCTATGGTTCCGGCGACCAGTACGGACCGTTTGACGAGATTCGGTGGGAGTAGCGGGACGACTGGTCGGCGCGCGGCGGGACGATCGAGTTGGTGCGGCGGCCCCAGGCCCCCCGGTTGTTCGTCGGCCCCGTGGTGTCGCTAGGTCCCTGGGTGTCGTTGAGTAGCCGATGCGTACAGCGCGTGAGAACTGTGGAGACGTGGCTGGCGCCGCGCGTTCATGTTTGCGAGGTAGCAGACGCTTTCGTATGCGTGGAGATCTACCTTTGGGGCGTGGCGGGCCATGTCGGTGGGCGCGGCTAGGGTGGGCACATGCCGCATAACTTCACCCACGCTGGTCAGCGTGTGCTCATTCAGTCCAGCGAGGACTTGAGCCCCATCGAGCCTGAATCGATCGACTTCGTAATGACCTCTCCTCCCTACTGGAATCTCAAGGACTATGGCCATCCTGGCCAGATCGGAGCCGAAAGTTATCACGAGTACTTGGACCGCCTCAGCCGTGTGTGGGAGGAGTGTTACCGTGTGGCTAGGCCGGGCGCCGTATTCGTGCTCAATGTGGGTAACAGGCGCGTTAAGAAGAAGTTCTATCCGATCGCCATCGATATTGCTTCGCGGATGACGGGTTGGGAACTTTGGGATCAGGTCGTCTGGTATATCCCTAACGCACTGCCACAGCCAAATGCATACCGCGAGCGTCTGCTCGACAATAAGTTTGAGAATCTGCTCGTCTTCACGAAAGACGGGTCCACGGACTACACCTTCCACAAGCCACGGGTACCGCAGAAATATGCAACCGCAGACCCTCGCGTGGGAAACAAGAATCCTCGGGGTCGCTGCGTTGGGAATGTGATCCGCATCCCGGCATATCGCCCTCCAAACGTGCGGGATCTCGGCTATCACGTGGCGGCCTATCCGGAGGAACTAGTCGCCTTCATGCTCGAGTGCTACACGGACCCGGGAGACACCGTGTTGGACCCCTTCGTTGGCTCCGGCACCACGCTGAAGGTTGCTCGACACATGGGCAGGGCGGGGGTCGGTGTTGAGCTCAACCCCGACTTCGCAGAGCTCATCAAGAACCGGATCGATGAGGGCTTCGAAGTTCCCGACTGGAAGAGCCTGGACATCCTCCACTCCGCCACAAACGTCCCGGGCATGCAAGGCACGCGGAAGATCCATCTCCTACGAGAGCGGTCTACCTCGGGCCTTGGTGGCGAGGCGCTGGACCTGGGCCTAGAGACCGCGAACTAGCACGGCTTCCCCCGCGTCAACGGTCATCGCAGGGTCGGCGTCTGCGCGGAAATCTGCGTCAAGCACAACGACCTCGATGTAGTTTCGACCCCATCGATCGAGGAATTGACGATGGATATCTATGTGTTCCTGAGGCAAGGCGACGGTGAGTGGTCGTTCGAGGCGGGCGGCCGCAACTACGGCGATCTTCCAAATGGTTGAGAACTGAGCAAATTCATCCGTATGGGTAAGTGCGCTGCTCAGGCCCGCCGAATTGCTGTAGAAACCGACCCCGTCGACTATCGCGAAGAGAGTGGGCCGTTCAGAGGCGGCAGAGAACTTGCGTTCCAGCATCTGGCGCGCCTCTTCGATCTCGAGCGCAACCTTTGACTCGCCAAACTGGCCGATGTTGGCAGTCTGAACAGTGGCCTTCACGACGAGGACCGGTTCGGAAACGCTCGGAACCACGATGTCGAATGAGATGCCTTCTATCCGACAATCAGGACATGTCGGCTTGTCTACCTTGCCTGACGGTTCGACCTCAAAACCAAGGTCGAAGAGCATGACCGCGACGCGGTGCTCGGCCTCGTGGCCCTGCAACTTTGCTCGCTCCTGGCGGATCCACCCGGGGTAGGTCGCTTGATTCAGGGCTTGCAGAAGAAGTTCTCGTTGCGCACGCTCCAGTTGGGTGAGTGGCTCAAGGACGGTCCGAAGTTTGCGAGCCAGGTAGGGTCCGGCGATCGCCCAGATCTCGTCCCGGCGGATCACGCCCGCGGGCTTCGAGGGGACTCGGAGGCCCAGAGTCGAGCTTGCAGCCTTGAGATCCGTGATGATCTTGTTCCGCGTCAAGCCAACGACCTGCATCACCGAGTCGATCAAACTTGGTTGCGTAGCGAGATCGTGGCGCAGTTGTGCAGCGATTTGCTTGTCGTCATCTCCGAGTTCAAGCCGCTCGATCACGTTTCCCAGAATCCAGAGCTCCCTGGTGTCCAAGTCTCGTCTGACGTCGAACGACATTTGAAACGGGTCGGTTGTGTGGTCCCACACGTGGCTGCGATACTCTTCAAGTTCCGGGCCACCGCCTACAACACTCATGGTTGATTCATAGCAGATGTTTGCAGCGGGCAAAGTCGGCGAGCTGATCGAATACCCACATCAGGACTTCTTGGGCGCGGTCCCGCGGACTCGTGCAGCGGGGAATCGCGAGCGGGAGTCGGTCAGTTTTGCCGGAGCCGCAGACGCGATGTCGATGCCCAGGACGTCCGCGAGGCGGAGCAGGTAGATGAGCACATCGCTCAACTCCTCCGCCGCACGCCGCTTGCGCTCGGGCTTGTCGAACTCGTCGACGGCGCCATCGGCCGGGATCCATTGAAAGAGCTCTGCGAGTTCGCCAACCTCACCTACGAGCGCAAGGATTAGCGACTTAGGGTCGTGAAAATTCTCCCAGTCGCGCTCGACAGCGAAGTCACGGATCTCTGCCGTGAGTTGACGTAGCGAGTCGATCTCTGTCATGCCATCAGCCTTCCACGAGGTGGGCAAAGTAGCGCCGCAGGTGTGCCCGAAGGCCAGGGTCAACGACGTATACGTAAGTTCCGCGCACGCCGCGCGTCAGCAACACGTTGTACACGTTCTTCACCATTGCAAGAACCTCACTGTCTGAGTAAGTGAGTCCCCGCAGGTTGTTCGCAGCCTTGCCCTTGGTGTCGAAGTAATTCGACCGGTTGAGCGCGATCCGGCCGGTGGTCCGGTCAAGGTAGAGCTCGGGGCCGACGATGACGCCCGCGTAGTTGAGGTCGTACCCCTGCACCGTGTGGATCGACCCGACCTCGTGGATCGACGTGGGGGAGTTGATCCAGTCCGTAGCCGCGCGATTCCAACACAGCCGAAGGCCGTCAATTTCGATGTCCCATACCGACGCGTCGGCTGGTTTGCCCTTCGATACCCACTTCCAGCCGTACCCGGCCACCAGTCGTGCCAAGCCGGTTTCGCTCTCGCGAGCGAGTATCTGCTCATACATCGTGTCGGCGCGGTCGAAGAATCGCAGATCGTATCCGCCGAACATGCCGGGTCTGGCGGGGCCGAGGTCGTCCAGCAGTGCGCGAGCGAACGCGAGGTAG
>Ga0065721_10004582_pt1 | contig 24276 bp, 22 predicted proteins | sample Mesricmetagenome_FD_59108 | JGI IMG/M metagenome (GOLD analysis project Ga0065721, IMG submission 59108) | Mesophilic microbial community from rice straw/compost enrichment Sample: eDNA_1 v2 (version 2) | ecosystem: Engineered > Solid waste > Grass > Composting > Bioreactor | place: USA: Davis...
CTTCACCAGATTGCGCTCGATCCGTTCGATCCGCTCTCGGACGGCTTTGCGATGACCGATGTCTGGGGGCCATCCGCAGGGGAGATCTGATCAGATCTCCTTGGCGCTGGAGTTGAGGTTGTCCGTGGCATCGCCGGGCTTCAGCACCAGCGAGTTGACGCCTTCGGCCATGGCCGGGTTGGAGGGAGCCGGCACGACGCCGAGTTCCTGCATCTGCAGGAACTTGTAGGCCCCGAACAGGTCGCCATGCTCGGCGGCCTGGCGGTACATCTCGGCTGCCTTCTGCGCATTCGGCTCGATGCCTTCGCCCGCTTCATACATCAGGCCAAGGTTGATCATCGCGTCCTTGTTGCCGCGCTGGGCAGCAAGGTCGTACCAAGCAATTGCCATCTGGTCGTCGGCCGGAACAAGCTGGCCTTCGTCATAGATCGCGCCGATATTGAAGGCGGCAGTGTCGTCACCTTCGGCGGCGGCCTTTTCAAACCACTCGAGCGCCTTGTTGACGTCCTTTTCCGTGCCGAGGCCGTCCCGATAGGCGACGCCGAGGTTATAGGCAGCGAGCACGTTGCCGCCCTGTGCGGCTTCCGTGTAAAGCTGGAACTCGGCCTTCTCGTCACCGAGGCGGCCCATCAGCATGCCGAAGTTCACCTTGGCGGCCGGATAATTCGCCTCGACTGCGGCGTTATAGGCGCTCATCGCCTGGTCGGCCTGCTGGGCGTTGTTCAGCGCGCGGCCAAGCTGGTAGGCGAAACGCGGGTTCCCGGTGGTCTCGAAGGCCACGCGGCAGGCATCAACGGCGGCGCCGTCGATCTCGCCGATGCCGACCGGCGAGAACTCGCTGTTGCGCTGCTGGTCGAACGGGCTTCCGGCAAGCCGGTCGCAATCCGACTGCATGGCCGACGCGAGTTGCAACTGGGCGCGCTCTTCCGCGCCGGGTGAAACCGTCAACACGCACAAGGCCAGCGCCGTGCTTGTGAATAATGCGAAACCCTTGTTGACTTTAGATGCGCTGAAAGTCATTGTGCGCCCCGATTCATACATTCTTCAGATTGCTTAACGAACGCCCGAACCGCGAGTCGGTTCCGCGCACTTCAGCGCATTCGAATGTACGCGCCTCCTGATCCCCGCACATTTTTGTGAGCACCAGCCGCTGCCGCCGCGTGAATGACGCGCTTCGAGCATCGCTTCGGATTGTTTCAGGACGCCGCTTGATGGTATGGCGAGGGCATCGATGACCTCTCGGAAGTGCTTCCCATGAAGACCCTCACCCTTCGCCGCCCCGATGACTGGCACCTGCACCTGCGCGATGGCGCCGTTCTCAAGGGCGTTATCGGCGATACGAGCCGCCATTTCGCCCGCGCCATCATCATGCCGAACCTCGTGCCGCCGGTGGTGACGACTGAGGATGCCAAGGCCTATCGCGAGCGCATCATGGCCGCGCTTCCGGTTGGCGACCGCTTCCAGCCGCTGATGACGCTGTATCTCACGGAGCATACGCAGCCGGATGATGTGGAGGAGGGCAAGAAGAGCGGGCTGATCACCGCCGTAAAGCTTTACCCTGCGGGTGCGACGACCAACTCCCATGGCGGCGTTCGCAATCTTGATAATGCCATGCCGGTGCTGGAGCGCATGGCCAAGATCGGCCTGCCGCTTTGCGTGCATGGTGAGGTCACCAATCCGGACGTGGATATCTTCGACCGCGAGGCCGTATTCATCGAAACGGTGCTGGAGCCCCTGCGTCGCCGCCTGCCGGAGCTCAAGGTCACCATGGAGCATGTGACCACGGCGGACGGCATCAACTACATCAAGTCGGCTGAGCGCAATCTCGCTGGCTCGATCACCACGCACCACCTCATCATCAACCGCAACGCGATCCTCGTCGGCGGCATCCGCCCGCATTATTACTGCCTGCCGGTCGCCAAGCGGGAAAACCACCGGCTCGCCCTGCGGGCCGCGGCAACCTCGGGCGACGCGCGGTTCTTCCTCGGCACCGATTCCGCACCGCATGTCGATCCGCTGAAGGAATGTGCCTGCGGCTGCGCCGGCATCTATACCTCGCTCAACACCATGAGCTGCCTCGCGCATGTCTTTGAGGAAGAGAATGCGCTCGACAAGCTCGAGTCCTTCGCCTCGCTGAACGGCCCAGCCTGGTATGGCCTGCCGGTCAATGAAGAAACGATCACGCTCGAAAAGCGTGACGAGCCGGCCGTCTATCCTGAAAAGCGGGACACCGAGGCAGGCGCAATCACGGTCTTCGACCCCATGTTCCCGCTTCACTGGCACGTGGTTTAGCAATTGCGGCAACACATCAAATTGGTTGCATTTTATTCTTTCTGGTAACCATTTGGGAAGGATCGAGAACTAGCGTGCAGCCGTATCATCCGCTGTCACGCTAGAAAGAACCTTAGAGCATGCTTGACTACAAGTCTCTCCTGCTGGCGCTTGGCGTATCCGCAGCATGCCTGGTGGTGACGCTTTTCGGCACCTGGTTCTCACGGCGAACGGATTCGTTTCTGCTGACGCTGGTGGTGGCGCTGGCGCTGATTGTCACCGGCATCTTCGCCTATAGCTCCTACACGCTGCAGAGCGGGGAGATGTGGGTCTGCATGGCGTATATCTTCCTCGTCACCGGTTTCTCGACCACCTATGCCGCCTCTGTCCAGTTCCGCACAGGGCGCAAGCCGTGGATGCTGGCAGCGGTTCTTTCCATCCTCTGCATCGCCGTCGGCCTTCCGCCGTTGCTGGCAGATCTCGATGGTGTTGGCCTGATCGTCATGAACGTCGCTGCCGCAGCCCTTCTGGTCGGCACGGGCTGGCAATATGTCGCCGCTCGCCGCGAAGCGCCCGGCCCGTTATGCGGCATGGCAATCCTTTACGCCCTGAGCGGCCTGAGCTTCGTCCTTTGCGCCTTGGTGCTGATCACGGAAAAGCAGTGGACCCTTGGCCAGGCGCCAGACAACTGGGCCGAAAACCTCAACCTCGGTGTCTGCATCGCCGGCATGACCGGGATCGGCGCCTTGTCGCTTGCCCTGCATCAATGGCGCATGGCAGCCCATCACCGCCACGAGGCGATGACGGATGCCTTGACCGGCCTGATGAACCGTCGCGCCCTGTTCGAGGAAAACGGCCACCGCGTCCTGAAGCCATCAACGGCCGTCGTGGTCTTCGATGTCGACCGGTTCAAGTCGATCAACGACCGCTTCGGCCACGCAACCGGTGATCTGGTCCTGAAGCTGTTCGCCGAAGACTTGAGGTCCGGGATCACGCCGGGCCAGACGGTTGCGCGCCTCGGCGGCGAAGAGTTCACGATGATCCTTGAGAATGTCCTGCCGGGCAGGGCGGAAAAGGTGGCGACCGACATCTGCCGCGCCTTCGCCGCCAGGACCATCCCGGTTGGCGATACGATCCTGAAATGCACCGTCAGCGCCGGCATCGCGGTCGGGTCAGCCGGTGGCGAGCCATTCGAGGCAGTGCTCAGCCGCGCCGACAATGCGCTCTTCGAGGCCAAGCGCGGCGGGCGCGATCGAGTGGTGGTTGCCGACTACCTGCGGCCGGTTACTGTCACCGGGACACGAACCAGCGCCTGATCCAGGCTTTATTTCTCTGCTCGTCTGGCGGCAATCCCAGCATCCTGCTATTGCGGCGCGTGGTTCTTTAGAAGGATAGCGCGGATGATACAGACCACATTTCCCGATCGTGACGTGATGGCAGAGCTGATGGCCAAGATGCTCTGGGAAATCGGCGCCGTCCATTTCAGTGCGGACAAGCCCTACAAGCTGGCCTCCGGCATGATGAGCCCCGTCTATATCGATTGCCGGAAGCTCATTTCTTACCCGCGTATCCGCTCCACGATCATGGATTTTGCAGCCGCCACCATCATGCGCGACGCGGGCTTCGAGAAGTTCGATTGCATCGCAGGTGGCGAGACGGCCGGCATCCCGTTCGCGGCCTTCCTGGCTGAGCGGCTTGGCCTGCCGATGATCTATGTCCGCAAGAAGCCGAAAGGCCATGGCCGCAGCGCGCAGATCGAAGGCTATATGCCAGAAGGTGCTCGCGTTCTCGTCATCGAGGACCTGACCACGGCCGGCGGCAGCATGTTCACCTTCATCGACGCCATCCGCGCCGCCGGCGGCGTGGTCGACCACGGCATTGCGCTCTTCTTCTATGACATTTTCCCGGAAGCGGGGCAGCGCTTCGCCAATGGCAGGGTCCAGCTTCACCGTATCGCCACCTGGCGCAACGTGCTGGCGGTCGCACGCAACGGCAAGCTGTTTGACGAAACGACACTGCGTGAAGTCGAAGCCTTCCTCGATGCACCTCTCGCCTGGTCCGGCCGCAATGGCGGCGTGAGTGAGCTTTCGCTCTAGGCAAGCGACAGAAGCTCAGTTAAGCGAGAAGCAGGAACAAGACCGGGAGGGAAGAATGATCCTGTGCTGCGGCGAAGCCTTGATCGACATGCTGCCGCGTGAGACCACGCTGGGAGAGAAGGGTTTTGCGCCTTATGCGGGCGGCGCGGTCTTCAATACCGCGATCGCGCTTGGCAGGCTCGGCCAGCCGACCGGCTTCTTTACCGGCCTCTCGGATGACATGATGGGCGACATCCTGCGCGAGACGCTGGCGCAGAGCAATGTCGACGCCAGCTTCTCGGCTGTCTCCTCTCGCCCGACGACCATCGCCTTCGTGAAGCTCGTCAACGGGCAGGCGAGCTATGCCTTCTATGACGAGGGAACCGCTGGCCGGATGCTCAGCCTCGACGACCTGCCGGCGCTGGGGGATGATTGCGAGGCGATGCATTTCGGTGCGATCAGTCTCATTCCGGAACCATGCGGCAGCACCTACGAGGCGCTGATGGCGAGGGAGCAGACCAAGCGCGTCATCTCCTTTGACCCGAACATCCGCCCTGGCTTCATCAAGGATAAGCAAAAGCATCTCGACCGAGTGCGCCGCATGGCGGCGATGTCGGACATCATCAAGTTCTCCGACGAGGACCTGGAGTGGTTCGGCATGCAAGGCGATCACGATACGCTCGCCCGTCACTGGCTGGACGCAGGCGCCAAGCTTGTTGTGCTGACACGCGGCGCCGAGGGCGCTACGGGTTATACGCGGGGCTTCAAGACCTCCGTGCCGAGTGAGCGCGTGACGGTGGTGGATACGGTCGGCGCTGGCGATACCTTCGATGCCGGCATCCTCGCATCGTTCAAGATGCAGGACCTCCTCACGAAGGAAAAGATTGCGGCGCTGACGGAGGATCAGGTGAACAAGGCCTTGGCGCTTGGCGCAAAGGCCGCCGCGGTTACCGTATCACGCGCTGGCGCGAACCCACCGTTCGCGCACGAGATCGGGCTTTAAGCCAGTAATCTTTACGAGCACCCCGGCCTTATCCGGGGTGCTCGCTATCTAGCAGATAGCTCTCAGGCCTTCTTCATCCCGGTCAGTGCCTTGACGAGCCCCTGGGTCGAGGAGTCGTGGCCCTCGGCACTCTCCTTGCCTTCCACGACCGGAAGCAGGCCCGTCGCCAATTCCTTGCCCAGTTCCACGCCCCACTGGTCGAAGGAGTTGATGCGGAAAAGCACGCCTTCAACAAACACCCGGTGCTCGTAAAGGGCGATCAGGCGGCCGAGCGCAAACGGTGTCAGCTTGTCATAAACGAACGTGATCGACGGACGGTTGCCGGTGAAGACGCGATGTGGAGCGATGAAATCGGCCTGCTTGTCGTCCATGCCCTTGGCAGTGAGCTGCGCCTTGGCTTCCTCGAAGGCGCGGCCCTTCATCAAGGCTTCCGATTGCGCCAGGCAGTTGGCGATCAGCAGGTCGTGCTGGTGGCGCAGATGCGGCTCGAAGCCGTTTGCGGCGATCATGAACTCGGCCGGTATGATGCTCGTGCCCTGGTGGATGAGCTGGTAGAAGGCGTGCTGGCCGTTGGTGCCGGGCTCGCCCCAGACAACCGGTCCGGAATTGCCTTCGACGGGCTTTCCGTCGATCGTCACGCCCTTGCCGTTTGATTCCATGTCGAGCTGCTGCAGATAGGCGGGGAAACGCAGCAGGCGCTGGTCGTAAGGAAGGATCGCGCGCGTCGGATAACCGAGCACGTTGCGATGGTAGAAGCCGATCAGGCCGAGTAGCATCGGCAGGTTCTGGCGAACCGGCGCGCTGCGGAAATGGGTGTCCATGGCATGCGCGCCGTCGAGGAACTTGCCGAAGTTCTCCGGACCGATGGCAATCATCAGCGGCAGGCCGATCGCCGACCAGATCGAATAACGTCCGCCGACCCAGTCCCAGAAGCCGAATACCCGATCCTGTTCGATTCCAAAAGCCGCGACCTTGTCCAGCGCGGTCGAAACGGCCGCGAAGTGATGCTTGACCGCGTCATTGCCGAGCTTGTCCGCAATGAAGGCGCGCGCCGAGGCAGCGTTGGTCATGGTTTCTATGGTGGTGAAAGTCTTGGACGCAATGATGAACAGCGTCGTCTCTGCGTCGAGCAGCTTCAGCGTATCGGCGATATGGGCGCCATCGACATTTGAAACGAAATGCGCGCGCGGACCGTCGTGGAAGGGCGCAAGCGCCAGCGTCGCCATGACCGGGCCAAGGTCGGAGCCGCCAATCCCGATGTTGACGACATCGGTGATCGACTTGCCCGTCGCACCCTTGAGCGCGCCGGAGCGGATGCCGTCCGCGAACCGGCCCATGGCGGCAAGCACTGCATTGACGTCCGCCATGACGTCCTTGCCATCGACCAGCACCGGCGTGTTGGAGCGGTTGCGCAGCGCCGTGTGCAGAACCGCGCGGCCTTCGGTGAAGTTGATGGGAGCGCCGGAGAACATTTCCTCGCGCTTGTCGGCAACGCCGCCAGTCTCCGCGAGCTGTTCCAGCAGCCGCAACACGTCGTCGTTCACCGCGGTCTTGGAATAGTCCATCACCAGGTCATCGAAGCTGGCACTGAACTTGTCGAAACGGCCGGGATCGGCTGCAAAGGCGGCCCGTATATCGGTCGCATTGGTCCGGGCAGCAGTTGTCTTCAGCTCTTCAATGATGGCCTGCATGGCATGTCCTCGCATTCGGAAGGTATGGCGGGAACCTATTCCCTTTCCCCTCCAAATCAAGCCATGTCATGGCCCATGCCGGACCATTATGTGGCTCTTATTGACCCACAGCCGTAACGACTGTTCCACCAAGCGAGTTGCCGAAACGGTCCACCTGGTCGCGGTAGTTGCGACGCGTGGTCGGGTCGAAAACCGCAATCGGCGTGCTGACGGCGACACTTGCCGCGCTGCCGACGCTCTGCGCCGCGCCGAAGGCCACGGCACCCAGCCGCTCGCCAAAGCCTACATCGGAATCCGTCACCGTCTGGCCCGCAATCAGGCGGTTGCCGAGAAGTCGCACCACTTCCGGGCTTTCTGCGAACTTGCCGTGGTTGAGCTGGTCATTGCCCTTCAGTGCCGTGAGGTCGAGGACGACGATCCCGGCCTTCTCGAACTCGGTGCGATAGGGTTCTGCCATCGGATCGACCTGGCCGAGCCGGTCTACATTGCCGGAAATGCGGCGCGACAGGCTGAGCGCCCGATCGTCGCGCGACACGAAAAGTGTAAAGCTCGGCCGCTTCGGGCCGATCTCCGCCAACTGGCGGCTGAAGACATCCACATCGAGGTCCGGCGAAGCGAGGATGACGTTCTGGATCTTCGGCGCCACGCGTCCGTCGCGGATCGCCATCTGCCGCAGCGCTTCGACCGTCAGCCACGAACCCATGGAGTGAGCCATGATGGTGACTTCGCCAACGGCCGGCTCCCGCGCCAGCCTGCGCAGCAGCGCTTCCAGGGCGTCGCGGGAATAGTTGGTGCTTTCCTTGTCGTAGTTATAGGCAAACACGCTGCCGCGCGACGGCCAGGTGAACAGCACCGGTGCTGCATCCGCCTTCGAGTCATGAACGATCTGCGCAAAGCGGTAGACCGCATCCTCATAGCGATTGTTGAAGCCGTGCACGAAGACAAGCACGCGTCGGCTCTCCGGCAGGGTGCGCTTCAGCCATGCCGTGGCACCGGCCGTCTCCAGCGGTGTCACGGAAACCGTCGCGAACTCCTTCTCCGGGTTTGGCGGCAGCTTCTTCGGCCATTGAACCTGGCCCACTTCGCGCTTGCTGTCAGGCGGAATGGAGACTGCGATTTCGGTAACCTGAGGTTCCTTGCCGCGTTCGCCGGAAAACAGGATGCCCGGCTCTTCGCTCGGACGCCGCGTGGTCGCAACCAGTACATCGACGCGGGAGGTGCCGGCGGCACGCTCGGTAGTTGGAATGAGCACGCCTTCCGGCCGCCCGGCGCAACCCGCAAGCAGCGCGACGACAAGCACCGCGCCGAACCAACGGGATAATCTCACGGGGCCGTTTTTCACGCTCACTCCACGGGTCAACCAACGAGATGGCCTAGGCCATGAAGCAGCCCAACGTCCACCGCGAAAGCGCCAGTGGGCGCTGGTCTTGATATGCTTGGCCGCGATCTGTCGCAGCCTTGCAACGCTTTGAAGTCTAGCCGCGCAACTCCCGCCGCAGGATCTTGCCGACATTCGACTTCGGCAGTTCAGTGCGGAACTCGATATAGCGCGGCCGCTTGTAGTTGGTCAGGTTCGTCGCGCAGTGTGCCTTGACGTCGGCTTCAGTCAGGTTCGGGTCCTTCTTCACGATGAAGAGTTTGACCGCCTCTCCCGAATGCTGGTCCGGCACGCCGATCGCGGCGCATTCCAGCACGCCCGGATGCATGGCNACGACTTCCTCGACCTCGTTGGGGTACACGTTGAAGCCGGANACGAGGATCATGTCCTTCTTGCGGTCNACGATCTTGGTGTAACCNTGGCGGTCCATGTAGCCCATGTCGCCGGTGCGGAAATAGCCGTCAGCGGTCATCACCTTGGCTGTCTCGTCCGGCCGGTTCCAGTAGCCGGCCATGACCTGCGGCCCGCGGATGCAGATCTCGCCGACATCACCAAGCTCGACTTCCTTTCCCTCATCGTCACGAATGGAAACTTCCGTCGACGGGATCGGCAGGCCGATCATGCCGGTGAATTCCTTCGTATCGAGCCGGTTTGCGGTGGCGACCGGCGAGGTCTCCGACAGGCCGTAACCCTCGGTGATCTGGCAGCCCGTCATCTTCAGCCAGCGTTCGGCAACCGGCCGCTGCACCGACATGCCGCCGCCAAACACCAGCAGCAGCGACGAGAAGTCGAGCTTCTGGAAGTCCGCGTTGTTCATAAGCGCGTTGAACAGGGTGTTGAGGCCCGGGAAGACGTGGACCTTGTACTTCTGCAGTTCCTTGACGAAGGCCGGAATATCCCGCGGGTTGGCGATCAGGATATTGTGGCTGCCGGTCGCGACACCCATCAGCGAGTTCACGGTCAGCGCGAAGATATGGTAGAGCGGCAGGGCGCAGAGGAACTGCAGTTGATCCGGCCGAGGCTTGCTGAGAAAGGCCGTTTCCAGCCACATGGCCATCTGCTCCTTGTTGGCGAGCAGGTTTGCATGGGTCAGGATCGCGCCCTTGGAAACGCCGGTCGTGCCGCCGGTATATTGCAGGAACGCCACGTCGGACGAGGAAACCTCCACCGGCGTCACAGACAAGCGTGCACCTTCGGCAACCAGCTGCTTGAAGCTCGTCGAGCCGGGCAGGGCCCATTGCGGCACCAGTTTCTTCACCTTGCGCACGACCAGGTTGACGATGTGCCCCTTGATGCCGAGCATGTCGCCCATGGTGGCGACGACCACATGCTTCACGTCCGTGCTCGGCAATGCCTGCTGCAAGGTGTGGGCAAAGTTCTCGAGAACGAAGATGGCCTTGGCGCCGGCGTCCTTCAGCTGGTGGGCGAGCTCGCGCGGCGTGTAGAGCGGGTTGACGTTGACGACGACCATGCCGACCCGAAGGATGCCGTAGACGATGACGGGGTTCTGCAGCACGTTCGGCAGCATCACGGCGACGCGGTCACCCTTGGTAAGCCCCTTCGCCTGCAGCCATGCGGCAACCTTGCGGCTTTCAACCTCCAGTTCCCTAAAGGTCAGCGACTTGCCCATGCTGGTAAAGGCGAGGCGGTCTGAATAACGTTGGCAGCTGTCTTCGAAAAGTTCACCCAGCGATTGATGCTTCAGCGGCGGTATTTCCGCCGGTACGGTGGGTGGGTAAGAGGCAAGCCAAATCTTTGCAGGCTGCGCTTGCGTCTGTGCCGTCACTTCATTCATTGCCAACCCCTCCTTGTTCTTTTTCTCTTGTTCGCGCTGTTCGCACGACCGCGGCAAAGCCTCCACTTTGCTGCAGGTATGAGACTATGCCACGTCCGTGAGGCCGATAGCCAGAGCCTCGATTTTCAACAGCTATATAACTTTGACGTAAACGTCAAACGACTCCGCAAGCGGCGGAACCGGGTCATGCACAGCCGCGTTCTTCAGCGGTACAGATCGAACAGAAACGAGGAGGTGCGTCATGCTGCATCATGAACCGAAGGCCGGCCAGGACCCTTACGTAAAGGACACGCCGTCGCTGATCGCCAGCGACAAGGTGGAAGGCACGCGCGTCTACGGCGCTGATGGCGAGCACATCGGCTCGATCGCCCGCGTTCTTCTGGAAAAGCGCGGTGGCCGCGTCGCTTATGCCGTGCTGAGCTTCGGCGGCTTCCTCGGGATTGGTGATGATTATTACCCGCTGCCCTGGGAAAAGCTGCATTACGACGAACAGCTTGATGGCTACCGCATCGACCTGACCAAGGACCAGATCACCGCCGCTCCCCGCTACCGCGACCTCAACGATGATGCCTGGTTCGACGACAAGGGACGCACGATCTACGACTACTACGGCGTTCCGCCGTACTGGATGTAAAACAAGACTTTGAAGAGAGGCCCGAGCGGGCCTCTTTTCACGTGTTCGATTGTGCTGATACATGGTGGTACAGTTAAGGGAGCTACCATGGCGGCAGGCAGGGAAGCGGGCATAGTCCGCGACTTCGAGCGCAGGGACGTCGAAGCGGTCGCTCGACTGTTCCAGAAGACCTTTCGCGGGTCGAAAAAGATGCCGGCAACGCTTCCGGGTTACCTGGAAGAAGCGTTCTTCGATCATCCATGGGCGGATCCTGAGATTCGCTCAAAGGTTTACGAGGAGGCTGGCGGCAAGGTCAACGGCTTCATGGGCGTGCTTCCATCGCGGCTTGAGCTTTCAGGACGCGAGGTCCGGGCGGCCTTTGCCGGCTCGCTGATGGTGGAGAACGGCAGGGAAAACCCGCTGGCGGGCGCGCGGCTCGTGCGCTCCTTTCTGTCGGGTCCGCAGGATCTTTCGCTGACGGAAACGGCAAACGTGACCGCCGTTGGAATGTGGCAGAAGGCCGGTCACCCGCTCGATCCCGGCTACAGCATGAACTGGATGAAGATCTTGCGACCGTCTTCCACGGGTGTGCAACTCATGGAACGTAGGGTCGCCGCGGCGAGGCTGCTCCGGCCGCTGGGGCGCATTGCTGACCGGGCGATCGGCCTCGGGCGCGGAGCATCTTTCAAGCGAGCCGCAAGCGGCAAGGTGGTGTTCAAGGACGTGACGCCCGAGGTGTTCGGCCAGGCGCTCCTCGCGCTCAAGGATCTTTATCCCCTGCGCCCTGCGTGGACTGGCGACACGCTCGGCTGGTTCCTCCGGCATGCGGAGCAGAAGCGCGATCTAGGTTATCCAGAGTGGCGAGTGGGTTATGCTTCCGATGGTCGCCTGGTTGCCGCTTACGCCTATTTCGCCGCAGTGGGTCAGGTCGGCTGGGTGCTCCAGGCCCTGGCCGCACCAAAATACGTCGATGACCTGCTAGATGATCTTCTGTCCCACGCCTACGATTACGGCTGCGCCGCCGTTCGTGGCGCCGCCCATCCGGGGCTGACGCCGGGCCTGATGTTGCGCCAGGCGGTCTTCCAGGCACGTTCGTTTTATGTCGCCGCCGCGCGCGACAAGACACTGCTTGAGCCGATCCGCGGGGGCGAGGCACTGATCAGCGGCATTGCGGGCGAAAGCTGGATGCGACTGATCGGCGATCGGTTCGACTGAAGTCCCTCAGAGCATGGTCGCTGGTTCGGCGTGCAGGTAATGCGCGACCTTGCGCTTGGCGGCGATATTGCGCCACACGGCGTCCACTTGGTCCGGCGTGATGTTGTCCGCATCGGCAACCTCTTCGCGGGAAATCCCCTGGTCGAGGCCGAACAGGCAGAGGTCCATTTTGTCGTAAGGCAGCGAGAAGTAATATTCGTCCTGTCCCTGCGGCAGTGACCAAGTATCGGTCGTCGGCGGCCGGCGGCGGATCTCGGCCGGAACACCCAACGCTTCCGCCAGCTGGTAGACCTGGCTCTTGTAGAGATGCGCGATCGGCTTGAAATCGGCCGCGCCGTCACCGTTCTTCACGAAGAAGCCCTGGTCATATTCCAGCCGGTTCGGGGTGCCGGCCACGGCAAAATTCAGCCGGTCGGCGTGGTAATATTCGATCTGCTTGCGGGTTCGCTGCTTCATGTTCGCGGCCGCGATCATCCCGAGATAGACATCGAGCGGCATGCGGTGGCGGCTCTGTTCGCCCGCCGGGTTGGCTACCACCAGCCAGGAGATGTTGTAGCCGCGCCCGGTGAGCGCATCTTCCAGAATCACCTTGCAGCCCCAGCCTTCGCCAAATTCCGGCACGACCTGCCGGATGAAGCCGTCGCGCCGCGCGTAACAACCGGCGGCCGCCAGCGCAGGACCGATATCCTCTAGCACCGTTTCAATCCCGATCGCCTGCGCGAGTGCCTGGCCAAGCCGCAGACTTTCCGGATCGGAATCGTGTTCCGGCATGAAGATGCCGGTCACCTTGTTCGGTCCGAGAGCGCGCGCGCAAAGGGCTGCCGTGACGCTGGAGTCGATGCCGCCAGAAAGTCCAAGCACCGCGCCGCGCTTGCGAAGATCCTTCAGTACTGTTTCCCGAAGCCAACCACAGATGCGCTCGATCTCCGCTTCCGCATCCAGTTTCAGCGCATCGGCAGAGAAACGGCTTGCTGTCGGCGCACGCATCAGGCTCTGGCTCATGCCACGTTTCCTTGTTCGGTTGATCTTGTCTCGTCTGCGCTCAAGCGGATCTTGCCGGTTGGGGTGCGCGGCAGCGCGTCCCGGAACTCCACGCTTTTCGGCACCATGAAATCCTCAAGCACGCCCGCGCAGTGGCGGATGATGTCCCGCTCGCTGAGCATGGCGCCCTCGCAAAGCACGACATAGGCTCGTATCGTCTGGCCGAAGATCGGATCATCGATCCCTCCGACGGCCGCCTCCTTGATACCCGGCAGGGCGTAGAGCGCCCGCTCCACCTCCTGCGGGCTGACCTTTTCGCCGCGCGTCTTGATGATGTCGTCGCTGCGGCTGATGAAATACAGGAAACCATCCTCATCCATCGAGAACAGGTCGCCGGTGCGCAACCGTTGCCCTTGCGCCGTCGGCTGAAGCGCACGCATCGTCGCAAGCCCGTCGCCCCAGTAGCCGCGCATCACATGGGGCCCCTCGATCACCAGTTCGCCCACCACGCCAGGCGGCACCGGCAGGCCATCCTCATCCACCACGAAGGCTCGCGTGCCGGGAATGGCCTTTCCGACTGAGAGCGGCCGGCGCTCAAGTTCGTCCGGGGGCAGATAGGTCGCCCGCAGGCATTCAGTCTGCCCGTACATGATGAACAGATCGGTCTGCGGCAAACGTTGCTGCAGCCGCTGGATGAAGGCGGGTGGCATGGCCGCGGCCGCGCTGGTCACGTAGCGAAGATGCGGGAACGACCCGGGCGGCAGGTCCGTCATGCCGTTGATCATCGCCGCCATCGCCGGGACAAGAGGGAAGCCGGTTGCCCTTACCTCCGCGAGGCGCTCCATGGCCTTGCGCGGAAAGGCGAAGCTCTTCTCCAGCACCAGCGTTCCGCCTACAGACGCCATGGTGACCATCTGGGTGATGCCGTAGCCGTGGGAGAGGGGCAGCACGCTCGGCACGACATCATCGGCCGAATTCTTGAGGTAACGGGCGATAGCGGTGCAGGCCGCATCGATATTGACGTGGCTCAGCATCACGCCCTTCGGCAGCCCGGTCGAGCCCGAGGTATGGATCAGCAGCGCCAGGTCGTTGCAGTCAGGGAAGAGCGGGAGCGGAGCATCAGGCGCTCCCGCGATCATGTCTTCAAAGCACTGTACGCCGCTGTCCTCGCCCTGCGCCACGACGAGAAGGGGTTTGGAGATGGCCTTTTCAACTGCGGCGCTCGCGGCTTTGCGATGGCGCGCCTGGGTGATGAGGAGGCGCGCGTCCGTGCTGTCGATGATGGTGGCGAGCTTGTCGGCCTTGGTCGACGGATGCAGCGGGCAGGCGACCGCGCCGGCCTTCCAGATGCCGAAGAAGGAGACCACAGCCTCAGTGCCGTTCTCCAGCAACATCAGGACGCGATCGCCGTGCTGCACACCGTGGGAAATCAGGGAATGGGCGAGACGATCCGAGAAAGCATCAAGCTCGACATAGGTCAGGTGGTGGTCGCCGACGACAAGCGCTGTCTTGGCGGCGAAACGTTTGACGCTGTCCCGAAGGCGAGCCTCGATGCGCATCTCAGGCAGCAGCGAGCTTGGTCGAAAGGTAACTCGTCATGTTGCTGATGCTGTCGAGGTTTTCCGGCACGATTTCCTCGTCAGCAACCGTGATGCCGTAGGTCTGTTCCAGAAAAGCGATCAACTCGAGCACCCCGGTCGAGTCCATCACGCCGGTGTCGAGCAGCGACTGCTCGTCCGATACCTCGGCATCTGCCCGAAACAGAAAGTTTTCGGCGATGAATTCACGGACTGTATCTTCGATTGCCTCCGTCATGGCGGCCTTCTCCCAGAAACATTGCCATTGATCTGGGACACATCTTGGGCGCGATACCTAAATGTTTCGCTAAAACCGGTTGTAATCCTTCAGGCGGCTGCGAGCGTGGACCGATTAATCCTTCGTCTCAGAGGACGTTGCTGGGCTCGCCCTTCTGGAAATTCTCGATATGGCTGATCACCTGCCCCCAGAGCGTCTGCATCGCCTCGTCGCTGGCCCAGGCGACATGCGGCGTCACGATGACATTGGGCCGTTCGAGGATCTTCAGGAGCGGATTATCCGACGCCGGTGGCTCCTTGGTCATCACGTCGAAGCCGGCGCCGGCGATCAACCCTTCATCGAGCGCCGTCACGAGATCGGCTTCGTTCACCAGCCCGCCGCGCGCCGTGTTGATGACCAGCGGGTGCTTCTTCATCCTCCGGAATTCCTCAAGCCGGATCAGGTCGCGCGTCTGCGGCGTCAGCGGCATGTGGAAGGTGATGATGTCGGCAGTCTCCAGCACCTCGTTGAATGCAGTGTAACCCGGCCTAATCTCGCTTGCATCCTTGCGGGCCGCGTAGATCACCTTCATGCCCAGGGCCTCGCCGATCCGCCCGACGGACTGGCCAAGCGTGCCGCGACCGAAGATCCCGAGCGTCGAGCCGGCGAGATCCTTGATCGGGTGGTTGAAGAAGCAGAACTGGTTGGCGCGCTGCCACTCGCCATCGATGACGTCCTGGCGGAAGCCGATGATCGAGCGACGAAGCGCAAAGATCAGCGCGAACGTGTGTTCCGGTACGGTGTTCACCGCATAACCACGCACGTTCGAGACAACGATGCCGCGTGCCTTGGCGGCACTGAGGTCGATGACGTCGTAGCCCGTGGCCGCGACAGCAATCATCTTGAGGTTCGGCGCGCTGGCCATCGCCTGTTCGCGCACCGGCGCCTTGTTGGTGATGACCACGTCCGCCTCGGCAATGCGCTCCGCCACGTCTTCGGCGGCGGTCTTGCCGTATTCCACCCATTCATGCCCAAAAGCGGGACGGGTGATCGTAACCGACGGGCCGATCGTATCGCGATCAAGGAACACGATCTTCACTGGGCGAAATCCTGCATGTCGTGAATTCTCCTCCGAGGCGGAAAATGGGCGTAGCCGAAGCATCTTGGTCGTATATCATCCGGCTTGAACGTCGAAAGGCAAGGCCGCGGAGCGTGAATGGCAGAATTGCTGGAACTGGATTGCGTTGTGATCGGCGGCGGCGCGGTCGGATTGGCCATTGCCCGGGAATTGGCGCTCGCCGGCCGCGAGGTGGTGCTGCTCGAAGCGGAACCGATGATCGGCAGCGTCACCTCTTCGCGCAACAGCGAGGTGATCCATGCCGGGCTTTATTATCCGACCGGCAGCCTGAAGGCCGAACTTTGCGTCGCCGGCAAGAACAAGCTTTATGATTATTGCGCCGCCCGGCACATCCCGCATCGGCGCTGCGGCAAGCTCGTCGTTGCCTCGAACGAGGCGGAGGTCGCCTACCTCGAAAAGCTCCTGCAACAGGCGAAAGCCAATGGCGTCGATGATTGCCATCTCATCAACGGCAAGGAACTGGCCGGGATCGAACCCGCGATCCGGGGTTATGCCGCGCTGGTCTCGCCATCCACCGGCATCATCGACAGCCATGGACTGATGGAGGCTCTCAGCACCGACTTCGAAGCGAACGATGGTCACATCATCCTGAATTCGCCGGTTACCGCTGGCAGCTTATCCGATGGCGCCGTGCGGCTCTCGGTCGGTGGCGATGATCCGGTCGAGATCGAGGCGCGGCTTGTCGTCAACGCCGCCGGTCTCGGCGCCTGGAGTGTGTCGGATGCGATTGACGGCCTCGACCGTTCGACGATCCCCGAACGTCATTATGCCAAGGGCTGTTATTTCTCGCTGGCAGGTCGCGCCCCGGCGAGCCGGCTGATCTACCCGGTCCCTGAGCCGGGCGGGCTTGGCGTGCATCTCACCATCGATCTTGCCGGGCAGCCGCGTTTTGGCCCGGACGTCGAGTGGGTCGACACCATCGACTACGATGTAGACCCCAGCCGCGCAGACAAGTTCTATGCGGCGATCCGCCGGTATTGGCCGGACCTGCCGGACGGCGCGCTACAGCCAGCCTATGCCGGCATGCGCCCAAAGATCATTGGTCCAGATGGGGGAGGTGGGGGCGACTTCATCATCCAGGGTCCCGGACAGACCGGTCACATCGGTTACATCGCGCTTTACGGCATCGAAAGCCCCGGCCTTACCGCATCGCTGGCGATCGCGGAAAGGGTGGCGCGCCTCGCCCTTTAGGAGGCGCGCCGGTTTCTCAGAAGGCGGCGCGCTTGTCCTTTTTCGCGATGCGCGCGAGCAGATAATCCACTTCGGCCTTGGCCGTCGGCGTCAGCATCTGGGCCGGCTTGCGCTGTGCGTCCGTGGCGATCACGCCGCGACGCTTCAGCACGTGCTTGCGAACGGCAAGACCCACACCAAGCTGCTGCTCGTAGCGAATGAGTGGCAGGTGTGCGTCAAACAGGTCATGCGCCTCGTCGCGCTTTCCGTAGGCAAAAAGCTGCACCAGTTCGGTCAGCATGTCGGGGAAGCCGTAGCCGGTCATCGCCCCGTCGGCGCCGCGCTCCGGCTCGAAGTCCAAGAACATGCCGCCATTGCCGCAGAGGATCGAGAATTCCCGCGACTCGCCCGCCTTCTGCATGGCGCGCAGCTTCGAGATCTTCTCAAGTCCCGGCCAGTCCTCGTGCTTCAACATCAGGCAGGAGGGGTGGTTGGTAATGATCCTGGCAATCACGCCCGGCGACATTACCACCGTCAGCGTCAGCGGATAATCCTGCAGCACCCACGGCACGTCCTCGCCGACCGCGTCCACGGCGCCGGCGAAGTAGTTGACGATCTGGTCATCGGTCCGCAGCGCCGGGGGCGGCGCAATCATCACCCCGGCAGCACCCATCTCCATCGACTCGCGCGCCAGCGATCGCATGCCCGCAAAACCGGGCGCGGACACGCCGACGATCACCGGGATCTTTGCGCGAGAAACAACACGCTTGACGATGGCGCGGCTTTCTTCCGGCTCCATCTTTGGCGCCTCGCCCATGATGCCGAGAATGGTGATGCCCGTGCAGCCGCTGTCCTGGTAGAAATCCGTCAGTTTGTCCATCGAGTTGAAGTCGATCGAGCCGTCCTCGAAGAAGGGCGTGGTGGCGATGGCGTAAACGCCTTTTGATTGGGTTCCGAATGTCATTTCTGGCCGTCCTTCCAAGCCTGGTAACGCGCCTTGGTTTCCGCATTCATCGGATAGAGCCCGGGCAGCGGCACGCCGCGCTCGATCTCCGTCATGATCCAGCCTTCCATGCGCTCCTGTTCCACGGCCTCCGCCAGAACCGCGTCGAGAAGCTTTGCCGGGATCAGCACCGCACCATCCTCGTCAACGACCACGATGTCATCGGGATAGACCGCTACGCCGCCGCAGGCGATCGGCTCCTGCCAGCCGACGAAGGTGAGGCCCGCAACGGACGGCGGAGCCGCCACGCCATTGCACCACACGTTCATGCCCGTGCCGAGCACGCCTTCGGCATCGCGCACGACGCCATCGGTGACGAGTGCGGCCACACCGCGCTTCACCATCCGCGCGCACAAGATGTCGCCGAAGATGCCGGCATCGAGCACGCCCATGGCGTCGACAACCGCAATGCAGCCTTCCGGCATGGCTTCGATCGCAGCACGGGTCGAAATCGGCGAAGCCCAGCTCTCAGGCGTTGCAAGATCTTCGCGCGCCGGCACGAAACGCAGCGTGAAGGCTTGGCCAACAACCCGCCCCTGACCCGGCTTCATCGGCTTGGTACCGCGCATCCAGACGTTTCGGAGCCCCTTCTTCAAAAGGACTGTCGTCAGGGTGGCGGTGGAAACGCCTTTCAGTGTTTCGATGATTTTCGGATCAAGTGGCATGAATTCTCCTCGGGGTATCAATGAGCCGCCGAACGGCAGCGGCGGGATATTCCGTTGTGCCCGGAGCTTCGTCAAGGAACGCCGCGGCTGAAGTGGAGGATTTCCTTCCGGTTGCCCGCCGTGCCCGCTTTGGGTAAAGTTAAGGTTGAGAAGAACAGCCTTCGTCCGATCGGGCGTATCTTTGGCAGACACAGCAGGAATAGTGACATGGCGACGGTAGCGTCCAATGGAATCGGCAGCAGCGCGAGGTGGGATGGTGCGTCTCCCGGCAATGACGACGAGGATATCATCCCGCGCGACATTCGCTTCGGCATCCTCGAAAACCCCACGCGGCACTGGCTCGACAATGACTTCCACAAGACTGCGTTGATCGACGGCCTGTCGATCTTCCTGCCGGAAGGCGAGCGTTATTTCATCCGCTCTCTGAAGCATTACGCGCCGAAGCTCGACGACAAGGAACTGGCTGCCGAAATCAACGGTTATGCCGTGCAGGAAGCCTTCCACACCCGCGAGCACGAGGACTACAACAAGGCGCTCGAAAAGCTCGGTTATGATGTCGAGACCATGGAAGCGCCGATCCGCAAGACCTTGCGGACCGATAACCTGCCGGTCTTCCGGCTGGCGGTCACCTGCGCCATCGAACATCTGACGGCAACCTTGTCCACGGTGACGCTGCGCAACCCGCATCTCTTCGATAACGCCGCACCGGCTTACCGGCGGCTGTGGATGTGGCATGCGCTTGAAGAGCTGGAGCACAAGGCGGTGGCGCTCGATGTGCTCGCCATGGCGACCCGCAAATATTCGCCGTTCAAGCGTTACATGCTGCGCACCATGGCTTTCAACGTGGTGGCCTTCGAGTTCCTGATGATCACGCTGCGCAACCTGAAGATCTTTGCCAAGAACGACGGCATCAAGACCGGCCCCAAGTTCTGGCTGCGGTTGCTTTATGTGCTGTTCATCTCGCCCGGCTATTGGCGCAAATGCGCACCGCTGGTGCTGAAATATTACCTGCCTGGCTTCAATCCGGCGAACAAGGACGACCACGAACTGGTCCGCAAGGGCCGCGACTGGCTCTACAAGGAGTTTCTGTCCCTCAAGGAACAGGCTGGCGCACCAACGCCGTCTGTCTGAGGCGGGCAAGGGATGGCCAGCCGCCTCTTTGCAAGCGTCCTCGACATCGCCACGCCGGGCAAGTTTCCGCGCGCCCAAAAATGGGTGTGGCGTCGCGTCTATAACCTCCTGTCGCTGTTCTGGAAGGACGCTGACTGGCGCTTCATGAACTACGGTTACCTGCCGGAAGGCGAGCCGTTTCCGTTGAAGCCGGAGGACGAACCGGAGCGCGTCTTCATCGGCCTTTACCAGCAGGCCGTCGCCGGCCTGCCGGTTGAGGGCGCCAGGGTGCTCGAGGTAGGTTCAGGGCGAGGCGGCGGTTCGCGTTATATCGCCCGCTACTACGCGCCATCCTCCGTCACCGGCATGGATTATTCGCCCGATACCGTGCGCCGCGCGCGCCGGCTGAACGACGATACGCCAGCGCTCTCCTTTGAAAACGGTGATGCCGAAGCCATGCCGTTTGGGGACGAAAGCTTCGATATTGTCGTCAACATCGAATCCTCGCATTGTTACGGCGAGGTGCCGGCCTTTGCGCGCGAAGTGGCGCGGGTGCTGAAGCCAGGCGGCTGGTTCACCTTCGCCGACATGCGTCCGAAGAACCAGCTCACGGCCCTCGACGAGCATCTCGCGGTTCCCGGCCTTGAACTCGTCGAGCGGCGGGACATCAGCGCCCGGGTCGTGGCCGCACTTGACGCCGCCGAAGCCCGCAAGAGCGAACGCATCAACAGGTCCTGGGGCATGAAGCGCTTCATGAGCGAGTTCTCAGGGTCGAAAGGTTCGATGCTCTACAAGGGCCTGAAAAACGGCAGTGTCGTCTACGTGGCGCGCCGCTACCGCAAGCTCTAGCGCCGCCGGTTTCCTGCTGCTTCTGCTCCCTCACCATGATTGTTGGGGATAGCGGCGAACGCGCCTCGTGATCCGATTCATAAAATCTTAAGAAGTTTCGGACGGAGGCACGATGTCGAAAACCGAAGCATTCACCGAAAACACCATTGTCATCGAGCGCAAGCGCTGCGGCTGGGTCGTCAGCACCCGCCCGCCCGAAGGCGGCGTGATCCTTTCCATGAAGAAACACGCCAGCGAAGAGCAGGCGCTGAGCTTCATCGGTCAGAACTACAACGTCGCAGGGCTTTAGGATGCGTGCCTGCGCAAGCAGGCATTGCTCGGCTGTTTGCGATGACTCGTTTTGTTTTCTGGAAGGAAAATGGTGCCGCTTACGTGACTCGAACACGTGACCCCATCATTACGAATGATGTGCTCTACCAACTGAGCTAAAGCGGCCCACGCAGCATCTGGTAACAACCGGCTGCGATGTGATGCGGCTGATACAGCCAATGACTCTGATTTTCAAGCGGCCTTTTTGCCTCTCGGCATTTTTCGCGAAAGACCGGGGCCGTTATCCCAAGAGCCGAGAGCGCGCCGCCTGGTATTCGGCGTCCAGGCGGTCAACGAGCTCAGCGGTCGAAACGACCTCCTTCAAGGCGCCGACGCCCTGACCCGCGCCCCAGATCTCCTTCCAGGCCTTCGGGCCAGTCACAGCCTGGTCGAAGTCCATCTTGGTCGGATCGGCAACCGGCAGGGCATCCGGATCCAGGCCCATGGCGGTGACGGAACCCTTGAGGTAGTTGCCGTGCACGCCGGTGAAATAGTTCGAATACACGATGTCGGCAGCATTCGAATCGACGATCATCTGCTTGTATCCGTCCACGGCGCGTGCCTCGCGCGTCGCGATGAAGGGCGTGCCGATATAGGCCATGTCCGCGCCCATCGCCTGGGCCGCAAGGATGCCGCCGCCGGTCGCAATAGCCCCTGCGAGCAGCAGTGGTCCGTCAAACCATTGGCGGATTTCCTGGATGAGGGCGAAGGGCGACAGGGTGCCGGCATGGCCGCCGGCGCCAGCCGCAACCGCGATCAATCCATCGGCACCCTTGCGAATCGCCGAATTGGCGTGGCGGTTGTTGATCACATCATGAAGCACGATGCCGCCATAGGAGTGAATGGCTGCATTCACTTCCGGCACGGCGCCCAGTGAAGAGATGACGATCGGCACCTTGTATTTCACGCACATCATCAGGTCGTGCTCGAGACGCTTGTTGGACGTGTGCACGATCTGGTTCACGGCGAAAGGCGCGGCCGGACGTTCCGGATTGGTGGCGTTGTGGCGGGCAAGCTCTTCGGTGATCATCGCCAGCCACTCGTCGAGCTGGCTTTCCGGACGGGCGTTCAGCGCCGGGAACGCACCGACGACGCCCGCCTTGCATTGCGCCAGCGTCAGTTCGGGATGGGAAATGATGAACAGCGGCGATGCCACCACCGGCAGGCGCAGTCCGTCCTTGAGGATTGCTGGCAACATGGTCTCGTCCTCCCCGAATTACGTTTACGCAAACGTCAATCGTTGAACTAGCAGATGCGCGCGTGCCGGAAAAGCGGCGTTGAAGACATTTTTGCGACGAGATTTCTGCCCATGAGGGGAAGGATCGACAGTCGCGCCAAGGTTCCGGGGGATGGCAGGTCGGGCAGAGCTTGCAGTCGCACCCCGGAGAGGTTACCGAAACCTTAATTTTCGGCATATGCGAAACGTGAAGAAGGACCGGCAGTTGAGCGGTTTGGAAACGGCCATCAGGAATGCACTGGATCGCTCGAATCGGGCAGATCGGGATATCAGGGCCCGCATCTACCAGTCGGCGCGGCAGGCGCTGGATGCCGGGCTGCAGAAGCAGGGCGTCTCCGACAGGTTGATGATCATGCAGCAGCGCGAGTTGCTGGAGCAGAAGATCCACGAGATCGAGATGGAAGAGGTGCGCCGCCTTTCCGAGGAGCACGAGGCGGAGGCGTTTGTCGCCAACCCCGCCAGTGTTACGCCGGTTTCAGTCGATCCTCCGGTTGGCGCGCGGTCCGAACCCCCATTGCAGGCGCCAGCGGTTGCACCCGACGACGGTTTGCGACGTGTCGCCGATGCCCCCGCGGTCGCTGCTCCGCAGGAAAAGGCTGAGGATCGCTCCAGCGGTTTTGCTGATTTCGGCGCGACGCCGGAAGAACGCATCGATGCACCGCTGCCGACCGAAGAGGTTGTCGCCAAAGGCAGGAAGAGCAAGAAGCCGGCGAGGAAAGGCCGCGGCGCGTCGGACACCATGCTGGATGTGCCGGCAGAACGGGCCGCTAAGCCACGCCGGCGTCGCAGCTTCCTGTCGCACCTGATGACCTGGGTCATCACGCTTGCGGTAGTCGGCGCGGCCTGCTTCTGGTTCTACCAGTCAGGCATGGTGCAATCGATCATCGATGAGGCGGTAAAGGCGGCCGACGAAGCGGGCAGCAACCGCGCTGTCCAAGGGTCGACAGCCTTTGATCCGCGCCGTGGCTTTTCCGACGAATGGGTGGAGATCTTCAAGCCCTCCGCCAGTGCGCAACTGAAGCCGGGCGCGCAGGCGCGTGTCGAAACGCTCGATGGCTCGGAAGGCCAGGCGGTGCGCCTCACATCGGCAGTGCCGGGCGAGGGCGGCGACGTGGCCTTCGAGGTGCCGGTCGAGGTGCTGCAGGAAATGGCCGGGAAGACCTCCACGATCGCGCTCTCGCTGCAGTCGGGCGAGGACCGTTCAACGCAGCTCTCCGTGCGCTGTGAGTTTGGCAGCCTGGGGCGTTGCAGCCGCCACCGCTTCACGGCGACGCAGGAACGGCTGGATGCCCTGTTCAAGGTCACCTTCGAGCGGTCGCTGGCGCCCAACCAGCCGGGCCGGTTGATCGTCAACACCGGCATCGATGGCGCTGACCGCCCGGTGCTCATCTATTCGGTGCGGATCCTGCCCGGCCAGTAGGGCTTAGCTCAGGAAGTTCGGGCCGAAACCGAGGATCTTGTCGTCGATCTCGCCGATCGCGTCCTTGTCCTTGCCGTCGTAGTCAAGCGACAGCAGCATGTGCCGGATGAGGTTGATGCGGGCGCGCCGCTTGTCGTTGGCCCGCACGACCACCCACGGTGTTTCCTCGTTGTGGGTCCGGTCCAGCATCACGTCGCGCTTTTCGGTATACTCGTCCCACTTGCCGAGTGCGGCGATATCCATCGGCGACAGCTTCCAGACCTTCAGCGGCTCGTGCCGGCGGTCATGGAATCGCTTCAGCTGCATTTCCCGGCCGATATCGAGCCAGAACTTGAAGAAGATGAACCCTTCGTCGTGAAGGGTGTCCTCGAAACGCGGCACGGCTTTGAGGAAGTCCTCGTATTGCTGCGGCGTGCAGAAACCCATGACGGGCTCGACGATCGCCCTGTTGTACCAGGAGCGGTCGAAGAGCACGATTTCGCCGGCGCTTGGGAAGTGCGCGATGTAGCGCTGGAAATACCATTGCCCGAGTTCGCGATCGGTCGGCTTGTCGAGCGCG
>Ga0065721_10050009_pt1 | contig 24269 bp, 22 predicted proteins | sample Mesricmetagenome_FD_59108 | JGI IMG/M metagenome (GOLD analysis project Ga0065721, IMG submission 59108) | Mesophilic microbial community from rice straw/compost enrichment Sample: eDNA_1 v2 (version 2) | ecosystem: Engineered > Solid waste > Grass > Composting > Bioreactor | place: USA: Davis...
CCTCGCGCCCTCCCTGCTGTCGCAGAAAGGGAAAGGGTGGACGACTTTTACGCCGCCCGCAGCAGCTCCATGCCGCCGCTTCCGTGGACTAGTTTCTCACCGCCGTTCTCAGGTTGCCCGCGGTTTCGGCGAGATTCCGATCGAGTCGCCTTTCGCGGTGACGTTTCCCGGCGCCGTCGATGCATGGTGCAGATTGCATGCCGACTATGGGCGACTGCCGTTCAAGCGCCTTCTCGAACCCGCCATCAGGGCGGCGGAGAACGGATTCATGGTCATGGACCGCGTGGCGCGCGACTGGGCGAAACTGGCCTGGCGGCTCGCCGCCGACGAGGTTTCGCGTCACACGATGCTGATCGACGGTGCCGCGCCGGAGGCGGGAACGATCCGCAAGGCTCCCGAACTCGGGCGCGCGCTGCGCGAGATCGCATCCAGCGGAAGGGCCGGCTTCTACGAAGGCTGGGTCGCGCAGGATATCGTCGATCGGCTGAACGAACTGGGCGCGTCGCATACGCTTGCGGACCTGGCCTCGACAAGCTGCGATTACGTCGACCTTATCTCTACCGACTACCGCGGCTGGCAGATCTGCGAGATTCCACCGAGCGGGCAGGGGGTCACGGCCCTCATGATTCTCAACGTTCTTGCCGCCCACGACGTGGCGTCACTCCCGGAATGGCAGCGCGTTCATCTGTTGGCGGAGGCAACCAAGGCCGCCTTCAGGCGACGCGATGCGCTGATCGGGGAAGTGCCGGACATGAGCGGTCTGGCAGAACGCCTGCTCTCGCCCGGCGAAAAGCGTCGGCTTTTGAGCGAAGTTCAGATGGAGCGGGTTACGGACGCGCCGGCTCCTCCCGATTTCGAGCATCGCGACACGACCTATCTCTGCGTCGTCGACCGGGAAGGCAATGCGCTGTCGCTTATCAACTCGTTGTTCGAGGCTTTCGGGACGGGGATATCGACCCGGCATTCGGGGATCCTGCTCCAGAACCGGGGGTCGAGCTTCAGGTTGCAGGCGGCCCATCCGAACGCGCTCGCGCCCGGCAAGCGGCCGATGCACACGATCATTCCGGGAATGCTGATGAAGGATGGCCGGGCCGTCATGCCCTTCGGCGTGATGGGCGGACACTACCAGCCTGTCGGCCACGCCATGCTGATCAGCAACATCATCGACCAGGGAATGAACCCTCAGGATGCGTTGGCGATGCCGCGCAGCTTCGCCCATCTGGGTGCGCTGGAACTCGAGCCGGGCTTCGACGAGGAGACCGCGTCTCGCCTGCGTGCGCTGGGGCACGACGTGCGGGACGCCTCCACGCCGATGGGCGGCGGACAGGCGATATGGATCGATCAGGATACGGGCTATCTCTGTGGCGGAACCGACCCGCGCAAGGACGGCAACGCGATCGCATTATAGGGCCAATGCGATGCTCTCGAGACGGGAGCCGGCCGTCGCGCCTCAGGCGTGACGGTCGCGCACCCGTCTGATTGCGGCGACCACGGAAGGAACGTCGAGGCCGTACTGCTGGAAGAGGTAAGGCGTCGTTCCGCCCTCGGCGAAGCAGTCCTGTACGCCGATGCGGCCGAAGCGGCATCCGGCCCCGGTCTCGGCCACGACTTCCGCAACCGCGCTTCCCAGCCCGCCGATGATGGAGTGGTTTTCTGCGGTTACGACAACCGGAAAGCGCCGCACCAGCGCCGCCAGTTCCGGGGCGACAGGTTTGATGGTGGCCAGTTCGGCGACAGCGACGGAAACGCCTTCATCAGCCAGCACTTCGGCTGCCTGAAGAGCGATGTCGATCATCAGGCCGCAGGCCACGATCAATCCATCGTCGCCGTCGCGAAGCAGCGCCACGCTGTCGAGCGCCGGTTCGTCCGTGCGTGCCGAAGTGCCGCTCATTCGACGCATGCGCAGATAGACCGGCCCGTCATAGCCGAGCGCGGCCTCGACGGCGGCGGCCACCTGTCCGGGATGGGAAGGCTCGATCACCATCATGTTGGGGAGCGAGCGCATGAGTGCGATGTCATCGATGGCCTGGTGCGAAACGCCGAGATTTGTCGTCAGACCCGGAAGCATGCCGACGATCTTCACGGGCAGGCGAGGATAGGCCATCTGCATCGCAACCTGATCGTAGCAGCGCCGCGTCACGAAGACGCTGAATGAGTGTACGAACGGAATGTCGCCCGCCCGCGCCATGCCTCCCGCGACGCCGATCATGTTGGCTTCCGCGATGCCCGCCTGAAAGAAGCGGTCCGGAAACCGATCACGAAACAGGTTCGTCTCGGTCGACGTGGTGAGGTCTGCCGTCAGGCAAACGATGCGCGGATCGTGCTGCGCGGCGGCAAGCAGCGCTTCGCCATACCAGCTTCTTGGCGCGGCTGGGGTTCTAACGGTGAAGTCTCTGACTTCTAGGGCGTGGGGCTGCTGCATTGCGCTCTTCCCTGTGTCGCTCACGGCTGGAGTACGGCAAGTGCCCGGGCCGCTGCGTCGGCCGGCAGGATGAGGTTGTGAGCGAGGATGCCCTCGAACTCGGGAACGCCTTTGCCGGGCATGGTGTTTGCCACGATGCAGGTCGGTCTGTCGGCGGTCTGGCGCGCCCGGTCGAAAGCCTCCAGCAGCGCGCCGATGTCATGGCCGTCGACATCGATGACCGACCATCCGAAGCTGCGCCATTTCTCCGCCAGCGGTTCGAGTGCGGCGACCTTCGCCACGTCCCCTTCCACCTGCATGCGGTTGTAGTCGATGATGGCCGTAAGGTTGGCGATGCGATGGGTGGCAGCGAAGAGCGCGGCCTCCCAGACCTGACCTTCCTGCAACTCACCGTCGCCGAGAATGACGAAGGTGCGGCTGTCGCTCCCGCGTCTGCGGGTGGCGAGCGCGATGCCGGCTCCTACCGACAATCCCTGACCGAGCGAACCGCAGGTCGCCTCAACCGTGGTCCCGACCCGTTCGGAGGCGTTGATCTCGAAAGGGGAGCCATCCTTGCAGTATCCATCGATCGCCTCGGCCTCGACCATTCCCCGCTCGGCCAGCGCGGCGTAGAACACGGCGGTGTTGTGCGCCGTGGAGAGTATGGCCCTGTCGCGGTCCTCCCATCCGGCATCGGCGGGATCAAGCCGCAATTCGCCGAAGTAGAGCGCGCTGAAGATGTCGGCCGCGCCAAGTCCCTGCTGAACGTAGCCCTGCCCGGTCGGCGCGACCATCTCGATGACGCGGCATCGCAAACGCCTCGCAACCGTATTCAGGGCATCAAGCTCGCGTATGCGCGGAGCGGGTTGGCGAAAATCTGAGCTTTGGGTCACGAGTCTCTCGCAGAATCCGGGCTGTGCGATTTCAGCGGCTGCTGGCCGTAGGTGGTGTAACGGTCCCGCACCTGTGCCATCTCCTCGCCGTTCAGGAGGACCGGCTGCCCGGCGGAACGCGCCAGCAGATACTGACGGGCAAGCATTTCGAGCTTGGCTGCGTTTGAAACCGCCTTCTCGATCGTGCCGGCAAAGCAGATCATGCCATGATTGGCGAGGAGGCATGCGTTCCTGCCGGCCAGGGCGTCGACCGCGGCGAGAGCCAGTGCCGGCCCGCCAAAGCGTTCGTAGCGGCTGCATGGTACGTCGTCGCCGCCGAAGCTGGCGACCATATAGTGAAAAGGGGGCAGGCTCTGGCGGAGGCAGGACAGGGCCACGCAGTGATCGGGGTGCGCATGAACGACTGCCCGCGCCGCCGGAAAGGCCCGGTAGATCTCCGCATGCATCTGCCATTCGCTGGACGGGAGCCACGGCCCTTGATGATTGCCGTCAAAGTCGCAGGCCACCATCATGTCGGGGCGCATATCCGAATATGGGAAGCCGGTCGGGGTGATGAGCATGGCGTTTTCGGTGCGTATGCTGAAGTTGCCGGCCGTGCCGCCATTCAGACCCTGGCGATGGGCCTGATGACAGCCATCCACCAATGCCTGGCGCATTTCCTCTTCGGTCACGGCAAATCATCTCCCAAGTCTTCAGGCGTTCCGGGACGCCGGCAACGCGGCTACCCGTGCATTGCGATCGTCGGCCCGGACCTTCTCCTGCCAGCGATGGCGATAGCTCCCATCATACCATGTAATATGATATATCATAGTTGTCGTCAAGCGTATGCGGTGTGCCGGTATCCGTGCGTTCGCCGGTTATGTCGGCGTGAAGGGACGCTTGCGCGGGGTCGCACTCGAACCCCGTCTATCGGTCGCGCGGGACGCGATGATTTTTGAGTTCATATGGCCTTGTCCAAATAAGGTACATGATATATCAAACCGGTATTGATGTGCCTATCGGGATGACGAAATCATGAATCGGCTGAATTTGGACGAAAGTCTGCGAGATCGCGCACTGCGGGTTATCCCCGGCGGGATGTGGGGACATCAGGCTGTTTCGCGTCTACCCGCGGGCTATCCGCAGTACTTCTCGCGAGGGGAAGGGGCGCGCTGCTGGGACGCGAACGGCCGCAGCTATATCGACTATATGTGCGCCTGGGGTCCGATGATCCTTGGCTACAACGATCCTGATGTCGAGGCTGCGGCAGCAGCGCAACGCGCTCTCGGAGACGGATTGAACGGTCCGACGCCAAAGCTGGTGGAACTCGCGGAATTGTTTGTCGCGACGGTTCCGCATGCGGACTGGGTGCTGTTTGCGAAGAACGGCACGGATGCGACGACTGCCTGCGTGACGATCGCGCGGGCCGGCACCGGCCGGCGCAAGGTGCTCGTCGCGCGCGGCGCGTATCATGGCGCGATACCGTGGTGCACGCCTTCGGTCGCAGGTGTGACCGAGGAAGACCGTGCCCACCTCGTCTTCTACGAATTCAATGATGCAGCGAGCCTCGAGGCGGCTGCCGACAGCGTGAAGGGCGACCTCGCAGCCATCATCGTCTCGGCGTTCCGGCACGATCTCGGAAAGCCGCACGAGATGCCGTCGGAGGTTTTCGCACGCACGGCCAGGCGCGTCGCCGATGCAGCCGATGCGGCGCTTATCGTCGACGATGTCCGGGCCGGCTTCCGCCTCGACCTCGGCGGCAGCTGGGAGCTGTTGGGCATACGTGCCGACCTGTCGGCCTGGAGCAAGGCGATCGCCAACGGCAGGGCGCTGGCAGCCGTGGCGGGCAACGACCGCTTCCGGGAGGCGGCGACAAAAGCCTATGTCACCGGTTCGTTCTGGACGGCAGGCGTGGCGATGGCGGCGTCGATCGCCACCATAAACAAGCTGCGCGACACGGATGGTATCGGGCGGATGGTGGCTGCGGGGCAGCGGCTGCGGGACGGCCTTCAGGCGCAGGCCGTGAAATATGGTCTTCCTCTGCGCCAGAGCGGACCTGTGCAGATGCCCGTTTTCCTCTTCGACGGGGACGAGAACCGCACCATCGGCAACCGCTTCAGCCTGGAGGCGCTGCAGCGCGGCGTTTATTTCCATCCCACGCACACGATGTTCCTCTCGGCGGCGCACACGATCGCCGACATTGAGGAGACACTGCAGGTGACGGACGAGGCGATGAGGGTAACGGCGGATGCCGTCTAGCTTGCCGCAGCGGTATGATCGCATGCGCTGATCGGACCTCGGCCCCCTGCCGGGGTCCGGTCGCGGGATCGTCCCGTCAAAGCTCGACCTGATGTCCTGATCGCCCATGCGTCGAAGGCCGGGTAGCCCGTCGCTTGCCGGCGCGGGGCGGGAGGCCGGCTGAGCGTGCGGCCTGCTCAGGCGGTCGAGGCGCTCATCGTCGCTTTCATCCTGAGGCTCTCGGCATCGATCTCGCCGGCCTCGATGCGGCCAAGCAGATTGACGAGACCCACGCCGCCTTCCTTCAGGTCGGCCTGGAGCGCGGAGCCGACGCCGGCCGGGTCACGCTTTTCCAGCGCGGCCAGGATGTTCAGATGCTGGTGATCCCCCGGATATGTCGGACGGGCAAGGGGATACTGGAAGTTGACGAGTGGGCCGTTGCGAAGCCAGATGCCCTCGATCAGAGCCAGGAGTTCCGGCATGCCGGCTTCCCGATAGATCGTGTGGTGAAAGCGCCAGTTCATCTGCAGCGCGTCCGACCAGCGTCCTTCGTCCTCGGCCTTGATAAGCGCCGCGTGCAGATGTTTCAGCTCTTCGATCGTCGAATACGATATCTTGCTGGTCGCCGCTTCGGCGGCCATGCCTTCCAGGTGCAGCCTTATCTCGCGTAGTTCCAGATACTGGGCGAGGGAGAGGTGAGCGACGGTGATCGATTTGGCGGCCTTCATCTCGAGGCCCTTTTCCGTCACCAGCCGCATGACGGCTTCACGGACCGGCGTCTCCGAGACGCCCATCGCGGCCGCGAGCTCGCGGATCTTGAAGCGATGCCCAGGCCAGAACCGCCCTTCCATCAGGGATGACCTGAGCTGCTGGTAGACACGGGACGTGAGGTTGTCACGCGATACGGCTTCGACGCTCTTCTGCATTGATCAACCGGAACCCAGGTTTTGTTGTTCTTATAACTGCTGAAAGAAGCAACGTATCATCAAAGAGATGAAACATCGCAGCTCTTGCGAGGAAAATCGTCAACGATCTCTTCCTCCCTCGTCTGCGCCGCCTTCGGTCGGCAACCCCGCGCGGCTTCTCCTCCTTTGGCCTGCCGGATGCGATGCCGCAAGCCTTGCGTACTATAATATATCATATATAAGATAAGTGCCAGACGCCAGCACGAAGCAGACCGATGTCCACTATCCTCATCAGGCCGGAAACAATCGTTACGATGGACGACGCGGTCGGCGTTCTGCGCGGTCGGGGAATCCTGATCGAGGGTTGCCGCATCGCCGCGATCGGAGAGGACCTGGAATCGCGTATCGAGGCCGGCTCGTATCAGGTCATCGACGCGGAGGGGATGATCGCGATCCCCGGCCTGGTGAACGCGCATGTTCATATGTGGCAGACCGTGCTGAGGGGGCTCGGCGTGGACTGGAGCGCTGCCGAGCATCATCTCCATACCCAGACCGAGATCGTTCCGGTCTTCAGCCCGGAAGACATGCTGGCCGCGGAATTGTTCGGCGCGCTGAACCTGCTCAACGGGGGAACCACGACCGTTTACGAATGGTGCCACGGCAACCGGACGCCGGACCATAGCGACGCCGCGATCGAGGGCCTGACCCGATCGGGCATCCGGTCGGTGTTCATTCACGGCACGGTGAAGACGCTGCCCCTGCCGGGGGAGCCGCATTTCTCCCTGGTGCCGCACCCGCGAGACGAAGCGATCCGCCTTCGCAGGGCCTATGGCGATGCGGGGTCACGGCTGACGTTGGCGCTGGGAATCCTTGGCCCGGAATATTCGGGGCTGGATGTCTGCGCCGCTGATTTCAGGCTCGCCGCCGACCTCGACGTCTGGTCGAGCGCGCATGCGCACGGACGCATGCCGAAGGTCGAGGGCGGCTATCGGCGTCTGCTTGTCGAGGGCGTTCTGAAGGGAAGGCACAACGCCGTCCACATGAACTCCGCAAGCGACGACGAACTGCGTGTGCTGGCGGACGCAGAATGTTCCGTAACGGCCACGGCCGAGGCCGAGATTCACCACGGGATCGCGCGGGAGCCGGTGATAAGCCGCTTTGCGCGGGCCGGCGGCACGCCGTCGATCGGTACGGACTCCGAAGTCAACACCCGTGCCGACATGCTCGAGACCATGCGCGTCTCGCTGCTCGTCCAGCGACTTTTCAACAATATCGGCCGCGCCGCTGAAGCACAGGGTGAGCGTCCGGTGATTGTCAACACGCTGACACGCCAGAGCGCCATTCCGCCCCGCGTATCCCCGACGGCGCGCGATGCGCTGTACTGGGCCACCATGGGCAATGCCAGGGCGATGGGGCTGGAAGACAGCATCGGATCGCTGACCGTCGGGAAGTTCGGGGATATCGCTCTTGTCCGGATGGGTGATCTCAACATCGCGCCGGCTCTCAGTCCCGTCGAAGCTGTCGTCTCATTCGCGACGCCGGCGAACGTCGACACCGTCATCGTGCACGGAGAGCTCGTGAAGCGAGGGGGAGTCATGATCGCGGGATCGGGCGCCGCCGCCAGCACGGACCAGTTGCGCAAACGCGCCGACGCGATCGTCCGTTCGATCGGATATCGGCCTTAGTTGCCGGGACATGGGAGGGGAGGCAGATGCTACCGAAGCTCGGAATTGTTGCCGATGATTATACGGGCGGGCTGCTTGTCGCGGGGCTTCTCGAAGCTTTCGGGATCAGCGCGCCGGTCGCGTTCGACACGCAGGCGGTGGCCGATTCCAGCACGGGGGACGTAATCATCCTGGCGACACGCACGCGGTTCCTGCCGCTGGAGGCGGCGCTGGACACGATCGCGGCGGGCGCGGACGCACTTGAGGCCGCAGGTTGCAAACGAATTGCCTACAAGGCCTGTGCGAGCTTCGACTCGACTCCGACGGGCAATATCGGCCCGGCAGCGGATCTGCTGTCGGATCGGGCGGGTGGTGCGCCGGTTCTCATGAGCGCGGGGTTTCCCGCATACGATGCGACTGTTCATCAGGGTTATCTCTTCTACCGGGGACGGCTCGTCTCGGAATCGGTCAAGCGAATGGATCCGCTGACCCCGATGAGCGATCCTGATCTCGTGCGCTTCCTGTCCCTGCAGACGCGCACGCCCGTGGCGCTGCTTCCTCACCGCTTTCTCGTGGCCGGTGAGGAGACGGCGCGGTCGCATTGGCAATCGTTGCTCGCGGCTGGGGCTCGCCATGTTCTCGCCGATAGCAGCGACGAACGCGACATAGACGTGACGGTGAAGCTGGCCGCCGAAAGCAATGCGGTTGTCGTGGCGAGTGACCCCGCGATCGTCGGCATTGCGCGTGCGCTCGTCGCGTCGCAGGCGTCCTTCGCCGGCGGTGCTGACGCTCGCAGGGCGATCGATGGCCCCGGCGCTGTTCTGGTTGGCAGTGTCGGCCCGACCGCCACGGCGCAGATAGCCAGCTTTGCCGTCGATCACCCGTTCCTGACGCTGGACCTGTTGAACCCCGGTGGAGAGGACGCGACGATCGCAGAGGCGCTTGCATGGGCAGACCTCCTTATCGGGGACCATCCATTCGGCATGTCGACGGCCGGCGCGTTCTCCGACGTCGTTTCAGCGCAACAGGCGCTCGGCCAGCTGGAAGCGGCACGAAAGGCGGAGCGGATTCTTGCAGGGGTTGCGCGCGGGCTGGTCGATCGCGGTGTAAGGCGTCTCGTGGTCTCGGGCGGGGAAACGTCCGGGGCGGTGGTGGATGCACTCGGCATCAGGCGCGTCAGGGCGCTTCCTGAAACCCCGCTGGGCGCCGGCTTCTGCCGCGTCGAGGCACCCACGCCCATGATGCTGTTCCTCAAATCCGGAAAGCTGGGTTCGGAAGACGTCTTTGCGCGGGCGCTCAGCCTCATGCCTGAACTGTAGTCTGTAAGATGGGAGGAATTACGTGACCGAGATTACCGGTGAAACCGCGCTGCTCTGGATGTTCACGCACCCGGTTCGACACGTTCGCGGAAGCGTCATCATCAACAGGCAGTTCGATGCGATGGACGTCGATGCAGCGATCTGCCCCATTCACGTGCTCCCGGAGCATCTGGAATTCATGATGGAGGCGGCGCGCAAGACGGGAAATCTCGCCGGACTCGGGTTGACCAAGCCGTACAAGATCACCGGTCACGCACTGATGGACCATCTGACCGATGCCGCGCGATTGCAGGGAGCGGTCAATTTCGTGCGCCGCAACCCCGACGGCACGCTTACGGGCCACAATCTCGACGGCGAAGGCTTCGTCGCTGGCCTGTCGGCCAATGGCGTGTCCGCAGCGGGGCGCAACGTTCTGGTGATCGGCACCGGCGGGGTGGGACGTCCCATCGCCTTCTCGCTGGCGGAGGCGGGCGTGGCGTCCCTCGCCCTTGCAAACCGCACCAGATCATCCGCGGAAGCGCTCGCCGACGACATCTCGCGTCACTATGCGCCCGTGCGGACCGCCGTGTTCGATTTTGCGGACGAGGCTGCGCTCGAAGGGGTGGACCTCGTGGTGAATGCGACCTCGGTCGGCATGACGGACCCGGATGCCCAGCCCATTTCGCTTGAACTGCTTTCGCCGGAAGCGGTGGTTGCCGACGTTATCATCAATCCGCGCATGACGACGCTGCTGCGGGCCGCTTCCGCCAAAGGCTGCAAGATCATCACCGGTGACGCCATGCTGGCCCCGCAGCCGGCTCTGCTGTGCGCCTTTCTCGGGCTTCAGCCGCGCTCGTAGCCGCAAACGCGGTTCCGCTGGACGATGGTTCCGGAAAACACCGTTCCATCTTTCCCCGGTGCGGCGCTGCTGTTGACATGATCCACCAATGGTGCATGATATATCATACTGCTATAAAATGGAGACTGCGGATGATTACCAGAACCGGGCCGATGTCCATCGGACACAAAGCGGTGGAGCACGAGGGCGTCGTCTATGTCGGCGGGCTGATCGCCAGCGACCTGAGCAAGGACATGAAGGGTCAGACCGCCGAAATAGCAGAGAAAATCGACGCCGTGCTCGCAGAGCAGGGCACCGACAAGACGCGGCTTCTCTCCGCGACGATCTTCGTGACGGATCTGAACCAGCGCCCTTCGATGAACGAGGCATGGACCGAGTGGCTTCCCGCCGAGACCCGTCCTGCTCGTGCGACGATCGGCGTCAACGATCTCGGTGCGGGTGTTCTGATCGAAGTGACGGCCGTCGCCGCGAAGTAGGTTCCGTTCACTTCCTTCGGCGGAGACGGGTTTCAAACGCCCAGAAAACCAACAAGCCGCGTTTGAGCCTATCTGTGCAGGAAATGATCTCCAGCGATTTCAAGTCGGTAGGGGGACGCGCCGGATCGCAAGCGTCTCGGAATGGGAGTTCGTTATGAAGCGCATGAAAGGTAATACAATTGCCCTGATGGTTGCGTCGGCACTCGCCGCCTCGGTGGCCCCCGGGACTGCTTCCGCAGCGGGTGAAGTGGTGTTCGGCTGCTGGGGCGGTGCATCGCAGGCCCGCTTCCAGGAGCGCATGCTGCCGCCGTTCGAGAAGGAACACAACGTCACCGTCCGGTATGTTCCCGGGGTGTCGACCTACTTTACCTCGCAGATGCAGGCGCAGCGCAACGCGCCGGAGCTGGACGTCGTGTGTCAGGACGACGGTCCGCAGTCGGTGGCCCGCGAGCTTGGCCTTCTTGCTCCCATGGACGAGACCCTCGTGCCGAACCTGAGCAATGTCGTTGCGGCGGCGCGCGGCGCTGAAAATGTCGGCGTAGGTTACGGATTGCTCGCGATGGGCATCGTCTACGATCCCGAGGCGCTCGAGAAGGCGGGCGTGGAGCCGCCGAAATCATGGAACGATCTCGCCGATCCCCGTTTCAAGGGGCGGATCGTCATGTCATCCATCGATGCGACGCCGGGGCTGTTCACGCTCATGATGCTGTCGAAGGCCAACGGTGGCGATGAGAACAATGTGGATCCCGGATTCGAGAAGATGAAGGAGGTATCCGCCAACGTCATCGAGTTCACCAAGGGCGCCGATTTCAGCCAGTACTTCCAGCAGGGCGAGGCCTGGGTGACGGTCTGGACGAATTCGGAGATGGCGCGCTTCGTGGCGTCTTCCGGGCTCAAGCTCAACTTCGTCTACCCGGAAGAAGGGGCCCCGATCGTGATGCCGATGCTCAATCTGGTCAACAACGGACCGAACCGGGACATGGCGCTCAAGCTCATCGACTACCTGATGAGCGACGAGATGCAGTCCTTCTTCGCCCGGGAGTCCCGGATCGGACCGGTGAATCAGAACGTCGTTCTTCCGGCCGATATCGCGGAAGGTCTCACCTACGGTGAGGAAGCGGTGAGCAAGCTGGACAAGCTGGACTGGTCTGTCATCAATGCGAACCGTCCCGCCTGGACCGAACGCTGGAATCGCGAGATCGAACGCTAGGTCGCCTGACGACTGCGGCGGGCCGGGTTCGGACCGGACCAGTGCCCGCCGCAGGCAGCGTTTCATGAAGCTGGCCCGACAGGGCTCGCGTTTTCACAGCTCGTGGATAACCTGCTCCTTCCAAGGTGTGGAGCATGTCGCAGGGCTGCCTTGTCCGGCCCTGTTTCCGCGCCAGCTCAACCGACCCCGGCGAAACCAAGAGCTTTCTCATGGAATATCTGAACGTCAACGGCCTGGAACATTCCTACGCGACACAGCGCGTGCTGGAGAATGTGTCCTTCTCCATCAATGCGGGCGAGCGTCTGTGTCTTCTCGGCCCGTCGGGCTGCGGAAAGACGACGACGCTTCAGGTTCTCGCGGGCTTCGTGAAACCGGACCGCGGGAACGTCGAAATCAAAGGCCAACGCGTGGACGGGATGCCCCCCGAGAAGCGCAATATCGGCATCATGTTTCAGAATTATGCGCTGTTCCCGCATATGTCCGTGTTCGACAACGTTGCCTTCGGCTTGCGGATGCGCGGCGTCGCAAAGGCGGAGATCAGCGCCCGGGTGATGGAAGCGCTCACTCTCGTACGGCTTCCGCATGCGGCTTCCAAACGCCCGTCGCAGCTTTCAGGCGGCGAGCAGCAGCGCATCGCATTTTCGCGCGCCGTGGTGATACGGCCCAGCCTCCTGCTTCTGGATGAACCCTTCAGCAATCTCGACGCCAGACTGCGTCTTGAGATGCGGACCGAGCTTCTGGACCTGCTGCGCACGCTCAGTGTGGCGACGGTCATGGTAACGCACGATCAGGAAGAAGCGATGGCGATCGCCGACCGCATTGCGGTCATGTATCGTGGCCGCATCGAGCAGATCGACACGCCCGACCAGATCTACCGCAACCCGGCAAGCCTGTTCGTCGGCCGCTTCATCGGTGAATCGAACGTGTTGCCGGCGACAGCGCTTCCCGACGGCAGGTTCCAGGTGGACGGTGTCGGCGCGATCACGGCGCGCGACACGAGGCCGTCGCGCAACGCCACGGCGGTTCAGCTGATGATCCGTCCCGAGCACATCGAACTTGTCGACGCCGCACCCGGTGGCGAAGAGTGGAACTCCGTCGAAGGTGTGGTGGAGCGCCAGCTCTTTCTGGGTCACCGCACCGAGTGGATTGTTTCAGTCGGCGGCCTGAAGCTGACGGTCTGGCAGAGCAACGCCCACGTCAGGCGGCAGGTGGGGGAGAAGGTGACGCTGCGCTGGCGGTCCGCGGACAGCATCATTGTCGGCGCGGAGCATGCCAATGCATAAGAACGCGCTCACGACGCGCGGATGGCTTCTGTTGCTCGTCCTGCCTGTCATCGCGCTGGGCCTTCTCTACGTGCTGCCGGTGTTCAACCTGGTCAGGATCAGCTTCGCCCAGTACGATCCGAAGCTCGGCGTCATTCCGGATTACCAGATCAGCAACTACGTTGCCCTGTTCGTCGACGTGTTCTACTTCGAGGTGCTCTGGCGCACCATCAGGGTCAGCCTTCTGGTGACGCTCTTCTGTGCGGTGCTCGGATATCCGATCGCCGTCTACCTGATCCGGTCAAGCGGATGGCGGCAGACGGGCATCTTCATCGTTCTGCTGATGCCGCTCGTCACCAGCGTGACCGTGATGTCCTACGGCTGGCTCATCCTTCTGGGACGCAACGGCGTCATCAATACGATCGCAAGCGGCCTTGGCCTTATCGATGTGCCGCGGCAGTTCATGTACAACGAGACGGCGATCGTCGTGGGCCTGGTCCATGTGCTCGTCGTGTTCATGGTGATCTCGATCGCCGCCTCGCTCCAGAGCGTCGACCAGACATGGGTCCGCGCAGCCCGCAGTCTGGGAGCAACGCCCGGTGTCGCATTTCGTGCAATCACGCTTCCGTTGAGCCTTCCGGGGCTTCGTACCGGCGCGCTGCTCGTCTTCGTCCTGAGCATGAGCGCGTATGCGACGCCAACGCTGCTGGGAGGAACGCGTTTCAAGTTCCTTTCCTACCTCGTCTACCAGCAGGCGATCAGCCTCTACAACTGGCCTCGCGGCGCTGCGATGGCCGTCATGCTCCTGATAGCGACAACGGCGCTGCTCGCGTTGGTGAGCATCTACAGCCAGATCAGAACGATCCGGGCGAATCGACGCCTGCGCGAGGCGCAGGCGGACGGACCCGCGCAGGTGGGAGCGGTATAGCGATGATGCTTCGTGCGTATGTCATACTCTTCGTGTGCTTTCTCCTCGCGCCCATCGTGGCGATCAGCGCGGGATCTTTCACCGAAACGTCCTACGTCGTCTTTCCGCCGCAGGGGTTCACGCTGAAATGGTACTTCGCGGCGCTGGGGCAGCGTCCGCTGATCGAGGCGCTTGGCTTCAGTCTCGCCATCGGCGCGATCAGCGCAAGCGTCGCGACGCTCATTGCGCTGCCGCTTGGCCTCGCGATCACGCGGTACAGAAGCCGGCTCAACATTGCGCTCTACATGCTGGCGATGACGCCAGCCATGTTGCCCGCCGTGTTCCTCGGCCTGGCCTTCCTCATCGGCTATTCGTGGGTCGGCATGGGTGGAAGCAGCTGGCCGCTCGTTGCGGGCCATGTCGTGATGACCGTGCCTTTCGCCCTGTCGCTCATTCTTGTCGGCCTGCAATCCGTCGACGGGACACTCGAGCTGGCCGCGCGCAGTCTCGGGGCTTCGGCATTGAAGACATTCCTTGTCGTCACCCTGCCGCTGATTTCCTGGAGCCTTGCGGCCGGATGGGGGTTCGCATTCCTGATTTCGTTCGGGGCGCTGGAGGTTTCCCTCTTTCTCTCGACGTCCACCACCGTCACGCTTCCGGTTCAAATCTACACGACGCTGGACTGGTCGCCGCTGGACCCCACTCTGACGGCAATCTCTTCGGGTGTCGTCATCATCACGCTCGCGGTTCTCGTCATCACGGCGCGAACGGTGCGAATGGATCGTTTCCTCAAGCGAGGGCAACGTTGAATGTCTAGTCCATCACCCTCCCAGCGCCAGACGATTGCGGTTATCGGAGCCGGCATCGTCGGTATCTGTTGCGCCGCCTATCTCATACGGGAAGGCCACCACGTCATACTCTACGACAGACGCGGCCCCGGGGAGACGACATCGTTCGGCAACCTCGGCGGCATCCAGAGTCTCGCCGCTACGCCCCTCAGCCTGCCGGGCATGCTGAAGGACGTTCCAGGCTGGATACTGGATCAGGATGGTCCGCTGGTGATCCGGCCAGGCCACCTGCCGAAAGCGGCGCGCTGGCTGTGGAAGTTCTGGCGTGAATCGCGGCTTGAGCGCGTATGGCACAATGCAAGGGCGCTCAACGCGCTGAACAGCCATTCCGCCGCTTCCCATCTGGAACTGGCCGAGTGGGCGCAGGCGTCCGACCTGATCCAGGTTCCGGGGCAGCTTTATGTGTGGACCTCCCGCAGAAACTACGAGAGCGCCAAACTGGCGCGCGAGATCTGGAACGCGTCGGGACACGAGAACATCGAAATCAACGCCGGCGAGATCGGCGAGCTCGAACCCGCGCTGGGAACGCGCTTCGAGGTCGGCCTGAACATTCCCGGCAACGGATACTGCCGCAATCCGTACCGGTTGTGCGTGGCGCTGGCCGAGAAGGCTATCGCGGAGGGCGTGGAGTTCCGGCGCGAGGAAATCAACGGGATCACGGTGCACGAGGGGCAGATCCAGTCTGTGCAGACCGACCGTGGCGTGCAGCCCGTCGATGGTGTGGTGATGGCGGCGGGCATGTGGTCGAAGCCGCTGCTTGCCTCGATCGGCTATCATGTGCCGCTCGAAAGTCACCGCGGCTATCATGTCACGATCCCGAGCGCGAAGACGTCGCTGACGCGCATGGTGATGGTGATCGACAGGAAGGTGGCGATCACCCCGATGGAAACCGGCCTGCGGATCGGCGGCACGATCGAACTGGCGGGAATGGATGCGCTGCCCGATTATCGACGCGCGCGCGGCTTTCTCAAGATCGGAGCTGAACTGCTGCCCGGCCTCGACACCAGTGAGGCAACCGAATGGATGGGACACCGGCCGCAATTGCCGGACACCCTGCCGGTGATCGGGAAGGCGGACAGGATACCGAACCTGTTCATGGCATTCGGCCACGGGCAGATGGGTCTCCTCGGTTCGGCGCCGACGGGGCGGCTTATCGCGGATCTCGTGGGCGGTCGCCAGCCGTTTGTGGATCTCGCGCCGTTCCGTATCGAGCGGTTCTCATGATGGCTGTCAACTAGCAGGGCGGAGCAGGTGTTCACCTCGATCGCAGACCGGAATTCCAAGCCGGTGGAGTTCACGCTGTTCGGCCGTGTCGTGCGTGTTCCTCCGGGAACTTCGGTAGCCGCGGCGATGCTTGCGAACGGTGAAGCCGCCGGCCGTGTCTCGGCTTCGGGTTCGCCGCGCGGGCCATACTGCCTCATGGGCGCGTGCTTCGAATGCAGCGTAATCATCGACGGACGCGCGCGGGTGCGCGCCTGCATGACCGAGGTTCGCGATGGCCTCAACGTGGAGCGCTCGCAGCATGTCGATGACTGAGAACGCGGCCGAGGACGTCGACCTGCTGATAATCGGCGCGGGACCGGCCGGAATGGCGGCCGCGATAGAGGCCTGCGAGCTTGGCATCGACACGCTGGTCGTGGATGAAAAGTTCCATCCGGGAGGGCAGATCTATGCGGGCCTGGCCGGCGGGGCGGCTTTCGACAGGTCTGTGCTCGGTCGAGACTATCTGATTGGGAAAAACCTGATCGACCGGTTTCAGGCGTGCGGCGCACGCACCCGATACGGCGCGTTCGTATGGGACATGACGCCCGACAACACCGCCTACATTTCGACAGACGGCACCAGTCGCATGATCCGCGCCCGTCACGCGATCGTGGCTACGGGCGCGCTTGAGCGACCGTTTGCGTTCGAGGGCTGGACGTTGCCCGGCGTCATCACGGCGGGTGGCGCGCAACTGCTGCTCAAGACGTCGGCCGTGGTGCCGCAGGAGCCTGTCGTGCTTGCGGGGTCGGGGCCGCTTCTGCTGCTGCTTGCCACTCAATATATCGCCTGCGGGGTTTCCGTCGCTGCGATTCTCGACACCACTCCGGCCGGAAACCGGCTTGGCGCGTTGCGGCACTTCGCGCGCTTCATTCCCACTGCGCTCGCAGCCAAGGGGCTGGCGATGCTGTGGAAGCTGCGCGCGGGCGGCGTGCCCATCCTGAGCGGCGTTGAAGACATAGCCGCCCTCGGCAGCGCTCGCGTCGAGGCGGTGCGGTATCGGCGCGGCGGCGAGGAATACAGGCTGCCGGCCTCCTGCCTCATCGTCCATCAGGGTATCGAGTCGGAAACGCGGCTGCTGCGCGCCGTTAATGTCGAGCACCGGTGGGATAATGTGAGCAGAAGCTGGCTTCCTGTCTGCGACGATTTCGGGCGCACGGCGATCCCGGGAGTGTCGGTGGCCGGTGATGGACGCGCCGTTCTCGGCGCGCAGGCCGCGCCGCTGAGCGGCCGTCTCGCGGCGATCGACGCCGCCCGTGCGCTCGGGCGAATTGATGTCGAAACGCGCGATCGTCTCACGCGCCCTGTCCGGGCGCAGCTCGGGAAAGCGTCCCGCGGGCGCGGCTTCGTCGATACCCTCTTCGCTCCGTCACCGACGAGTTGCGACCGCCTGCCCGGCGAGGCGCTCGCCTGCCGGTGCGAGGAAGTGACGGCAAAGCGCGTCCGTGAAGAGGCGACCCGATCGGCGGCCAACATCAATTCCGTGAAATCGAGGCTTCGTTGCGGGATGGGCCCCTGTCAGGGGCGCTATTGCGAGACGACGGTGAGGGAGCTGCTTCTCAGGCATTCCGGAAGCACGGCGGCGGAGATCGGTCTTCTGCGAATACGCCCGCCGATCAAACCCGTCGGGGTCGAGGAGATCATTGCGCTCGGTGTGACGGAGTTGCCGCCGGAGGCACGGATTCCCGGAGTTCTCCCGCGATGAGGACATCATACGACGCGATCGTCATCGGAGCGGGCATCCACGGCTGTTCCGTGGCGATGCAGTTGTCGATGAGAAAGCTGCGTGTACTCGTGATCGAGAAAACGTACCCCGGACGGCACGCATCAGGGGTCAACGCCGGCAGCGTACACCACATTCCAAGACTGACGCCCGAATTGCCGCTGGCCGAGCTGACATTGCGGATGTGGCACGACATCGGCGAACTCGTCGATGGCGAGGATTGCGGCTATCGACAGGTCGGGCATCTGAAAATCGCCGAAACCGAAGACGACGTTGCGCCGATGAACGGCACGGCCGAAGGCGTGGCGCGCCACTGCAACATCGAGGAGATTCATCTCGACCGCGAAGCGCTCTTCGACAGGGAGCCTGGACTTTCTCGCAATGTCGCAGCCGGAATCTTCTCCCCCGAATGCGGCTATGCCCAGCCTGCGCGTGCGGTGCACGCGTTTCGGGCCAAGGCGGAACGCCTCGGTGCAGTCTTCCTGAACGAGACTTGCGTCGTCGGACTTCGCCGCAGTGGGCCTGACTGGCTGGTCGACACGTCAGCAGGCCCGTTCGATGCGCCAATGGTGGTGAATTGCGCCGGCGCATGGGGATCGGAGGTCGCCTCCTGGGTCGGCGACCACGTGACGCTTCGCACGGTCGCGCTGATGATGAGCGTCCTTGCGCCCATGAAGCCGGTGATGGAGACCGTGATCGGGCTGACGCGCCGTCTTCTGTCGATCAAGCAGTTCGAGAACGGAACCGTCGTCATCGGCGGCGGCTATCGCGGCACTCCGGATCTGGTTACCGGACGCACGATGCTCGACTATACGAGGCTGGGCTACAATCTTCGGGCGGCGACGGAAGTGTACCCGGCCCTTGCGCGCGGGCGCGTCGTGCGATGCTGGAGCGGCATCGAGGGCATCTCGCCCGATGCCCTGCCCATTATCGGACCAAGCGCCAGCGAGGACGGCATCTGGCACTCGTTCGCCTACTCGACGCACGGTTTCTATCTCGGACCCGCGGCGGGCAGGGTGCTGGCCGAAGCGATGACCGGCGAGCGGCCTGCCGTTTCACTGGAGCCGTTTCACATAGGTCGTTTCAATTCGCCGGACATCGGCGCTGCCTGAGGCGCGGCTACCCGCGTGTCGTGCCACGGCGTCTTTCTCGACTTTTCTTCCCCAGCCAGCCGCAATTGCCGGTTCAAGGGCGTTGCGGGCGTTCCGGAAACCGGTTATCGGAAATCCCGCTGACTGACGCTCGCGGATCGATCCGGCCGAAAGCGCGTCAGTCCGACAGAGTGTATCCGAGCAGGGAAAGCTAGCCAGCCGCCAACGCCTCCCGACGACGTGTGAAGAGGCGGCTCATGAAGGATGGAGAGGCAAGGCACGGGATCTATCTCGCGCACCGTTCCGCCCTGATCGACTATGCGACACCGATTCTTGGCTGGCGGGAAGCTGCCGAGGATATCGTTCAGGATGCCTATCTGCGGTTCGCTCCGGCGCGCGCAGGTATAGGGTCGCCCGAACAGAGCCTTGCCTATCTCTATCGTATCGTGCGCAATCTTGCCTTCGACGTGCTGAAGCGCCGAAAGGTCGAGAAGCGCGCAGGCGACGACGGTCCTTTCTGGGCAGTTCCCCATGCCGAACCGACGCCCGAACAATCGGCGCTGTTCTGCGATCAGGTTCGCATCGTGGCGGATGTTTTGTCCTCAAGGCCCATCGAGGTGCGTATCGCGGTCGAGATGCACCGCTTTGGCGGGTTCACGCTCGAAGAGGTTGCGAGCCATCTCGGCATATCGGTGGCGACGGCCCACAGGCATGTGCGCTCGGCGATGCTCGCGATAGCGGCCCGGCTGGACCGCAACCGGAACTGAGACGGATGCGTGTCATGAAAAAGAATCCTGCGTCGATCGTCTTTTCCATCGAACCGGATAAGAGTTGGCGCAACCGCCTCAGGGCGGAATCTGAAGATCGTGACAGGAATGATCTTGGCTGAGGATGAGAAACCCGACCCGATCCTTGAGGAAGCCGTCGACTGGCTGCTGAAGCCGAAGGGATCGCCCGGGCCGTGTGCGTTCGCATGGGCGGGCAAGCCAACGTGATTTCCTTTCCGATGACGGGTTTAGCGTGTCGACGATCCGCCGTTCCCGCAACGATGTCCCTGGCGCGCGGCATCGGGAGGGTCATTCGCGAAGCGACCTGGGGTAAGGGAAATCCGCTCAACGCGCTGATGAATTACCTCGCCTTGACGCATTATGGCATTGCGAGACTTCTGGGCGCGGGAAAGATTACCGATGTCTCGCGGCAGTTCCGCAATGGCTGGGCAATCGGCACCGTCATGATCGAGCCGTTTGACAGCGGGGAGCCATACCGGCTGCAAGTGCAGAACGAAAACCTAATCGCGACGCGTGGGGACGAAGTTCTGGCGATCGTGCCCGACCTGATCTGTCTTCTCGACATCGACACGGCGGCGCCGCTGCCGACGGAGCGTCTGCGATACGGACAACGCGTCAACATCCTTGGCATAAGAGCGCCGGAAATTCTGCGAAGCGATGCCGCCCTTCGCATCGTCGGCCCCCGTGCCTTTGGGATCGATCGCGATTACCGCATGTTGATCTGACGGGCGGAACGGTCCGCTCAGGGACGGCGTGAGCCGCCGTCACCTTCCTCAGCCAAGTATCTGAGCGATCCCAGCGGTCACCATGCGTCGCGACAGCAATATATAAGCGTTGCTAGTCAGTCGGACCTGGCTGGCCATCTCCGCCGTATATCCCATGCAATGCATGACAATCAGATCGCACCCGGAAAGCGCCCGTCCTGCGCCTTCGAAGTCTCCGTCGGCATAGGGAGAACAAGCGAGGCATCGCGTATCTTCGGGTAAGGCATGTGCCGCGCGGAACCCGTCAATCTGCGCTTTGTCCGGGATGAGCACGCCGAGCTTCCGGACCCCTGAGGCAATCGCAGCAGTCATACCGTCCACCAGCCCCTGCGCTTCGATCAGCAGGGATTTTCCGGGCCGGGCGATGCTCGTGCCGGTGCACAGCAGGACGATGAGGTTGAACTGCCCATCTATCTGCGCCAGAAGCGTATTCAGCGCCGCTTCGATCCGCTGTCTGGAGACGACGATTTCGCAACCATCTGCCAGTCGGGTCACGAAGCGCGCTTCGTCTGGCCGCGCCCGCATCTCGTCGACATCCGCACATGAGAGGCCGTCCAGAACACCGATCTCGGTAATGTCCACCTTATGATCGGGAAGGATTACGGCCAATTCCGATCGCATTTCCGGCACGAGATCGATGCGCGGGGACTGCCCGATGGTAACGAAGGCCGCCTTGGTGCGGTAATTCATTCAGCCGCCTTCCGGGAAGCATCCCCGCTTGTGGAACGGTCGAAATCGATGTCGCCGATGACGCGTATCCGCACCCTGCGTGCCTTGCCGGGTATGTAGGCAATGGGGATGTCCTCCGCCTCGATGACCCTTAACGTATCGTCGGCCGCCCCCGCCTCGACGGCACGCGCCCGGGCAATTTTTTCGGCTTCGGCCAAGGCGGCGTCGCGCTCCAGACCCGAAAAGACCTGATCGACCTCGCCCGAAACCTGCGCCATCGCCGCGCCGAGTGCGTTGGCGACGCCCGCATGGGGGATACGGATCACTTCGCTGCAACCCTTGAGGCTTTCCGGCACGAGGAACGCCCCTCCTCCGGCGGCAATCAGCTGGATGGGCTCCGCCGAGGTCTTCATCTTGTCTATGTTGTCCTCCAGCAGCACCCGGATATTGGCCATTACGCCGTCGATGAGGGACCGATCCAGATGGCGCACCCGGTCTCGGTCGCCGATCTCGATGATCCCCGCTGCCACGGCAATATCGGTGGCCGTCAGCGTCGATCCTCCAAAAACAAGCGCTGCCTGCGTCAGCCTGTAGCCTACGGACCGTGGTCCGACTTTCAGGGTATTGGCGTCTACTATCGTGCCGCCACCCAGACCGATGGGAAGCAGATCCGGCATGCGGAACAGCGTGCGCACGCCGCCGACTTTCACGACATTATTCGCCTGCCTTGGAAAACCGCCGACGAGACAGCCTATGTCGGATGTGGTTCCACCGACATCCACGACCATGCCATCGTCGAGTTTCGACAAAAATGCGGCTCCTCGCATGGAGTTGGTCGGGCCAGACGCGAAACTATAGACCGGATTCTCGGCAGCAACAGCCGCCAGCGCCACGGTTCCGTCGTTCTGGGTGATGTAAAACGGAGCGTGGACACCGGCAGCCCGGAGCGCACGGCTGAAAGAGTCCACTGTATGATGCCCCAATCCCTGCAAGGCCGCGTTGAGCGTGGCAACGTTCTCGCGCTCGAGCAGGCCGATACGGCCAATGGTGCTTGATAAGGTAATCCGGGCGTCCGGGATGATTTCGCGCAGGATATCCGCCGCTTCTCTTTCGCACTCATCTGTCAGCGGTGAGAAAAGAGCTGTAATTGCTATCACCGTGATCCCGGCATCGCGAATGCGCATCGCTGCTTCGCGAATTTCCGCATGGTTCATCGGCATGAGCGGCCGCCCATCATACTCATGGCCGCCTTCCACCATTTCCACCAGCGGATCGATTGCTGCACGCAGATCGTCCGGCCAGTCGACCAGAGGCGGAAGCGACGCGCCGGAGGGCATGGCGATGCGCATGACGGCCGGCCGCTCCATGCGCGCCCGTTCCACCACGGCATTGGTGAAATGCGTCGTGCCGATCATCACTGCATCAACCGGCCGATGAAGCGCGGGGTCGGACTCCAGGACGCTGGCAATGCTGTTCACGACCCCCGACATGACGTCGTCTGTTGTCGGCATCTTGATCGATGCGACAACATGCGAACCATCAATCAGTACAGCGTCCGTATTCGTCCCGCCGACATCGATCCCTATGCGTTTCATGCTGTAAACACCGACTTGTAGTCCATGTCGTAACCGAAGGCCCTCGGCCCGACATATTCCAGTCCCTGAGTCGAGCGCAGGATTTCCGGAGCGGGTATGACGACCACGGCCACCCGCTGTCCATACCTGATCGTTTCCGTACCGATCGCCTCGCCAAGAACACTGTCGAGCACGCAGATAAGATCGGGCGTCGACACCAGCGGCTGCCCGTCCCGGAAGGCAACGATCCACTCATTTTGGAAGCACAGTTCCACTGGTGACTGCCCGTCCTCCACCTGCGCATTGATCAGCGCCTTGCCGCGAAGGAAGCCGCCGGTGGTTTCCCGGTCGACATCCGTGACCTTGCCCCGGAATATCTCCTTGCCGCCGACATGGTTCAGCAAAGCCTCGATCGGATCGCGATGTTGCGCCTGCGCTGCAGAAACGCAACGGCCAATTCCAACGGCCTGTGTCACCGTATGGAGAATGCCCCATTGCTTCACTTCCGCGCCCGTGCGCGGCGCTTTGCATGTGGCGGCAGTGGAGCCGACTTCGGTGCACATTGCACGCGAGACCCGCTCCATCCATCTCCATGAGGGCACGCGCGTCACGAAGCCTTCTATGCCGCGACAATCGACCATGGAAAGCGGATACATCTTTAGCCCGCCGATCGCGAAGCTGGTCATCTGCGCCTCTGGATAGGCACGTCCCATGGCGTCGGCATCGACCACGGGCAAATCCAGCAAGGCAGCGGCGAGGAACGGCGAAAGCGCATTGCCTCCACCGATCTCGACGGCCATGACTGCCCGGAATTTCTTGTCGAGATACTCTTCCATCGCCCTGACGGAGCGGGCGAGATGCGTGGCATCAACAAGGCGCTCTTGACCGACGAGCGGAGCTCCCATCATGGAAAGCACGGCTACCATATCGTCGTCATCCAGTTCCTCGGGCGACATCAGATGGCAGCGCCTGCCTTGTTTGTAGAGTTCATGCAGGTTAAGCTGCGCCAGATAAGGGCTGCCGCCTCCGCCCGTTCCGAGGATCCACGCGCCGATGGCAAGCGGATCAATTTCTTCGGCCTCGAACACCCTCGTCATCATTGTCTCCAATACATGCGACTGGGGTAAGAGAATTGCCGGCGGCTGGAAATACGGGCGGCCCCTTATCGATGTAAACTGGCCTCTGAGTAGCTACGGAACAGAAAACACACATAGGGACGTTTGCGGAGGGAGCGGAATCTTGCGTAAAGCTTTGGCGAACGATATTCACCGGATTCACCGGTGAGATTGATGTGCTTCCATCCGAGGTGCGGGACATGGGCCAGCAGATCGTGGCCTGACCCCATAGGGTGGTCCGGTTTCAATCTTAGTTCATGATCGGCCTTGGGGCTATTGCCTGGGCAGATGACGGTGCTGCTCCGCTTGCTGGCGCAGGCCAGATGATGGCCTCGGGTGCCGGTG
>Ga0065721_10004981_pt1 | contig 24259 bp, 23 predicted proteins | sample Mesricmetagenome_FD_59108 | JGI IMG/M metagenome (GOLD analysis project Ga0065721, IMG submission 59108) | Mesophilic microbial community from rice straw/compost enrichment Sample: eDNA_1 v2 (version 2) | ecosystem: Engineered > Solid waste > Grass > Composting > Bioreactor | place: USA: Davis...
CGCGGCGATGCGGTCCATCAGACGGTCGAGCTCGGCGTAGGAGATCGTCCGCTGCGCGTCGATCAGCGCAGACTTCTCCCCCACTTCCGCCGCCTGCGCCCGGATCACATCGGCGATGGTCCCGAAATCCTGGGCCAGCAGTTCCTCGACGGTCATGGTCAACTCCTCACAAACGCTCCGGCTCACTCCCGCGCGCCTGGGCGGCCCGCGCCGCGAGCAGGCGAAGCGTCTCCCCGTGACTCGCGCGGCTGATGCCGTAGCCCAGCAGGAAGACGGTGGCGAGCCCGTAGAGCGCCAGCTGCACCGGCACATAGACGCGGCCCAGGGCGCGCAGCACCTCCGCCGACACCTCTCCGGGCGCCGCGCCCTGGGGGAATCCGATGGCGCCCACGATCAGCGACGCCCCGAAGATGCCCAGGCCCGAGACCGCCTTGTTGACGAAGGCGGCGGCGGCGAAGAACAGCCCCTCCTGCCGACGGCCGGTCTTCAGTTCGGCATCCTCCACCACGTCGGCGATCATCGACACGAACAGGATGCCCGCCGTGGTCGCCGCCGACTGGGAGATCAGGTTGGTGGCGAACACCGCCGCATAGAGCGCCCCCTCGCCGTTGGCCGGCATCAGGCCCAGGAGCCGGAGGATCACCGGCAGGACCGCGAAGGTCAGGGCCGTCGGCACGAGCGCCATCGCCGCCGGCTTCTTGTCGAACCGAGCGGCCACCCGCGGCGCAGCGGCGAAGGCGATCACCGCCCCGATCAGGCTTGAGGCGGTGAAGCCTGCGATCTGTCCCGAGCTGAAGGCCCAGAAGTAGGTCGCGAAATAGAGGCTGATGGCGAACCCCAGGCCCGTGGCCATGGCCAGGAAGAAGGCCGCCCCCAGGATCATCAGGAACGACCGGTTGGCCAGCGTGCCGCCCATCTCGCGCCAGAACCGGCCCATGCTGATCCGCTCGTGGGGCGGGGCGCGCAGGCGCTTGATCTCTCGGTGGGTGCCCAGAGCGGAGACCAGGATCGCCGTCAGCATCACCAGGGCGGCGAAGGCGCCGTAGCTGGAGTAGCCCTGCGGATTGAGCTGTCCCACGGGATATTCGGCGGTGGGCCGCAGGAAGATGGCGAGGGCCGCCGCATAGGTGGCCAGCCCCCCGATCCACGAGAACAGGAAACGGTACGACAGGAGCTGCGTGCGCTCGTCGTAATCCGTGGTCAGTTCGGCCGACAGCGCCGCCGACGGAATCTCATAGGTGCTGATGAAGGTGCGGATCAGGATCGCCGTCACCACCAGATAGGCGATCAGCGCATTCTCGCTCCAGCCCTGCGGCGGGTTCCACAACAGCAGGTATGACAGGGCTACCGGCAGGGCGGCGGCGTACATGAACGGGTGGCGCCGGCCCCACTTCGAGCGGGTGTTGTCCGAGAGCTGGCCCAGGACCGGGTCGATAAAGGCGTCGATGATCAAGGCGACCATGATCGCCAGCCCCACCTTGGCCGCCGGCAGCCCCACAACCTGGGCGTAGAAGAAGGCCAGGAAGTAGGAAAAGCCGTTGTCCTTGGCCCCGAACGCCACCGAACCGAAGCCGTAGAAGAGCCGCGTCGTCAGGCTAAGTCGTGGTTGAGCGCCGTCTTGGGAGAGCGCCGGCCCCGGCGACAGGATTTCCTTGTTCAAGACTTGACCCTCCCCTTGCCGGCCGCGGGTCAGGCGGGCGGCGACACCAGCCCCTCGAACAGGGGTCTCACATAAAGTTCCGCCACCGCCGCCGGGGCGATGCCCCGCGTCCAGGAGCTGAGCTCGGCGGCGGCGTTGATGGCCGCGGTCACCATCTGGGCGGCGATGTTCACGTCCAGCGGCCGGATCGAACCATCGGCTATCCCGTCGCAGATGATCGAGGCGAAACGGTGCGACAGCCGGTCAAAGGCCTCCAGCATCCCGGAGCGCATCCCTTCCGGCAGGGTGGTGAGGGCCGAGCTGCGCAGCAGCGGGGCGCCGCCGCTCACCTGCCGCTCGATCAGCGCTGTGGCCGCGCCAACCAGCACCTCCAGCCCGGAGCCGCCCTCGGCCTCGGCCGCATGGATCGCCCGCCACATGATGTCGAAGGTGCGCTGGAAGCAGGCGGCCACCAGCTCGTCCTTGCCGGCGTTGTGGTGGTAGAAGGCGCCCTTGCTGACGTTGAGACGGGCCGAAATCCGCTCCACCGAGGCGCCGTGATAACCCTCCTCGTTGATCAGCTCCGTCGCTGCCCGCAGGAACAGTTCCGACGAGGCCTGGGCGCTGGGATCGCCCGCCCGCTCGAGGCTCAGAGGCCGAAGGTCCGGCCAGGATGCGCCGGAGGGCAGAAAGCCGCGCGTGAGGATGTCCACCGTCCGGGCGGCCGTGCGCGGATAGTCGCCAGGCTGAATCCGCCCGAGCCAGGCCGGTATCCAGAGGATTTCTGACAGCAGAAGGTGCGCGCGGGCGTTGGCGTGCTGGCGCGGCAGCCGCTCAGGCGCGGCCAGAAGGGCGCGCACCTGCCGGAACATCTCGACGAAGGCCTCGTTCACCGGCGCGCTGTTCAGGGCCCGGATGTCGTTGAACAGCGGCGCCTCGTCGGCCTCGCCGCGGGCCAGCCGCCGCCGGAAGTCGAAATAGGCTTCCACGAAGGCGGCGAGCCGCGCCGTCTCGTCCGGCCCCGCCCGCGCGCCTGCGCCAGCCAGGCCCTGAAACATCTCCAGGCCCTGCAACAGGGCCGCGGCGGCCAGCTCCTCCTTGTTGCGGAAGTAGTAGATCACCGCCGTGGGCACGAGGTTCAGCCGGGCGGCGACCTCGCCCAGGGTCATGCCGCGCACGCCCTTACGGTTCATTTCGGTGATGGCCGACCGGATGATGTCGTTGCGCCGGGCCTCGAAACGCCGCGTGGGACCGCGCCGCACCGGGGCGCCAGCCTCCACGTCGACATCGTTCGCGCGGTCGGTCATTCGCCTTGTGTAACGGGTTCCCGAAAGCTGCGCCAATCGTACGCTACGTCAGCTTTCGGCCGGTGAGGATCGGGACAGCGCTTCGCGCAGAGCCCGTAAGGCGCTAGCCTGAAGCCGTGGCCGCCTGGCGCCACGCTGATCTCTCCGGAAATGTTGCTGCTCGCTACCGCCGTCGTGCTCCTCCTGGTGCTGCTGAACGGCGTCTTCGCCATGTCCGAACTGGCCGTGGTCTCGTCACGTCGGGCCAAGCTCCAGGCGAGAGCGGACAAGGGCGACCGGGGCGCAGCCGCGGCCCTGAAGCTGGCCCAGGACCCCACGCGCTTCCTCTCGGCGGTGCAGGTGGGCATCACCCTCATCGGCATCCTCGCCGGCGCCTTCGGCCAGGCGACCATCGCCGCCGAGCTGGACGAACGGCTGGAGGCCTTTCCGCTGCTCGCGCCCTACTCCGAGCACATCGCCACCGGCGTGGTCGTGGTCCTGCTCACCTATTTCTCGCTGATCCTCGGCGAGCTGGTGCCCAAGCGCCTGGCCCTCATCCATCCCGAGCTTATCGCCGGCGTCGTCGCCCGCCCGCTGTCGATGCTCGCGCGCATCATGGGGCCGTTCGTGACCCTGCTCACCTTCTCCACAGCCACAGTGCTGCGCCTGCTGCGCGTGCGCGACAGCGACGGCTCCTCGGTCACCCAGGAAGAAGTCGAGTCCGTCCTTACCGAGGGAACCGGAGCCGGGGTCATCGAGCCCCAGGAAAAGGCGATGATGCAGGAGATCATGCGGCTGGGCGACCGGCCCGTGCGCGTCGCCATGACGCCCCGCACCGACGTCTACTGGATCTCCCTGGACGACCCCGAGAACGTCATCCGCGACGAGGTCCGGGCCTGCCCCTATTCGCGGTTCGTGGTGGTCAAGGGCCACGACTTCGACGCGCCGCTGGGCGTCGTCCACAAGTCGGCGGTGGCCGACTGCCTGCTGTCGGGGCACCCGCTCGACCTCGCCAAACTCGCCAAGCAGCCGATCTACATTCCCGAAACCACCTCCCTGCTCCAGGCGCTGGAGCAGCTCCAGGCCTCGCGCCTGCACATGGCCTTCGTCGTCGACGAATTCGGCGGCCTGGAAGGGGTCATCACGCCCACCGACCTGCTGGAGATGATCGCCGGCGACTTCAACGAAGGCCACGACGCCCCCGGCCAGGCCATCGTTCGCCGCGAGGACGGCTCGTATCTGGTGGACGGCAAGACCGACATCGTCGAGCTCAGCGACGCCCTGGACGACGAGTTCGAGGACGGCGGCTATCACACCGCCGCAGGCCTCGTGCTGCATCGCCTGGGCCGCCTGCCCGAGGAAGGCGAGATCCTCACCCTCGGCCGCTTCAGGGTCGAGGTGATCGACATGGACCAGCGACGCATCGACAAGCTGCTGTTCACGCCGATGAAGCTAGGCCAGCCCGGCAACTAGCGGCACACATAATGTCATTATATGCTTCCACCCGATGACATGAGCGGAGGGTGCGATGAAGCGTTGGGCCTGGGTCCTCGGCGGCGTGGCGCTCGTGGCCGCCGTGGGCGGCGCCGCCTATGTGAAGCGCACGGACATCCTCGCCGCCATCGCCCGGGCGCGGATGCCGCACGTGGCGCCCAACCGGCCTGTGGAGTGGGCCGCGGGGCCGCAGGTCGCGCCAGAGGGCCCGCGCCCACCGAACATCGTCTTCATCCTGGCCGACGACCTCGGCTACAACGACATCACCTTCAATGGCGGCGGGGTGGCCGGCGGCGCCGTGCCCACCCCGAACATCGACTCCATCGGCCGTGAAGGCGTGGACTTCGCCCGCGGCTACGCCGGCAACGCCACCTGCGCGCCGTCCCGGGCGGCGGTGATGACCGGCCGCTACGCCACCCGCTTCGGCTTCGAGTTCACCCCCGCCCCCGTCGCCTTCGAGCGGATGGTCGGCACCGAGCCTGAGCCCGGCGCGATCGTAAAGCCCAGGTTCTTCGCCGACCGCATCGCCCAGATGCCCCCCGGCAGCACGGCCCCGACGCCCACGGCGGTCAACACCCTCAGCATGCCGGCCGGCGAGATCACCATCGCCGAGGTGCTGAAGGCCCGCGGCTACCACACCATCCATCTGGGCAAGTGGCACCTGGGCGGCGCCAAGGGCTCGCGCCCCGAGGATCAGGGCTTCGACGAGAGCCTGGGCTTCATCCCCGGCGGCTCCATGTACCTGCCCGAGAAGCACCCGGACGTGGTCAATTCCAAGCAGCCCTGGGACGCCATCGACCGCTTCCTGTGGTCGAACCTGCCCTACAGCGTCCAGTACAACGGCGGGGAGCTCTTCCAGCCCCGCGGCTACATGACAGACTACCTGGCCGAGGAGGCGGTGAAGGCCATCCGCGCCAACCGCAACCGGCCGTTCTTCCTCTACTTCGCACCAAACGCCATCCACACGCCACTGCAGGCCAAACGCTCGGACTACGACGCCCTGCCCCAGATCAAGGACCACCGGGAGCGGGTCTATGGGGCGATGATGCGCAACCTCGACCACAACATCGGCCTGATCCTGCAGGCCCTGCGCGACGAAGGGCTGGACCGCAACACCCTGGTGATCTTCACCAGCGACAACGGCGGCGCCGGCTACCTCGGCCTGCCCGACGTGAACAAGCCCTTCCGGGGCTGGAAATCGACCTTCTTCGAAGGCGGCGTGCGCGCGCCGTTCTTCATGCGCTGGCCCGGCGTGATCCCGGCTGGCAGGCGTTTTCCGCACCCGGTCGGCCACGTGGACATCTTCGCCACGGCCGCCACCGCCGCCGGCGCGGAGATTCCCCGGGACCGCGTGGTGGACGGCGTCGACCTCCTGCCCCACGTGCAGGGCGCGGTCCCGGGCCGCCCGCACCAGACGCTGTTCTGGCGCAGCGGCCAGTACAAGGCGGTGATCGACGGCGACTGGAAGCTCCAGAGCAACGAGGCCCTGGGCAAGGTCTGGCTGTTCAACCTGGCCGACGATCCCACCGAGCGCCGCGACCTGTCCAAGACCGAGCCCCAGCGGGTCGCCGCCATGCTAGCCCTGATCCGCGCCCAGGAGGCCCAGAGCGCCAAGCCGATCTGGCCGTCGCTGCTTCAGGCCCCGGTGTTCGTGGACAAGCCCGGCGGGATGAAGCAGCTGCCCGGCGACGAATACGTCCTCTGGGACAACTGACTCTGCGACAACCGAGCCTGCCGCCGGCCAGGCTGACGGGGCTCAGCGGCTGCGACGGATGAGATCGTCGATCAACTCGGCGATCTCGGCCGGGCTGTCCTCCTGCACGAAGTGGCCCCCGTGCAGGGTCACGTGCGGCTGGCCCTTTGCGCCCGGAATGCGCGTCTGGAACACCTCCTCACCGCCCCGGGTGATCGGGTCGCCGTCGCTGAAGGCTGTGACCACGGGCTTGTGGAACGCCTCAAGCACCTTCCAGGCCGCCTGGTTCTCGGCCACGCCCTCATGCTCGGCGGTCACCGGCACCAGGGCCGGGAACTGCCGCGCCCCCTCCTTGTAGCTCTCGTCCGGGAACGGTGCGTCATAGGCGGCCATCTCCGCCGCCGTCAGCTCGCGGGCCGAGCCGCCATTGAGCAGGAAGCCGATCGGCAGTTCGGGAACCGTCTGGCTGAACTGCAGCCAGGCNTTGAANCCGTCGGTCACCGCCCCGCCCCCNACCGGCAGGCCGGTGTTGGACACCACGACGCCCGCAAAGCGCTCCGNCCAGGCCGCCACCAGCCGCAGGCCGATCAGGCCGCCCCAGTCCTGGCAGAACAGGTAGGCCCCCGACAGGTCCATGGCCTCGAACCAGGCGCTCATCCAGGCCACGTGTCGGGCGTAGGTGTAGTCGGTGCGCGACGCCGGCTTGTCCGACCGGCCGAAGCCCACCAGATCGGGGGCGATGGCCCGATGGCCCCGCGCCGTCAGCTTCGGGATAATGTGGCGGTAGAGATAGGCCCACGAGGGCTCGCCGTGCATCAGAAGCACGGGCGCGCCATCGGCCGGCCCCTCGTCCACGTGGTGGATGCGCAGGGGCGTGCCGTCGGCGTCGGTGATGTCCACATAGCGCGGGGCGAACGGCCAGTCGGCCAGCCCCTCGAAGCGCGCGTCCGGCGTCCTCAACACCTGCATTCCCAGCACTCCTCCCACGGGCCCTGACCATGGCCTTGCTCACGGCCAATATAGTGACATTATGCGTGTCATTACTAACGCCGGCGGTCAAGCCGGCGGCCAGGGAGGATGGGATGCCGCGTTGGAGCAAGGTGCTGGCGCTCGTGGTGCTCGTGGTGGCCGCGGCCTCCGTCGGGCTCTGGGCGTTGCGCGGCCAGATCGCGCTGGCGGCTATGGAGCGCATCTATGGCCGGGCGCTGGCCTCGGACCCGTACGCAGGGCTGGAAGACGGGCTGCACGTCACCCTCTGTGGCGCAGGCTCGCCCCTGCCCGACCCCACCCGCAGCGGCCCCTGCACAGCGGTCCTGGCCGGCCGGCGGCTGTTCATTGTGGACGCCGGTGCGGGCGCGGCCCGGAGCCTGCTGCTGATGAACCTTCCGCCCAACCGCGTCGAGGCGGCGTTCCTCACCCACTTCCATTCCGACCACATCGACGGCCTGGGCGAGCTCCTGCTGCAGCGCTGGGCGGGCGGCGCGCAGACGGCGCCCCTGCCCGTCTATGGCCCCACCGGGGTGGATCAGGTGGTGGACGGTTTCGAGGCGGCCTACACCCTCGACCGGGGATATCGCGTGGCCCATCACGGCCCCGAGGTGACCCCGCCGGCCGGTTTCGGCGGCGATCCGCGCCCCTTCGCGCCGGGAGACGCCGAGACGGTGCTCATCGACGACGGCGGCTTGCGGGTCGTCGCCTTCCCGGTGGCGCATGCCCCAGCCGACCCCGCTGTCGGCTACCGCTTCGACTACAAGGGGCGCAGCGTCGTGATCAGCGGCGACACCGCCGCGTCACCCCGCCTGGAGGCGGCCGCCCGGGACGCGGACCTCCTGGTCCACGAAGGCCTGTCGCCGCGGCTGGTGGCCATGCAGGCCAGGGTCGCGGCCAAGGGCGGCCAAACCAATATCGCCAGCATCCTGCACGACATTCCCTCCTACCACGCCGCCCCCGAGGAGGTGGCCGGCCTCGCCCAGCGGGCGGGGGTCCGCTACCTGCTCTTCACCCACATCATCCCGCCGCTGCCGGTCCCCGCCCTGGAAGGGCCCTGGCTGGGCGAGGCCCGCAAGATCTACCGCGGGCCGGTGCGGGTGGGCCGCGACGGCGACCTGATCAGCCTCCCGGCCGACACCCGGGAAATCCGGCGGGGCAGCCGCCGGAACGCCGTGCTCTAGGCAGCCCGCCCCCGGCGCCCTAATCACACGGGGGCGCACAGCGAGGACGCGTGGCAAGGACGCCGACGAACACATCTGCGGAAGCCGTCCTGCAGGACGAGGCCCAGACGGACGCCCAGACGGACGGGCGACGCCGCCGTGGCCTCGACAACCGAGCCCGCATCGTCCGCGCCATGCTGGAGATCATCCACGCCGGCGAGGTCGCGCCCAGTGCGGAACAGGTGGCCGCCCGGGCGCAGGTCGGCTTGCGCACGGTCTTCCGCCACTTCCAGGACATGGACAGCCTCTACCGGGAAATGGCCGGCGCCATCGAGGCCGAGCTCCGGGCGGTGGTGGCGCAGCCCTTCCGCTCGCCCGACTGGCAGGGGCGCGTGCTGGAGCTGGTGGCGCGGCGATCCATGGCCTTCGAGCGGATCGCCCCCTTCAAGCGCGCATCGGACGCGGTCCGCCATCGCTCTCCGTTCCTGGAAGCGGACGCCGGACGGCTGGCCGTGGAGCTGCGCCGCATCCTGAAGGCGATCTTGCCGCCCGAGGTGGCCAAGGACCGGGTTCGCCTGGAGATTCTGGACCTGCTTCTCAGCTTCGAAACCTGGGCCCGGCTGCGGCGGGAACAGGGCCTCTCGCCCCGGCGCGCCCGGGAAGTGGTGGAAGCCGCCGTCCGCCGCTGGCTCGACTAGCCCACCAACGCTGCGCCCTTTCAGCCCACGACGCCGGGTCCGGCTTCCCCCGAAGGGCGGCGCTGTGTAGTGAGCCGCCGCATGCGCGCGAGTCGGCGCGGGGATACGGAAGAAGGACAATGATCAAGAACGGCGAACACCTTCGTCAGGCCCGCGAGGCCATGGGCTGGTCGCCCGCCGATCTCGCCCGGGCCCTGCGGTTCGCCGAGAACCACGGTGCGAGCCGCATCCTCGAGATGGAAGCCGGCAAGCGGCAGATCTCCGGTCCGGTCACCGTGGCGGTCGAGGCCCTGCTGCGCGGCTTCTTCCCCGACGGCTTCACCCCGCCGAATCCGCCCGCGCGCTGACGCGGCGGGGTCATCCGGCGCCGACGTCCACGGTCCGGGCGCGCGCCGCCCCGCCCACGCAGGCGATGGTGATCAGGGCCACGGCCAGGGCGTGGAGCGGCGACAGGCGCTCGCCGAGGACCAGCCAGCCGATCACCGTGGCCACCGCCAGCGCAGCGCATACCAGCAGGCCGAACGCCCGGGGCGGCAGCCGCCGTAACGCCATCATCTCCAGGGTGTAGGGCGCAGCGCTCGAGAGCACCGCCAGCGCCAGGCCCGCGGCCAGGGCCTCGGGGCGGAACAGCGCCGCCCCGGCCGACCACAGCCCCAGGGGGGCCGTCACCAGGGTCGCCGCCGCGAGGCCCAGCGCCACGGTCTGTGGGCCGGATCCCGCCCCCGCCGCCCGAGAGCCGAGCAGGATGTAGAGCGCCCAGGACGCGGCGGCGCCGAGGGCGAAGCCGACGCCCAGCAGATCAAGGCCCGCCGCCCCCTTCAGCGGCAGCAGCAGGGCGAGCCCGGCCATGGCGAGGCCCGCGAAGAGCAGGTCCTGGACCTTGCGCGAACCGATGATCACCACGGCCAGCGGCCCGATCAGTTCGATGGCCACGGCGAGCCCGATCGGGATGCGGGCGAAGGCCTGGTAGATGAGGATGTTCATCAGCCCCAGCACGAGGCCGTAGGGCAGCACCGCGGGCCAGCGGACGCCCCGCCGCAGTCCTCGCCAGGGGCGCGTCAGGGCCGCCAGGATGAGCGCGGCGAGGGCCACCCGCAGGGCCGTCGCGCCCAGGGCGCCGACGGCCGGGAACAATGCCTTGGCGTAGGCCGCCCCCAGGTTCTGGAGGACGAGCCCCAGAACCACCAACAGCGAGGCGGCGGGCCCGCCCACGGTCGTGTCACCCGGTCTTGGGAGCGCGCCGCCTGCCATCGAAAGCCTCTCCCCGCGCCCTGCGGCCGAGGCGGCTAGTTACTGGTCGCCGAGCCAATGCGCCAGCGGGGCGTCCAAGGGCTGCGGCTTGCCCGCGTCCCGGGCGACGTCCATCCGCCGCATGGCGTCCTGCACATAGCGGATTCCCAGCCACCGGAACGGCTCCGGCTCCCACTTCGGCGAGCGGTCCGCCAGGGGCAGGCGCGCCAGCGGCGTCTCGCGCCCCAGGATCTGGCTGGAGAGCAGCCGGGCGGCCATGTTCGTGGTCGACACCCCGCGGCCGGTGTAGCCGTGGAGCGTGCCCAGGCGGATCTCAGGGTCAAAGGCGACCGTCGGGTTCCAGTCCCGGGCGACGCCCAGGAAACCGTGCCAGGCGTGGGTGAAGCCCACTTCCCGCAGGATCGGGAACCAGCCGCAAAGCTGCTCGCGCATCTCCGCCGAGGTCTTGGCGAACACCTCGTCGGCGCCTTCGGTCGCCGAACCGTACAGGTAGGGCGCGCCGCGGCTACCGTAGAGGATGCGGCCATCGGTCGTCCGGGTCAGGTAGTCCACCGTGTGGGCCTGGGAGCCCAGGCCCTCGCCGCCCTGCCAGCCGATTTCGGCCCACTGCGCCTCGGTCAGGGGCGCGGTCAGCACGATGCTGGAAGACATCGGAACGAGGGCGCGCTCGAAGCCGCGCACCTTCGGCAGATAGGCCTCGCCGGCGGCCACGACGGCCCGGCGCGCGCGCACCCGCCCGCCGGTGGTCTCAAGACCCGCATCGCGGCCGGTGACGATCCGCTGGACCCGCGTCTGCTCGTAGATCGCCGCGCCCTTGCGTTCGACCGCACGGGCCAGCCCGCGGACGAGCTTGGCCGGATGCACCGCGCCGCTGCGCGGGCTGTAGAGGGCGCCCTTGATGCCCACCACATTGACCCGGGCCCGGGCCTCTTCCTCGCCGAGCAGGATGTTGCCTTCGCCGAAACCCAGCCGCTCATAGGCGGCGTGGGCCGACCGTACGGCCGACATCTGGGCCTCGCCGCGGGCGAGGCTCAGGATGCCGTTCATCCGGAACTCGGCCTCGATGCCCTCCTCGGCGCAGACCCGGCCGACTTCGTCGACCGTCTCGTACATGGCCTGGATGGTCTGGCGAGCCACCTCGGCGCCGTAGCGCGCCTCAAGGGCGTAGGGATGAAGCGGATAGCGGCTGGAGCACCAGCCGCCGTTGCGCCCCGACGCGCCCCAGCCACAGATCTCGGCCTCGATGATCGCCACCTCCAGGCCGGGGTTATCCCGCAGGAGGTAGTAGGCGGTCCAAAGGCCCGAATAGCCGCCGCCGAGGATAGCCACGTCGACGGTGATGTCCCCCTTGAGCTCGGGGCGCGGCGTCAGCGGTTCGCCGACGGTTTCGAGCCAGTAGCTGATGCCTTGGTAGCCGGGGCTGGTCACGTCACGCCTGCTCGTTAAAGACGATGAAGACCTTGCGGAGTGTCTTCTCGATACGCCACACGCCGCCGCTGTTGGCCGGGAAGTAGACGGCGTCGCCGGCCTTGATCCGGACAGGCTCGCCCTCGTCGGGCTCGAACACGGCCTCGCCTTCCAGGAAGGTGCAGAACTCGGCCTGCAGGATCTGGCGGCGCCAGACGCCGGGCGTGCATTCCCACACGCCGGCCCGCGAGCCCGCTTCACCCTGGAAGCTGGTGGTGCGGGTCTCGGCGACGGGCTCGCCCAGCGGGACCTTCACCGGCACAGGCGCCGGCAGGTTCTGCAGTTCGGTGGCGGGCTGGAAGGAAATGATCGGCATCGGACTCTCCGGCGAAACGAATTCAGATCGGCCGCAGGACGCGGTCGAGGAAGGTGCGGGTGCGAGGCTCGCGCGGCGCGGTCAGCAGCTCGCGCGCGGGGCCGGCCTCGACAATCTCGCCGCCGTCCATGAACAGGACGCGGTCGGCCACCTCGCGGGCGAAGTCCATCTCGTGGGTGACGATCACCATGGTCATGCCCTCGGCGGCGAGGTCGCGCATGATCCGCAGCACGTCGCCCACCCGCTCGGGGTCGAGGGCCGAGGTCGGCTCGTCGAACAGGATGGCCTGCGGCTTCATCGCCAGGGCCCGGGCGATGCCGACCCGCTGCTGCTGACCGCCGGACAGCCGGCCCGGCAGCATGTCGGCCTTGTCGCCCACGCCCACCTTGGCGAGCAGTTCGCGGGCCTCGGCCTCCGCCTCCGCGCGGGGACGGCCCTGAGCGTGGATCGGCCCTTCGATGACGTTCTCCAGCACCGTGCGGTGCGGGAACAGGTTGAAGCGCTGGAACACCATCGCGAGCTTCGCCCGGATGGCCGGCAGCGACTGGCGCGTCACCGACACGCCGTCGACGCGGATATCGCCGCCGTCGTGGGTCTCGAGCCCATTGATGCAGCGAAGCACCGTGGACTTGCCCGAGCCCGAGGGGCCGATCAGGCAGACCACCTCGCCGCGGGAGACCTCGAAGCTGACGTCCCGCAGGACCTGGTTGGCGCCGAACGCCTTGCTGACGTGAGAGACCTCGATCATCGGCGGGACATCCTGCGCTCGAGTTGGTGCACGGCCAGCGTCAGGGGCAGGCTCATGGCCAGATAGAGGAGCGCAATCAGGGTGTAGACGGTCATGTTCTGGAAGGTGGAGATGGCCAGCAGCTGACCCGCCCGGGTGAGCTCGGCCACGGTGATCGTCGAGGCGATCGACGAGTCCTTGAGGAGCATGATCGAGGTGTTGCCGAAGGGCGGCAGGGCGGTGCGGACCGCAAGCGGCATCATCAGCCGCTGCAGGATCTTGCGCTCGCTGAGCCCCAGCGACTGGGCGGCCTCGATCAGGGCCGGGTCAACGGACTCGAAGCCGGCCCGGAAGTTCTCGGCCTGATAGACCGAGTAGGCCAGCCCCAGGCCCACGATGCCCGCCGCCATGGCGTTCAGGCTGAGCCCCAGTTCGGGCAGCACGAAGTAGACATAGAACAGCTGCACGATGATCGGCACGCCGCGCACGACGTTGATCACCACCCGGCTGGTGGCCCGCAGCACCCCGAACCGGGAGCGCCCCATGAGCGCCCAGACGAGGCCCAGGGCGATGCTGAGCAGGAGCGCGCCGACCGTGACCTGAATGGTCACCACCATGCCCTTCATGAGGACGGGCAGGAACTCGACAGCGCGGGCGAAAAAGTCCTCGGGCATCACAATTCCCACTTTCGGACGATCTCGGCGATCTTGGTGGATTTGATCTGGGCAATGGCCGCATTCACGCGGCGAGCCAGGGCGACATCGTCCTTGCGGAGGATCAGGCAGACGTCTTCCAGCGCATCCTGGACATACTCATCCGCCAGCCGCAGGGCCTTGGTGCGGGTGACCCGCAGGTAGTAGCGGATGATCGGCTCGTCGCCGAAGGCGGCGTCGAGACGTCCCAGCCGCAGGTCGCGAAGGATGTCGGCCAGGCTGTCGTAGGTGCGCACGTCCGAGACGCCCGCCTCCACGAGCTGGTCGACGAAGCGGCCGCCCACCTGGGCGCCCACCCGTCGGCCCCGCAGGGCGCGGAGATCCGGGTAGCGCCGGGTGTCGTCCGCCCGCACCACGACCCCGCCGCCATAGGCGTAAACGGGATCGCTGAAGGCCACGACCGCCTCGCGCGCCGGCGTCCGCAGCATGGCCGCGGCGATGATGTCGATCTTGCCGACGCGCAGCGAGGGGATCAGCGCCGAGAAGGCGGTGACCTGGACCTCCACCGGCAGGCCAGCCTGGTTGGCGACGGCCTTGGCGATGTCGACCATCGCCCCGGTGAGCTCGTTGGTGCGCACGTCGTAGAAGCTGAAAGGCACGCCCGTGGCCGTCGAGCCGACCACGACCCCGCCGCCGGTGCGGCGGTCAGCCGTCCTGGCGCAGCCGCCCGCGAGGGCGGCCGCCCCAAGACCGGCCATCACGGCCCGTCGAGACCCCCAGCCCCCGCTCATCATCCGGGCTCGACCTCGAGGCAGAGCGTCTTGGTGTCCACGTAGTCGCGCACGCCGAACAGCGAACCTTCCCGTCCCAGGCCCGACTCCTTGACGCCGCCGAAGGGCGCGACCTCGGTGGAGATCAGGCCCGTATTGATCCCGACCATTCCGTACTGCAGCGCCCCGCCCACGCGCCAGACGCGTGAATTGTCGCGGGTGAAGACGTAGGCGGCAAGACCGGCCGAGGTGTTGTTGGCCATGGCGATGGCTTCCGCCTCGGTTTCGAAACGGACCAGACCGGCCACGGGACCGAACGTCTCCTCGCGGCACAGCAGCGCGTCCGGCGCCACGTCGGCAAGGACGGTGGGCTGGTAGAAAGCGCCGGGGCCGTCCAGGGGCGCGCCGCCGGTGAGGGCCCGGGCGCCGCCGTCGAGGGCGTCGGCCACATGGGCCGAGACCTTGGCCCGGGCGCGCTCGTCGATGAGCGGCCCCTGCTCGGTCGGCCCGGCCAGACCATCGCCCACCCGCATGGCCGAGACCGCCTCGGCCAGCTTGGCGGCGAAGGCGTCATAGACGCCGGCCTGCACATAGAAGCGGTTGGCGCAGACGCAGGTCTGGCCGGTGTTGCGGAACTTGGAGGCGATCGCGCCCGCCACCGCCTTGTCCAGGTCGGCGTCGTCGAACACGAGGAACGGCGCATTGCCGCCCAGTTCCAGGCTGACCCGCTTGACGGTGCCGGCGCAGCGGGCGGCCAGCATCTTGCCCACCGCGGTCGAGCCGGTGAACGTGAACTTGCGGACCCGCGGGTCGGTGGTCAGCACCTCGCCGATGGCCGGCGCGTCGCCCATGACCACGTTGAAGACGCCGGGCGGCACGCCCGCCTCCTCGGCCAGCACCGCCAGGGCGAGCGCCGAGAGCGGGGTGAGTTCGGAGGGCTTCAGGACCACGGTGCAGCCCACAGCCAGCGCCGGCCCCACCTTGCGGGTGATCATGGCAGCCGGAAAATTCCAGGGCGTGATGGCCCCGACAACCCCCACGGGCTCGTGGGTCACCACCAGGCGCTTGTCGGCCAGGTGGCCCGGGATGGTCACGCCGTAAAGCCGGCGCGCCTCCTCGGCGAACCACTCGATGAACGAGGCCGCATAGGCGACCTCGCCCTTGGCCTCGGCCAGGGGCTTGCCCTGCTCGGCGGTCATCAGCCGGGCCAAATCCTCGGCGTTGTCGAGGATCAGCTTGTGCCAGGCCTTGAGGATGGCCGCCCGTTCCTTGGCCGGACGGGCGCTCCACGCCGGGAAGGCCTCATAGGCCGCGGCCACCGCCGCCTCGGTCTCGGCCGAGCCGAGGCTGGCGGGCGTCGCCAGCAGGCGGCCGGTGGCCGGATTGGTCACCTCGAACCCGCCGATGTCGCCGACCCAGCGCCCGCCGATGTAGGCCTGCTCGCGGAGCAGGTCCGGGCGGGCGAGCGCCAGGCGCGCCCGCTCTTCCGTAACCGACGGCATGCTTACGCCTCCGGCGCGGCCAGGGCCGCTTCGAGAATGTCCAGGCCCTCGTCGATGACCGCGTCCGAAGCGGTCAGCGGCACGAGGATGCGGATGGTCTCGCCGAACTGGCCGCAGGAGAGGATCACCAGACCCTTCTCCAGCGCCCGGGCGATCAGCGCCTTGGCGCCGGCGCCGTCGGGCTCATTGCCGCCGCGCGAGGCCAGCACGTCGAAGGCGATCATGGCGCCGGGGCCGCGGGGCGCGGACACCGGGATGAGGTCATTGCGGGTAGCGAAGCTCTGCAGGCGCGCCTTGATGCGCTCCCCGAGCACATTGGCCCGCTCCAGCAGCTTCTCCTCGGTGATGACGTCCAGCACCGCCAGGCCGGCGGCGCAGGCGATCGGCGAGCCGCCGTAGGTGCCGCCGAGGCCGCCCGGCTCCACCTGGTCCATGATGTCGGCGCGGCCGATGACGCCCGACAGCGGGAAGCCGCCGGCCATCGACTTGGCCACCGACATCAGGTCGGGCTTCACCGGATAGTGCTCCATGGCGAACAGCTTGCCCGTACGGGCGAAGCCGGTCTGCACTTCGTCGGCGATCAGCAGGATGCCGTGGGCGTCGCAGGTTTCGCGCAGGGCCACCATCAGCTCGACGGGGACCGGATTGAAGCCGCCCTCGCCCTGCACGGGCTCGACGATGATGGCGGCCACGCGGTCGGGGCCCACGTCGGCGGAGAACAGGAACTGCAGGGCTCGCAGGCTGTCCTCGACGGTGACGCCGTAGCGCTCGCTCGGGAACGGCACGTGATAGACCTCGGCCGGAGCCGGGCCGAAGGCGCGCTTGTACGGCGCGACCTTGCCGGTGAGGCCCATGGTCAGCTGGGTGCGGCCGTGGAAGCCGTTGACGAAGGCGATCACCGCGCTGCGGCCGGTGGCGGCGCGGGCGATCTTCACGGTGTTTTCCACCGCCTCGGCGCCGGTGGTGAAGAAGATGGTCTTGGCCGGCCCTTCGATCGGCGCCAGCGCGTTCAGGCGCTCGGCGAGCTCGATGTAGGGGGCGTACGGCACGATCTGGAAGGCCGTGTGGGTGTAGGCGTCGAGCTGGCGCTGAACGGCCTCGATGACCTTCGGATGGCGGTGGCCGACGTTGAGGACCGCGATGCCGCCAGCAAAGTCAACGTAGCGGCGCCCCTCCTCATCCCACAGCTCCGCGTTCTCAGCGCGAGCGGCATAGATCGAGGTCGCGTTCGCGACACCCCGGGGAACGGCGGCGGACCGGCGGGCGTGAAGTTGAGCGTTGGCGGACAAGACGATGACTCTCGGGTTGCGGAGATGTGACGTCAGCTTTGCGGATAGGGGCGCCGCGACACAGGCGATAACGCGGCCCAGGTCGGTGACCTGCAGTCACCTCGCCGAGCCGCGCGCACCCCCAGGAATCGAAAAGGCGCTCACGAGGAGCGCCTTTCCTTTAGAGCGGTGGGGAGGAAGGACCGCTCCTGCGGTGATCAGTACCGGGCCGTCGCCTGGATGCCGATCACGCGCGGCTTGATGGTCTGACCGGTCCACAGCGGGCCGGCTTGGTAGATCGGCGCGTTGGTGGTCCAGGAGACGTTGTTCAGAGCGTTCTCGACGTAGAGCTCCAGGGTCACCTCGGAGGTCACGTCGATGCCGGCGCGCAGGTCGAGCTGGCTGGTCGCGTAGCTGCCCACGAGGCGAGTCGGGTCATAGACCGACGAGGTCGGGTTCTGGAACGGGAACGGTCCGTCGTTGGCGCTCTTCGAGCTCCACTGACCGCGGACGAACGCGTCACGGCCGGCCACCTCGAAGGCGTAGTCCGCCGAGAGGTTGAAGGTCCACGGCGTGGCGCCCAGGGTCTGGCCCTTGAACACCAGCGGCGAGGTGCCGACGATGATGGTGTCGTTGTAGTAGGCGTCGGTGTAGCCGACGGCCGCGTTCAGCGTCAGGGCGCTGGTCGGACGCACGGTCACGTTCAGGTCGCCGCCCTTCGAGATCGCCGAGGCGGTGTTGGCCACCAGGCTGAAGGCGCAGGGCAGGCGCATCTGCTGCTGGATGTCGGTCCACTTGGTGTGGAACAGCGAGGCCTGGAACGAGACGCGACGGTCGAGGAAGGCGCTCTTCACGCCGATCTCGTAGGTCTTGGTCTTGTCCGAGTCGTAGGTGTTGCCGCCGTCGATGCCGAGCTTGGCCAGGTCGGCCTCGCAGATGTCCGGCACGGCCTTGTTCACGCCGCCGGTGCGGTAGCCCTTGGCGAACGAGCCGTAGATCAGCGTGTCGTTGCTTTGCTGCCACGACAGGGCGATCCGCGGGGTGAACGGCTTTTCGCTCAGCTTGCCGGCCGCGGTGGAGATGCCCGGTGTAGGAGACGCCGCGCTCGACGATGTCGAACTTCAGGGTGTCCTTCGAGTAACGGCCGCCGACGCTGAGGGTCAGGTCGGGGATGATCTCGAAGTCGATGTTGCCGAACACCGCGAGGGTCTTCTCGATGGTGTTTTCCTGGCCGTAGTACCGGTGGATGCCGTCAACCATGTAGGGGGCGGCGGCCAGCGGGGTCCCGAAGCGCATCTGATAGGCGAGCGGGTAGTGCGCCGAGGTGATCGGCACTTCCGACTTCAGCGAGGCGCGAGAAGCGTAGACGCCGGCGGTCCAGCGGATGCGGGAATCCGGGTTGTTGCTGTTGAAGCGCAGCTCGTGGGTGGCCAGGCGCTGTTGGGCGACCGGGTTCTGATAGGTCTGCGGCTGCATGCCCGGGATGATCGGGAACAGCCAGTTCGCGCCCAGCGAGGTGCGGTCGTTGACGTGGGTCGCGTCGTTGACCGAGTTCACCTTGCGGTACAGATACGAGCTCACCGCGGTCACGGTCACCGGATCGAAATCGGCGGTGATCTTCATGGCCGGCAGGATGAAGCGGTCGCTTTGCGGCTGGGCGAACGGCGCGTAGCTGGTGAAGTCGCCAGCGTCCGGATCAGCCACGCCGAGCGGGCACGGATTGACCGTCGGGGCCAGCGGGATGGCCGCCGGGCAGACGGTGTAGAGCGACGAGCGGTCGTCCTGCTTGACGTTCTGATAGTAGAGGCTGGGCTGGATGTTCAGCCAGTCGTTCGGCGCGAAGTTCAGGGCGCCGCGGAAGATCGACGCGTGGGTCGAGTTGCTGTTGGCCTCGCGGTCGTTCGGATCCTGCCAGCTCTGACGGTCGATCCAGCCGCCTTCTTCGCGCTGCAGGAAGCTGACGCGGAAGCCCAACTTGCCTTCGACGATCGGGCCGCCGACGGCCACGCCGGCTTCGTAGCTCGGATCGCCGTCATCGACGATGCTGGCCCGGGCGCGAGCATAGACGCTGTAGTTGGTCAGGCTCGGGGTAGGCGTGATGAAGCGGATGGCGCCGCCCTGCGAGCTCGAGCCGAACAGGGTGCCCTGCGGACCGCGCAGCACTTCGATGCGCTCGAGGTCGAAGATGTAGGGCACGGTCGAGCCGGCGTAGTTGATCGAGGCGTTACGGGCCTGGATCGGGGTGTCGTCGATGTACACCGCTGCCGTGGCCGCGCCGGCCGTCGATTCGATGCCGCGGATGGCGATCCGCTGGGTACGATCCTGCGGAATGTCCACGCCCGGGGTCTGCAGCGCGACGTCGCGGACGTCGCGGATGCCCTTGGCGTCCAGAGCTTCCTGGCTATAGGCGCTGACGCTGATCGGCGCCTTGCTCAGTTGCACCGCCTGCTTGGTGGCGGTGATGACGATCTCGTCGACTTGCGTCGCCTCGTCGGCCGCCGCGACGTTCGCCCAGGCGAAGGCCGCGGCCGCACCGGCCACGCTCACCAGCAAGCGACTGCGTCGCGAAACCTGCATCCCCATGACTTACTATCTTCAAACGAACCTAGCGCGAGACGCTACGGCTCACGCGGCAGCCGAAGCCGCCCCCTTTTTTGCGTGGCGTGACCTTCTCCGCCTTTCGAGAGCCATGGGAGGTGAGAAACAGAGCGGAAACGTTGACTTTGGGTCACCACCCTGGAGACCTGGGAGCGCCTCTTTGATACGGCAGCACCGGCCGGCTGTTGACCTGAGCGCGCCCGCCTGGATGGGTGGTCGCATGTCCCGCCTGATCGCCGCCCTCGCCTTGATGCTGGCCCTCGCCGCTCCGGTTCACGCCGCCGAGGCGGGCCTGCTCTCGCAGCTGGTGGGCCGCACCTTCGTGATTCCGGACGCCCAGGCCGAGCCCGTCCCGATGGAATTCACCGCACCCGAGGATGGCGTGGTTGAAGTTCACATCGCGGGCCAGACGATCGACCGCTACCGGTTCGCCAACGGCGCCGGCGAACACATCAATGTGAGCGCGCCGGACGTGGTCTCCACCGCCGCCTTCGGCCCCGACCAGTGGTCGCGGAGCTACAAGGGCCTCACCATCACCTACGCCCTGAACGGCGAGGGCGATCTGGTGGCCCGGCTGAGCGGCGCCGTCGAAGACTGGCAGAGGCCGAGCTTCGTCTATGGCCACAATCCCGCCCATCCCGACCTGCGCGAGCGCCTGCGCGCGGCGCTGGAAGCGGCGCATGCGGAGGCCGACCGCTACGAAGGGCATGACCATGAACACTAGGCCGGCGCTCAGTAGCCGGCGCTGACGTCGACGATGTCGGCCACGGGCTCGCCCGCCACCAGCCGCCGGAGGTTGGCGGCCAGCACGTAGGCGGCGGTTTCGGGATAGGTGAAGGCCGCCGCGTGCGGGATCACCCGCACGCCGGGATGCGTCCAGAACGGATGGTCGCCCGGCAACGGCTCCACATGGAAGACGTCGAGGGTGGCGGCGGCGATCTGGCCGCTGTCCAGGGCCGCCAGAAGGTCGGCGTCGACGAGTTGGGCTCCGCGTCCCACCTGGATCAGGCAGGCCTGGGGCGCCAGGCGGCCGAACAGCTCGGCGTTCAGAACGCCCTCGGTCTCGGGCGTCAGGGGCAGGACGCAGACCAGGATCTCGCAGCCGTCCGCGAAACGAGCAAGTCCGTCCGGCCCATGGAAAGTCTCCACGCCCTCCAGGGTGCGCGGGCTGCGCGACCAGCCGCGGACCTTGAAGCCCAGCCCCGCCAGCGCCTGGGCGCAGGCCCCCCCAAGGACGCCCAGGCCCATCACGCCCACCGTCCGCCGGCGGGCGAGCGGCGGCCGCACCGGCGCCCACACGGCAGCGGCCTGCTGGCGTTCGTAGAGGTGAACCAGCCGGTGGTGATGCAGGGTCCGCATCATCACGAATTCGACCATCGCCTCGGTGAGGCTGGGATCGGTCATCCGGACGACCGGCACGTCCGGCAGATCCTTGTCCGCCAGCAGCCGGTCGACCCCCGCGCCGAGGGAGAAGATGGCCCGCAGGTTTGGGAAGCCGCGCCAGAAGCCCGGGGGGTTGCCCCAGGCGAGGCCGAAGTCCACCGAGGCCGGATCGCCGGCGTCGGGCCAGACCCGCAGCTCCACATCCGGCGCGGCGGCCGTCAGGGCTTCGAACCAGGCGGCGGTGTCCACGCCTTCGCAGGCGATCAGCAGGACCGGGTGTTGCGCGGATATCATGAAAACTCGGCCGCGGCGTCGCGGGCCGCCGCCTGTTCGAGCCAGCGGCGGAACTTGATGACGCCCGGGTCGCGCCAGCGGTCCTTGCGCGCCCGGAACACATAGGCGCCGAAACGGATCTCGGGCCCGCTGGGTTCGAGGGGCAGCTCCACGAGCTCGCCCGACGCCAGCTCGTCGCCGGCCAGGAGGGCGTTGGTCAGCACCACGCCCTGCCCGCGCCGGGCCGCATCGAGGGTCAGGTGGGCGTGCCACAGGCGCGGACCGCCCAGGCGCTCGGGCGGCGTCTCGACGCCCCGGGCGTTGAGCCACATGCGCCACTCGGTGTCGTCGTCCTCGTGGAGCAGGGTTTCCGAGAGCAGCCGGGACACGGGCGCGCCCGGCCCGATCCGGGCCGCCACCTGCGGCGAGGCGGCCGGGAACACCGGCGGCCGGGAAATCTGGAAGGTCTGGATCTCGCCGTCCGTCTCGGGGGCGGCGTCGCGGATGTAGCGGATGTCGGCGTCGGCCTCGTGGCGGCCGAAGTCCGGCGCGTGGTCGGTGGGCCGGACCTCCAGGTCGAAACCCGGATGGGCGATATTGAAGTCGGGCAGCCGCCGGATCAGCCAGCGGTAGGCGAAGCCCGGAACGCTCCAGATCACCAGGCGGCTGTCGTCGCCGCGGCGGGTGAGGTCGATGGTGGCCCGGCTGATCTCCTCCATCGCCGCAGAGATGCGCGAGAGGTACTTGGCGCCCTCAGGGGTGAGCCGGCCGCCCTGGTCGCGGTCGACGAGCTTCACCCCCGCCCAGGCCTCCAGGCCCCGCAGGTGTCGGCTGATGGCGGCGTGGTCGACGCCCAGCTCCTGGGCCGCCCGGCGGATACCGCCGAGACGGCCCACGGCCTCGAAGGCGCGGAGCGCGGCGAACGGAGGCATCAGGCGTCGGACAGGCGACGCCCGCACCTCGGCTCCGGATCCCTTGCCTTCCTTCGCCATGACGCTCTCGACCGATTCGACCGCGCCCAACCTCGGGAGAACGACCGGACTTGTCAAAGCGCAGCTCGTCGCAGGCGACGGAAGGGGGCCGGAACCAGCGTCACGACATCGTCGGGATGACGAAGCTCTGGTCGATGGCCGGGCCGCCCTTCGGCCAGCGCTGGGTGACGGTCTTGGTCCGCGTGTAGAAGCGGATGCCGTCCATCCCGTACTGGTTGAGGTCGCCGAAGCCCGACCGCTTCCAGCCGCCGAAGGTGTGGTACGAGACCGGCACCGGGATCGGCACGTTGATCCCGACCATGCCCACCTCGACCTCGGTGGCGAAGTCGCGGGCCGCGCCGCCGTCCTTGGTGAAGATGGCCACGCCATTGCCGTACTGGTGCTTGGAGGCCAAGCCCACGGCTTCCTTCAGGCTGTCGGCGCGGACGATCTGCAGCACAGGGCCGAAGATCTCGTCCTGATAGCTGCGCATGTCGGGGGTCACCCGGTCGAACAGCGTCGGCCCGAGGAAGAAGCCTTCCTCATGGCCCTGCAGGCTGAAGCCGCGGCCGTCGATGACCAGCTCGGCGCCTTCGTCCACGCCCATCTGGATGTAGCTCTCGATCCGCGCCTTGTGGGCGGCGCTGACGACCGGGCCGTAGTGGGCGGCCGGATCGGTGGAGACGCCGACGCGCAGGCCGGCGATGGCCTCGACCAGACGGCCACGCAGTTCGGTGGCCGCGCGCTCGCCCACCGGCACCACCACCGGCAGGGCCATGCAGCGCTCGCCGGCCGAGCCGTAGGCGGCGCCCAGGATGTCGTTCACCGCCTGGTCGAAGTCGGCGTCCGGCATGACGATGCCGTGGTTCTTCGCCCCGCCCATGCACTGCATGCGCTTCCCGGCGGCGCCGCCGCGACCGTAGACGTACTGGGCGATGTCGGACGAGCCGACGAAGCTCACCGCCTTGATGTCGGGATGGTCGAGGATCGCGTCGACCACCACCTTGTCGCCCTGCACCACATTGAGGATGCCCTTGGGCGCGCCCGCCTGGAGCAGCAGTTCGGCGAGGCGGACCGGCACCGACGGGTCACGCTCGGACGGCTTCAGGACGAAGGCGTTGCCCACGGCGATGGCCGGAGCCAGCATCCACAGCGGGATCATGGCCGGGAAGTTAAAGGGGGTGATCCCCGCCACGACGCCCAGCGGCTGGCGCAGGGAATAGACGTCGATGCCGGGGCCGGCGCCGAAGGTGTGCTCGCCCTTCTGCAGGTGCGGCAGGCCGCAGACGAACTCCACCACGTCGAGGCCGCGCTGGATGTCGCCCTTGGCGTCCGAGATGACCTTGCCGTGCTCGGAGGCGAGCAGGGCCGCCAGTTCGTCGATCTCGGCCTCGATCAGGCGCTTGAACTCGAACATCACCCGCGCCCGGCGCTGCGGGTTCATCGCCGCCCAGGCCGGTTGGGCCCCCTTGGCCGCCGCCACCGCCGCCTCGACCACGCTCGCGTCGCCCAGGACCACCTCGGCCTGGGGCCGGCCAACGTTGGGATCAAAGACCGGCTGGCGGCTGGCGCCGCCGTCGACGGCCACGCCGTTGATGTGATGCAGGATGGTGCGCACTGCGAAATCTCCGCGGCGCCGGGGCTCCGTCCTGCGGAGCCGGCCGGCCATGGGTTGGTTCGGACGGGGAAAGGCGGCCGGACCTTTCGGCCCCGGCCGCCCGCTCTCCTTGGACCCTGAATTCCAGCCGAGGGGCGCGGCCACGCCAAGGTGTGAACCGCGGTCTGGCTGGTGACCGCCGGTCACCGACGGCCGGGTGCGCCTCAGCGGGCGTAGGCCACCTTGCCGTCGATGATGGTCATGTCGACGGGGATGTCGGCCAGCTTCGCCTTGGGGGCGGTCAGCGGGTCCTCGGCCAGGACCACGAAGTCGGCGACCTTGCCCACCTCGATGCTGCCGAAGTCCTTTTCCATGAAGTTGGCCTCGGCGCTCCAGCTGGTGAACATCCGGATGCCGTCCATGACGCTGATGGCTTCCTCCGGCTGGGTCACCGTGCCGTACTTGGTGTCGCGGTTCACCGCCCGGGCGATGCCGAACATCGGATAGGTGGCGAAGTTCTGGG
>Ga0065721_10005908_pt1 | contig 24252 bp, 19 predicted proteins | sample Mesricmetagenome_FD_59108 | JGI IMG/M metagenome (GOLD analysis project Ga0065721, IMG submission 59108) | Mesophilic microbial community from rice straw/compost enrichment Sample: eDNA_1 v2 (version 2) | ecosystem: Engineered > Solid waste > Grass > Composting > Bioreactor | place: USA: Davis...
CCGCCGTCCATGGCCGCCCGCTGGCGCTGGAGCCGGTCTCCGTCGCCAAGGCGGCGCGCCTCGCGCCGATCCTCGCCGCGGGCGTGTCCGTCGCGCTGATGACGCCGAACCGCGACGAACTCGCCGCGCTCACCGGGCTGCCGGTCGACGGCGAGGCGGGGCTCACGGCTGCGGCGCACATGCTCCACGGGCGCGGCGTGCGCCGTCTTGCGGTGGGTCTCGGCGCCCATGGCGTCTTCCTGTCGGCGGCGGAGGGCGAGACGGCCCTGCTGCCGGCCCTTGCCGCGGGTCGGGCGCGCGACGTCACGGGCGCCGGCGATGCGGCGCTCGCCGGCACCGTCTTCGGCCTCGTCAGCGGTTGGGACTTTACGGCGGCGGCGAGTGAAGGGCAGAGAATGGCGGCAGCGGTCGTCACCGGGCGTGACGAGGCCGTGCAGGAGGAGATTGAGCGATGACCGACGTCACCCCCGTTCTGTCGCCCGAGGTGGCCGAAGCGCTCGCCGCCGGGCGGCCCGTGGTCGCCCTCGAATCCACCATCATCGCCCACGGCATGGCCTATCCCGCCAATCTGGAGACGGCGCGCCGGGTGGAGACCATCGTGCGCGCCGGTGGCGCCGTGCCGGCGACCATCGCCGTCCTCGACCGGCGCATCCGCATCGGCCTCGACGACGCCGGCCTCGAGAGGCTCGCCACCGCCCGCGACGTCATGAAGGCGAGCACGCGCGAGGTGCCGCTCGCCCTTGCCACCGGACGCGACGCCGCGACGACCGTCGCCTCCACCATGCGCCTCGCCGCAATGGCGGGCATCGCCGTCTTCGCCACCGGCGGCATCGGCGGCGTGCATCGCGGTGCCGCCACCTCCTTCGACATCTCCGCCGACCTGACGGAGCTCTCGCGCACGCCGGTCGCCGTCGTATCGGCCGGGGCGAAGGCCATCCTCGATCTCGCCCTGACGCTCGAGATGCTGGAAACCCTCGGCGTGCCGGTGGTCTCGGTCGGCACGGACATCTTCCCCGCCTTCTACTCGCGCGACAGCGGCCTTGCCGCCCCGGCGCGGCTCGACACGGCCGGCGAGATCGCCGCCTTCATCCGGGCGCATCGGGCGCTCGGCCTGACCTCGGGCGTGCTCGTGGCCAATCCCATTCCGGCCGAGGCCGAGATCCCGGGATCCGAGATCGCGCCGGTGATCGANTCGGCCCTTCTCGAAGCCGCCGCGCAGGGCATCACCGGCAAGGANGTGACGCCTTTCCTCCTGCCGCGCGTCGCCGAGGCCACCGCTGGCCGGAGCCTCAAGGCCAATATCGCGCTCGTCGAGAACAACGCCGCGCTCGCCGCGCAGATCGCGGTGGCGCTCGCCGCAGAGGGCCGGTGAGGAGCCGGCGGAGACAGGACCTCACATGAAGCTCATCGGGTCGACGTCCACCGTCACGCGGATGCGCTGCGGCGGCTTCGGCGTTCGCGCGATCCAGGCGCGCAGGTAGCCCTGCAGGTCACTGTCGCGCGCGGCCCGCACGAGGAGGCGGAAGCGGTAGCGTCCGCGGATGAGGGCGAGCGGCGCCTCCGCCGGGCCGAGCACGTCGAGGCCGTCCGGCGCCTCGGCGGAGCGGGCGAGGGCGCGGGCATGCGCCTCCGCCTCGCCCCGGTCGGGCGCCGAGACGATGATGGCGGCGAGGCGCCCGAAGGGCGGCAGGCCGGCGGCCTCGCGCACCGCTTCCTCCTCGGCGTAGAAGGCCGCGGCATCGCCCGACAGGAGCGCCCGCATCACGGGATGGTCGGGCTGGTAGGTCTGCAGCAGCGCCCGCCCCGGCCGGTCGCCGCGCCCGGCCCGGCCCGTCACCTGTTGCAGGAGCTGGAAGGTGCGCTCGGAGGCGCGCGGGTCGCCGCTCGCGAGCCCCACATCGGCATCGACCACGCCGACGAGCGTCAGCTGCGGGAAGTTATGGCCCTTGGCGACCAGCTGGGTGCCGATGATGATGTCGGCCTCGCCCGCGGCGATGGCTTCGAGCTCGCGGCGCAGGCGCTCGACCCCGCCGGGAAAGTCGCTCGACAGTGTGATGATGCGCGCATCCGGGAAATGCTCCACGACCTCCTCGGCGAGCCGCTCGACGCCCGGTCCGCAGGCGGCGAGCGCATCGACGGTGCCGCATTCCGGGCAATTGTCCGGCCGCCGTTCCACATGGCCGCAATGATGGCAGACGAGGGCGCGGCGGAAGCGGTGCTCCACCAGCCAGGCCGAGCAGTTGGGGCACTGGAAACGGTGGCCGCAGCTGCGGCAGAGCGTCAGGGGCGCATAGCCGCGCCGGTTGAGGAAGAGCAGGCTCTGCTCGCCGGCCGCGCGCGTCTCGCGCATGGCGGCAAGCAGCGGCGGCGACAGCCAGCGGCCGCGCTCGGGGGCCTTCTTGCGCATGTCGATGGCGCGCATCGCCGGCAACGTGCGGCCACCGAAGCGCTCGGGCAGCACGAGATGGCGATAGCGCCCGCGCGCCGCGTTGACGCGCGTCTCGACCGACGGGGTGGCGGAGGCGAGGACGACGGGCGCCTTGTCGATGCGCGCCCGCACGATGGCCATGTCGCGCGCGTGGTAGAGCGCCCCTTCCTCCTGCTTGTAGGCCTGCTCGTGCTCCTCGTCGACGACCACGAGGCCGAGGGCGCTGAAGGGCAGGAAGAGGGCCGAGCGCGCGCCGGCGACCACTTTCACCTCCCCCGAGGCGACGGCCCGGTGCAGGCGCTCGCGCCTGCGGCCGGAGATGCCCGAGTGCCATTCGGCCGGGGCCGTGCCGAAGCGGGCGGCGAAGCGGCCGAGGAACTGCGCCGTGAGCGCGATCTCGGGCATGAGGATCAGGGCCTGCCGGCCCTGCCGCAGGGCCTCGGCCACCGCCTCGAAATAGACCTCCGTCTTGCCGGAGCCGGTGACGCCCTCCACGAGCGTCACCGAGAAACTGCGCTCGGCAACGGCCGCACGCAGGACCGCCGCGGCACGCTCCTGGTCCTGCGACAGCGCGGCCGGCGCATGCTCCGGGTCCGGCTGGCCCGCCACGGGCTCCGGCGGCAGGGCGACGGCCTCGAGCGTGCCGGTGTCGACGAGACCGTTGATCACGGCGAGGCTCACGCCGGCCCGTTCGGCGAGCTCCCCTTTGCTATAGACGAGCCCGCCCTCGGCCGCCGCGATGACCCTGAGCCGGGCCGCCGTCAGGCGCTCGGGCGGCTCGCCGGCGAGGCGCACGCCGACGCGCACCTGTTCCGTCCGGTCCTCGCCCGGGATGCGCAGGGCAAGGCGCATGGCGAGCCCGAGGGGGGCGAGCGTGTACCAGGCGATCCAGTCGATGAGCCGGCGGAGGTCNTCCCCCATGGGCGGCACGTCCACCCGGCCGAGGACGCTCTTGAGGTTGGCGGCCGCGCCGTCGCGCAGCNCCCAGACGACGCCGACCGTCTCACGGGGGCCGAGCGGCACGACGACGATATCGCCTTCCGCCAGCGCCGTGCCGGCGGGCACGGCGTAGGAATAGGCCTTGTCGAGCGCCACGGGCACGACGACGTCGGCGATGCGGCTTCCCACCCGCCCCTCGTCGACTGCGCCGTTTTCGGAAGGCATGTCCATGCGCCCTGGCATAACACCGATTCGCCCACCTGTTCACGCGCCGTTAGGGCAGCCGGTGGATGCTTCGTCCATGATCGACCTGCCCGACGACACCTTCCGTGCCTGCCAGTCATGGCTCGCCCATCTTGCCGGCGAGCGGCGCCTGTCGCCGAAGACGCTGGAGGCCTATGGCCGCGACGCGCGCCAGTTCTTCGCCTTCCTCACCGATCATCTCGGCGGACCGCCGACGCTCGACGCCATCGCGCGGCTGAAGCCGATGGACCTGCGCGCCTTCCTCGCCGCCCGCCGTGCGGCGGGGGTGACGGGGCGTTCGCTGATGCGCCAGCTCGCGGCGCTGCGCTCCTTCGCCCGCCATCTGGAACGCGCCGGCCTCGGCACGGCCTCGGCCTTCGTCGCCATGCGCGCGCCGAAGGTGTCGAAAGGCCTGCCCCGCCCGCTGACGGCCGAGGCCGCACGCGCCGTGGCCGACGCCGGCAGCCGCGCCGGCGAGGCGCGCGAGGGCTGGATCCTCGCGCGCGATGCGGCTGTGATGGCCCTGCTCTACGGCTGCGGCCTGCGCATCTCCGAGGCGCTCGGCCTCAAGGGGGCGGACGTCAAGGCGCTCGCGGCAGGCAGCATCATCGTCAACGGCAAGGGCGGCAAGATGCGCGAGGTGCCGGTGCTGCCGCAGGTGGCGCGGGCGGTGGCGGACTACGTCGCCGCCTGCCCTTATCAGCTCGAGCCGGACGGGCCGCTCTTCGTCGGTGCCCGCGGCGGCCCGCTGTCGCCGCGCATCATCCAGCTCGCCATGGAGCGCCTGCGCGGCGCGCTCGGCCTGCCGGACAGCGCGACGCCGCACGCCCTGCGCCATTCCTTCGCCAGCCACCTGCTCGGCCGCGGCGGCGACCTGCGGGCCATCCAGGAACTGCTCGGCCACGCCTCGCTGTCGACGACGCAGATCTACACCAAGGTCGACGCCGCCCGGCTGCTCGCCGCCTACGACGCGGCCCACCCGCGGGCATGAGGCTTTGCAACCGTGAGGCCCGGCAACGAGAGGGCCTGGAGTGACGCTCCGGGTCCCCTTGTCGCTCGGCGCCATGCGCTTCGGCGCAGTTCTGCTCGCCTGTTGAGGCGTCGCCTCCCACCGTCATGCCCGCGCTCGTCGCGGGCATCCACGCCTTGTCACGATGTGCAACGTCTGGGCGATGGCCGGGACAGCCCGGCCACGACGGATGGTGCGCCGATCGGCCCCGCTTCCATGCCTGAACAGCGGACGGTCGGGCCGGCCTTGAAGGCTGCTGTCCCGACCGGGCGCCGCGCTCACATGTGGATCGCGCGCTTCTCCACGGCCATCGCCGCCTCCTTCACCGCTTCGGAGCGGGTGGGGTGGGCGTGGCAGGTGCGGGCGAGATCCTCGGACGAGCCGCCGAATTCCATCAGCACGGCCGCCTCGTGGATCATCTCGCCGGCCTCGGCGCCGACGATGTGCACGCCGAGCACCTTGTCGGTGGTCGCGTCCGCGAGCACCTTCACGAAGCCGTCGGTCTCCTGGTTCACCTTGGCGCGGCCGTTGGCGGTGAAGGGGAACTTGCCGACGGAATAGGCGACGCCGGCCTCCTTCAGCTCCTCCTCCGTCTTGCCCACGGCGGCGACCTCCGGGAAGGTGTAGACCACGCCCGGGATGACGTCGTAGTTCACGTGGCCCGCCTTGCCGGCGATGATCTCGGCCACCGCCACGCCCTCGTCCTCGGCCTTGTGGGCGAGCATTGGGCCGGCGATGACGTCGCCGATGGCATAGATCCCCGGCACCTTCGTCTGGAGATGCGCATCGACCACGATGCGGCCGCGCCTGTCGGTCTCGATGCCGACGTCGTCGAGCCCGAGACCGTTGGTGTAGGGCACGCGGCCGATGGCGACGAGCACGATGTCGGCCTCGATCACCTCGGCCTCGCCGCCGGCGGCCGGCTCGACGGTGACCTTGGCGCCGCCGGCCCCGGTCTCGACCTTCGTCACCTTGCTGCCGAGCTTGAAGGCGAAGCCCTGCTTCGCCAGCATGCGCTGGAAGTTCTTGGCCACCTCGCCGTCCATGCCGGGCAGGATGCGGTCGAGGAACTCGATCACCGTGACCTCGGCACCCAGGCGCCGCCAAACCGAGCCGAGCTCGAGGCCGATGACGCCGGCGCCGACCACGACGAGCTTGCCCGGCACTTTTTCGAGTTCGAGCGCGCCGGTGGAGGAGACGACGACCTTCTCGTCGATCGTCACGCCCGGCAGCTGGGCGACGTCCGAGCCGGTGGCGATGACGATGTTCTTCGTCTCCAGCGTCTGGACCGTGCCGTCCTCGGCCTTCACCTCCACCTTGCCCGGTGCGGCGATGCGGCCCGTTCCGTTGAAGGCGTCGATCTTGTTCTTCTTCAGCAGGAACTCGACGCCCTTGGTGTTGCCGTCGATGCCCTCCTGCTTGAAGGCGAGCATCTGCTTGAGGTCGAGCTTCGGCGCGGCGACGGAGATGCCCATCCCGGCGAAGGCGTGCCCCGCCTCCTCGAAGCGGTGCGAGGCGTGCAGCAGCGCCTTGGAGGGGATGCAGCCGACATTGAGGCAGGTGCCGCCGTGCGTCTTGCGCTTCTCCACCACGGCGACCTTCTGGCCGAGCTGGGCGGCGCGGATGGCACAGACATAGCCGCCGGGGCCGGTGCCGATGACGATCGTGTCGTAGGACATGGGGGCAGGCTCCGTGTGAGACGTCATGGCCGGGTTGCCCCGGCCATCGATGCGTCCCGATCGAGCGGGAAAGGATCCGGCGGGATGCCGGCAGGCGGGATCAGAGGTCGAGCACGAGGCGCGCCGGGTCCTCGAGGTTCTCCTTAACGCGCACCAGGAAGGTGACGGCTTCCTTGCCGTCGATGATGCGGTGGTCATAGGAGAGCGCGAGATACATCATCGGGCGGATGACGACCTGGCCGTTGCGGGCGACCGGGCGCTCCTCGATGCGGTGCATGCCGAGGATGGCCGACTGCGGCGCGTTGAGGATCGGCGTCGAGAGCAGCGAACCGTAGACGCCGCCGTTGGAGATGGTGAAGGTGCCGCCCTGCATCTCCTCGATCTTCAGCTGGCCGTCGCGGGCGCGCTTGCCGAAGTCGCCGATCGTCTTCTCGATGCCGGCGACCGAGAGCTGGTCGGCATCGCGCACCACCGGCACGACGAGACCCTTGTCGGTGCCGACGGCGACGCCGACGTGGTAGTAGTTCTTGTAGATGATGTCGGTGCCGTCGATCTCGGCATTGACCGCCGGCAGCTCCTTCAGCGCCTGCACGCAGGCCTTCACGAAGAAGCCCATGAAGCCGAGCTTGACGCCGTGCTTCTTCTCGAAGGCATCCTTGTACTGGCTGCGCAGCGCCATCACGCCCGACATGTCGACGTCGTTGAACGTCGTCAGCATGGCGGCCGTCTGCTGGGCGTCCTTGAGGCGGCGGGCGATGGTCTGGCGCAGCTTGGTCATGCGCACGCGCTCCTCGCGCGAGGCATCGTCCGGCGCCGAGGGAGCGCGGGCCTGCGCCGGGGCGGAGGGCGCCGGCGGGGCGGAAACGCCCGAGGCAACCGCGGCCAGCATGTCGCCCTTGGTCACGCGCCCGTCCTTGCCTGTGCCGCCGACGGCGGCGGGAGAGACGCCCGTCTCCTCGGCGATGCGGCGCACCGCAGGGCCGTGGTCGGCGGCGGCGCCGGGCGCCGCGGCCGCGGGAGCAGGCTTCGGCGCTTCCGCCTTCGGCGCCTCTTCCTTCTTCTCGGCGGGCTTTTCGGCCGCCTTGGCGACCGCGTCGCCCGCACCCTCGGTGATGGAGCCGAGGAGCGCGCCGACCTCCACCGTGTCGCCCTCGTTCACCGCCACCTCGGCGAGGACGCCGGCGGACGGGGCATTGACCTCGAGCGTGACCTTGTCGGTCTCGAGCTCGACGAGCGGCTCGTCGGCCTTGACGGCCTCGCCGGGCTTCTTGAACCAGCGGCCGATGGTGGCCTCGGTGACGGATTCGCCCAGGGTGGGCACGCGGATTTCGGTCGCCATGATCTTCGTTTCGTCTCTAGGCCACGCGGCCGGGTTGAAAGGGCGGGGGGCGGCCGTGCCGCCGCCCCGGCGTTACGCGGCGAAGGCCTCCTCGAGGAAGGCCTGCAGCTGGGCGAGGTGCTTCGACATCAGGCCCGTGGCGGTGGCGGCGGAGGCCGCCCGGCCGACGTAGCGCGGACGCTTCACCTTGGAGCCGGCATGGTCGAGCACCCACTCGAGATAGGGCTCGACGAAGGTCCAGGCGCCCATGTTCTTCGGCTCTTCCTGGCACCAGACCACCTCGGCGCGCGGGAAGCGCTGCAGCTCGGTGGCCAGCGACTTGGCCGGGAACGGGTAGAGCTGCTCCGCCCTGAGCAGGTAGACGTCGTCGATGCCGCGCTTCTCGCGCTCCTCGTAGAGGTCGTAGTAGACCTTGCCCGAGCACAGCACGACGCGGCGGATCTTGTCGTCCTTGACGAGCTTGACCGCCTCGCCCGAGAGCCGCTCGGCATCGTCCTTAAGGATGCGGTGGAAGGTCGTGCCCTCGCCGAGCTCGGCGAGGCTCGACACGCAGCGCTTGTGGCGCAGCAGCGACTTCGGCGTCATCAGGATGAGGGGCTTGCGGAAATCGCGCTTCAGCTGCCGGCGCAGGATGTGGAAGTAGTTCGCCGGCGTCGTGCAGTTGGCGACCTGCATGTTGTCCTCGGCGCACATCTGCAGGTAGCGCTCGAGGCGGGCGGAGGAATGCTCCGGCCCCTGGCCCTCGTAGCCGTGCGGCAGCAGGAGGACGAGGCCCGACATGCGCAGCCACTTGCGCTCGCCCGAGGAGATGAACTGGTCGACGACCACCTGCGCGCCGTTGGCGAAGTCGCCGAACTGCGCCTCCCAGAGCGTCAGCGCATTCGGCTCCGACAGGGTGTAGCCGTACTCGAAGCCGAGCACCGCCTCTTCCGAGAGCATCGAGTTGATGACCTCGTAACGCGCCTGNCCCTCGCGGATGTTGTTGAGGGGCGTNTAGCGGTCCTCGTTCTCCTGGTCGACGAGCACGGAATGGCGCTGGCTGAAGGTGCCGCGNTCGCTGTCCTGGCCGGACAGGCGCACGGGATGGCCTTCGAGCACNAGCGAGCCGAAGGCGAGCGCCTCGCCGGTCGCCCAGTCGATGCCCTCTCCGGTCTCGATCATCTTGCGGCGGTTGTCGAGGAAGCGCCGGATCGTGCGGTGCACGTTGAAGCCTTCGGGCACGTCGCAGATGCGCTCGCCGATCGTCTTCAGCGTATCGACGGCGACGCCCGAGGCGCCGCGGCGCGGATCGTCCGCATCCTCACGCACGGCCTTGAGGCCGGACCAGCGCCCGTCGAGCCAGTCGGCCTTGTTGGGCTTGTAGGACTGGGCCGCCTCGAACTCGGTGTCGAGCTTGGCGCGCCACTGCTCGCGCGCCTCGTCGACCTCGGCCTGGGTGACGACCTTCTCCTCGACGAGCTTCTTCGCGTAGATCTCCAGCGTCGAGGGATGCTGGCGGATCTTCTTGTACATCAGCGGCTGGGTGAAAGCCGGCTCGTCGCCCTCGTTGTGCCCGAAGCGACGGTAGCAGAACATGTCGATGACGACCGGCTTGTGGAACTTTTGCCGGAACTCCGTCGCGATCTTGGCGGCGAAGGTCACGGCCTCCGGGTCGTCGCCGTTGACGTGGAAGACCGGCGCCTCGACCATCTTCGCCACGTCGGACGGATAGGGCGAGGAGCGCGAGTAGCGCGGGTTCGTCGTGAAGCCGATCTGGTTGTTGATGATGAAGTGCAGCGAGCCGCCGGTGCGGTGGCCCTTGAGGCCCGAGAGGCCGAGGCACTCGGCCACGACGCCCTGGCCGGCGAAGGCCGCATCGCCGTGGATGAGGAGCGGCAGCACCTTGGAGCGCTCCACCGTGTCGCCGAGCTGGTCCTGCTTGGCGCGCACCTTGCCGAGCACGACGGGATCGACGATCTCGAGGTGCGAGGGGTTGGCGGTCAGCGACAGGTGCACCTTGTTGCCGTCGAACTCGCGGTCGGCCGAGGCGCCGAGGTGGTACTTCACGTCACCCGAGCCTTCCACGTCGTCCGGGGCGAAGGAGCCGCCCTTGAACTCGTGGAAGATGGCGCGGTGCGGCTTGCCCATCACCTGGGCGAGCACGTTGAGGCGGCCGCGGTGGGCCATGCCGAAGACGATGTCCTCGACGCCGAGCGCGCCGCCGCGCTTGATGATCTGCTCCAGCGCCGGGATGATCGCCTCGCCGCCGTCGAGGCCGAAGCGCTTGGTGCCGGTGTACTTGATGTCGAGGAACTTCTCGAAGCCCTCGGCCTCGATGAGCTTGTTGAGGATCGCCCGCTTGCCGCGGTCGGTGAAGGCGATCTCCTTGTCCGGTCCTTCGATGCGCTCCTGGATCCACGCCTTCTCGGTCGGGTCCGAGATGTGCATGAACTCGACGCCGAGCGTCTGGCAGTAGGTCCGGCGCAGGATCGAGAGCATCTGGTTGATGGTCGCGAACTCGAGGCCGAGCACGTTGTCGATGAAGATCGGCCGGTCGTAGTCGGCTTCCGTGAAGCCGTAGGTCGCCGGATGCAGCTCCTCGTGGTCCTTGCGCGGCTCGATGGCGAGCGGATCGAGGTCGGCGTGCAGGTGGCCGCGCATGCGGTAGGCACGGATCATCATGAGGGCGCGCACGGAATCGCGCGTCGCCTGCAGCACCTGCGCCTCCGACAGCTCGACGCCCGACTTCTGCGCCTTGGCCTTGATCTTGTCGCCGACGGCCTTGTCGACCGGCGCCCAATCGCCGTCGAGCGCCGAGACGAGCTCGCCGTTGAGCGGCACGGGCCAGTGCGGCTTCTTCCAGGATGCTCCCCGCGCGTTCTTCGTGATCAGCGCGGCATCGTCCTTGAGGCCTGCGAAGAACGTCTGCCACTCGGCATCGACCGAGGTCGGGTTCTGCTGGTAGCGGGCGTACAGCTCCTCGATGTAGGCGGCATTGCCGCCGTAGAGGAACGAGGTTTGGGCGAAGAGATCGTTGGCGTCCTGGCGTGCCATTGGTCCTGGTCCTGCCGGAACCTTCGAGGAGGATCCTCGACGGATGTCAGGGTCGGTTGCCCGGCCCCGGATCCGCAGCCTCCGGTTGGGCTGCGGATGGTGGAAGGACCGCCCAAGAGCGGTCCGAGAGTGGCGAAATCAAGTCGAACCTTATGAACGATGCGTGAGCAAAAGGTTGCCATCGCCCACGCATCGCCGCTTCGTCAGCCCTTGAGGACCTCGACGAGGGTCTTGCCGAGCCGCGCCGGGGAGGGCGACACGCGGATGCCCGCCGCCTCCATCGCCGCGATCTTGTCCTCGGCGCCGCCCTTGCCGCCCGAGATGATGGCGCCGGCATGGCCCATGCGGCGGCCGGGCGGGGCGGTGCGGCCCGCGATGAAGCCGACCATCGGCTTCTTGCGGCCCTTCTTCGCCTCCGCCTTGAGGAACTCGGCGGCCTCCTCCTCGGCCGAGCCGCCGATCTCGCCGATCATGATGATCGACTCGGTCTTCGGGTCGGAGAGGAACAGGTCGAGCACCTCGATGAACTCGGTGCCCTTCACCGGGTCGCCGCCGATGCCCACGGCCGAGGTCTGGCCGAGGCCTTCCTGCGTCGTCTGGAACACGGCCTCGTAGGTCAGCGTGCCGGAGCGCGAGACGATGCCGACGTTGCCGGGGCGGAAGATGTTGCCCGGCATGATGCCGATCTTCGATTCGCCCGCCGTCACCACGCCCGGGCAATTCGGCCCGATGAGGCGCGACTGCGAGCCCGAAAGGGCGCGCTTGACCTTCACCATGTCCATCACCGGGATGCCCTCGGTGATGCAGACGATGAGCGGGATCTCGGCCGCGATCGCCTCGCAGATGGCGTCGGCTGCACCCGCCGGCGGCACGTAGATGACGGAGGCGTCGGCGCCCGTCTTCTCACGCGCCTCGGCCACCGTGTCGAACACGGGCAGGCCGAGATGCGTCGAGCCGCCTTTGCCCGGCGAGGTGCCGCCGACCATCTTGGTGCCGTAGGCGATGGCCTGCTCCGAGTGGAAGGTGCCGTTCTTGCCGGTGAAGCCCTGGCAGATGACCTTGGTGTTCTTGTCGATGAGGATGGACATCGATCAGGCTCCCTTCACGGCCTTGACGATCTTCTGCGCCGCGTCGTCGAGGTCGTCGGCGGAAATGACGTTGAGACCGGATTCGTTCAGGATCTTCTTGCCGAGCTCGACATTGGTGCCCTCGAGGCGCACGACGAGCGGCACCTTGAGGCCGACCTCCTTCACCGCGGCGATCACGCCCTCGGCGATGACGTCGCACTTCATGATGCCGCCGAAGATGTTGACGAGGATGCCCTTCACGTTCGGGTCGGCAGTGATGATCTTGAAGGCCGCGGTGACCTTCTCCTTCGACGCGCCGCCGCCGACGTCGAGGAAGTTCGCCGGCTCCTCGCCGTAGAGCTTGATGATGTCCATCGTCGCCATGGCGAGGCCGGCGCCGTTGACCATGCAGCCGATGGTACCGTCGAGGGCGATATAGGCGAGGTCGTGCTTGGACGCCTCGATCTCCTTCTCGTCCTCCTCGGTCACGTCGCGCAGGGCGACGACGTCCGGGTGCCGGTAGAGGGCATTGGAATCGAAGGACACCTTGGCGTCGAGGCACTTCAGCTCACCGCCCTTGGTGACGATGAGCGGGTTGATCTCCAGCATCGCCATGTCTTTCGCGACAAAGGCGGCGTAGAGCTTGTCGACGAGGCTCCCGGCCTGCTTGGCGAGGTCGCCGGAAAGGCCGAGCGCCCGGGCCACCGTGCGGCCGTGGTGCGGCATCACGCCGGTCGCGGGGTCGATCGAGAAGGTGAGGATCTTCTCGGGGGTGCTGTGCGCGACCTCCTCGATGTCCATGCCGCCTTCCGTCGAGACGACGAAGGCGACGCGGCTCGTGGCGCGGTCGACGAGGGCGGAGAGGTAGAACTCGCGCTCGATGTCGGAGCCGTCCTCGATGTAGATGCGGTTGACCTGCTTGCCGGCCGGGCCGGTCTGAACGGTCACGAGCGTGTTGCCGAGCATCTGGCCGACGAAGGTCTTCACCTCCTCGACGGACTTGGCGAGGCGCACGCCGCCCTTCTCGCCGGCCTCAGGCTCCTTGAACTTGCCCTTGCCGCGCCCGCCGGCGTGGATCTGGCTCTTGACGACCCACAGCGGGCCGCCGAGCTCCTTGGCCGCGGCCTCCGCCTCGTCGACGGAGAAGACGGCCTTGCCGGCCGAGACCGGGGCGCCGAATTCCTTCAGGACGGCCTTGGCCTGGTACTCGTGAATGTTCATGCGATTCCTCCGCGTCATGCCCGCCTGGGGGCACCCGCGCGCTCATGGCGCGGCGCTGGAAACGGCGATGGCCGGCGAGCCGGCCATCGGATTGAGGGGTCAGCCGGCGAAGGCCGGGTTGATGCCCTTGCAGGCCTCGACCAGGCCTTGCACGGACGCGACCGACTTCTCGAACATCGCCTTCTCGGCGTCGTTCATGGCGATCTCGACCACGCGCTCCACGCCGCCGGCGCCGATGACGATCGGCACGCCGACGAACATGTCCTTGACGCCGTACTCACCGTCGAGGTGGGCGGCGCAGGGCAGCACGCGCTTCTTGTCCTTGAGGTAGCTCTCGGCCATGGCGATGGCCGAGGCCGCCGGGGCGTAGAACGCCGAGCCGGTCTTCAGGAGGTTGACGATCTCGCCGCCGCCCTTGCGGGTGCGCTCGACGATGGCGTCGAGCTTGTCCTGGCTCGTCCAGCCCATCTTGACGAGGTCCGGCAGCGGGATGCCGGCGACGGTCGAGTAGCGCACGAGCGGCACCATGTCGTCGCCGTGGCCGCCGAGCACGAAGGCGGTGACATCCTCCACCGAGACCTTGAACTCCTCGGCGAGGAAGTAGCGGAAGCGGGCCGAGTCGAGCACGCCGGCCATGCCGACGATCTTGTTCTTCGGCAGGCCCGAGGCCTTCTGCAGCGCCCAGACCATCGCGTCGAGCGGGTTGGTGATGCAGATGACGAAGGCATCCGGGGCATATTGCTTGATGCCCTGGCCGACCGATTCCATCACCTTGAGGTTGATGCCGAGCAGGTCGTCGCGGCTCATGCCCGGCTTGCGCGGCACGCCGGCGGTGACGATGATGACGTCGGCCCCCTCGATATCCGCGTAGGACTGGGTGCCCTTGTAGGCGGCGTCGAAGCCGTCCACCGGGGAGGACTCGGCGAGGTCGAGGCCTTTGCCCTGCGGAATGCCTTCGGCGATATCGAAGAGCACGACGTCGCCGAGCTCCTTCAAGCCGACGAGATGGGCGAGGGTGCCGCCGATCTGGCCGGCGCCGATCAGCGCGATCTTCTTACGGGCCATGTGAGAAACCGTCCTTCAGTTCGAGGAGGGGACGCATCCCGGAAAACCGCGGTTTCTTTGACTCAAACGGGGTTCTGCTTCAAGACGTGCAAAACCCTCCGCGGCGATGGCCATTGCCTCCATGGCCGGTGGCCTGCATCGGCCCTGGAGGTGAAAAGAGAGATGGTGCAAGGGCTTGGCGTTTTCCAGTGCCCCGCGGCGCGGGGCCGGCGCCGGTCGAGTCTTTTTGTTACGGTTTTCAGATATTGTAACTCGAAGGAAGCCGGCGGCCCTGCGGAGGTCTGCCGGCGCATTGGAATGCGCTCATACGTAGCCGGCTTTGAGAGCCCGGAGCGCGACGCGCATGACCGTCGCCAGCCGCTCCTCCAGCATGTCGCGCGGGCGCTCCGTATCGAGCCTGACCGCCGTCGGATGGGTGAAGCGGAAGAGGATGTCGGTGAGGAAGGTCAGCGCCTGCTCGCGGTCCTTCGGGTTGAAGGCACCGGTCGCCAGCCCCTCGTCCACCACGCGGCCGACGAACATGCGCACCCGGCCGCGGTGCCGCCGGGCGACGCCCCGGTTCGCCTCGGCGGCGGCGACGAAGAGGTCGAAGATCGGCGGATCGTTCTCGGCGAGGTCGCGATAGTCGCGGGCGAGTGCGAGGATGAGCCGCTCCAGCTTGTCATCCGCCGGGTCCGGCGCGCTCGCCACATCGGCGAGGAAGGTCTCGACCGGGCGCAGGGCCGCCTGCACGACGGCGTCGAGCAGGTCGCGCTTGGAGGGGAAGTAGCGGTAGACATTGGCATGCGTCATGCCCGCTTCCTGGGCGACGCCGACGACCGTGACGCGCGTCGCCCCGAGGCGGCGCACATGCTCTGCCGCGATGTCGAGCAACCGCACGTCCGCCGTCTGCGGCGTGGTGCGGGCCGCCCGGCGCGGGGCGCTCATGTCTCGACGAGGCCCGTCGTGTCGCCCGAGGCGCGGGAATCGCCCTGGCCGTGCGGCAAGGCCAGATAGTCTTCCGACCGCATCTCGATGAGCCGCGACACCGTGCGGTCGAACTCGAAGACCTCGCGTCCCTGGTCCGCCCGGTAGAGCGCGTGCGGCTCCGCTTCTGCCGAGGCGATGAGCTTCACGTGCTTCTCGTAGAGCGTGTCGATGAGCGTGATGAAGCGCTTGGCCGCGTTGCGCTGGGCAAGGTCCATCACCGGGATGCCGGCGAGGATGATGCAGCGGTAGCGCTCGGCGAGGGCGAGATAGTCCGAGGCGCCGAGCGGACGCTCGCAGAGCTCGGCGAAGGTGAAGCGCGCCACGCCGTCGCTCGCGCTCGGCACCGGCACCGTGCGGCCCTTCACGTGGACGGCCGCCGGCTTGCCCTCGTGCCGGCCGGTGAGGCGGAAGAAGGCCTCGTCCAGCGCCGCCTCGGCCGCCGCGTCGGCCGGCACGTGATAGACCGGGCTGCCGGCGAGCTTCTCGAGCCGGAAGTCGGTGCGGGAATCGAGCCGGATCACCTCGACGCGGCTCGTCAGCAGGTCGATGAACGGCAGGAACAGCGCCCGGTTGAGCCCGTTCTCGTAGAGGCGGCTCGGCTCCACGTTCGACGTGGCGACCACGGTGACGCCACGGGAAAAGAGCGCGGTGAACAGCCGGCCGAGGATCATCGCGTCGGCGATGTCCGTGACGGTGAACTCGTCGAAGCACAGGAGCCAGGCCTCGGCCGCGAGCGCGTCCGCCACATGCGGGATGGGGTCGCCGTCCTTCTCGCGGCCGTCCTTGACCTTCTGGCGATGGGCGAAGATGCGCTCGTGCACATCGGCCATGAAGGCGTGGAAATGGGCACGGCGCTTGCGCTCGGGCGGCGCGACCTCGAAGAAGAGGTCCATCAGCATGGTCTTGCCGCGGCCGACCGAGCCCCAGATGTAGAGGCCCTTGAGGGGCTCGGCCTTCTCGTTGCGCTTGCCGAAGAGCCAGCCGAGCGGGCTCGCCTTGCGGGCGAGGCGCCGCTCGCCGATCCGCTGCGCGAGGTCGTCGAGCCGCGCCACGAGCTTTTCCTGCGCCGGGTCACGCTCGATCACGCCCTCGCTGACGAGGGCGTCGTAGCGTGCGCGCACGCTGGCGGCGGTCTGCCGGACAAGGCGGGGTTCGATGGTCACGGGAGGGGGTTTAGCGCCTCGCATGCCGCCGCACAATCGCCTCGCTGTCGCGGCGGGGGCGGGTCAGCCCGGCTCCCGCGGCATGAGCTCGTAAGGGTGGGCCCAGCCGGGCAGGGCGGCGATGCGCCGGGTCCAGGCCTCGATGTTGGGGAAGGCGGACCGGTCGATGCCGGTGTCCTCGGGGTAGTAGAGATATCCGACCATGGAGATGTCGGCGATGGTCGGCGTGTCGCCCACCATGAAGGAGCGCCTGGCGAGGTGCTTCTCGACGATGTCGAAGGCGGCGAGCGCGCGGGCGCGCAGGAACTCCGTCACCGGGCTCTCGTCCATCTTCTTGAGGCCGACCATGAAGCGCAGCGTGGCGAAATAGCTGGTGAACTTGTGGTTGTCGAAGAGGATCCAGCGCAGGATGTCGTAGCGCTCCTCGGCATCATGCCCGCCGAAGCGCCCGTGCCGCTCGGAAAGGAGGGACAGGATCGCCCCGCTCTGGGTGAGGCGCTGCCCGCCGTGCTCCAGCACCGGCACCTCGCCCATCTCGTTGCAGCTGTCGCGGAAAGCCGGGCTGCGCGTCTCGCCGTTGAAGAAGTCGACGAAACGCGGCTGCCAGTCGCAGCCGCACAGGTTCAGCATCAGGGCGACCTTGTAGGCGTTCCCGGACTGGCCGAAGCAATGGAGAATGTAGTCGCTCATGGTCGCGCCGTGTCCCCTGTCTGGCATATCGATCTTGCGCGCCAGTTGATCGCAAACAGGCGTGGCGCGCCAGACCGGGGCGGTGTCCGGGCGCTTGAATTTCATGCTGCGCTGCACAATATGTGCCGGGTCTAGGGAAACCGCGCCCTCGGGGGTCGAAGCAACATCGACCACCGAGAGAACGACGATGGACACATTCTCCAGGCCGTCCGGCACGATCCGCAAGCTGTACGCGGCAGACCTGCCCGCGTTCCGCGCCCATTTGCTGCGCCTCGATCCGGCCAGCCGCCACAGCCGCTTCATCGGCGCCGTGACCGACGCCTATCTCGCCGATTACGCCGACCGCTGCCTCGCCTCGCGCGGGCTCGTCTTCGGCCATGTCGAGGATGGGGCCGTGCGCGGCGCGGCCGAGCTGCAGCCGTTCGAGATCGGCGGCGAGCGGCGGGCCGAGGCCGCCTTCAGCGTCGAGCCCGGCTGGCGTCGGCGCGGCATCGGCAGCGCGCTCTTTTCCCGCCTCATCGTCAGCGCCCGCAACCGCGGCGTCGCCGCGCTCGTCGTCAACTGCATGAGCGAGAACGGCGCCATGCGTGCGCTGGCGCGGCGCTTCTCGGCCGAGATCGCCTTCGAGCGCGGCGATCTCATCGGCACCATCAAGGGCCTCGGGCCGACCCCCTTCTCACTCGCTGAGGAGATGATCGACGATGCGCACGGCCTTGCCATGAGCGCGCTGGACTATCAGCGGCGCTTCATCGCTCCCGTGTGGGCCAATTGAAAAGGGGCGCCGGTGGCGCCCCTTCTCGAATCCGGAAAGATGTCAGCGGGACAGGGTGAGCGGTGCGCCGGACTTGGCGAGCACCCCGTTGAACGAGCTGCCGCCGCCCTTCAGGCGGGCCACGACGCTGCCGCGCGAATAGAGATAGACCTCGCCGTCGCGCAGGTCCCAGGCGTTGACGCTCTGCAGGTCGCGACCGCCGCAGCCGGAGGTGGAGGCCTTGTAGAGATCGAGCGCCGGAGCGCTCGACAGCGTGATGCGGCAAGAGCCGCCGGCGGCCTCGCGCGCCGTCCAGCCCCCGGTCACCGTGCTGCGCGTCGGCGCGGGAGGCGCGCTCGTCGGCTGGCTGCCGAGGCCCGCGACGGGGCCCGGCGTGCCACCGGTGCCGGAGAGCGTGCCGTCCGGGCCGAGCGTGCCGGGCGCTACGATGGAGCCATCGGGCGCGGCCGCCGTGCCCGGGGCAGGCGGCAACGGGCTTGCGATCACCTCGGCCGAGGCGGACGGCGGCATCGGCTCGAAATCCGATCCGGCCGCAGCGGCGCCGGCGCTGCGATAGCCCGCTCCGGTACCGGGGCCCGGCGAGCCGGCAAAGCGGTCCGAGGCGCAGGCGGCGACGATCAGGAGCGGCGCGAGGGCTGCCAGGCGCCGGGCGATGCGCATGGCGCTCGCGCCACGCCGGGCCGGTTCTGTCGTCGCATCGTGCATCGTCGGTCTCATGCTGTCCCGCTCCCGCTCTTCTTCGGCGCAGCCTGCCCTTGAAAGGCAGCGCAGGCGCGCANGCCACCGCTTTTCGTCATGCCGTAAACGGCCTGATCGGGCAACCCCGGGCGGGCGAATTGACTGATGCAAGNCCCNTCGGAAGGGCGCGCCGCGCCCACAGCGTGGCGCACGTGTCACACCCTGCCGAGGGTCTGTNCGGCGCGNTGTCAGAGCTGGCGCGTGACCATCATCTGCTTGATCTCGGCGATGGCCTTCGCCGGATTGAGGCCCTTCGGGCACACGTTGGCGCAGTTCATGATCGTGTGGCAGCGGTAGAGCCGGAACGGATCCTCCAGGTCGTCGAGGCGGTCGCCGGTGGCCTCGTCGCGGCTGTCGATGAGCCAGCGATAGGCCTGCAGCAGCACGGCCGGGCCGAGATAGCGATCGCCGTTCCACCAATAGCTCGGGCAGGAGGTGGAGCAGCAGGCGCACAGGATGCACTCGTAGAGGCCGTCGAGCTTCTCGCGGTCCTCGCGGCTCTGGCGCCACTCCTTCTCCGGCTCCGGCGTCGTCGTCTTCAGCCACGGCTCGATCGAGGCGTGCTGGGCATAGAAGCGCGTGAGGTCGGGCACCAGATCCTTCACCACCGGCATGTGCGGCAGCGGATAGATGCGGACGTCACCGCCCTTCGAGATGCACTCGTCGATGCCCTTGGTGCAGGCGAGCGTGTTGGCGCCGTCGATGTTCATGGCGCAGGAGCCGCAGATGCCCTCGCGGCAGGAGCGGCGGAAGGTCAGCGTCGGGTCGATGTTGTTCTTGATGTAGATGAGCGCGTCGAGAACCATCGGCCCGCAGTCGTCACGATCGACGTGGTAGGTGTCGACGCGCGGGTTCTGCCCGTCGTCCGGGTTCCAGCGATAGATGCGGAAGGCGGTCGTGTTCGCCGCCCCTTCCGGCTTCGGCCAGGCCTTGCCTTCCTTGATCTGCGAATTCTTGGGGAGGGAGAACTTGGCCATCTTGTCTCTGTCCTCGAACCTGCCGGCATCCCGTGGCCTGCCGCCACGGGCCGGATGGGATCTGTCGCGCGCAGCCTCAGTAGACGCGCGCCTTCGGCTCGATGTACTCGATGTCGTTCGACATCGTGTAGTTGTGCACCGGGCGGTAGTCGATGGTGACGGTCTTGGCCGTGTCGTCGACCCAGGCCAGGGTGTGCTTCATCCAGTTGACGTCGTCGCGCTCGGAATAGTCCTCGCGGGCATGGGCGCCGCGGCTTTCCTTGCGGTTGGCCGCACCGTCCATCGTCACGACGGCCTGGGTGATCAGGTTGTCGAATTCGAGCGTCTCGATGAGGTCCGAGTTCCAGACCAGCGAACGGTCGGTGACGCGCACGTCCTCCGCGCCCTGCCAGACCTCGCGGATGAGCTTCTGCCCCTCCTCCAGCACCTCACCGGTGCGGAAGACGGCGCAGTTCGACTGCATCGTGCGCTGCATCTGAAGGCGCAGCTCCGCCGTCGGCGTGCCGCCGCTAGCATTGCGGAACCGGTCGAGCCGCGACAGCGACAGGTCTGCCGAGTTCTTCGGCAGGTCGGCGTGCGACTCGCCCGGCTTGACGATCTCGGCGGCGCGCAGGCCGGCCGCGCGGCCGAAGACCACGAGGTCGATCAGCGAGTTGGAGCCGAGGCGGTTCGCGCCGTGCACCGACACGCAGGCCGCCTCGCCGATGGCCATCAGCCCCGGCACGACATGGTCCGGGTTGTCGCCCGCCTTCGTCACCACCTCGCCGTGGAAGTTCGTCGGGATGCCGCCCATGTTGTAGTGCACCGTCGGCAGCACCGGGATGGGCTCCTTCGTCACGTCGACGCCGGCGAAGATCTTGGCGCTCTCCGAGATGCCGGGCAGGCGCTCGTGCAGCACCGCCGGGTCGAGGTGGTCGAGGTGCAGGAAGATGTGGTCCTTGTTCTTGCCCACGCCCCGGCCTTCGCGGATCTCCATGGTCATGGAGCGCGAGACCATGTCGCGCGGTGCAAGGTCCTTCACCGACGGGGCATAGCGCTCCATGAAGCGCTCGCCCTCGGAATTGGTGAGATAGCCGCCCTCGCCGCGGGCGCCCTCGGTGATGAGGCAGCCGGCGCCATAGATGCCGGTGGGGTGGAACTGCACGAATTCCATGTCCTGCAGCGGCAGGCCGGCGCGCAGCACCATGGCGTTGCCGTCGCCCGTGCAGGTGTGGGCGGAGGTGGCCGAGAAATAAGCGCGGCCGTAGCCGCCCGTCGCCAGGATGACGAGATGGGCACGGAAGCGATGGATGGTGCCGTCGTCCATCTTGAGCGCCACCACGCCGCGGCAGCGGCCCTCGTCGTCCATGATGAGGTCGATGGCGAAATATTCGATGAAGAACTCGGTGTTGTTGCGCAGCGCCTGGCCGTAGAGCGTGTGCAGGATGGCATGGCCGGTGCGGTCGGCGGCGGCGCAGGTGCGCTGGGCCGGCGGGCCCTTGCCGAAGTCGGTCGTCATGCCGCCGAAGGGCCGCTGGTAGATGCGCCCGTCCACGGTGCGGGAGAAGGGCACGCCCCAGTGCTCGAGCTCGTAGACGGCGGCGGGGGCGTTGCGCACCAGATATTCGATGGAATCCTGGTCACCGAGCCAGTCCGACCCCTTCACCGTGTCGTACATGTGCCAGCGCCAGTCGTCCGGCCCCATGTTGGCGAGCGAGGCGGCGACGCCGCCCTGGGCCGCCACGGTGTGCGAGCGCGTGGGAAAGACCTTGGTGACGCAGGCCGTCTTGAGGCCCGCCTGGGCGCAGCCGACGGTGGCGCGCAGCCCGGCGCCGCCGGCGCCGACGACGACGACGTCGAAGGTGTGGTCGGTGATCGGATAGGCCTGGCCGGTATAGGCCGGGCGGGGAATGCGCAGGATGCCGCCCCGGCCGGCGCCATCGCCCTGCGCGGCACGAGCGCGCGGCGTGCGCACGGCCTTGGGCGGCGCCTCGACGGCGGTGCCGGAGACCTCCGGTGCGGCGGCGATCGGCGAGGCAGTGGTCGACGCGGCGGCCTTGGCCCTCGTGCTGCGGCGCGCCGGGGCGCTCGTCTCGGTGCCGGGGGTGGTTCCGTTACTGGGTGCCTTGGCCATGAACTTACATCCCGCCGAAGGAGATCTTGAGAACCGCGAAGACCGCGGCGGCTGCCACGAGCAGGGCGAAGAAGGTGTTGGCGATCACAGCGGCGACCTTGGCGCCGCCGTGAACGTAGTCCTCGATGATGACCTGCATGCCGATGCGCATGTGATAGGTCGCCGAGAGGATGAAGAGGAGCAGGAGGAGCGCCACCAGCGGGCTGCGCACCAGGGCGATCGCCTCCTCGTAGCCGCTGCCCGCCGCGCGGATCACGATGGCGATGAAGGTGACGGCCAGCAATGCGTTGGATATCGCCGTGAGGCGCTGGTGCCAGAAATGACCGGTGCCGGACCTGGCCGAGCCGAGTCCGCGGACGCGGCCGAGCGGCGTGCGCAACGAGTGCTTCGTCGATGACATGAAATGCCTCCTCACGAGACCGCGTAGCCGACCACCCACACGAGGAGCGTGAGCGTGGCCGAGGCGATGAGGGTCATGCGGGCGAGGTTCTGGCGGGCGGCGGCATCGAAGCCGAGGCCCACGTCCCAGATGAGATGGCGGATGCCGCCGAACATGTGGTGCAGCAGCGTCCAGGTGTAGCCGAAGAGGATGAGCCGGCCGAGGAAGGAGCCGAAGAACCACTGCGCTGTCTCGAAGGCCTCCGGCCCGCTCGCCAGCGCCAGCAGCCAGGCGACCAGCAGCAGGGTGCCCACGTAGAGGGCCGAGCCGGTGACGCGATGGGCCACCGACATCGCCATCGTCCACGTCCAGCGGTAGATCTGGAGGTGCGGCGAGAGGGGGCGGATGTCTTCCGGTCTCGTCCCGGGCGCTTTCGCCTCGGCCATGTGGGCCTCCCCGCTTGCAGTCTGGAGTTGCTCGAAGCTATCGGCTTCGTAACGAATGTGGGCGGCAACCGCAATGCAGCATGCCGCCAAAGGCGGTGACATTTTTCGAGCTTTGTAACCGCTTCCTTGCGCCGCCTTATCGCGGCAGAAGCGCCCAGTAGTCGAAATCGAGCACGACGGCGGGATCGTATTCCGTGCCGTTCCGGCCCGGAAAATCGCTGCAGGGCGCATTTTTCGCCGCGATGGTGCGCAACCTCACGGCGCCCATGTCGCTGCGGCCCTCGAGCTCGGCGGTGTCGAGCACCTCGCTCCAACAATAGACGGTGTCGCCGGCAAAGAGCGGCGCCACATGGCGCCCGCCGTTGATGGCGGCGATATGGAAGGCATTGCCGAGGCCGTTGAAGGACAGCGCCCGCGCCAGCGAGATCACGTGGCCGCCGTAGATCAGCCGCCGGCCGAAGCGCGAGCCGGTGGCGGCGTGCTGGTCGAAATGGACTCGGGCGGTGTTCTGGTAGAGCCGGGTGGCCAGCTGGTGCTCGGCCTCCTCCACCGTCATTCCGTCCACATGGTCGATGCGCTCGCCGATGCGGAAGTCGCCCCAGCGCCAGGGGCTGCCGGCAAGGCCGAAGTCGTAGGCCTCGACGTCGATCGGCGGGCAGCCGATGCCGAGGTGCGAGGGCTCGACGCTGCCCGCGAGCGGCGGCACGTACTGGTCGACGACGGGCGCAGCCTCGTCGCGCTTCTTCACCATCACCCAGCGCACATATTCGAGCACCTCGGCCCCGTCGGAGCGCAGCCCGCGTGTGCGTACGTAGACGACACCGGTCTTGCCGTTGGAATTTTCCTTGAGCCCGATGACCTCGGAGACGGCCGACAGCGTCTCGCCGGGATAGACGGGCTTCAGGAAGCGGCCCTCCGCATAGCCGAGGTTGGCGACCGCATTGAGCGAGATGTCCGGCACGGTCTTGCCGAAGACGACATGGAAGACGAGGAGATCGTCGAGGGGGCTGCGCTCGTAGCCGATCTGCGCCGCGAAGACGTCCGAGGATTGCACGGCGAAACGCGTGCCGTAGAGCGCCGAATAGAGCGCGGCATCGGCCGCCGTCACCGTGCGCGGCGCCGCATGGCGGATCACCTCGCCGAGGCGGAAATCCTCGAAGAACCGGCCGGCGCTGGTCTTCGTCGGCGATGCCGTGTCCATCGGCTCCTCCCTCCCTGTTCCGGAAGAGACTAGCCTACCTGTTGCACTGCGCCATTGCGACCTTGGGCGGAGCGTTCAGGCCGACGGCACGTCGACCACGACGCCGGTGCGGCCGACGGCCGCCGCGAGCGTGTTGCGCAGGAGGCAGGCGATAGTCATCGGCCCGACGCCGCCCGGCACCGGCGTGATGGCGCCGGCGCGCTGCGCCGCCTCGTCATAGGCCACGTCGCCGACGAGCCGCGTCTTGCCCTCGCCGCGCTCGGGCGCCGGGATGCGGTTGATGCCGACGTCGACGACGATGGCGCCGGGCTTCACCCAGTCGCCGCGCACCATCTGCGGCCGGCCGACGGCGGCGACGAGGATGTCGGCGCGGCGGCACACGGCCGGCAGGTCGCGCGTCTTCGAATGGGCGACCGTGACCGTGCAGCTCTCGGAGAGGAGCAGCTGCGCCATCGGCTTGCCGACGATGTTGGAGCGTCCGACGACGACTGCCTCGAGGCCGGCGAGCGCCGGCTGGACGGATTTGATGAGCATCAGGCAGCCGAGCGGAGTGCAGGGCACGAGCGCCGGAAGGCCGGTCATCAGCCGCCCGGCGTTCGCGGGGTGGAAGCCGTCGACGTCCTTCGCCGGGTCGATCGCCTCGATCACCTTCTGCGCGTCGATATGCGCCGGCAGCGGCAGCTGCACGAGGATGCCGTCGACGGCCTGGTCGGCATTGAGGCGCGCGACGAGGGAGAGGAGCTCGGCCTCGCTCGTCTCTGCCGGCAGGCGGTGCTCGAAG
>Ga0065721_10050010_pt1 | contig 24249 bp, 21 predicted proteins | sample Mesricmetagenome_FD_59108 | JGI IMG/M metagenome (GOLD analysis project Ga0065721, IMG submission 59108) | Mesophilic microbial community from rice straw/compost enrichment Sample: eDNA_1 v2 (version 2) | ecosystem: Engineered > Solid waste > Grass > Composting > Bioreactor | place: USA: Davis...
TCTCGAAAACTGCGCGCGATCACATCGGAACGCTGCGCGGATAATTCTCGGAACGCCGCGCGCCATCATCTCGGAACGCTGCGCGCGATCAAATCGGAACGCTGCGCGCGATCACATCGGAATCCGCATCACCTCTCCCGGCCCGCAGTTCCGCTCCGTGGCATCCGCCAGGTCCACGCCGGGGCCAGGAGCAAGTTTTCGAAGGCTCAGCATTCGAATCTCCCGGTTTCCGTCCGCCCCGGATGCAGCGCTTTTCGCACTTGCGATTCCGACAAAAAGCTGTCCCACGAAATGGGACAGGAAACAAGACAGAACGACCAAATTTGTCTTGGAAATTTGAGTTACAGTTGTATAAACACCATCAATCTTGATCTGATGGTTCATATAAAGTCAGGCTGCGCCTCCCGGGTGTGGGGCGGAGGTATCGCTTCCAGGCAAGGCGCCGCTGCCAGCGTCCAACAGGTATTTCTGGGGAGATCCGAATGTCTGAAGGCGTTACCGCAATTGCCGGTGGCGATTTGCTCGCGCGAACTTTGCAGCAAGCAGGTGTCGCCAAGGTATTCGCCCTGCATGGTGGCCATCTCGAGGGATTTTACAAGGCCTGTCTCGAACTCGGTATCGAACTCGTCGATTTCCGTCATGAATCGTCTGCGGGTCACGCGGCCGAAGCTTACTCGCGGGTTACCGGAAAGCTTGGCGTCTGCGCGGTCACGTCCGGGCCCGGTTTCACGAATGCGGTCACTGCGATCGCCAATGCGAATCTCGATTGCGTGCCGACGCTGTTCATCGTGGGTGCGCCGCCGGTGCGCGAGGCCGAAACGAATGCGCTGCAAGGCGGTATCGATCAAACGGGAATGGCAGCCTCGGTAACGAAATGGTCTCATCGGATTTTGACCACGGAGAGAATTCCCGATCTGACGGCCATGGCGGTTCGCCATGCGACCACCGGCCGGCGAGGGGCGGTGTTGCTGGAAGTCCCGATCGATGTCCTGCACATGTCGGTCCCCGCCGACAAGGCAACGCGGCCCGCAGGCATTGACGTGACTCCCAAGCCGGGCGCTTCTCCCGGTGAACTCGATGAAGCGATCCGTATACTGCGGACAGCCGAGCGACCCGCCATCGTCTGCGGCGTCGAGGCTGGCTTCGCAAGGTGCGGGCCGGCACTTACGGCCTTTGTTGAACGTGCCGGAATTCCGGTTTTCTTCAACGCCCGAGGTATGGGTCTCCTGCCGAGCGACCACCGGTTAAACGGTCACTTGCCCGGTAATCTGGTCAGCGTCGATGGCCCGAGGCCCGATACGCTTCTTCTGCTCGGCACGCGCTTGGGAATGCGGCTGGGGGGGCGTGGCTATTCCCTGATCCCCGCCGATGCGGAGATAATTCAGCAATTCAGCGACGCATCTGAAATCGGTCGCATCAGGGACGTCACTCTGCCAATCGCTTGCGACAGTGGGACCTTTGTGCAGCAACTTGCAGATGCAGCTGAAGGTGTTGAGTGGCCGGATCATGGCGAATGGTGTGCTTCCCTGGTCGGACGGCAGCATGAGGTCGCGGCGCAATACCCGCATTGTGACATGCCCGGCGGGGTCCATCCCTACCATGCGGCCGGCGCGGTAATTGAAGCTGCAGGCAAAGATGCCATCCTGGTTATCGATGGCGGAGAGGCGGCGAGCTGGGCGGCGTCTCATGGTCGAACCAGCGAGCCTGGCGGTATTATCGCGCCCGGCAATCTCGGTTGTCTCGGGACAGGACCCGGACAGAGTATCGGTGCGCAAGAGGCTGCCCCCGGGCGCCGGGTGCTTCAGATCACCGGCGACGGAGCGAGCGGATTTCACATCGGCGAATTCGACGTGATGCGACGCCGGAGCCTGCCGGTAATGACCGTCATTCTCAACAACGAAATATGGGGCATGTCGCTCCATGGCCAACAGATGATGTACGGCACGAACTACAGTGCAATCGCTGCACTGGGCGGCACGCAATATGCTTCGATCGCGAAGTCCTTCGGCTGCTATGGAGAACGGGTAACGCGCTTTGCCGATATCGGTCCAGCCTGCCAGCGGGCATGGGACAGCGGACTGCCTTCTTGCATCGAAATCATGACCGATAAGGACGTGACCCATCCGGTGACGGCCGCGGCACTCGGAGCGCCCGGGGAAGGAGAGGCCGTTACCCTGATCCCGTACTATGAAAACATTCCGAGCTAGGGGTGCCGACTCGCTTGTCGTCTCGTCACGCCCCTGCCCGCCAGCGCACGGGTGGTTCAGGGCCGATCAGTCCGGGCAACTACGATCGCTTAGCCCATAGTTGCTTCTTTCCTCCCTCGGAGCGGGCCATTCTGTCCATCTCGGCAAACACCTGATTCCAAGGCAGAGTAGCAAACAATTTTACCAATTGACTTGATATGATTGAGCCGATAAATTCAATCTCTGATTTACCGAATGGTAGAAGGTAAACTCGTTAATTGGGTGAGGAGGATTTCATAGACACGCCCGCCGAAAATTGCCGCGAGCCGCACCTGTGTCGGCGATTTGCTCGGAGAGATCGGCGAGTGCGATCCTGTGCCTGGCTTAGAGAGTAAGTGCGCCCGAGGCAGGGCTTCAATGTCAGCCTGCGATCCACTTCTGCGCAAGTTACCATAACACGATCTTGGGGTGTGCGTCTGTGCGAACTTTGGGGTCCCAGTTCTGGATGCCTTTCGAATGTCTCGATCAAAATTGGTTGGGTAAAATATTGAATAAATGAAAGAAACTAGTAATATATGCGCGGAGAGTTAAATGTCTTTGAGAGATGTCACAGCAAACTTTAACTATGGATTGTCCCTGGACGAGTATAGTGAAAAGTATAGTCATTGCCTGATATTCGATCGAGAGGATGGAATACTCACCGTTCGCACTCATACAGACGGGGGGCGTTGTCATTTAACGTTAGAAAATCACCATGCGATCGGCCAAGCTTGGGTCGATATTGGCCGGGATCCCGAAAATGAAGTGGTTATCGTAACCGGCACCGACGGTGACTTCTTCGACATAAACGAGCACCTAGCCGACGGCACCTTTCCCAACAAATGCACGCCCGATGACGTGTATCAGATATCCTATTCGGACACGATGTGGTTGTTCGAAAAATTCCTCTTCAACATCGAAGTCCCGACTATCGCGGCATTGTGTACTTCGGACCGGACGCCGGTCGCGCATGTGGAAGTCCCATATGTTTGCGATATTGTGCTTTGCTCCGAAGCGACCACCTTTGGCGACATCCACTTCTCCATGCCCGCCAATCCCGGGATGGGCATTCCATGCGGTGACGGCCAGGCCCTGGCGCTCGAAGAGCTCATCGGTCACCGGCGCATGTCTTACCTGGCCTATACGGGCGAATTCATCGACGCCCAGAAGGCGCTGGAGTGGGGTATCGTCAACGAGGTTCTTCCTCAGGATGAGGTTCTTCCGCGTGCCAAGGAGCTGGCCCGCAAGATCATTGCCTCAGCACCTTCGATTTCGCGCAAGTTGCAGGCGCAGCTGGTCAAGCGGCCTTGGAAGCAGCGGCTCGTCAACGATCTGCAGAACCATATTTCACACGAAATGTTTGCTATCATGGCTCTCAGCAACGAGCGCAAGAAATAGCATTTTGACGTCTTAACTAGACGTTGATAATGCAATTGTAATAAATAAATAAATACAAACCAACAAAAATGCAGGATATAGCTATGAGTTCACTTGACCAATATAGGACGAGAATCGAGGAATATAGCGAGAAGTACGCCGAATTTATGAAGTTCGAGCGTGACGAATTGGGGGTCCTGACGGTTTATCTTCATACGAAGGGCGGGGCGTCGCTCTGGAACAATTTCAATCACCGTGCCCTCGGGCAGTCATGGGCAGATATCGGTCGCGATCCCGAGAACCAGGTCGTCATTCTCACTGGTACGGATGGTCAATGGATTGCCCCTGAAGGCGGAAAATGGACAGGCGGCTGGGATTTGCTGTGGACTGCCTATGCCGGCCAGCTGCGATTTTTCGAATCCTTTGTGCACAATATCGAGGTGCCGACGATTGGCGCTCTGAGTTCTCCGGGTCCATCGATCCACCTGGAGCCGGCGCTGGCATGCGATCTCACCATTTGTTCGGATGTCACCCGGTTCGGCGATTTCCATTATTACAATCATGCCGGTGCAGGCATGGGCAATCCCGCTGGAGACGGCACCGGGCTGGCGATCGAGGAATTGATCGGCCGTAAGCGGGCTGCCTATCTCGTCTATCTCGGCAAGACTATCGACGCCCAAACCGCGTTGGACTGGGGCATGGTCAACGAGGTTCTGCCCGTGGATCAGCTGGTGTCGCGCGCGCAGGAACTCGGTCGCGAAATCGTCAATGCGGCTCCGGTTGGTGCCCGCCGTTTGCAAAGCCAGATGTTCAAGCGCGAGTGGAAGAAGCGCCTTGCCGATGACTGGGCGTTCCATCTTTCGCACGAGCTTTTGAGTCTCGCGCTCAATGAGGATCACTATGGCCCTCGGATGGGCGGATACAAAAACAAGAACGAGCCTGTTCCTCGCTGAAAATGCTCACATAAGCGAATAACTAATTACATTTTAAGGTATTTAATATGCCCGGTCTTGATTTCTACAGAACAAAAATTGATGAATACGCCGATAAATACAAGGACTTTATGCTATTCGAGCGTGACGACCTTGGCGTACTCACCGTCCGGCTTCAGACGAACGGTGGAGCTTCTCTTTGGAGTAACTTCAACCATCGGGCTTGCAGTCAGGCATGGGCGGATATCGGCCGCGATCCCGAGAACCAGGTTGTGGTCCTGACGGGGACTGACGGCGATTGGTTGAAGATGCCCAGAATGCCAGACGGCTGGGAGGGCGGCTGGGACATGTTCTGGACCGGCTATGCCGCCCAGCTGCGGTTCTTCGAGTCGTTCATCCACAATATCGAAGTGCCGACAATCGGTGCCCTGAGTTCGGTTGGGTTCCCGCTGCACCTCGAACCGGCGCTCGCATCCGATCTCACGATCTGTTCGGACATTTCGCAATTCGGCGATCTGCATTTCTCCAATCACGGCGGCAATGGCAATCCCGCCGGTGACGGCACCGCACTGGCACTCGAAGAGCTGATTGGCCGCAAGAGGATGGCCTACCTCGTCTATACGGGGAAGCTGATTGATGCACCGACTGCTCTGGATTGGGGCATCGTGAACGAAGTCCTGCCGGTCGATCAGGTCCTGCCGCGTGCACAGGAGATTGGTCGCGAAATCGTGCAGGCGGCGCCGGTGGGCGCTCGGCGGCTGCAGAGCCAGATGTTCAAGCGTGAATGGAAGAAGAGGCTTGCCCATGACTGGGCCTTCCATCTGTCACATGAAATTCTCGGAATTGCGATGAATCAAGAAAACTTTGTTGTGAGCGAGTTCAAAAACCCAAATGAACCATCTCCGAGGTAATTTTCATATAATATATGTGAATGAATAGTTCACTAATATAGGGGAGGAATTATGAAATATAAAATCGATCCATTTCGCGGGGCGGTGTGTATACTGTCGACCTTGAGTGCACCCTTTGCGCTCGCCAACATCGCGCAAGCCCAGGAGGGGGCTGCCGCGAGCAGCGGCAATAATAATGAAATCATCGTCACGGCACAAAAACGTGACGAGACGCTGCATGACGTTCCCGTCACAGTCTCGGTGTTGACTGAGAACCTCATTCGCGAACAGAATATCGCCAGCCTTGCCGATGCAGCCAGACTGCTCCCGAACGTCAAGATCGACACGATCAGCTTCGGAATTGCGCCGCAAATGCGCGGATTCTCAACCGATCCTCTGTATGCGGGCTATGAGCAAGCTGTGGGTCTGGTCATCGATGGTGTTCCCTACACTCGCGGCGCCTATTTCGGTGGCGCCCTTTTCGACATCGGCCAGCTTGAGGCGTTGTACGGTCCTCAAGGCCAGCTGTTCGGCAAGAACTCGACGGTCGGCACACTGAACCTGCGGACCGCCTCGCCAACCGATCACTTCACTGCGAACGCCGAGGTCAGCATCGGTGATTACGGCCGGCGGCGGTTTTCGGGCGCATTGAGCGGCCCGCTGATCCCCGGCTTCTTGAATTTCCGTGTCTCGGGCATTCACGATGAGAATGACGGATACATCAAGAACACCACGACGGTCGCGCGGACCTGCCCGGACCAGGTCGGTCAGCCGATGCGTCCGGCGATCAATTGCACGCCAAACAAGAGGTTTCAGCAATTCGAAAACAATGGTTTTCGCGCCAAGCTGCAATTTACCGACATCGCAGGTGGCACGGTTGACCTGACCTACGAAAGGACGGATTCTTGGTCCTCAGGTCCTGGCTACGAGCTGTATATCACCCCGCAACGCTACCAGGATGCCTTCCGCGCCTTTGACCCCAATGCAGATTTCCAGGGCGGCAATTGGGTGGCTTCTGAAGATTTCCCAACCTCCCAGACGGCGGAAACAGAAATCTTCTCGGTGAACGCGAATTTCGATCTCGGAGGGTGGGGAATTGCCCTTCGCGGAGGCCATGCGAATTTGCAGTCTGTCCGGTTCTCCGGCGATGAAGTCCCCTTGATTTTCACCGACGCTCGTCTGACAGAAAAGAGCCACCAGACGACCGCGGAATTCCAGGTCAGTTCTCCCGAGCTTGACGGTTTTCTCGGTCTCGGTGGCCTTGGCGCGTCAAGCGACTTCGTGGCCGGCTTTTTCTATCAGAATGTCAAACTCGACCCCACCACCACAACTTCCGAGCTTGAACAGACAACTGCTTTTACCTTCGCAACGACGCTCGATGCGGACCCAACAACGAATGGTACCGTAATTGGCAACGTCCTGGCGGGCTTGCCGCCCTCGATTGAGTATCAGAACACTCCGACAATCCAGAACTCCAATGTGTATGCCTTCTTCGGACAATTGAACTGGCACCTGACCGACGAGCTCACCTTTCTCTATGGTATGCGCTACACGCATGAAAAGAAGACCGCCGATTCGACGATTTTCGTAATCGGTCCTTGCGGTACTTCCGACTGTGCTCCGTTCCTCAAGGCGGCTATTATTCTTCCTGCCTATCCGAGCTCGTTCACTGGCGTTATCAGCGAGGACAATTTTTCGCCCAAGCTCGGGCTGAAGTATGAAGCCAACCCTGACCTCAACTTCTTCCTGACTTGGGCGAAGAGCTATCGCGGAAGTGGCTTCAACACCGCACTGCCTGGTGTTGGCGGAAGTCCGTTTGCGTTCGAGCCGGAGGACGCAGAGTCATGGGAGCTCGGCGCCAAGGGCAGATTCCTCGATGGGAAGCTGAACTTGAATGTTGGCTTGTACTGGACGACGCTTAGCAACTTCCAGGTGAACACCACCCAGGTCGTTCCTGGCACCAGCATCAGCACGTCATACGTCGTCAACGCCGGAAAGCTCCGTTCGCGGGGATTTGAGGCCGATCTGAATTATGTGCCCAACGACTGGCTCACCATACGTGGTGCGCTTGCCTATACGGACACCAAATTCCTCGACTTCACGATCGGTGGATGTGTCAAAGATCGTCCCAATACCGACGGCGACGCCGATCCGCGTTGCGACTTGACCGGGAAACCGCTGCCGCGAGCGCCGAAGTGGTCGTTCAGCCTCACTCCGAGCGTCGATATTCCATTGAGCACAGACGTGAGTTTCATCGGCAATGCCAACTTCACGTTCCAGTCGAGCCAGTATCTGGATGATTCACTCGACGATCGCACGAAGATCGGCTCGTTCATGACGGTTGATCTGAGCGCTGGGCTTAGATTCGATACTGCGAACGCCGGAGCCTTCGATTTAGGCGTTTCGGTCAGAAACCTCACCAATGTGGCGGTGCCGCTCGACCGGCGCCCGGCAATGCTCGCGGCGCTTTGCGTCGGATGCTTTACAGAGTCACTGGCTCCGCCGCGTACGGTGCTGGGTTACCTGCGCTGGAATTACTAGGCCCCGCCAGTCCAGTGCACCTTAGTGAATGGGTCGCCCGAATGGGCGGCCCATTTGCGATCTGGAACTGCGGCCTCGCCTGTCCTCGAATCAACTTCAGCCGCACCACGTATGATTGGTGGGCTCAGACAATCCTCAGGACGAACGAGGAGTGGCCTCGCAGTTGTAAACCAGTTGAGCCGGATCATTGACTCGGTTCCCGCCCGGACAATAAATTGCCCTTTGGAAACACATCACATACGGGACTTTCATGCGCAGTTGGCAGGATCTTGACGCGATGCGGAACTGCCCAGGGCGGGAATTCCGTTCGCCTGCCGGTTCTGCCGCAAGCGATATAGTGCGCGCCTTCCGTTCCAGTGTCGGGATATGGTTTTGATTCCCGAATTCAAACTGGTTCCAGCTAGGAAATGAACCGGCTTGCCTGGATAGGTCTCGGCCGCATGGGATCTGTCATGGCATTGAAACTGGCGTCAGCCGGGTTCGAGGTTGCGGGCTGGGACAGAGAGGAAGCTGCGCTGGCGAACGCGGCCGGGAAGGGCATAGCACGAAGCGGGTCGGTGCGGGAGGCCGTCGAGGACGCCGATTGCGTCTTCCTTTGCCTTCCGGACAGCGATGTCACTCAGGCGATGTTGTTCGGAGAAGATGGCGTTGCAAGGCTGATGACGCCAGAGCGAATGGTAGTCGATCATTCCACCGCACATCCCGATGTCGTGCGCTCCCTGGCAAGGAGATTGAGGGATTCTCATGGCATCGACTATATCGACGCGCCTGTATCCGTCTCGCCTCTGGAAAGTGGCGGTAGCCGTCGGACCGCATGGGTGGGTGGCGACGACGCGACCATTCAGCGGGCGCTGCCTTGGCTGGAGACATATGTTGATCGCGTCGTGCCTATGGGCCAGGTCGGTGCAGGGCAGTTCGCCAAGTCCTGCAACCAGGCAGTGGTGTGCGCCACCGTTGCGGCTTGGGGAGAGATGCTGGAGTACGCTCGCGACTACGGTATCGATCCTGCAGCGGTCACTCAAGCGTTGAACGGTGCAGCCTCGGACTCTGTTGTGGCACGCCAATTCTCCGGACAACTGGAAAGGCATGCGCTTCCGGAATTGTCTCGCCGGAACTTTGCAAAGGATTTGCGCATTGTGCTTGATGTCGCGCAACGGTCCGGGACCCCCATGCCGATCTGCACGGAGGCTTTGAGGAGCATCGAGGATTGAGTATTGCGGCTTTCGTGCATGCGTATCGTGGCGGGCACAGGCGCCATCCTGGTATCACCATTCGGTCGAGAGGCTTTCGTCCACTTTAACTCGGATATCGGTCAAAGGGCGGCAAAGGCACGAACTCTTTAGAGCGCCTGCGGAGCGGGTGTTGCTTTCACAATTCCATCCTCAAGCAGATTAACTATCCGGGCGTTCCCGTATGACAGGGATCGCAATATGTCTTCGCTATCCTCTCCAATCTCGGGTTCGCGTTCGCGTGCGGGGCGCCCGCCGGGCGAGCGCGAGAAAGTCGCCAGTGGTCCGAGCATGGCAATGCTTCGATGGCGGGGATGCGCAAACCGCCTAACCAGAATGGAATCCTCGCGCTCGGCACTACCCTGCATGGCCTTCCAACCGTCGTGCACACATGAAGTCGCCCACACGCCAGCCGCGTCGAGATCGGCCAGTGCTGCCTTGGTCTCCCTGCGCTTGAGCCGCTCGGCGAGGGCTTGCCTCTCTCGCTCTCCCCAGATGTCGCGCGAACCCAGTTCAAGACCGAGGCAGTCCGCGAACCGTGCAGCCATTTCCGGACTGCGTGCGGCGACCGCAATCCAGCCATCAGCAGTTTCATAGAGCGATTCGGCCGGGTGGAAGCCGGTCCGGCCATGATTGAGCGGAGGCGCACCAGAGAAGGTGCCATCTGGTTGCTCGATCAGTTCCGAAAGGAGGAACAGCCCGATATTGAGCAGATTGGTCTGAATATCAATCGCATCGTCCGAGCCAAGTCTTTGTCTGAAAAGCGAAGCCAGGATGGCCGTGGCGCACAGTGCGCCGCAAGAATAATCGATGGGGAATATCCGGTAACAAAGCGGCTTGTTGTTTTCCCCACCGGCACGCCAAGCGTGTCCGGAATAGGCCTGAATGACGGGATCGAATCCGGACGCTGCCGCTTTTGGACCTGTGGTCCCGAATGCCGCAATCTTCACTGTCACGATGCTTGGGTTCAAGGCCTGTAGACTGGCCGCATCCAAGTTCAGGCGTTGATCCACACCGTTGCGGAAATTATGGATGACGACGTCGGCAGACTGGATCAAGTCGCTGACGACCTTCTTGCCGGCCGGCGTCTTGAGATCGACAGCGAGGCTACGCTTGCCGTAATTCACGGCTATCACGTTGCGCCGACCATTAAGGCGTCCGGCCTCCCCGATCGTCGGTTCCACCTTGATGACGTCCGCGCCGAGTTGCACGAGCAGTTCAGCTGTATAGGGTGCTGCCACAAAATGGCCGAAATCAAGGACACGTACCCCTTGAAGGATACCCCTTCCTTCGGAGGGAGCTCGCTTCATGCCCCCCCTGCCGGAAGCCCCAACCTCGACTGCGACGCGGGATATCTTCAGCGGGCAGCCAACATATTTCCCGTATTCCTTGCTCGAGACGATGATGCCGTTGGCCGCGACCTGGGGTTCGCGGCGGCATTGTTCCGGACTGAATACGACGTCGGTGGCAACCTTGCGGGTCCAAAGGGCACTAAGCAGCTCACTGCGTTCACGGTGGCGGGTGTTCGCTTCGTATAGCGGCATGTCCCCATAATAGCCCTTGCTCCAGATGGTGGATTTGTCGGCATCGAGGTCGAGGATATCGAACACCGCGTCGATTGACGCCGGTGTAGGCGCCATCAGTATGTATTTGTCGTCTAAACAAGTGAAGATCGGCGATCCCGCATCGCGCGGTATAGTGCGCTCCATCAACGGATCGCTGACTTCCGCCGACATGAAATGGTTCTGGAAGTATGTGAGCAGGCCTTGCTCGAGCGAGGTATCGATAATCTGGCCGGAATTGCTTTGCACTCGTTCGACCAAAGCTGCCATCGTCGCCACGAGCCCCTGCAAGGCGGCGCCGATATTCGCCAGCGGTGCCGCGAAGAGAATAGGCTGCTGGTCGAACATCTCGTAGACCGTGCCTGTCCGGGCCTGTACCAGGATCTCGACTGCTGGAAGGTCCGTAGGGTTGCCTTTCGTCATGCCTTCGATGCGCAATATCACCAGGCGGGGGTTGGCGGCCGAGAGAGCATCGGCGTTGAATTGCCAATCGAGGTCGGGATAGGATTCTCCTCCAAGGATGCAGACATCGGCCGTTGCCAGCGTCTCATCGAGCGACTGCAGATCAAGTTCCCGAACATTCGCGCGCCATGCGCGATAGGCCGGATAGATGTCAGGGAAGGGATCGCTTGCGGGGGCCGATCGATAGACCGTCGCGCCAAGTTCGTTCAGCAGCTTGGAGGCAATCGCGGGTGCCATGCCCAGGCCCAGGTCGACCACGACCAGACCTTCGAGGACGTCATGTGCGGCCATCGTTCCCACTCTCCAAATTCAACAATAACCACCCTTAGGCCCATAAGGACATTGGTAATACCGGCAAGCGCTTATGCTCAGCGGGCGAAGGGCAGGCCAAGGTTCTGCAGAAAGGCCCATTATGCTGCCCTCATGGACAGATAAGCTTGCGTATATTAGCCAGTGTGTCAACAGGAGCTCTAGCGCCATTCCCCCTGTTGCCCTGGGGGGGAAGCGAGTGATGTTGTTTGCATCTGCCGATCTTATGCTATCATAGTGGTCGGGACAAGTTGACAACTTTTGATCACATGGACTACATTCCGATCGTTCTAACCCGCAAGTATTCTGGTGTGAGCAGGCTCGGCCGCCCTGAATGGAGTTTGGGATGGAGACCCTTCATCCTGGCGGCGCGAAGGGCGTGTTCGTTGGTCCGGAATTGCGTTTGTCAAGCCAGATGAAATCTTTGCGAGAGGTATCGGGAGCCACCCATCTTTCCGGCATTTGCGAGGTGAGGGGGAATGAGGAAATCATCGACATATGCCGTCTGTCCCTGGACCATCCAGATCCGGTTGCGGGACGGTGAAACATGCCGGCCATCCCATCGACTGGCATGCGCCCGGCGCCAGGCACGGGTGATTTCGAATCTCCTGATTGGGCGAGCGTCACGCATATGGGCGCTACACATGGCGTTCATGGCCTCGCGGTTTGCGGACTGAGGGAGAGAGAACTTGGGGTGGAATTTTGGAGACGTCCTCGACGCCATCGAGCCAGTGCTGCCGCCAGACGAACCGGCACTTATCTCTGGTGACCGGGTCGTCGCCTGGGCCGAGCTCAGCCGCACCACCAACAACCTCGCTCGCGGGCTGATAGCGCGCGGCGCTCGACCAGGCGACAAGCTTGCCATCTATATGCGCAATCGGCCGGAATATCTCATGTCGTTGTCCGCCGCTTTCAAGGCGCGCCTCACCCATGTGAATGTCAACTATCGGTATACGCCCGGGGAAGTCTGCTACATTCTCGACAATTCCGATGCGAACGTTGTGGTCTATGCCGAAGAATTTCGGGACGCGGTGAAAGAGATACGGGAAGAATTACCGAAGGTAGAAACCTGGGTGGAAGTCAGTCGCGATGGCCAAATTGCGCCATTTGCAGAAGCCTTCGATGCGATCGCTTCCGAAGGAGAGGGAGCGCCTCTCGATATCGTACGATCGGGCGACGACCAATTGTTCATCTACACGGGCGGAACCACCGGCATGCCCAAGGGAGTGATGTGGACCCATCAGGAATTTCGCGATGCCCGGCTGAAAAGTGGCTGGCGGGTGGACACGGTCGCAGAGACTGTGCAGGATGTCGCCGCAGAGATTGTCCACAACGGCCCGGGGCCGCGAATTCTGGCGACACCACCGCTGATGCATGGTACCGGGATGGTTGTTGCCATGGTCACGATGCTGGCCGGCGGATCGGTAGTCCTCCTTGAAGGCCAGTCCCTTGACGCGCAGGAGTTGCTGCGCGCTGTCGATCGTTGGCGTCCGCAGACTGTGGCTATCGTAGGTGACAGCTACGCCAAGCCCATCCTGGAGGCTTTGGCAGCCGACCCACGCAAATATGACATCTCTTCGATCACTAACGTCGTTTCCGCGGGGGTGATGTGGAGCATGGACGTCAAGCGGGCGCTTCTGGAGCACATGCCCAATGCCACGCTGGTCGACGCCTTCTCATCATCCGAAGCAATCGGCATGGGGGCCTCCAGAATGTCGAAAGGCACAAACGTCCAAACCGCCAAGTTCATGCTTGGGACGACTTGCCAGGTCTTCGATGAACATGACCGGCCGGTCGAACCGGGTTCGGGAGTGCCGGGCCTGGTGGCAATTGGTCCCCCGACTCCGCTGGGCTATTACAAGGACGAGGTGAAGAGCGCGCAGACGTTCCGCGAGATCGACGGCGTGCGATATACTATTCCGGGTGATTGGTGCCTGGTGGAAGCCGATGGCGCGATCACATTGCTGGGCCGCGGCAGCGGGTGCATCAACACCGCTGGCGAAAAGGTCTTTCCGGAGGAAGTGGAGGAAGTGCTGAAAACCCATTCCTCGGTGGATGACGCCCTGGTTATTGGCTTGCCCGACGACAAATGGGGGGAGGCTGTGACGGCTGTTGTCGCATTGCGCAAGGGAGCCGCTCTCGACGAAGGAGGTCTGCGGAAACACGTTCGCCAGTCACTTGCCGGATACAAGGTGCCCAAACGCATCCTTGCTACCGACCTCACGCTTCGGGGCCCAAACGGCAAGCCTGACTATACCGCTGCTCGTTCCATCGCGGAGGCGTTGACGACGAGGCCCTAACGGGAATGCGGTTATATTGACGATCCGAACGCCCTCGCCGCTCAAAAGGAGGGGGCGATGGGTGGTGCCCGGCCGGATCCCTCAGGCGGCGAATGCGCGCTCGGAAAGAAGAGCGGCCAAACGTCCGGCAATGAGCTGCTCGGCTTCGCGAACGATGCGACCGATTAGTTCCTCGCAGGTGGGAATGTCATGGATCAGCCCCTGAGTCATGCTAGCCCACCAGATGCCGTATTCGGGATCGCCGGTTTCGTAAACGACCCGACCGCGCGCGCCGGCGACCAGGTGCTTTACGTCATCGAATTCGGCGGTGCCGGCCCGCTCGATTGCCACGACTTCATCACTGACGGCATTCTTCGCGACGCGGCAGGTGTTGTTCAGTGGGCGCAGGATCAGATTGGTGGATCGCTCGTCGTTGATGACAATCTGCTCCTTGATTTTCTGGTGAATCGGGCTTTCCCGCGTGCACATGAATCGCGTGCCCATATTGACCCCTTCAGCGCCCAGGGCGAGTGCTGCCACCAGGCCGCGCGCGTCCGCGATGCCACCAGAAGCGATCATTGGGATTTTCACTTTGTCGGCCGCCGCCGCGGTCAAGATTAACCCCGGAATGTCATCTTCACCGGGGTGGCCGGCGCATTCGAACCCATCGATCGAGATCACATCGACGCCATTTTTCTCGGCCGAGAGTGCATGACGTACTGAAGTGCACTTGTGAATGATCTTCACGTCCGCCGCTTTGAACATCTGCCATATCTCAGTGACTGCGGCGCTTCCCGCGGTTTCGACGATGCCTACCCCGGCCTCGACTATGGCATTGACATAACCCGGGTAATCCGGGGGATTTATGGTAGGGAAGACGGTGAGGTTCACGGCAAACGGCTTGTTGGTCAACGCGCGGCAACGTTCGATCTCTTCACGCAAGGCAACCGGAGAGGGCTGGGTTAGCGCAGTGATCATGCCCATGCCGCCCGCTTCCGAAACAGCGGCGGCAAGTTCGGCCCGACCGACCCATTGCATTCCACCCTGAACGATCGGGTGTTCGATACCGAAAAGTTCGGTGAAACGCGTCTTCAGGCTCATAATTCACTTAACCCTGCCAAGGTGCCAAATTCGAGCGGGCGGAACTTAGGGCAGTTCCGTGAAGCTCGGTTCCATCGCCGGGAGGGCTTCCTCCAGGATCGAGGAAACCGTCCATGCATCCTCCGCGTCGAGAGTCTGGATGGGCCGGGGTTGGGAGAAAAGCTGTAGTGTCTCGCCTTTCGCGCCGAAAATCTGTCCCGTCACTTGCGACGCGGCCAGCGCCACGGCGAGCCTTGCAGGCTGCTCGGGCCGAAGCGAATCCTTGATGGCCGCAATGCGCGCGGCGCCCGCTTCATCCTTGACCGGAACGGTAGCGATCAGCCGGGTAAAGGCGACGGGTGCGATAACGTTGGAGCGAACATTCCGGGAAGCTCCCTCCAGGGCGATAATCCTGGAAAGGCCGGCAATGCCCATTTTGGCCGCTCCATAATTGGCTTGGCCGACATTGCCAATCAGGCCCGAGGTCGAACTGAACAGCACAAAGGCGCCCTCGCCCTGGTCGCGAAAATGCTCGATTGCCGCGCGGCAAACATTGTATGTGCCTTTCAGATGGACTTCCAGGACGATGTCCCAGTCTGCGTCCGTCAACTTATGAAACATCTTGTCGCGCAGAATGCCGGCGGGATTGATGACCGCGTGCAGGCCGCCAAACTCGTCCAGCGCCTGCTGGACCATGGCGTCCACAGCTTTACGGTCTGTCACGCTGTCCGAATTGGAAACGGCATGACCTCCCGCGGCGCGAATTTCCCCTGCAACCGCTTCCGCCGGCTGGGCCGAGCCGGCGTCGCCGCCACGTTCGCTGCCGCCAAGGTCGTTGACCACAACTTTGGCGCCCTCGCGCGCTGCGATCAACGCAACTTCCTTGCCGATGCCGTTGCCGCCCCCCGTGACCAGGACGACCTTGCCGTCAAGTGCTCCCATGATGTGTCTCCGTGTCTGTCTGAATAGAATTACTGGCTGTGGACGCGCAGTTTGGCTTTCGCCGTCGGCACGCCCTTCCTTTGCTCCCGCTAGACCGGGGCAAAGGTGAAAACGGGGGGGTCTTCTTCGCTGGTTGCCGTCCATTTGAGCTGGACCTTCTGGCCAATTCGCAATTGGTCAAAATCGCAATCGACGATGTTGGTCAGCAACGAAACACCTTCTTCCAGGGTGACGTAGGCAATCGCGAAAGGAGCCGGTACGCCTGCGCTTTGTACGGAGAAGGAATAGACTTCGCCATTGCCGGCGCTTTCCTTCCATTCCGTGTTGCTCGAGAAGCACAGCGGACAAATGGTGCGCGGATACCAATGCGGTTTTCCGCAATCCCGGCAGTGTTTGAGCAACAGGCGATGCTCCCTTGCGGCATCCCAGAATGCCTTGCTCTCTTCATTCTGGGCAGGGGCAGGAATGCGGCGTGCTGGACGGCTTTCCCTGGTGTCGGCATCGTTCATGATCCTACTCCCGCTCCATGATCAGCGTGGCGCCGTGATGTCTCGCGCCGAGCAGACCGCCGGTTCCGTGCGCCAGTGCAAGATCGCAATTGGCGACCTGGACATTGGGATGGGCTTCGCCGCGCAACTGGCGAACCGCTTCAACGACCTTTGTGATGCCGCCGCGGTGTCCCGGATGATTGTTGCAGAGACCACCGCCATCGGTGTTGATAGGCAGCTTGCCGACGCCGGAAATCAGATTCCCGTCGGCGACAAACTTGCCCCCTTCGCCCTTATTGCAGAATCCGAGATCCTCGAGCTGCATCAGTACCGTGATGGTGAAGCTGTCATAGACGGAGGCGTACTTGATATCTTGCGGTGTCACCCCCGCCTCCGCGAACGCTTGTGGACCAGACCAGACGGCAGCGGAATAGGTTAGGTCGAGTTTCTGCCCGCCCATCGGCCCCTTCGGGCTTCCGCCAGCACCGATAATCTTGACTCTGGGGCGGTTCAATCGTCTGGCGATGTCAGGCCGGGTCACGATGAGCGCACCGCCGCCATCGGTCACCACGCAACAATCCAGCAGTCGCAGTGGACTGGCAATCATGCGGGAGTTGAGCACCTGCTCGACGGTAACGACCTCGCGTCGCAGCGCGTTCTCGTTCCACTGGGCATGTTCGCTGGCGGCAACCTTGATCCATGCAAGTTGCTCGGAGGTGGTGCCGTACTCGTACATGTGGCGCATGGCGCACATGCCATAGACATTGTGTGAAGACCCGCCCCATATGGCCTCGAAGCCTGCTTCGGGCACTTCGGAAATTCCCCCGCCCGCACTTTCGGTGGGGAGCGTACTGAGCCGTTGGCCTGCTTCCGCGCCCAGCCCCGAGCGCATGCCAACGGGGCGCCCGGCAAGAGTAATCAGCGCCACGTTGCAGCGACCGGCAGCGATGGCCTCTGCAGCGTGCGCAACGTGCAGAATGTAGGATGAACCGCCTGACTCGGTAGTGTCGACATGGCGAACGTTCTTGAGCCCCATGTAATCGATCAGTGACAGACCGCCGAATCCAGGCGCGTCGCCACCGCAGAAATATCCGTCGATGTCATCCTTTGAGAGACCCGCATCGGTGAGCGCACCTGCTGCGCATTCCGCATGGACTTGTGCATTGGAACGATCCGCGATCTTGCGCAAAGGATGCTCGAAAGCGCCAACAATATAGGCCTGCCCTTTGATGCTCATGCGCGCTCACCCGTAACGATGTTCGCGCATCCGCCCGGCGACCCCTGCTGGTATCGGGCAGGGCATGTCGCCTCACGCTGGTGCCCGGTTGCGAATGGTGCCACGTTTAAAATCCTCTTATCGTTGCAAAGCGTTCGCGGTGATAGCTTCGATTGCCGAAGGCAGCTTCGCAGGTGCGCGCACGTTTCAGATAGAAACCGGCATCATGCTCATCGGTCATACCGATCCCGCCGTGCATCTGGATCATCTCATTGGAAACCCGGTAGAATGTGTCGCCAACCTTGATCTTGGCCAGCGAGACCAGCTCCGCAACGTCCGGGCTGCCCTCATCGATCGCGCGTAACGCCGCTTCAACGGTGGAGCGGGCAAGTTCCAGATCGGTAAACATCCCCGCCGCACGGTGTTGTAGGGCCTGGAAGGAGCCGATCGGTTGCCCGAATTGTACGCGGACCTTGAGGTATTCGACAGTGATCTCGAACGCCTCAAGTGCGGCGCCAAGCATTTCGGCGCTGAGGCCGGCCCGCGCCCTGTCGAGGATCTTGTCGAGAAGGCTCCAACCGGAGTTCTCGGTGCCAATGACGCTTTCCGCCCCCACTTCGACGTCCGAAAACGTGATCCTGGCAGCGCCGCGATGGTCGATCAGCGCCAGGCGCTCACGGCCAATTCCCGGTGCGTCGGCCGGAACGGCGAACAGCGTAATTCCGTCCTGGTCGCCCGGCTCGCCCGCAGTCCGCGCCGAGACAATCAACAAGTGGGCGGCAAGACCTTCCAGCACGAAGACTTTGGCCCCGTTCAGCACATAGCCGGTGTCTGATTTTGTCGCTTTGGCGGCTACGCGCTCGGGCGCATGGTGTGTGCCTTCGTCGATGGCCAGTGTTCCAATCGCGGAACCTTCCGCAATCCGTGGCAGCCACAGTGCCTTCTGGCTCTCCGTGCCTCCCAGAACAAGGGCCGAAGCGGTGCCCATGGCGGAGGCCGCCAGCGGCGATGCGGTGAGCGTCCGGCCGAGTTCTTCGAGGACCAGACCGAGCGAGAGGTACCCGAAATCCGAGCCCCCATACTTTTCCGGCACGATCACTCCGGCCCATCCCATGTCGGCGATGGCCTTCCATGAATCGGCGTCGTACGCGATCGCGACGTCGCTATCCCGCATGGCGCGGAAAGCGGCAACCGGGCTGTTCTGCCGTGCCCAACCCTTGGCCGCATCGCGGAGCATCTCCTGCTCCTCGCTAAGAAGCCCCATGTACTAGCTCCCCTTCATCTCAGCGGCCTTGGCTCGGGTCGGGCAGACCGAGAATACGCTTGGCTATGATATTGTTCTGCACCTCATGCGAACCGCCGAAGATCGAGAACGCCTTGCCGGCCAGCCACTCGCGCACCGTCGAGAGTTCGTCGTCCGAGAAATGCTCTCCCTCCCAGCCCAGTCCTTGATAGCCCATGATTTCGAGTGCCAGCTCGGCCTTGTCCTGCAGGACTTTCATGCCCACATTCTTCAAAATCGAACTTGCCGTACTCGGGCCAGAGCCGCCCTTGGCTTCTTCGGCGATGCGGCGCACGGTCAGTTGCACTGCCCGCTCATCTACTTCATTGTCGACAATCCGCATGCGCAGGTGAGAATCCGCAATGCGGCCGGCCTGATCTTCACCGACATATTTCTTTGCCAACTTTGCCAGCGGGATCCCGGCATCCCCCTTGGTCCCGCCTCCCATTACCATGTTCGAGCGTTCATGCTGCAAAAGCCGCTTGGCGACCGTCCAGCCACCGTTCAACGGGCCGATGAGATTGGCCTTAGGCACCTTCACATCGGTGAAGAAGACCTCGCAAAACGGCGAGATACCCGAGATCAACCGGATCGGGCGGATCTTTACTCCAGGCTGGTGCATTTCGAAGACGACGAAGGAGATTCCGTCATGCTTCCTGGAAAAGTCGGTGCGCACAAGGCAGAACATCATGTCCGCCTGGGCGCCGCGGCTGGTCCATATCTTGGAGCCATTGACCAGGAAGTGATCTCCGTGCTCGTCGGCGCGGGTCGATAGCGAGGCGAGATCGGACCCTGCACCCGGTTCCGAAAATCCTTGGCACCAGCGAACTTTTCCCGAAGCTATCCCGCGCAGATGTTCCTGCTTCTGGTCCTCCGTTCCGTATTCGAGCAGAGTCGGGCCGAACATCATGACACCGGGGCCGTCGATCGGGTTGAAGGCACCAGCCGCCGTCATCTCCTCGTTCAGCACGCGCGCCTGGGCCGCCGACAGGCCGCCGCCGCCATACTCTGCCGGCCAGGTGGGAACGGCCCAGCCTTTGCCGCCCATTCGTTCGCGCCAGAGCAACAGGTCCCCGGTGATAAGCTCCGAATCCTTTAGGATCCTGCGCTGAGCTTCTCCGTCGCCAGTCAGCGAAGGCGGGAAATTGGCGGCCAGCCACTCGCGCACCTCGTCGCGAAAGCCCACTTCCTCGATTGCCGTGAGCGTAGACTTTGCCTGGGACATGAGTGAGTTTCCTTCAGAGTCCACGGAAAACGGGCAACCGCTGCTCGACAAAGGCAAGCGGAGCTGCCTCACGGTCTTTCGACGTCAGGCAGGCCAGCATGTTCGTCGCCTCGCCGTCGATTGTCTCGCCCGTGCCTGGAATTGGTACGGTCAAGGGACTGCGTACCTCCAGCCGATTGGATGCCAGGGCCGCAATGCCATCGGCGTACGATTCCAGCAGATAATCAGACAAATCCATTTTCCTCGTCTCGGCGTGCTGCTCTCCAGCGCGTGTCCGCACATCGATTTGCAGTTGGAAGTGATGCTTCGTTAAGGCAGCGCAATCGTCGCTTCTCCGATCAAGGTTTTGGCCGATTTGTCTTCGGCGTCATCTATGGCGCTCGCCTTGATGGCCACCTTCACCTGGCGCAGAGTCTTGTCCTTTTCGATCACCTCTCCCGAACACACTACCGTGGCGAGAACCGGCGTGATTGAAACAAACCGGACATTCCATGCGACGATCTGTTCCTGCTTGACCCAACGGGTGAGCAGCTGCGCCAGGTAGGCCATCGAAAGCATACCGTGCGCGAAAACATCCGGCATGCCGAATTTCCGGGCAAAATCGATGTCGATATGCATGGGGTTGTGGTCGCCCGATGCCCCGGCATAGAGCGCCAGCACGGTTCGCGAAATTGGACCGCAAACATGTTCGGGCAGCCTGTCGCCCACGTTGACGGAATCGAACATGACCCCACTCATTTTTGCGCCTCCGGGTTGCGCACGACTATGGTGTTTCGCAATCGTGTGCACAGGTCCCCATGTTGATTGACCACTTCCACCGAGGTCACGAGAAATTCCATCGCGCCATTCTTCTTTTCATAAATGTCGATGACCCGGGTCGTGAGCGTTACCGTGTCTCCGGCATAGAGCGGCCTAAAATATTCGAAGCCCTGCTCACCATGCAGGACATGGCCGATATTTATTCCCAGGACTTCGGTGACATTGGCGCCTTCGACCGCCTTGTCCCGCGACAGCGCGTTCAGAATAAAGCCGAAGGTTGGAGGGGCGGGCAGGGGCTGGATGCCCGGCAGCCTTGGCGGCATCTTCATCGAAATAAACGCGGTTGGTTTCGCCGGTAGCCTTGGCGAAAAACTGCAGCCTGCCTTTCCCAACGTCGACGCTGACGGGAGGAGTTTCGTATCCTACGAATTGGCGATCAATCATCTTCGATTCCTCGAAATCCCTTTTCGTTGAGCAGGGCTGGATCCTTTCTCAGAAACTCGATCCAAGCCCGGGCTTGTTGCGCCGTTTAGCATCCTGCTTGATCGGCACTGCGCACCCGCTGTAAGCCCGACTCCAGCCATCCGATCGGCATTAATGTCTGGCCTGAAACTCCCTTCTGTTGACCGCGGCGATCTTCCACTTTGGCGGTTGCGATGATCGAGCGATCTCCTTAACCTGTCAATCCGGACAATTTGTATTGACGGGCTTCGTCCGCATCGTCAATAAGAATGTCATTAGCTGTACCAGGTCTGCCTAACGTTCTAAGATTCAAAGAGAACCTGGATGCCCTCTCGGAGTCTCCACTCAATCAGCAGATCGGGCGCCGGTGTAGTTTTCGCGATCTTGCTAGGTGTGGCCAGATTCGTGCTATATTGTCCTAAAAATAGAGACCAATAGAGATAACCAGTGATAAGGCAAAGGTGTACGATGTATCGCAGTAGTAATTATGCACCTCTATGTTTCTGGAGTCTGCACAATGAACTTTGATCTTTCGGACGAGCAAAAGTTTATGGCTGAGCAGGTTCTGAGTCTGCTCAAAAAATACACGTCCGATGGTGCCCTCAGGGCGCATTTGGCTGAGCACCTTCCCTATCACGAGCCGCTATGGCGCGAAGTCTCGCAGATGGGCGTGCCCGGCATTGCCATCGAAGAGGAATTCGGCGGCATGGGCCTCGGCGAGATCGACTTAGCGATCCTGGCCGCCGAATTCGGTCGCACGGTTGCGCCAGTACCGTTCTTCTCTTCCGTTTGTCTGGCAACGGAAGTCTTGCGTCTGGCCGCGTCCGCGGAGCAGAAACGCCGATTATTGCCTCGCCTCGCTTCCGGCGAAACCATCGGAGTTCTTGTTTGGGATTCCGATTGCAAGATTTCCGTGCCGGGAGTGACTGATATCCAATATGTGGATGGTCGGCTGGACGGCGAATTCGGGCCGGTTCCAGATGCCGGTGCGGCGGACATATGCGTCGTCGCGGTGCAACACAACGGCAGGCCGGCGCTTGCACTGGTCGAGTCACTCGACGACGTTAAATTCTCGGAAATGGTCGGACTGGAGCAAATGCGACATCACTCGCGCGTCCGGTTCGATGGTGCCAAGGCGGAATTGCTGCCCGCTGGCGATGCAGCCGACATCTTGCGCCGAATGCGGATCAAGGCCGCGGTCTACGGGGCCTTCGAGCAAGTCGGCGGGGCCGAAGGCTGCCTGTATATGGTTCGGGACTATACGCTGGGGCGCGAAGTCTATGACAAGCCGCTGGCTTCCTACCAAGCCGTCAAGCACAGGCTTGCCGATCTCTTTGCTGACGTCGAAATTGCGAAATCGTGCGCTTATTATGCGGCATGGGCACTGGAAGCGGACGCCCCCGATCTGGTGTCTGCCGCCGCCGCCGCCCGTATTGCCTCAAATCATGCCTACGATCTGGCGGCGCGCGAGAATCTGCAGTTCCATGGGGGCGTCGGCTTTACCCTCGATGTGGATGTGCACTTCCACTACCGGCGCGCCCGGCTGTTGACGCTGCAGTTTGGTGGAACGGAGCAGTGGAGCGACGAACTGATCCGGACGATGACGGCGCAAAACTTGCTCGACGAGGTGTAATATGGACTTTTCGGATACCCCGGAAGAGGCGGCCTTTCGTGCCGAGGCCCGCGAGTGGTTGGCGAAGAACGCTGCCGAGTATGTCACGCCCCCCGCAACCCCGTGGGATGACGCGGAGCGCATTGCTCGTGGCCGCGACTGGATGCGCAGAAAGGCCGAGGCAGGCTATTCCTGTCTGCATTGGCCCAAGTGGGCCGGCGGACGTGACGCCACCGCTATGGAACTGGTGATTTTCGCGCAGGAAGAGGATCGGTACTACTATCCCTACAGCTCGGCCACGCGCATCGGACAACAGATGAGTTTGCCAACCATTTTCCGGCATGGCACGCGGGAACAAGCGTTGCGCTACGCCGACAAGACCAGGCGCGGCGATCTGACCTGGTGCCAGTTGTTTTCGGAGCCGCATGCCGGCTCCAACGTTGCCGCGGCGCGTACGCGTGCGGTGCGCGATGGGGATCGCTGGATCGTCAATGGGCAAAAGATCTGGACCAGCGAGGCTCAATTTTGCGACATGGGCAGCCTCATTACGCGCACCGATCCCGATGTCCCGAGGCATAAGGGATTGACCATGTTCGCGCTCGACATGAAGTCGCCAGGGATCGAAATCCGGCCGATCAACCAGATGTCCGGTAAGTCTGACTTCTGCGAAGTCTTCTTTACCGACGTCGTCATCCCGGACGAGAATCGGATTGGAGACGTGGGAGAAGGCTGGGCCTGCGTCATGACGACGCTGGGTCGTGAAAAGACCATTCATGGCGGCAATTTGCAGGGATACGCCCGCGAGTTGATCCGTCGCGCGCGGGAAGCTGATGAACGCGAGCCGGGGACTGGTATATCGAGTTCCGCAGTGCGGGAAAAGATCGCGCGGATCCATGCTCGCGAACATGGGCTTAAGTATTTCCAGTTCCGACAACTCACGACAATATCGCGTGGCGGGGAGCCGGGGCCGGAAGTCGCCATTACGAAAGTGATCTCGGCCAACTTGTTACAGCAGACCCGGAGTCTTGCGCTTGATCTCGGCGGGATGGACGAACTGTTCGTCGAACCAGGCGACGCTCGCCAGCGTCAATTGCACGACGACTATATCTGGGGCGGCGCTATGCGTATCGCGGGGGGCGCCGACGAAGTCCTGCGTAATCAGATCTCAGAACGCGCTCTGGGGATGCCAAAATAGCCAACTGGTAGAGGGCGCGAAGGTTCGCAGTCGTACGTAACCGACCGATTGAGGCCGCCTGCCGAGGATTGATGTGAGTGGGTAAGTGACGTCCATAAGGACGTCGTTATGGACGTCCTGTTCGAGAGCGAGGGACGGACGGTGGAGATTCTGGGCCGGGAACGGCGGCGGCGATGGAGTGA
>Ga0065721_10005187_pt1 | contig 24241 bp, 26 predicted proteins | sample Mesricmetagenome_FD_59108 | JGI IMG/M metagenome (GOLD analysis project Ga0065721, IMG submission 59108) | Mesophilic microbial community from rice straw/compost enrichment Sample: eDNA_1 v2 (version 2) | ecosystem: Engineered > Solid waste > Grass > Composting > Bioreactor | place: USA: Davis...
ACATCGACGCGTACGGCGTCGGGGTTGAGTCGGATGTAGAGTCGGTCGGTCTCCAGGACGCTTCCCATCGGCAGGGGCGGGGGCTCCATCTGCCGGCGCAGCGAGGCGAGTGCCTGGCGCAGACTGGCGCGGGCGGCCTCCACGTCGGAGTCGGGCCAGAATCGGTCGGCGAGCTCCTCGCGCGGGTGGGAGCGGTCGGGGAACAGGGCGAGGTAGGCGAGCAGTCCTCCGAACTTCTGCGAGCGGAACCGCTCCACCACCACGGCGCCCTGCTCCGCCCGAAGCCCGCCCAACAGATAAATACGCCACGGCTCCGTCATGGCTGCTGTCCGAGCCGTGCGAGGATTGCGCCCACGTCGTACACGCAGCCGCCCCAGGTGCCGCCGCTCACCCCCTGCAGCGCCGCCCAGAGTCGCGTCGCCTCCGGCAACTCCGGGTCGGGCGCCAGATCCGCGCGCGGCGCCCGCGCAGCAAGGTGTCGGGTGCCCTCGGCGGCGCCGAACAGGCGCCCCTCCGCGCCGACCAGGTTGACCGTGCCGGAGAGGTTCGCCCGGTCGATCACAATCTCGATCAGGTCGCCGTCCTGCACCCGCCCGATGGGGCCGCCCGCCAGGGCTTCCGGGCCGATGTGGCCGATGCAGGCGCCGGTGGACACGCCGGAGAACCGGGCGTCGGTGAGCAGAGCGACGTCCCGTGCCCAGGGCAGGTACCGCAGCGCCGCCGTGACCTCGTACACCTCCTCCATGCCCGCGCCCATCGGGCCGCGGCAGATCAGCACCACCACATCGCCCGCCTCGACCCGCCGCCCGTCCGGGTGCGTTCCCTTGATGGCGTCGATGGCGGCGCGCTCCGTGGTGAACACCTTCGCCGGCCCGACCTTGCGGTACACGCCGTCCGAGCTCAAGAGGGCCGGGTCAATGGCGGTCGCCTTGATGACCGATCCCTCGGGGCACAGGTTGCCACGCGGGAAGCAGACCGTGGACGTGATGCCGCGCTCCGCCGCCCGCTCTGGCGAGAAGATTACCGCGTCCGGGTCCACCCCGTCCGAGCGGCGCAGCACCTCGCGGACGCGCTGGCGGCGCTCCGAGCGCTCCCATGCGTCCAGGTTCTCGCCCACGGTTCTGCCGGTTACGGTCAGGGCGTCGAGGTGGAGCAGGCCGAGTCGGCGCAGGTGCTGCATCACCTCGGGGACGCCGCCGGCCAGGAACAGACGGACGGTGGGGTGGCCGGATGGCCCGTTCGGCAGGACATCCACCAGGCGCGGCACCTGTCGGTTGACCCGCTCCCAGTCGTCCACGGTCGGGCGGCGCAGCCCTGCCGCGTGCGCGATGGCAGGGATGTGCAGCAGCAGATTGGTGGAGCCGCCGCAGGCCGCGTGGACCAGCATCGCGTTCTCAATCGCGGCGTCGGTCAGGATGTCGGCGCTGGTGATGCCTCGCCGGGCCAACTCCATCAGGGCGCGCGCGGAGTCCCGCGCCGCCTCCTTCCAGATGGCCGTGCCGGAGGGCGCCAGAGCGGCGTGGGGGAGGGTAAGGCCCAGTCCCTCCGCGACCGCCTGGGTGGTCGCCGCCGTGCCGAAGAACTGGCAGCCGCCGCCCGGGGTGGCGCATGCGCGACAGCCCGCCTCCGCCGCCTCCTGAAGCGTGATGAGGCCGTGCGCGTATCGTGCGCCGAGCGACTGGACCTTGCCCGCGTCCTCGCCGACCTCGGGCGGCAGAGTGACGCCCCCGGGCACGAGCATAACCGGCAGGTCCCGCGCCGCCGCCAGCGCCATGAGCATCGCAGGGAGCCCCTTGTCGCAGGTGGCAACGCTCAGGACGCCGCGCCGGTTCGGCATGGTCCGAATCAGGCGTCCCAGCACGAGCGCGGCGTCGTTGCGGTAGGGCAGGGAGTCCATCATACCGACCGTACCCTGCATACGGCCGTCGCACGGATCGGAGACGAACCCCGCGAACGGCACCCCGCCCTCCGCCGCGATCTCGTTGGCCGCCGCCTCCACCAGCAGGCCGACCTCCCAGTGGCCGGTGTGGTAGCCGAGCGCGACCGGAGAGCCGTCCGGGCGGCGGACGCCCCCCTGCGTGGAGAGGACCAGGAAGTTGGGGCGGTCCAGCTTGTGGGCGTCCCAACCCATGCCCGCGTCCTGGCTCCACGCGAAGATGTCGCCGGAGGGCCGGTGGAGGAGCATCTCGGCGGTCAGGGGCAACTCGCCCGCCGGTCCCGACGCCCGCGTCGGGATGTCGTACACGTCAGCGTCGCTCATACCGGTAGGATTCTCCGGCGACCCCCGCGCTCCCTTTGCGCACGGGGGCGGCGCCGGTCAGAGCAGGTCGCGGAGCTTGACCGTCACGGTCCGTGCCGGCGCCGCGCCGGATGCGTCCTGCACCTCCACTCGAACGCTGCGGTCGCCGGTCTGCCGGAACACGGCGCGTATCGCGGAGGAGGTCATCTGCTTTATCGGGGTGCCGTCGATAGCGAGCACCAGGTCACCCGTCTGGATGCCCGCTTCCGCGGCGGGGCCGCCCGGTACCACGTGCGCCACGTAGTAGGTGCCATCTTCCCGCATGTCCACGGCGATGCCCGCGCGGCTCTGGGAGAACGGAGCGCTGAAGTGAGCATTGGGCCTCAGGTACAAGCGCTTGTTCGGGTAGTCGAACGTGACGGTGAACCGGTGCAGGATACCAGACCCGATATTGCCGACCTCGTGGTCATCGTGGAAGGCGCCGCTCTCCTGCCGGGACAACTCCGTGATGACGCCTTTAATCTCCGCCCCGCCGATCTTGAACGAGCCGACCCGCACCAGATCCCCCTTCAGGAGTCCGCCGACGCCGCGCCCCGTGACCGTCTCGACGCGCGGGCTGTACCGGTCCCGCAGCTTTTTCTGGTCCACAAACGGCTTGAAGAGCGTCAGAGCGTCGCCCGCTCCCGTGTCGAGTCGGAACCTGCCCTTTTCGCCGTCCACCTCGGCCTCCACGGTGGGGATATTGTTGTCGAACCCGAGGTCCGCCGCGGTCGTGCCCGCATCCAGCGCAGGCTTGCCCCGCACCAGGATAAGCCGCTTCTTTTCGTAGTCAATGGTCACCGCAAAGTGGCGCAGCAGACCGAACCCGAGCAGTCCGTCGCATGCGAGCTGCGGAGGGAGGGGAACCACATACCCCTGCTCGTTCTCCAGCACCGCTCCGCCGACCGAAAGCCGGTCAATCCGCGTTTGAAAAGCGTCCACCGTCGTGGCGCCGCGCGCCTGGGCCGCGGCCAGAGACTTCAGCCCGAAGCGCTTCGCCGCATCCGGCGTGAAGATATTCGCGCCTGCGCCGGAGTCCAGCACAAAGCGCGCGGGCTTGCCATTCAGCGTGCCGTCCACGAAGATATGCCCGCCGTCCAGGGTGAACGGTACCTCGACGCGACCCGACGGGTCTTCAATCCGCGCGCTGACGGCTGGTGCGCCCGACGTCTGCGCCGCGACCGGCGACCCGCCTCCACCGAAGCCGACAAACAGGACAAAGGCCCCAATTGCCGCAGCCTTCACGGCGCGGCTCATGCGAAAAATCATAGTCTCTCCTTTTCGTTCCTTCAGCCTGAAGACAGCCGCAGACGGGCCGGCGTTACAGCCCCATCAGGGGCCGTCAGCCATAGCGGACCATCTCCGAGGGAACGCCGGGCGGTAGATCGGGAGTTGGCGGGCTGGGGCGGGCGGCGAAGGTGCCCGCTTCGGCGAGGAGGGTAAGCAGAGTGTCCGCGGCGTCCTTGCCCGCAGGGAGGTTCAGGACGCGCAGGGTGCCGCCGCGCCCGTCCCGGTTCGGCGACTCTGCGGCGAGGTCCGCCCACCCCTGCTCCAGCACGCTCCGGAGGAACGGGACGTCGGTCGTGTTGTCCACGAGCAGGATGACGCGGCCAAGCGGAATCAGGTTCAGAAGCTGGTGCAGTTCAAAGACACACCCCTGGCGCTGCGGCGAGAACGTCCGCAGGTCCATCAATACCACGTCGCTCTCCGCCACGAGGTGCAGAAGGACGTCCTGCCAGGTGTCGTCGTGGCAGAAGAACTCATTTACCGGGAAGCGGCCGTCGGCGTCCGGGCGCGTGTCCAGGCGGGCTAATCGCTCGGAGAGGTCCGCGCGCCCCTTGATAAAGCGGCGCGACAGCGTGCCGCCCATGAAGTCCAGAAACTCATGCGGCTCCAGAGTTGCGGAGGCCAGGTCGGTCCCTGCGATCATTTGGATGCTGCCCGCGTAGCGCCAGTGCGCGGCCACCGCCTCAAAGAGCCGTTCGCTCCGTGACCGGGAGCCGAAGACGCGCAGCAGCAGGAGGCGCCGCGGACGCTCTGCGGCCGCCGCCCGGCGCATGGCGGACATGCCGATGGCGACCACGATGCGGTAGCCGACAAACGGGAGCAGTTGAAGGGCGCCGCGCGTACCCTCGCTGGAGACAGTACTGAGAGTCTGCCAGACGGTGAAGGCGGCGTAGTAGCAGTCCACAAGCGCCGACTGCTCGCCGAGCCAGTGCCGCTCGTGCGCGCGGGCGATGGCGCGCACATAGAGCCACGATGCGCCGATGGAGAGCGCGAGCGCCACGAACGGTAGAGCGGATACGATATGCTCCGTCCCCGGTGCGGAGACGTGCGTCAGGAGCCAGTACCCGAGGACGAGGAGAACGCCCCAGGTGAAGATGAGGAGGGTACTGGTCACCAGCACGAACGGGCCGACGGCGCGAACCTCCCGGTTTGCGAGAATCCAGACGGCCACGGTTGGCACAAGCCAGGTGACGGCCCAGTAGAGCAAGACCAGTTTGACAAAGTATTCCTGGGCGGCCAGCGCGCTCAGGCCGAAGTAGACCCCGAGCGCGGCGGGATACCACTTCCAGCCCGGCTCCCGCCACACCAGTGGGAGGGTGAGTACCACCGGCCAGAGTCCGGTCAGGATGGTGACCGCAGTGCGCTGCGGCAGAACTTCCATGCCGGAAGCAACCAGGGTGAGAACGCCGGACAGGACGGCATACACGACGCCTGCGATTCCGTACACGAGCGCGGCCTGACGCGGCCTGCTCCAGAAGCGGTCGTGCAGCGGCTTGGCGGTGGGAGATAGGGGTATATCGGCTCCCGCGTCCAGAAACACCGCGGGAAGGGAGGCGTTCGGGGAGGTGCCCTGCGGAGGCGCGGCGGGTGGCGATGGGGTTACGATAACAGGCGGAGCCGGAGGAGACGGTACGTCGGCCCGACTCATCATGGATTTCAGAACGGCGCGGCGGTAGCGGGCTAGCAGGAAGAACGAGATGGGCAGGGTAAGGAGCAGCGCCCCAATGAGAGCCCCCAACAGCGCCTCTGGCCCGAAGAACAGCTCGTATTGGATCGGTTCGTCCATAACCGACTCCTCCTCAACCAGAAACCAGGAGAGGGCGCCGCTGGTCCGGTTTCCTCCGATAAGATGTCGATATGGAGAAACAGGCTTCCGGATCAATCTATGACAGGCTGGGCGGCACGGAGGGTGGCGCGCCCGAGGCCTTCGCCGCGCTCGTGGACGCCTTCTACGACGGCGTAGCGGCGGACCCGCTTCTGCGGCCTATGTACCCGGAGGGAGCCCTGGCCGAGGAGCGCGAGAACCTCGCCCTGTTCCTTATCCAGTACTTTGGCGGTCCCGCGCTCTATGCGATGAAGCGCGGCCACCCACGCCTCCGGATGCGGCACATGCCGTTCGCCATCGGCCCGGCGGAGCGGGATGCCTGGCTGCGCCATATGAACGCCGCCCTCGACGCCGTGCCCGCCTTCGCGGAGGTCGCCGCTGAGATGCGGCGCTACTTCACGGACGCCGCCGAGTTCCTGCGCAACCGGCCGTAAGGGACGCGCAGCCCGCCGGGTGCGCAGCGGCCCATTACCGGCATAGGCGTGTGGCCTGATATAGTAAGTCGTGTTTTTACTCCGCCTGAAGGGCGAAACAGCACCGCAGCATGTGGCGATCGAGCGCCAGATCGACCTGAAGCGGGTCTGCGCCTCGCGCGAGGCGTATGCCGCGCACCTCGCCCGCCTGTACGGCTTTTACCTCCCCCTCGAAGACGCGCTGCGTCGGCACGTCGCGGCGCGCGAGGCGGGGGTGGGGGAGCGGCGGCGCAAGACACCGCTTCTCGCCTGCGACCTCGCCGTCCTCGGTGTGGATACGGCCCGCCTGCCCCTTTGCGACGCCCTGCCGCCTCTGGAGAAGGAGGAGGAGGCCATGGGCTGTCTGTACGTGGTGGAGGGGGCATCCCTCGGCGGCCAGATCATCTCGCGCATCCTGCGTCAGCGCCTGGACATCGGCCCTCGGAACGGTGCCGCCTTTTACAACGGCTACGGTGACGAGACACCGGCGATGTGGGAGGCGTTCCGGTCATATCTAGAGGCGTACGCGCACGACGAAGCGCGTCAGGAGGCGGTCATTGGCGCTGCCCGGGCAACTTTCGAGGCGCTGGGCGCGTGGCTTTCTCGGAAGGAGTTGAGTTCTATCGATGCCTGAAGGCGGCCCCCTCGACATCAGCGCCTGCGAGCGCGAGCCGGTCCACATCCCCGGGCGCGTCCAGCCGCATGGCGCCGTGCTGGTTCTGCGAGAGACGGACCTGACGATCCTGCAGGCGAGTGCGAACACGGACACACTCCTAAACCGGCCCGTAGAGGAGTTGGTGGGTCGGTCGCTGCGGGATGTCCTTGGAGACGAGGTCTCAGAGAGACTGCGCCGGGCCGCGCCCTGCAAGGTCATCGGGGCGGTGCCGGTCCGGCTGCAAATGGTCCTGGCACCGGAAGGCGGACAGTCCTTCGATGTCTCAGCGCACTGCTCCGGGGATGTGCTCATCCTCGAACTCGAACCGCGCGAGGCATCGCCCGGGCCGGTGAGCGCCCCCGACCTTCACTACCTTCTCAAGGCCGGCTTTCACCGCCTCCAGCACTCCGACTCGCTGGAGGCGTTCTGTCAGGCGGCGGCCGAGGTCGTGCGCCGCCTCACCGGCTTCGACCGGGTCATGGTCTACCGGTTCGATGAGGACTGGAACGGGGAGGTGATCGCCGAGGACCGGCGCTCGGACTGGGAGCCGTACCTGGGGCTGCGCTACCCGGCGTCCGATATTCCCCGACAGGCACGCGACCTGTATCTGAAGAACGCCCTGCGGCTGATCGCGGACGTTCACGGAGAGGCGGTACCGCTGGTGCCGGCGCTGAACCCCATGACGGGCGCGCCGCTGGACATGACGTACACCACCCTACGGGCGGTTTCCCCCGTGCATATTGAGTACCTGAAGAACATGGGGGTCGGTGCGTCGATGTCGATCGCGATCCTCCGCAAAGGCACCCTGTGGGGGCTGATCGCCTGCCATCACGCCTCGGCCCGCTATGTGCCGTACGATGTCCGCGCCGCGTGCGAGATCCTGGGCCAGGCGGTCTCGCTGCTGGTACCGGAGAAGGAGGCGGCGGGGGGGCACGAATACGCCCTTTCTCTGAAAAGCAAGCAGGCCGCGCTCGTGGCGTCGATCTCCGCGATGGGGGATGTGTTGCGCGGGCTGGCGGATGCTACGCCGAGCATACTGGACTACGTGGAGGCGGAGGGGGCCGCCGTCCTTCTGGAGGGGCGGTGTGTCCTTCTTGGCCGCACCCCGCCCGAGGAGGACGTGCGCCGGCTGGCGTCGTGGCTCGCGCAGGTGGCGACCGGAGAGGTGTATGCGACGCGCGCCCTCGCACGCGCCTACCCCGAAGCGGGCTCCTGGGCGAGCGGCGTCGCCTGCGGGCTGCTCGCCATCCCGCTCTCGCGTGCCAGCCACAGCTTCATCCTCTGGTTCCGGCCCGAGGTCGCGCGCACGGTCAACTGGGGGGGCGACCCGCACAAGCGCGTGGAAGTCGTGGACGGTACGGAGCGGCTGTCGCCGCGCAAGTCGTTCGCGCTGTGGCAGGAGCTGGTGCGCGGGGAGTCCGCGCCCTGGAGGAGCGTGGAGGTGGAGGCAGCCCGCGACCTGCGGCAGGCCGTTCTCGGGATGCTGGTCAGCCTGGGCGAGGTGCGCCGCGCCGAGGAGCAGAAGCGCGCCGCATACGAGCGGGAGCGGATGATCGCGGAGACCCTCCAGAGTGCGCTGTTGTCGGATGTGCCCCGGGAGGGCTTCCCCGGGCTCGTCGTCGCAGCGATGTACGCCGCCGCCTGGGCGGAGGCTAACGTCGGGGGCGACTTCTACGACACCGTGGCCCTGCCGCAGGGCAAGCGCGTGGCGCTCGTGGTGGGGGACGTGGTGGGGAAGGGGCTGGCGGCTGCGCAGCACATCATGGAGGCCAAGTTCGCTCTGCGCGCGTTCCTGATGGAAAACAACGGCGACACCGCCGGGGCCATGACGCAGTTGAACGCGCTGGTGCATGCCCTGCACGACGGCGATCCCTCGTCCCTGATCGCGCTCGCCGTCGTCGTCGTAGACCCGGAAACGGGCGCCGTGGAGTTTGCGTCGGCCGGGGCAGAATACCCGGTTCTGGTAGGCGAGGGAGGGGCGGTCCGGTCCCTGGAGCAGGGGAATGTCGTCCTGGGGGTGGCGCCGGACACGCGGTATGAGTCAGGCCGCGCCGTGATGCGGCCGGACGAAACGCTGCTTCTGGTCACCGATGGTATCACGGAGGCGCGGCGCAAAAACGAGTTTCTGGAGGCCGAGGGCGCAGCGCGCCTGTTGTCCTCCGTGCCCGGTGACGCCCCCCTGGAGCAAGCGGCCCGGACGGTGCTGGAAGGTGCGCGGGCCTTTTCCGGCGGTACCTTGCGGGACGACGCCTGCGTTCTGGTAGCCCGCCTGCGGCCANAAGGGCAAGGGTAANNNGAAGNGCAAATCCTTCGTTCTGCGGAGGCAGGGCGCCGTCGGATCGCTTATCCTTAATTCCAACAGTGCCAAGATCGCTCCCAACGATGAGAGCGGGTGACGGACCGGAAAGGAAGCTACGATGCGAATCCTGTATGCGACCGACGGGTCAGAAGGGGCGCTGGCGGGTGCCGGCCTCCTTGCGCGCCTTCCCCTGACGGCCGAAAGCCACATCCATCTCCTCGCCGTGCAACAGCCCGGCGAGGCCTCAGAGGGCGCCGACGCCACGGGTGAGGCGTTCGACGCCGTGAAGCGCGTCCTCGGCCAGGAGGGGGGAGGGGCGCGCGTGGAGACGCATGTCCGCCAGGGGACTGCGGCGGCGGACGCGATCCTCGCACTGATTCAAGAGTTTCAGGACCAGGGCGAGCCGGTGGACCTGGTGGTGGTCGGCTCGCGCGGGCGCTCCGCTGTCGCCCGCTTCTTGCTGGGCAGCATTGCCGAGCGCGTCGCGCGGCATGCCCCGTGTCCGGTGCTGCTGGCCCGCCCGTTGCGGGGCGACCTAGGCCGGGCGCTGCTGGCCACGGACGGCTCCGGTGGGGCCGAGCGCGCCGCAGAGTTCCTGTTGCGCCGCTTCCCGCTCCCGGCGGCCTGCCTGGTGCGGGTCGTTGCCGTGGTGACGCCCGCCTTCGCCCAATCCCCGGCATCTTCCCTGGTTGATCTCGCCCCCTTCGCCGAGGAGGTGCGCGCCGTGGCCCGCCAGGAGCGGGAGAAGGCACAGCAGCGGGTAGACGCGCTGGTCGCTGCATTCGCGGCAGCCGGTCAGCCGGCGGACGCGGAGCTACGGGAGGGGATACCTGCCCCGGAACTGATCGCGGCGGCGGATGAGTGTCAGGCAGACCTGATCGTGGTCGGCTCGCAGGGACTTACCGGGATAGAGCGGTTCCTGCTGGGGAGCGTGTCCGAGCGCGTGCTGCGCCATGCCCACTGCTCCGTCCTCCTGGTCCGATGAGCTGCACGCGCCAGTCGGACGGCCCAGAGGGTCAGGTCAGGTCCAGTTCCATACCGACATCCGCACGGGCGTAACCGTGATTGTCTTGCAGCGGGACGTAGTGAAAGCCGTGCTTGGCGTACAAACGTAAGGCTGGCTCTAATTGCGAGTTCGATACCAGCATCAGGGTTTTTGCTCCTGCGCGCCGGGCGAACTCGATCGCCGCCTCCATCAGCAGGTCGCCGTAGCCGCGCCCCCGCGCCCGAGGGTCAACAGCCATCTTCGCCAGTTCAAAGACCTCGTCACTGAGCCGGATTACGGCGCAGGTGCCCAACGCCTGCCCGTCGGCGAGGACGAAGAAGACCTGACCTCCCGGCGCGACAATAGTGCCGTAGGGATCGGCCAGAACGGCGCGGTCCGGCTCCTCCAGGGTGAAGTGCTGCTCAATCCACTGGCGGTTGAGGGACTCAAAGGCCGGGGCGTACTCGGGGGAGAACTCGATAACCCGGGCCTGAGGAGGCTGGTTCGTCGGATTTATGTACATAACTGGGATTATCGGACGTTAGCAAGCGGATGCCGCGGGGAGCCGATTTTCGTAAAGCATCCGATGCGTACTACGCCGGCGTGCCGGCGGCGGGCGACTGGAGATCGCCGAGCTTCTGCTCAATGGCGCGCATCTTGTCGTGTGCCTGCTCCAACAGATCCTGAACCGTCTCCACGTGCGGCGCCAGCGAGCGCGAACGGGTCCAGAATATGTAGGCGGCCACGGCGGCCGACACCGCAGCGGCGACGATGCCTACAACGATGATGTACGGCGTGTTGTCGTGTGGTTGACTACCAATGTTCTCCTCGTTGCCCATGTTTTCGAGTATAGCACAGGCCCGTGGTCCTGGCTACAGAACCCGCTCACGGCTGGAAGAACTCAATCAGGGCGTTTGCGAAGATCTGGTGCCCCTCACGCGTCGGGTGCGACACCCGATTCGACATCAGGTCCGCCGGCGCCGCCCCCATGCGAATCGCTCCCTGGTAGACCGCGTGAACATCCGCCAGGCCCACCTCGCGCTCCCGCGCCACCGCGCGAATCGCACGAACGAACTCCGTCACCGTCCCATCCTCCTGCAACGCATCGCCCCGGGTGTTCGGCGTTACCAGCAGCAGGTCCGCACGGGTCTCCCCCTGGACTCGCTCCACAAGGCGAACTAAGTTTGTCTTGAACGCGTCCAGCGCCTCCGTACCGCCTCGCGCGTCGTTGAGGCCCAGGCAGATCGTCACCAGGTGCGGGTCGTGGCGCAGCACGTCCCGGTCGAAGCGCGCAAGCGCACCGGATGCGTTCTCGCCGCCCAGCCCCATGTTCAAAACGTTCACCACCGCGAACGGGTACAGGGACGACAACTTGCGCCGGAAAAGCGCCGGATAGGCCGCATCAGCGTCCAGAACGCCGTGCTCCAACCATCCCGCCGTTACCGAGTCGCCCAGGGCGACATAGCGGACACTCTCACTCCCCGCCATGCCGCTGGAGCGTTTGAGGGCGTCGATCGTACGCGCCACAAAACGGTTCTTCGGATTGCTCACTATGCGGCTACCTCCTCAGGCTCTCGCTCTTTCTGCGCGGGGATCAGGCCGTGCGCCCGCGCCTTCGCGCCGAACAGGCGCAGCGCCTCCTCGCCCCGCGCATCCAGGTCGTAGCGCATCACCTCGGTCAGATAGGCGTAGGAGCGCTCATAGGTCTCGTTCAGCCGCTCGAACTCCCGACGGGCAATGTGCTCGGGGTTCGCCTTCCCCCACTCCTTCGCGCGCACGAGCAGTTCGCAAAGCTCCGGCGTCAGCGCGGATGGTCGCCCGATCCAGAGCGCATAGGCGAATGGCAGTCCGGTAAGCTCCTTCCACGCCTCGCCCAGGTCCAGCACGTGATACCCCGGCCCGTAGTCCCGGTAGCCCGGGTCCCCGATCAGCAGACCCGCGTCGGCCTCCGCCAGCATGGCCGTCAGGTTCGGCGGGTGCGGCAGGTACTCGGGCGCGAGGTCGTACCGCTCCGCGAGGAGGATCTTCAGCAGCGTCACCGATGTCAGCGAGGACGTGTCCAGCGCCACGCGCCGCACCTCCCCCACCGGTACCTTCGAGAGCATGCGGACGGACCGCACTGGGCCGTCCGCCATCACCGCAACACCGGGAGCGTACGCCAGACCCGGCTTTCGGTGGTACTCAATCGAGGAGACCAGAGCCGTCGCAATCTCGCCCCGCTCCAACAGGCGGGCCAACTCTGAGGGAACCGCCTCCACCACGCGCACCCCGGACGCCCTGCCCTCCTCCGTATCCGTAAACCAGCGGATCAGCGGCAACGCGTTCAGATACGGCACCGACCCGATGACAACTGTCTCCATTCCTTCACTCCCACCTTCCCAATTTCAAGGACAGGCGCGGTGCCGCTCCCACTCCCGGATTTTCTCGGTCAGCGGGTGAAAACGTCCAGCGCGGTGAAGAGCAGGAGGCCCGACGAGACGGCGATATTCACATAGAAGAAGGCGACATTCAGACGGCGCAGGTCGTCCGGGCGAATGATCGCGTGCTCGTAGGCGATCAGGGCAGCGGCCAGAACCACCCCCACGTAGTACCAGAGGCCCAGACCCGCCGCCTGCCCCATCAGGACCAGGAACACGATCATCAGAGCGTGCGCGGCCCGCCCCAGCCAGAGCGCCCGCAGCGGTCCCAGGGCCACCGGCATGGAGTGGAGCCCCGCCTTCTCATCAAACTCCACGTCCTGAAGCGCGTAGATGATGTCGAAGCCGATCAGCCAGCACACCACCGCCGCGGCCAGCAGAAACGGCGTCGGCTCCGCCAGGCTCCCGCGGACCGCGACCCACGCGCCGACCGGTGCGACCGACAGCGCCAGCCCTAGAAAGGCATGGGACCAGGCGGTGAAGCGCTTGGTCAGCGAGTAGAAGAAGACCAGCAGCAGCGCGACCGGCGAGAGCGCCAGCGCCAGAGGGTTGAGCATCCCCGCCGCCAGAACCAGGAGGCCGGACATGACCAGGGTAAACCCGGTCACGAACGGCACCGAAACCAGCCCTGCGGGCAGGGCGCGCATTCGGGTCCGCGGGTTCCGCGCGTCGTACTCCCGGTCCACGAGGCGGTTAAACGCCATCGCGGCGGAGCGCGCGCCGACCATGGCGACCAGTATCCAGACGATCTGCCACGCCGTCGGCAGGCCGTTCGCGGCGAGCAGCGCCCCCAGGAACGCAAACGGCAGCGCGAACAGCGTGTGCTCTATCTTAATCATCTCCAGGACCACGCGCAGCTTCTGCCACGGGGTCACCGGGATGGACGGTCCTTCTGCGGTGGCGGTCATTCGTGCCTCCACTCCCCCATCAGTTCATGTTCGACGCCCAGCGCCTGCAGCGTCCGGGCGACGATGGTATCAACCAGGTCCTCCACCGTCTTCGGCTGGTGGTAGAACGACGGCGCGGCGGGCAGCACCGTCGCTCCCGCCTCGGCAAGCTGCGTCAGGTTCCGCAGGTGGATCAGGCTCCACGGCGTTTCGCGGACTACCAGCACCAGCTTGCGCCCCTCCTTCAAACAGACATCCGCCGCGCGGGTGGTCAGATCGTCGCTAATGCCGTGCGCAATCCGGCCCGCGGTACCCATCGAGCAGGGAATCACGACCATACCCGCGTGGCGGAACGACCCGGAGGCGGGCGGGGTGAAGTAGTCGGAGCGATCGCAGAAGCGGATCTGCGGCGCCTCCTCGCCCAGGAGTTCCCGGGCGGTGGGTGGCTGCGATAGCCGGATGCCCGCCTCCGTTGCCAGCACGGACGGCGCGTTCGAGGAGAGCATCAGGTAGATCTCGTCGAAGTGGCGAACGGCCTGCCGGAGGAAGCGGACGCCGTAGATCGCGCCGCTCGCCCCGGTCATCGCCACCACCAGACGCCTATCCGGCGGGACGCTGCGGGTGCTGCTGCTGCTGCTGCCCATCGCCCCCCTCCACCGCGGCGAGCGCGGCATCCAGGACCCGGGTCTCCAGCGGCCCCAGGAGCCCCCGCGCCTCGTCCACCGGGACGACGCGGCGGGCCACTACCCCGTTCGGCGCCGGGTCATGAAAAGGGCCGTCTCCGAGGGTCGCCACCGAACCGGTGACCCACAGAAGGTAGGTCGGGTGGACCCGGTAAACGCGGCCCGGCACACGATTTAGAAAGTCGATACGCGTCGCGGCCACCGGCCGGTGGCCCGGCTCCAGGCAGGCGCGCGCCTCCTCCCAGACCTCACGGGCCAGCGCCGCGTCCGCGGTCTCCATGCCCTCCAGGCGCCCGCCGGGAAAGGTGAACTTGCCGTCCGCGTTCTGAACCAGGAGGAGGTGGCGCTCGCCCTCAGCGGGCACGAACCCGACGACGTGCACGGAGCGGACACGCTCGGGAGCATCGACCAGAGACGGCGGGCCAGTGACCAGACGCACGCGCTGCGCCTCGCCCCAGGTCGTCTCACAGACATGCCACGCGCCCGGCGGGATACCGGCTCGCGCCCGTTTGTGTCGGGCCGCCGCCATTCTTATGGTTGATTTCCCGGAACGGCGGACCATCTACAGGCCCAGTTCGTTCCACATCGCGTCCACGCGCGCCCTGATCTCCTCGCTCATCTCGATCACCGGCGGCCAGCGGCGCGTGAAGCCCTCTTCGGGCAGTTTCTGTGTCGCGTCTATACCCATCTTCGAGCCGAAGCCCTGTTCGCGGCTCGCATGGTCGAGCACATCGATCGGGCCGTGCACGAAACTCGTGTCGCGCTCGGGGTCTATATTATTCGCCACCACCCACAAAACTTCCTGAAGATTCTGCACGTCTACCCAGTCGTCCACCACAATGATGATCTTTGAGAACATCATCTGGCCCAGGCCCCACAGGGCGTGCATCACCTTGCGAGCGTGACCCGGGTAGCGCTTCTTGATCTTGACGATGACCAGATTGTGGAACACGCCCTCGACCGGCAGGTTGTAGTCCACGATCTCGGGCACGAACAGGCGCACCAGCGGCAGGAAGATCCGCTCGGTCGCTTTGCCCAGCCAGCCGTCCTCCATCGGCGGGCGGCCGACGATGGTCGCAGGGTACACCGGGTTCTTGCGGTGGGTGATCGCGGTCAGGTGGAAGACCGGATACTCTTCCTCCAGCGTGTAGAAGCCCGTGTGATCCCCGAACGGCCCCTCGATGCGCCGCTCGCCCGGGGGCACAAACCCCTCCAGCACGATCTCGGCGTCCGCGGGCACCTCTAAGGGCTGCGTCTTGCAGGGGACCAGATCCACCGGCTTCTTGCGCAGGAAGCCCGCGAACGACATCTCGTCGATCATGTCGGGCAGCGGCGCCGTGGCGGCATAGGTGAGCGCCGGGTCGCCACCGAGCGCTACGGCCACGGGGATGGGGCGGTTCTGCGCCTCGAACTCGGCGTAATGGCGGGAGCCGACCTTATGGCGCTGCCAGTGCATGCCCGTGGTCTTCTCGTCGTAGACCTGGATACGGTACATGCCGACGTTGCGCTTGCCGGTCTTCGTCTCCTTGGTGAAGACGAGCGGGAGAGTCACAAACCGGCCGCCGTCCAGCGGCCAGCACTTGAGGATGGGCAGCTCCAGCAGGTTGATGTCGGAGCCGGTCTTGACGACCTCCTGGCAGGGGCCATCGCGGACGATACGCGGGGCGGTGTTGCGCCCGATCTGCGCCAGGCCCGGCAGGAGGGCCGCCTTGCCCATCAGGCCGGGGGGCATGTTTCCGGGGAGTTGAACGAGCTTCTCAATCTCACGGGCGACCTCTTCCAGGTCGTCCACGCCGAGGGCCATGCTCATGCGCCGCCGCGTAGCAAACGCATTAATGATAACGGGGATGTCGCTGCCCTTCGGCTTCTCGAAGAGGAGGGCGGGACCATCCGCCTTGACTACCCGGTCCGCGATCTCCGCGATCTCCAGGACCGGGTCAACGGGACGGGCGATGCGCTTCAGTTCGCCCTTCGCCTCCAGCGCCCGGATGAACTCCTGAAACCCGCCCGTGTACGCCATTGCGCCGCGCCGCCGTTTCTATGCTGAAAGTCCGTGCGTTATTTCACAAAGTGGTGAGTGGACGGTATAGAGTGTACCGGTCGCCCCTTCCCTTGTCAAGCGGCCCAAACGCCGCGCGGGGCGCCGGTCATGACCGGCGCCCCGCGGGCTCACAAGGGTATGGTGGGCAGAGCAGGATTCGAACCTGCGTAGGCTTTCGCCGACGATTTTACAGACCGCCTCCTTTAGCCACTCGGACATCTGCCCCTATTATGTGATTGTTGGCCCGGCCAAGCCCCCTCGGAGAATCGAACTCCGGTCAACAGTTTACAAAACTGCCGCATTAACCACTATGCTAAGAGGGCCGCTTGCGGAAGTCCCGCCCGTTGCCCCGGTTCAGCCCACGGTACGTGGGTGTTAGCACATGACAGTGCCACAGAACCGGCAGGGAGCGCGGTATTTGCGCGGCATCGGCATGGTGGCGACTCGACAACGGGCATTATAGGCCGTGGGTACCGCCTTGTCAAGGCAAGCGGACCGCTGCTTTATGGCTTGTTTCGGTGGTTTTCCACATGGACGGCAAGGGCGAAGAGACCGGTCATGCCGCCGAGGGTGAACGCCAGGAAGAAGCCAAAGTAAAACGGCGCCCCGAAGAAGCGGGTTCCCGCCCATCCCCCTATCACCCCAGCGATAAGCGACAGGATCGTATACAGCAGCAACAAAGGGCGCAATCTCACGCTGGTGTTCCCTCCCCCAATTCAAGCTGTGCCTTTTCGCGCCAGTCCGGCCGTGCGTCTGCCACAACCTCGCGGAAGTGCGCCCGCGCCTCGCCGTCCCGGCCCAGCCGCAGCAGGGCGAGCGCCAGCCAGTATCGTCCCTCGCCCGTAGAGTCAAACATCCGCGCCCGCACCCCGGTCAACGGGGCGAGCGTCACCGCCGCATCCTCCCACTGCTCCGCCCGGGCATAGCTGCGTCCCAGCGCGATGCGCCACGCATGGACGCGCCCGAGCGCTGTGAAGTACGGCGCCGCGGCCAGAAGAGCGGCCACGGCCTCCAGCCAGCCGAGGTGGCGGGCCGCGCCCGGCGCCTGCCCCACCACCGCCACCAGAACCAGTCCTGCGCCGACCGTGCGGACCCCCAGCCAGGCGAGCGCCCGCGCGTGGCGGCGGGCAAGCTCACGCAGCGCGGTCTCGCGCGGGGGCAGCGCCTCCGAAGGGGTGTCTGCCATCAGGCGTCCCCCTCCCCGGCGTCCGAAGCGCTGTCGGTGCGCTCCCCGCGCAGCAGACGCCCCAGCAGCGTCGGAAGGTGCATCGAAACGGATGAGTTTGCAGCGACCATATCCGCGCCCGCCTCGCGCGCCGCCTCGTGCTTCTCCTTCTCGACGTGCCCCGCGAAGGCGAGCACGGGGACGGAGCGGGTCGCCTCGCCTGACTTCAGCGCGCGGATCACAGAAACCGGGTCGTAGCGCCGGGCCGTCAGGTTCACAAGCACAGCGTCCGCAGGGGCTTCGGCAAGCGCGGCCATCAGCGCGGCCTCGGTCCCGACCACGCGCAGGCTGCCGCCCATCGGGCGCAGTCCCTCGCGGATGCGGGACGGGAACATCAGGTCGTCCGCGACCAGGACGACGCCGGGCGGAGAGTCGCTCATGCCGGTATTGTACCGGCGCCCGGAGGGGCGTTCAAGCGCGGTACACTGAGAGTGGAGGGGTTACGAACTATGTTCAATGTTGCCCGAATTGTGTTTTTCCTGTTTGCGGCGCTTTTGCTCACGGGCGGCATCGCCGGTTTTATGGAGAAGCAGTCGGTCCCGTCGCTGGCCGCGGGCGTGGTGTGCGGCGGTCTGTCGCTGGCGGGCGCCCTGATGCTGCCAACACGCCCGACCCTGGCGCTCAGCCTGGGCATCGCCGCCGCCGTTCTGGCGGCGGGCGGTATGATCCCGCGCATGATTAAGGCAGAAAACAAGGTGTGGCCGAGCGGTACCGTGGTGGTCGCCAGCGTCGTCACCCTGATCGTGGGGGGCGCCGCGCTCGCCGCCGCGCGGGGCGCAGCGAACACGCCCCCGGCCGGCGTCGGGCCGTAACGGAGGCGTGTAAAGATGCTGGTCCATGAGGACGCGCGCTACCTTGCCCTGATTGCGCACGACGGAAAGAAGGACGCGATGGCCGAGTTCGTCCGTCGGCACCGGGAGCGACTGGCAGTGGTGCCGCTGGTCGCCACGCGCACCACGGGGGGCGTGGTGGCGGAGGCGACGGGGCTGGATGTGACCCGGGTGCTCTCCGGTCCGATGGGCGGCGACCTTCAGATCGGGGCGCTGATTGCGGAGCAGAAGGTGCGTGGGGTCATCTTTCTGCGCGACCCGCTCCAGCCGCACCCCCATGAGCCGGACATCTCCGCGCTGATGAAGGTCTGCGACACGCACGATGTTCCTCTGGCGACGAACCTCGCCACGGCGGAACTGCTTCTCGACAACCTCTGTCCCCTACCCTTCTGAGGGCGGCGGGGCGGACGATTCTTCGGGGACGGCGGGCGCGCGGTCAGAAGAGGCCGCCGAGGGGGACGCCTCGGGCAGACCAGGCGTTACCGGCACGACCTCAGGCGGAGACGCGGCCGTGCGCTCGTCGCTCCCGGCGGAATAAAACGCGAAGTACCCCAGCGCCAGGATGGCGGCAACCACAAAGACGAGGGCGATGATCGTGCGGCGCCCGTTCTCCGTCTTCGGAGGCGGCACCCCCGGCGCCCGGCGAGGCGGGGCAGGCGTGCTCACAGGGCGTCCTCCCCGTCTTCGAGGCCATCTCGCTCAATGCCCATCTGCTCACGCCAGAGCGCCAGCAGAGCCCGCTTCTCTGCCGGGGTCAGCGTGCTCAGATCCACATCCTGTGTCGCCTCGCCCGTGTCGCCAGTCGAGAGCGCCAGCAGCATCAACTCCGCTTCCAGAGCCTCCTCGTCTTCTTCCTCTCTGCTGCCTGCTCCCGGGTCCGGCAACCGCGATCCTATCCGTTGTATATCCCCCTCGTACTCCGCGGTCATTGCCGCTGCTCCTTTCCACCAACAGCCCGGTTCGATATCTCAACCCTCCCGGTTGGAGACAGTGTACCCGGGTCCCGCTTCAATACCACGCGTGATATACTGAGGGCGACGTCGGCGCGGGTTTTGACTCGCGCCGACTTGCCTATCTGGCCAGGAAGGGTGTGAAACGAAATGCTCAGCGATCTCTCTAAAGATGTGATCTCGATTCGCGAGCGTCTCGAAGAATTGGGTGGGCATCTTTGACATTCCGAAGCGTCAAAGAGAATTAGAAGCGCTGGAGGCCCAGAGCGCAGAGCCGGGCCTGTGGGACGACGCCGAACGGGCGCAGCGCACCATGCAGATGGTTGCGCGGGTCCGGGACAAGGTGGAGCCCTACTTTAACCTGAAGCGGCGCATCGAGGACGCGGGAACGCTGCTGGAGTTGGCCGAACTGGAAGAGGGCGGCGAGGCGTTCGAGGGAGAAATCCGCTCGGAACTAGCCGCAATCCTGGCCGAACTGGACGCGCTGGAGGTTAAGAGCCTCCTTACCGGTCCACACGACGCCGCCGATGCGATCGTGGAGTTGAAGCCGGGCGCGGGCGGTACCGACGCCTGCGACTGGGGCGCGATGCTCCTGCGCATGTACCTGCGCTGGGCCGAAGAGAACGGCTTTAAAGCCGAGATCAAGGACGAGCAGCCGGGGGACGTGGCGGGTATCTCGTCGGCGACCGTGTTCATCAGCGGGACCAACGCCTACGGACTTCTCAAGTCCGAGCACGGGGTTCACCGCCTGGTGCGCATCTCGCCGTTCAACTCGAACGGCAAGCGGCAAACGTCCTTCGCGGCGGTGGAAGTGCTGCCGCAGGTAGACTTCACCGAGCAGGTGAAGATCGACGAGAAGGACCTGGAGATCGATACGTACCGCTCCAGCGGTGCGGGCGGCCAGCACGTCAACAAGACGTCGTCCGCGGTGCGCATCACGCACGTGCCCACCGGCATTGTGGTGCAGTGCCAGAACGAGCGGTCGCAGCTCCAGAATAAGGAGGTCGCGCTGCGGGTCCTGGCAGCGCGGCTGGCGGAACTGGCCGAGCGCGAGGCCGAGGAGAAGCTGAACCAGCTTCGCGGCGAACAGCGCTCGATCGAGTGGGGTAGTCAGATACGGTCGTATGTATTTCAACCGTATCAGATGGTAAAGGACCACCGGACCGGCGTGGAGACCGGCGACGTTCAGCGCGTCATGGACGGAGACCTGGGCGACTTTATCACCGGGTACCTGAAGTGGCGTGCGGAAGGGGGCAAGGAAGTAGGCGATGGAGACACGCTCGCGTAGGCCGATCGACTCGAAACGGCGTTGGATCGGGATCGCCCTTCTGGGCGCGGCGGCCCTGGGTGGGGCCGCCGTGCTCCTGTTCCCGGTGGCGCGGGCTGCCGTTGCCACCGCCGTAGGCAAGCCCACCGCCCCCCCCTCCTCCCCTGTTGCCGCGCCCCGTCAGGGAAGCGTCAGCAACGTGCGTCACGAGGAGTCCGAGGTCGGGAACCTGGTGGCCGACAGCATCCGCGCCGCCGCCGGCGCCGACATCGCCTTCCTCCCGGCCGCCGCTTTCAAGAGCGGCGCGTCGGTGCCGAAACCGGCGACGCCCGCTCAGGTTGCCGCCGCCCTCGACCCCGCCACGGATACCATCGTGGTACTGAGTCTGCGCGGGGAGCAGATCCTCGACGCGCTGGAGCGCTCCGTCTCCTTCGCCCCGCAGCCCTCGTCCGGCTTCCTCCAGGTTTCGGGACTGACGTTTACGTACGATGCCTCGAAGCCCGGCGGCAAGCGGGTCGGCTCCGTCACCGTGGGCAGCGCCAAACTGGAAGCGGCGAAGACCTACACTGTCGCCACGACCCGGCCGCTGGCGAACGGCCAGCAGGGCTACTTCAAGATCTGGGAGAAGGAACAGATCACCAGCGACACCGGCAAGACCCTCGCCGACGCTCTGGAGCAGGCGGCCTCGGCGCGGGGCGGCACCCTCTCGGGCGCGGTCGATGGCCGCATCCGCGCGAACTGAATCCCGCCTCCGGAGATGTTCCGACATGCCCAAACGGCAGCTTTCACAGACCTCGTTTCTTCCTGGCGCCCTCGCAGCCGTCGTGCTGGCGGTCGCCGGGTGCCAGCCGACCAACGCCGTCGGTGACCCTCCGGTAACCTCGCCCGTGAAACCTGCCCCCACTTCTTCTGCATCTTCGTCGCCCTCCCCCGCACCCGTTGCCGCCCCGCCCTTCGACGCGGAGCGCGCCTTCAAGGACCTGACCAAGCAGACCAGGTTCGGCCCGCGGTACTCCGGGTCGCCGAACTACCCGACGATGCGCGACTGGCTGGTGTCGGAGCTCACGAAGGCCGCGGGCGTCCCGGCAAAGCGTCAGAACTTCACCGCGCGGCTGGGCAGCCAGTCCCTACCGATGAGCAACATCTACGCGCACATCAACCCGACGGCGAAGAAGCAGGTCATGCTCTGCGCCCACTGGGATACCCGTCCCACCGCCGACCAGGAGGTCGATCCCACCCGGCGCCGTAAGCCCATCCTGGGGGCGAACGACGGCGCTTCGGGGGTGGCCTGCCTGCTCGAGGTCGCCCGCCAGCTCGCCGCGAAAAAGCCCGACATCGGCGTGCAGATTGTGTTCTTCGACGGCGAGGACTACGGCCCGCAGATCGAGCGGATGTTCCTCGGCTCCAAGTACTACGCGAAGAACCCCGCGATGCCGAAGCCGGACTATGCCATCCTCATCGACATGATCGGCGACAAAGACCTGAACATCATGCGTGAGGTGAACAGCGAGAACGCCGCAACGCACATCAACGACAAGGTCTGGAGCGCTGCGGAAGCGCTCGGGGTCAAGCAGTTCATCAACCGGATAGGCTATGAGATTCAGGACGACCACCTGCCCCTTCAGGCGGTCGGCTGGAATGCTATCGACCTGATTGACTTTGACTACGGTCCGTGGCATACTCTGGACGACACAGCGGATAAGTGCTCGCCCGAGTCGCTCAAGGCCGTGGGGACCGTCCTGCTGAAAGTCATCTACGACGAAGGCAGGTAGCAAGGGGTATGCGCAGAACGGTCTTGCAGGGCTTCGCGGCGCTTTTTAGCCTGGTATTTTTACCTTCAATCGTCCGCGCCGCGGACGGAACACTCCGGGTGGCGACCTGGAACGTTACGGATTACGGAGGGGCGGGAGCACGCGACGCACACTTCCAGAACGTGTTCTATGGCACGTTTGAGGGCAGGCAGTTTGCCCCCGATGTGCTGCTCGGCCAGGAGTTCCTCAGCCAGGCGGCGGTCACCTCATTCGTTAACCTGCTGAACTCCGCCGCGGGAAGCCCCGGCGACTGGGCCGCCGCCCCCTTCCTCAACGGCCCGGACACCGACAGCGCCCTGTTTTACCGCACCAGCAAGATCGCCTATCTCAGCACGAGCATCGTCTCCACGGGCGGCGTCAATCCGGAACCTCCACGAAACACCTACCGCTACGATGTCCGCATCCTCGGGGGCGCCGAAGACTCCCAACTCGCCCTGTATTCGACCCATATGGCGTCGCAGAGCAACCCGTCATCCCGCCGCCTGATCGAGGCGCAGCGTATTCGGGAGGACGCGGAGTCGCTGGCGCCGGGGACGCACTTCCTCATCGGTGGCGACTTCAACATCACCTCCAGCTTCGACGCCGCCTACATCGAGCTGACGGGCTCCCAGGCGAACGACGCCGGGCGCTTCTTCGATCCCATCGAAACGCCCGGGGACTGGAACAACAACGCCGCGTACCGGTTCGTCCACACCCAGGCGCCGGGGCTCGGCACCAACACCGGCGGCATGGACGACCGGTTCGACTTCCTGCTGACCTCGGCTAGCCTGGGCGACGGAACCGGGTGGGACTACGTCGGCGCGTTCGGCGTCCCCTACTCCGCCACCTCCTGGGACGACTTCAACCACTCCTACCGGGTCTGGGGCAACGACGGCACCTCGTTCAACACGTCGCTGACCACGACCGGCAACCAGATGGTCGGGCAGTCCATCGCGCAGTCTCTCGTGGCCACGGCCCCGAACGGCGGCCACCTGCCCGTCTTCATGGACCTGCGCTTCAACGCCGTCGCCGTCCCCGAACCCGGCACCGGCGCGCTGCTCGCCCTCGGCGGCCTGCTCCTGCTAGCCGCCAGCGGACGCCTGGCCCGCCGCCGCGACGCCTGAACCGGATCGACGGGATGCCCCCGAAGCGCCCCCGCCCCTGCCGACGCTCGGCTTGCTCCCGTCCTTCTGGGTGCCACACACCCAGAATGATCATGGGGGCAAGCCTTTGTCGCCGGACCGGGTTTTCTTCGCCCCGCCACCGCCGGAGATTGGCCAGATTCTCTCCGCCTTCAGCACCCTCCGCCAGCGTGATGCCCGCGATTCGCGCCGCAGAGACCGGCGGTTCAGAGCGTTCCTCTTCGTGACCGTCTTCGTCTGGTCGATATTTCTGAGTTTCCAGATTCTGCCCGCGTACATGGCGGTGCCTCTGGCGCTGCTAATGGCTTCACTCACCTGCACCGACAATTTTACGTCCATTGTACGTAGCCCGTGGACTGTGCGCAGCACGTGCAGGTATGTCGGCGCGGAGGGAATCGCGGAGTTCAAGCTAGCCGGCGCTTTCTCCGGGCGCGTCGGCAAAGACCGGGTTAGCGTAAAGCGCCTGCTGTTCGCGGAGGCCGACCAGTACCAGGTCGGCTCGACAGGAACTGCTCAGTCTGATCGAGACAAAGATCATCGGTTCCGCGCCGCTGGAAGCGGAGACATGTCTCCTGGAGTACGCGGCGGTACTGGGATTGCCTACCCGCCCGGACGATCAGCCTCTCGACACCTGGCAGAGAATCCGGGCTCAGAAAAAATCACCTCGGGCTCTGGATGCGGAAGAAAGATCGTTTGCTTCCGCGTTGCTGGCCAGGGAAGACACGCGCAATACCCTGCTGGCAGGAAGGCTATTCGTGAAGAAAAGGGACCTGAATAGCGGTGACCTCCAATGGATTCAGAAGCGCGTGATGGCGCAATCCCAGAAATCGACCGGAAGCACACAGCAGTACTGGAAGTTCGTACAACGGGTCTGCGCGCGCCGAAACCAGTAGGCATTGGGACAACGCCTCCCACCGTTTCAGCCAGTCCCATCGGCTACAAATCTGATGCCGTCGAACGTCTCGTCAATAACCCACAAACCAGACCCAGGACCAGAGGCTGAGAAAGGGACAAGCCGCCCACGGAAGCAAGGTCCGTAGGCACGGTATCGAAAGCGACGAGCAGGGCAAAAAACGAATGCACGAATCCCGCCGCCGAGAGACTCCAGAGGGCTAACGGGAATCTCTTAAGGGGCCGGAGCGCGCAAACCGCCGTGGTAACGACAGACAAGACGACTGAGGGGATGAACGTAATCTCGAACAGCCACTCCCCAACGGGTTCAATGAAG
>Ga0065721_10004691_pt1 | contig 24237 bp, 23 predicted proteins | sample Mesricmetagenome_FD_59108 | JGI IMG/M metagenome (GOLD analysis project Ga0065721, IMG submission 59108) | Mesophilic microbial community from rice straw/compost enrichment Sample: eDNA_1 v2 (version 2) | ecosystem: Engineered > Solid waste > Grass > Composting > Bioreactor | place: USA: Davis...
CCCGCCAATCGCAAGATCGGCGGGTTTTTTGTTTTGGCGCGGCGTCTTCGCTGCTGACCGATAGGCGCATTGCATTGGTATCGGCCTCGTATCGGCCTGGTATTGGTCTGGTATTGGTCTGGTATTGGTCTGGTATTGGTCTGGTACAGGCCTGGTATTGGATTGGTATTCCGCCGGCCAGCTTCCACAATAGGAACCTCGATCCACCACTCCTGGATATGAGGTCGCCATGCATCTGGAAGGCTCCTGTCATTGCGGCGCGGTGCGTTTCAGCGTCGAGTCGTCTTCGTATTACCCCTTCATGCATTGCCATTGCTCGATCTGCCGCAAGACCGCGGGCTCCGGCGGCTATGCGATCAATCTCGGCGCGGACGCCAACACGCTGCGCGTACGCGGCCGCAAGCATCTGGGCATCTATCACGCCGTGATGCGCGAGCCCGGCAAGCGCGCGACCCGCTCGCCGGCGTCGCGGCATTTCTGCCTGCAATGCGGCAGCCCGCTGTGGCTGTGGGACCCGCGCTGGCCGGAACTGGTCCATCCCCATGCGTCGGCGATCGACACCCCGCTGCCGCGCCCGCCGGAGGTCGTCGAGGCGGCGCTGGACTATGCCGCGCCCTGGGTCGACGTGCCGCGCGGCAAGGGGCATGTCCATTGCCGCCAGTGGCCCGACGAATCGCTGGCGCAATGGCATGCCCGGCATGGCCTCGGCGACGGCAATGGCGAGCGCTGACGCCGTCGGACCACCGGCCGGCAAGGGCCGCATGCGGCCCGTCCTTCACACCGCTTCCGCATCGCATATAACTAGCTGAAGAGGGCGGCGCCGCTACGCGCCGCCCAAAAAAATTTTTGCCGGGCGGCTCTTGAAGGTCACACAGCAGCCCTTAATTTGGCGTCGGCCCGTCTTCTCTGGAACGGCACCCACGCCGCATCGGCCATCGCGGCCGTGCGGCTTCCGGACAGTCAACTTCGCTTGAAGAGGAGGTTTGCTGATGAAGATTGCCCAGATCGCCCCGCTTGCCGAGCGTTGCCCGCCCAAGCTCTACGGGGGCACCGAGCGCATCGTGTCCTATCTGACCGAAGAGCTTGTCCGCCAGGGTCATGACGTGACCCTGTTCGCCAGCGGCGACTCCAGGACCGCCGCCCGGCTGGTACGCGGCTCCGACATCGCGCTACGGCTCGATCCCAGGGTGAAAGACCCGATCCCCTATCACATCATGATGCTGGACGAGGTCCGCCGGCGTGCCGACGACTTCGACGTGCTGCACTTCCACATCGACCTGCTGCATTTCCCGCTGATCCGCGACATCGCCGAGCGCACCGTCACCACGCTGCATGGCCGGCTCGATCTGCCCGACCTGGTGCCCTTCTATCGCGCCTTCCCCGAATTTCCGCTGGTGTCGATCTCCGACGACCAGCGCCGCCCGATGCCGCCCGTCAACTGGGTCGGCACGGTGCACCATGGCCTGCCGCGCGACCTGCTGCCTTTCACCGCCGAGGCGAAGGGCGGCTATCTGGCCTTCCTCGGCCGCATCTCGCCCGAAAAGCGGCCCGATCGCGCCATCGAAATCGCCGCGCGCACCGGCATGCCGCTGAAGATCGCCGCCAAGATCGACAAGGCCGACCAGGCCTATTGGGACGAAGTCATCGCGCCGATGATCGCCGCGCATCCGAAGGTCAAGTTCATCGGCGAAATCAACGAGCATCAGAAAGCCGAATTCCTCGGCAACGCGCGCGCGCTGCTGTTCCCGATCGACTGGCCGGAGCCCTTCGGCCTCGTGATGATCGAGGCGATGGCCTGCGGCACGCCGGTGATCGCCTATCGCTGCGGCTCGGTGCCCGAAGTCATCGACGAGGGGGTGACCGGCTTTATCGTCGAGGACATCGAGCAGGCCGCGCAGGCGGTCGGACGCATCGACGAACTGGACCGCGGCAGGATCCGCGCGACCTTCGAGCAGCGCTTCACCGTGGAACGAATGGCGCAGCAGTATGTCGAGATCTATCGCAGCCTGGCCGATGTCAGCGCCGGTGCGCTGCTGCGCCGAGCCATGGGTGCAACGGTGGGCGGCGTGGCCGGCAGCGACCGTGTCGGCCTGCCCGCCCTCGCCTGAACCGCAAAGGATCGCGACGATGCCAACCGCCAGCACTGTTGCTGCCTCCCACGCGCCGGCGCCCACCGGGCCCGGCGGTACCCAGCTCGCCCAGTTCTTCATCCCGGCCGCCGCGTCGCTGCAGGAGCGCAGGCCGCGCACGCTCAAGCATGGCGACACCTTCGCGGTGTTCGACCACAACGGCGATGCGCTGTCCGGCCCCGGCAGTCCCGAGGGCATATTCCATCGGGACACCCGCCACCTGTCGCACCTGTTCCTGTCGATCGACGGCGCGCGGCCGATGCTGCTGTCGTCGACGCTGCGCGACGACAACGCGACGCTGACCTGCGACCTGACCAATCCCGATCTGTTCGACGGCGATGGCAAATTGATGATCGAACACGATCTGCTGCATCTGCGCCGCTCGCGCTTCCTGTGGAACGCGACCTGCTACGAACGGCTGATCATCCGCAACTTCGACGAGAAGCCGCGCCGCATCCAGCTCGAACTCGCGTTCGCGGCGGACTTCGCCGACCTGTTCGAGGTCCGCGGCTCGAAACGCGAGCGCCGCGGCGAACATCATCCGCCCCGCATCAGCAACAATCGGGTCATCCTCGGCTATACCGGGCTCGATCAGCAGAGCCGGCACACGGCGCTGCTGTTCGATCCGGCGCCGACCCGGCTGACCGGCAACTGCGCGCGCTTCACGCTCGATATCCAGCCGAAGGAGGCGCGCCTGCTGTTCGTCGAGATCCGCTGCGGTATCGGCGAGATTCCGCAGCAGACCCGCTGCGCCTTCTTCAGCGCGCTGCGCGACGCCCGGCGGGCGCTGCGCAACTCGGCCTCGCGCGCGGCCTCGATCGTGACCTCGAACGAGATCTTCAACGAGGCGGTCCGGCGCAGCGTATCGGACCTGTACATGCTGATCACCGATACGCCGGAGGGTCCCTATCCTTATGCCGGGATTCCGTGGTTCAGCACCGTGTTCGGCCGCGATGCGCTGATCACCGCGCTGGAGACGCTGTGGCTGGACCCGAATATCGCGCGCGGCGTGCTCGGCTATCTGGCGGCCAACCAGGCCACCGAGAACGATGCGGCCGCCGACGCCGAGCCGGGCAAGATCCTGCACGAGGTCCGGCACGGCGAGATGGCGGAGCTCGGCGAGGTGCCGTTCCGCCGCTACTACGGCAGCATCGACTCGACGCCGCTGTTCGTGATGCTGGCCGGCGCCTATCTGCATCGCACCGGAGATCTCGGCACGCTGCAGCGGCTGTGGCCGAGCCTCGAGGCCGCGCTGCAATGGATCGAGCGCTATGGCGACCGCGATGGCGACGGCTTCGTCGAGTACGGCAGGCGCACCACCGAAGGGCTGGTCAATCAGGGCTGGAAGGACAGCCAGGACTCGGTCTTCCATGCGGACGGCACGCTGGCCAGGGGCCCGATCGCGCTGGCGGAGGTGCAGGCCTACGTCTACGGCGCCTGGCAGGCCGGCGCCGATATCGCCGCGCAACTGGGCATGACCGAGCGTGCCACCCAATGCGCGGCGCGCGCCGAGGCCCTGCGCGCTGCCTTCGATGCGGAGTTCTTCGACGAGGCGCTCGGCACCTATGTGCTCGCGCTCGATGGCGACAAGCGCCCATGCCGGGTGCGCACGTCGAACGCCGGCCATGCGCTGCTGACCGGCATCGCGCTGCCCGAGCGCGCCCCCGCGGTGGTACGTACGCTGATGTCGGGAACGTCGTTCTGCGGCTGGGGCGTGCGCACCGTGGCGTCGACCGAGGCGCGCTACAACCCGATGAGCTATCACAACGGCTCGGTCTGGCCGCACGACAATGCGCTGATCGCGGGCGGCATGGCGCGCTACGGCTTCCATCGCGAAGCAGCGCGGATTTTCGAGGGCCTGTTCGCGGCCTCAACCTATATCGACCTGCGCCGGTTGCCCGAGCTGTTCTGCGGCTTCCCGCGCCAGGGCACGCAGGGCCCGACCTTCTATCCGGTCGCCTGCACCCCGCAGGCCTGGGCCGCGGCCGCACCGCTATACATGCTGCAGGCCAGCCTCGGGCTCGGCTTCGACACCGAGCGCGTGCATATCACCTTCGACGAGCCGGCGCTGCCAGCCTTCCTCGACGAGGTGGTCTTCCGCAATCTGGCGGTCGGCGGCGGCTCGGCCGACGTCGCGCTGCGGCGCTCGGGCCGGCATGTCGTCGTCGACATGCTGGAACGGCGCGGACCGGTGCGGGTGTTGACGACGAATTGACGAGGAACCGACGAGGAGTTGACGAGGGATCGACCGGGATTCCGGGCGCCCTGGCACCGAGGCTGGCTGTACGCGAGAGCACTTAAGTGATAGTGTGAACCGCTCCGGCACCGGCCTCGGCAGTCAGCATTTTCGGTACCGTCCCATCTTTCCCCTCTTTCCCTCCCCTGCAAGGAGCCGCCCGTCATGACCCCGGTTTCCCACGCCAGTGTCCGCGCCGCCGGACCGAACTACCGGCACGAAATCACCACCGGCAAGCATCAGCTGGTGGCCGACGAGCCTGCCAAGGCGGGCGGGCAGGATGCCGGGCCGGCTCCGTACGACTATGTGCTGACCGGGCTCGGTGCCTGCACGGCGATCACGCTGCGCATGTATGCGGACCGCAAGGGCTGGGACCTCGGCGATCTGCGCGTCGAGCTGACCTTGCTGAAAAACCGCGACGGCGATACGCGCATCGAACGCACGCTGCATGCGTCGGCGGCGCTGAGCGACGAGCAATGGGAACGCCTGCTGGAGATCGCCGGCAAGACGCCGGTCACGCTGACGCTGCAGGCCGGCGTGTCGATCGCGACCGCCAGGGCAACCGCCTGAGTCCGCGCCGATCGGCGAACACCGCGGCAGCCTGACCCCGTGTCGATCCTGCGCAGGCGTTCGGGGTGGTTATGGGTCGCGGCCTTCGCGGCGGCGGCATGGTGGGCCTGGCCACGCGTCCAGCCGGTGCTGGACCGCGTGTTCTACGGCATGCGCCTCGCGGCGATGCCGGCGCCCAAAGCGCTGCCGGTGCCCGTCGCAGGCGTACCGGCCAACGCCTTGCGCGATACCTGGAACGCCCCGCGCTCCGGCGGCCGGCAGCATCAGGGCATCGACATCTTCGCGCCGCGCGGTCGCGAGGTCGTGTCGGCCACCGAAGGCATCGTGTCCCGCGTCGGCACCAACAATCTCGGTGGCCAGGTGGTCTGGGTCATGGGACCGGGCCGGCAGATGCACTACTACGCCCACCTCGACCGCTATGGCGAGATCGCGCCCGGCGATCGCGTCACGCCCGGCACCGTGCTCGGGTATGTCGGCAATACCGGCAACGCGCGCGGCACGCCGCCGCATCTGCACTACGGCATCTATACGCCGACCGGTGCGATCAATCCCTATCCGTTGTTGACGGCGCGCATCGCGACGTCGAAGTAAGCCGGCACGCGCCCGGCCGTCCATGCTTCACCATTCGCAGCGCCCCGAAATTCCAATCATCCAGGAAGAAGCCAATGTCGGCACCAAGCTTCAACCAGACCGAAGACCATGCCGCAGCCGGCGTCGCCGGCCATATCGACCGCCTGATCGTCTTCACCGGCGGCCCAGGCTCGGGCAAGAGCACGCTGATCGATGCGCTGGAGCGGCAAGGCTATGCCCGCTCGGAAGAAGCCGGTCGCGGCATCATCCAGGACCAAATCGCGATCGACGGACCCGCGCTGCCATGGCGCGACCGGCAGGCCTTCGCCGAAGCGATGCTGGCCTGGGAACTGCGCTCCTATCGTCTGGCGCAGCGGCATCCCGGCCCCGTGCTGTTCGACCGCGGCGTGCCGGACGTGATCGGCTACCTGCGGCTGTGCGAGCTGCCGGTGCCCGACCATCTGCTGCGCGCCGCCGCCGCCTTCCGCTATCGCCAGCAGGTCTTCATCGCACCGCCCTGGCCGGAAATCTACCGGCAGGACGCCGAGCGGAAGCAGAGCCTGGACGAGGCCGAACGGACCTGCCACGCGGTCGCACAGGCCTATCGCGATTGCGGCTATACGCTGATCGAGCTGCCGCGCGTCGACGTGGCTGCGCGTGTGCGGTTCGTGCTCGATCGGATCGACGCCGCGCACGCGGTCATTTGAGTCCGCTGTCGCGCTCCCACGGCGGGATGTCGCCGAAGCGTTCGGCCAGGAAATCGACCAGTGCCCGTACGCGCGGCGGCACCAGTCGTCGCTGCGGCATCACCGCATAGATGCCCGTGTCCGGGATCTGGTAGTCCGGCAGCACCTGCACCAGACGGCCGGCACGCAGCATCGGGCAGACATGCCAGTACGAATGCAGCGCGATGCCGAGACCGCCCAGCGCCGCGTCCGACAGCAATTCGCCGGTATTGGCCTCGATCCGGCCCCGCACCCGCACAGCAATCTCTCGGCCGTCACGGTCTTCGAGCCGCCACAGGTCCTGCCTGCCCTGGCTGCCCACCAGCACCAGGCATTCGTGTTGGGCCAGCTCTTCCGGCGTGCGCGGGGTGCCATGCCGGCGCAGATAGTCCGGCGACGCGCACAGCAGCCGCCGATTGTTGGCGAGCTTGCGCGCGACCAGCGTCGAATCGTCGAGCGCGCCGATGCGAACCGCCAAGTCGAAGCCCGCACTGACCAGATCCACCACGCGGTCGTCCAGATGAATGTTCAGCCGAAGTTGCGGATGCCGCGCCATGAATTCGGGCAGCAGCGGCGACAGGTACTGGCGGCCGAACGACGATGCCGTGGTCACACGCAGCGTACCGGTGACCTCGCCACCGGCCCGGCGCAACGAGCTGCCGAGGGCCTCCAGTTCCTCGACCAGCCCGCGGCCCTGCTCGGCCAGCGCCGCGCCTTCGGGCGTCGCGTGCAGCCGGCGCGTGGTCCGGTGCAGCAGGCGTACGCCCAGGTCCTGCTCCAGCCGCTTCAGGCGCTGGCTGGCCACGGCCACCGACAGGTCGAGACTGCGCGCGGCAGCGCTGATCGAGCCGAGGTCCAGTACGCGCAGGAACAGCGCGATATCGCCGATTCGGTCCATGACTATCAATCGGATATTGAAACTGATTCATGATACCGCCGGTTTTTCAAAAAGATGCAGGCGAGCAAACTGCGGGCCTTCCAATAGGAGAGTTGTCATGGCCGCCCCGCCTACCGCCACTACCCCGTCCACCACCCCGTCCACCACCCCACCCACTGCCAAGCCTCCTGCCAAGCCCGCGCGCGCAGGCATGCCGCTGGCGCTCTACGCGCTGACCGCCGGCTCGTTCGGCATCGGCTGCGCCGAATTCGTGATCATGGGCCTGCTGCTGCAGGTCAGCGCCGACCTGCACGTGTCGATCGCCTCGGCCGGCATGCTGGTGTCCGGCTATGCGTTCGGTGTCGCCGCCGGCGCGCCGATCCTGACGCTGCTGACCCGCCGCATGCCGCGCAAGGCCGTGCTGCTGGCGCTGATGGTGATCTACACCGTCGGCAACGCGGCCTGCGCGCTGGCACCCGACTACACCACGCTGATGATCGCCCGCGTGATCACCTCGCTGACGCATGGCACCTTCTTCGGCGTCGGCGCCGTGGTGGCGACCGGCCTGGTGCCGGAAGACCGCCGCGCCTCGGCGATCTCGGTGATGTTCTCCGGCCTGACGCTGGCCACGCTGCTCGGCATGCCCGCCGGCGCCTGGCTGGGCCTGCATCTGGGCTGGCGTTCGACGTTCTGGGCGATGACGCTGATCGGGCTGGTATCGCTCGTCGTGATCGGCATGCTGGTCAAGGCCAGCCGCGACCACAGCGCGCCGGCCTCGTTGAAGGACGAGCTGGCGACCATGGTGCGGCCGCAGGTGATGCTGGGCCTGGCCATGACGATCCTGCAGGCCATCGGCATCTTCGCGGTGATCACCTACGTGCAGCCGCTGCTGACCAAGGTGGCCGGCTATGGCGAGGCGGCGGTGTCGCCGATCCTGCTGCTGTTCGGCGCCGGCATGATCGTCGGCAATCTGCTCGGTGGCAGGCTGGCGGACCGCCGTCCGGTCGCCGCGGTGCTCGCCACGCTGCTCTCGCTCGCCTCTGTGCTGGCGCTGATGACCTTCGCCATCCACCACCAGGTCGCGGTGGTGGCCTTCGTCGGCATCCTCGGCATCGCGGCCTTCGCCACGGTGTCGCCGCTCCAACTGCGCGTGCTGCGGCACGCGCGCGGACCGGGCCAGAACCTGGCGTCGAGCTTCAATATCGCCGCCTTCAACCTCGGCAATGCGCTGGGCGCCTGGCTCGGCGGCATGGTGATCGACCACGGTCCAGGCCTGACCGCCCTGCCCTGGGTTGCCGCGCTGGCTCCGCTGTCGGCACTGGCGGTCGCGGCCTGGAGCGTGCGGCTGGAACGGGCACGGCCGTCGTTGCCTGCGTGTGCGGCGGGGGCCGAGGCCGGTTGATGGGGCACAGTTGCTCCCCGGGGACCGACACGTGAGGACGCGGCCATGGATCCGCTACGATATGGGGCAACCGCGACAAGGCGACGAGCCGCCGGCAAGCGCAGTTGCGGCCCCCTTATCTCCATGCACCCCGAAGACCTGCAACTCCTCGTCACCCGCACCATGCCGTTCGGCAAGTACAAGGGCCGGCTGATCGCCGATCTGCCGGGCAATTACCTGAACTGGTTTGCGCGCGAAGGGTTTCCGCCGGGTGAGATCGGGCGGTTGCTGGCGTTGATGCAGGAGCTCGACCACAACGGCCTGTCGCATCTGCTCGCGCCGCTGCGCAAGCGCTAGCCGGCCGCGCGGTCGACGGTGGCGCCGCCGCGGCGCACCGGGTCCATGTGGGTCATCACGTCGAGCACGTCGCGATTCTCCATCGCGCGCCGGCGGGCCTCCATCGCGATCGCGTGGCCCTGCTCGACGGTCAGCATCGCCTCCATCTCCAGATGCACGTCGACCAGGATCAGGTCGCCCATCTTGCGCGTACGCAGGTCGTGTACGCCCAGCACGCCCGGCGTGGACAACAGGCTGTGCCGGATTGCCTCGACGGTATGCGCGTCCGCGCCGCGGTCCATCAGGTCCTGCATCGCATTCCAGCCAAAGCGCCAGCCCATGCGGATGATCATCAGGCCGACCACCATGGCGGCGACGGGATCGAGCCAGCGATAGCCGAGCAGGCTGCCGCCGATACCGAGCGCGACCACCAGCGACGACGCGGCATCCGAGCGCGAATGCCAGGCGTTGGCCGCCAGCATGCTCGAGCGCACGCGGTGCGCGACCGACAGCAGATAGCGGAACAGCGATTCCTTCAGCACCAGCGTGCCGAGCGCGACCCACAACGCGGCCATGCCGACCGGCGGCGTGTCGCCCGCGGGATCGACCTTGCCGGCCGCCGACCAGAGCATGCCCACGCCGACGGCAAGCAGCAGCACGCCGAGCGCCAGCGAAGCCGCGTTCTCGAAGCGTTGGTGGCCGTACTGGTGGTCTTCGTCGGGCCCCTTGCCGCTGTGCATGCCTGCGAACAGCACGATGAAATCGGACAGCATGTCCGACAGCGAATGGACGGCATCGGCCAGCAGCGCCTGCGAGCCGGCAACGATGCCCGTGACGGCCTGCGCGACGGTCAGCACCAGATTGGCCGCCACGCTGACCAGCGTGCTGCGGCGCGCGGCGCGCTGCCGCAGCGCGGCATCGTCATGGTCGTGGGCGGGCTCGATGGGACGGGGCTTGCTCATGGCCTCGACTGTACCGCAGCAACGTGGGCACTTCACGGGGCGGCCGTCCGTACGCGCCCATGCCTCGGCGATCTGCAAGCACGGCGTGTGCGTCAGGACACCGGTTCGAGGTGGGGTGCCAGGACCTGCGCGATCCAGTCCATGAAGACGCGCACGCGCCGCGGCAGATTGCGTCGCTGCGCATAGAGCAGCGTGACAGGCATCGCCGGCGGCCGGAAATCCGGCAGGACTTCGACCAGCTCGCCTGCGGCCAGCCTGGCCTGCATCGCCGTGGCTGGCGCCTGGATGATGCCCAGTCCGGCGACCGCCGCGGCTTCGTACGCGGCGCCGTTGTTGACGGTGACGGCGCCCGCCATCGGCATCGCCGCATGGCCGGCGCCGTCGGGGTATTCGAAGCCGAGCGGGCGCTGCCCCAGTGTGCTGGCGTAGTGCACCAGCCGATGATCGCGAAGATCGTTGATGGTGCGAGGCACGCCATGGCGACGCAGATAGCCGGGACTGGCGCAGTTGATCAACCGCATCGCCCCCAACGGCCGCGCCACCAGGCTGCTGTCCTCCAGCGTGCCGACACGCACCACGCAGTCGAAGCCTTCGCGCACCACATCGACACGACGGTCGGTGCCGCTGATTTCGATGGAAAGCTCGGGATGCCTGCCGAGGAATTCCGGAAGCCGCGGAATCACGAACATCGAGGCCATGCCGGCCGGCATGTCGACGCGCAGCCGGCCCTTCAGCGCCCCGCCGTCGCGCTGGAACATCCCGTGCAGCTCGTCCATGTCATCGAGCAGATCGCGGGCACGCTCGTAGAACGCCTGCCCGTCGGCGGTCAGCTGGACCCGGCGCGTGGTCCGATGGAACAGCTGGGTGCCGAGGCTGGCCTCCAGCCGTTGCACCGCGATCGATACCGCGGCCTTCGACAGGTCGAGGCTGCCCGCGGCCCGGGCGAAGCCGCCGAGTTCGGCGACGCGCAGAACGATGCGCAGCGTGTCGAGGGAGTCCATGGGGTGGGTTGTCCGAGCAATTGTTTAGAGATGGAAAACAGAGCTATCGCGCCACGCCAGTTTATGCGTCACGGACGAATCAATAAAGTGGATTCACGCGGCTCGACCCCGATCCGCAACGCGAAACCCCAACCCCCCTTATCCGGAGTCCACTTCATGACCACAACTTCCACCATCGCCGTCATCACCGGCGGCAGCCGCGGCCTGGGCCGCAATGCCGCGATCCACCTGGCCCGCCAGGGCACCGACGTGATCCTGACCTACCGGGGCCAGCGCGCCGAGGCCGACAGCGCGGTCGCGGAGATCGAGCGGCTGGGCCGGCGCGCCGCCGCGCTGCAGCTGGACGTGGCCGACAGCCGCGCTTTCCCCGGCTTCGCGGCACAGGTCGAGTCGGTGCTGGCCGGCTGGGGCCGCAGCCGTTTCGATTTCCTGCTGAACAACGCCGGCATCGGCGTGCATGCCGCCTTTGCCGATACCACCGAAGAACAGTTCGACGAACTGATGCGCGTCCATCTGAAGGCGCCGTTCTTCCTGACGCAGGCCCTGCTCGGGCTGATCGCCGACGGCGGGCGCATCCTCAATGTGTCGACCGGCCTTGCCCGCTTCGCGCTGCCGGGCTACTCGGCCTACGCGACGATGAAGGGCGGCGTCGAAGTGCTGACGCGCTATCTGGCAAAGGAGCTGGGCCCGCGCGGCATCAGCGTCAACACGCTGGCGCCCGGGGCCATCGAGACCGACTTCAGCGGCGGCGTCGTGCGCGACAACGAGGAAGTCAACGCCTTCGTTTCTTCGGTGACCGCATTGGGCCGCCCCGGCAAGCCGGACGATATCGGCGCCGTGGTGGCGGCGTTGTTTGCCCCGGGCACCGGCTGGATCAACGCGCAACGGGTCGAGGCCTCGGGCGGCATGTTGCTTTGATCCTGGATGAAAAAAAGAGGCCGGTCACGCCGGCCTCTCCCCTTGTTGCGGCACGCCCGCTGCCTGCGCACAGCAGACAGCGGGCGTGCTGCTTTATTGCCTCGCCACGATCACGCTGGCCGCGATCACCCTGACCGCGATCACCGTGCCGCCGCGTCGCTCGACGCCTGCACCGGCCCCCAACCGCCGCCGAGGCTGCGCACCAGCGCCACGGTGGCGGCGGCGCGCAGGCCCGCCACCTGATTGGCCGCGCGCTGCGATTGCAGCACGGTGCGGTCCGCATCGATCACGGTCAGATAGTCGACCGCGCCGGCATCGTAGCGGCTGCGCGAGATGCGTTGCGCGCGGCGCGCCCCGGCGAGCGCGCTGTCGAGCGCGCTGGCCTGCTGCGACAGCCAGCGGACATCGGCCAGCCCATCCTCGACCTCGCGGAACGCCACCAGCACGGTCTGCCGGTAGGCAGCGACCGCTTCTTCATGCTGGGCGCGCGCCGCGGCCAGATTGGCGCGGTTGCGGCCACCGTCGATGATCGGCGCCGCGATGGTCGAGCCGATCAGCGGGCCGAGCAGCCAGGCGCGCGAGGACCAGCGGAACAGATTCGACAGCTCGCTGGACTCGAAGCCGAACACGCCGGTCAACGAAATGCGCGGGAAGAAGGCCGACTTGGCCACGCCGATGCGCGCGTTGGCCGCCGCCATCAGGCGCTCGGCCTGCGCGATGTCGGGCCGGCGCTCGAGCAGGTCCGACGGCAAGCCGGCCGGAATCGCCACCGGCGCGGTGTCGAAGGGGCGCTCGGCCAGCGCGAATTGCGACGGCGGCACGCCGGTCAGCACGGCGAGCGCATGCTCCTGATTGGCGCGACGGCGCTCGATATCGGCCAGATCCGCGCGGGCGGTGCCCAGCTCGGCCTCGGCGCGTGCCGGATCGAGGTCGGTGGTCTCGCCGGCATCGAAACGGCGCTTGAGCAGGCGCACCGCGTCCTCGCGCAGCGCGATCGTCGCGCGCAGCAGCTGGCGCTCGGCGTCGAGCGTACGCAGCACGAAATAGGCCTGCGCAACGTCGGCCTGCAAGGTCAACTGCACCGAGCGGAACAGGTCCTCGGCCGCTTCGCCCTCGGCGCGCGCGGCACGGACGCTGTCGGCCACGCGGCCGAACAGGTCCACCTCGTAGCTGGCGATCGCACGGGCCCGCAGCACGGTGCGCGGCGACACCGGCGTGCCGTCGGGCAAGCCGAGCGAGGCCGCGGACGGCTGGCTGCGCGTCGGATCGAGGCCGACGCTCAGTTGCGGATACAGGTCGGCTTCGGCCACGCCGGTGAAGGCGCGCGCCTGCTTGACGCGCGCGGCCGCCGCCGCGAGGTCCTGATTATTGCTGTTGGCCGCGTCGATCAGCCGATCGAGTTCGGCGTCGCCGAATACCTTCCACCATTGGCCGCGTTCGACACCCTCGGCCGGCGTCGCCACCTTCCACTGGGCGCCTTCGGCCTGCGCGGCCTCGGCCTCCTTGTAGGCCGGGGCGGTCGCGGTTTCCGGCACCTTGTAGGTCGGCGCCAGCGAGCAGCCTGCCAGCACCAGCGCGGCGGCCAGCGTGGCCAGCCGCGGCATCCACGATTGCAGGTTTGCTGTCATGTCGTTGTTCCTTGATTCTCGTTCTTTGGCTCGTTCGGTGTGCTCCCTCCCCGGGGGAGCGAGCACACCTTCACTGCGACTCAATGTTGCGGTTCAGCCAGTGCCACGCTGTTGTCGGGCTTCGGCTCCGGCGCCGGCTCGGGCTGCGCCTTGCCGCGCGTGGCCAGCTTGCGCAGCGCCACGTAGAACACCGGCGTCAGGAACAAGCCGAAGAACGTCACGCCCAGCATGCCGGCGAACACCGCCACGCCCATCGCCTGGCGCATCTCCGCGCCCGCGCCGGTCGACACCACCAGCGGCACCACGCCCATGATGAAAGCGAACGAGGTCATCAGGATCGGGCGCAGACGCAGGCGGCTCGCCTCGATCGCGGCCTGCACGATGGTGCGGCCCTGATGCTCCAGCTCGCGGGCGAACTCCACGATCAGGATCGCGTTCTTCGCCGACAAGCCCACCAGCACGATGAAGCCGATCTGCGTGAAGATGTTGTTATCCCCACCCGACAGCCACACCCCGGTCAGCGCGGCCAGCAGCGACAGCGGCACGATCAGGATCACCGCCAGCGGCAGCGTCAGGCTCTCGTACTGCGCGGCCAGCACCAGGAACACCAGCAGCACGCACAGCGGGAAGATCCACACGCCCGCATTGCCGGCCAGGATGTCCTGATAGGTCAGCTCGGTCCATTCGAACTTGATGCCCTTCGGCAGCGTCTCCGCGGCGATGCGCTCGGCAGCGGCCTGCGCCTGGCCCGAGGAGAAGCCGGGCGCCGGTCCGCCGTTCATGTCCGCGGCGGTAAAGCCGTTGTAGCGCACCACGCTGTCCGGACCGAAGCCCTGCTTGACCTGCACCATCGACGACAGCGGCACCATCTCGCCGGCGGCGTTGCGCGTCTTCAGCTGCAGGATGTCCTCGGCATGCTGGCGGTAGCTGGCATCCGCCTGCACCTTGACCTGGTAGGTACGGCCGAACTTGTTGAAGTCGTTGACGTAGGCCGAACCGAGATAGGTCTGCAGCGTGTCGAACACGTCGGTCACCGGCACGCCCAGCTGCTTGGCCTTGACGCGGTCGAGCTGCACGTCGAGCTGCGGCACGTTGACCTGGTAGTTGCTGAAGATGCCCGCCAGTTCCGGCGTCGCGCGCGCCTTGGTGGCGAACGCATTGGTCGCGGCAAACAGCGCGTCATAGCCGAGCGCGGCACGGTCCTCGATCATCAGCTTGAAGCCGCCGATGGTGCCCAGGCCCTGCACCGGGGGCGGCGGGAACACCGCGATGAACGCGTCCTGGATCGCGCCGTACTGCTGGTTCAGCTGCGCCGCGATCGCATTGCCGCTGAGGTCTTCCGACTTGCGCTCCTCGAACGGCTTGAGCGTGGCGAACACGATGCCCGCGCTCGGGCTGTTGGTGAAGCCGTTGATCGACAGGCCCGGGAAGGCCACCGCCGATTCCACGCCCGGATGCTTCAGCGCGATTTCCGACATGCGGCGGATCACGTCCTCGGTCCGATCGAGCGTCGCGCCATCGGGCAGCTTGGCGAAGCTGACCAGGTACTGCTTGTCCTGCGCCGGCACGAAGCCCTTCGGCACCATCTGGAAGATGCCCCAGGTCAGCGCCAGCATCACGGCGTAGACGCCGAACACCGCGCCCTTGCGGCGCACCACGCCCTTGACACCCTGCCCGTACCGTTCGGAACTGGCGCCGAAGAAGCGGTTGAAGCGCTTGAAGAAGCCGCCCAGCACGCGATCCATCGCGCGCGCCAGCCAGTCCTTCGGCGCGTCATGGCTGCGCAGCAGCAGCGCGGACAGCGCCGGCGACAGCGTCAGCGAGTTGAACGCCGAGATGATCGTCGAGATCGAGATCGTCAGCGCGAACTGCTTGTAGAACTGACCGGTCAGGCCCGTCATGAAGGCCAGCGGCACGAACACGGCGCACAGCACCAGCGCGATCGCGATGATCGGGCCGCTGACTTCGCGCATGGCCTTGTAGGTGGCCTCCTTCGGCGACAGTCCTTCCTCGATGTTGCGCTCGACGTTCTCGACCACCACGATCGCGTCGTCGACCACGATACCGATCGCCAGCACCAGGCCGAACAGCGACAGCGCGTTGATCGAGAAGCCGAACGCGTACATCAGGCCGAACGTACCGACGATCGATACCGGCACCGCCAGCAGCGGAATGATTGACGCGCGCCAGGTCTGCAGGAACAGGATCACGACCAGCACCACCAGTGCGATCGCCTCGAACAGCGTGTGCGTGACCGCCTCGATACTGTGCCGCACGAACTGCGTCGGGTCATAGACGATGCTGTAGTCGACGCCGTCCGGGAAGTTCTCCTTGAGCTCTTCCATGGTCTTGCGCACATCGTCGGAGATCTGGATCGCGTTCGATCCCGGCGCCTGGAAGATCGGAATCGCCACCGCCGGCTTGTTGTCGAGCAGCGAGCGCAGCGCGTATTCGGACGCGCCCAGCTCGATGCGCGCGACATCGCGCAGATAGGTCACGCCGCCGTCCGGCGAGGTGCGGACGATGATGCCGCCGAATTCTTCCTCGGTGTTCAGGCGGCCCTGCGCGTTGACGGACAGCTGCAGGTCGGTGCCCGGCAGCGACGGCGAGGCGCCGATCACGCCGGCGGCCACCTGCACGTTCTGCTCGCGGATCGCGCGCACCACGTCGCTGGCGGCGAGCTGGCGCTCGGCCATCTTCTCGGGATCGAGCCACACGCGCATCGCATAGTCGCCCGAGCCGAACAGCTGCACCTGACCCACGCCCTGGATACGCGCCAGGCGATCCTTGACGTTGATCACCGCGTAGTTGCGCAGGTAGGTCATGTCATAGCGATCGTTCGGCGAGACCAGGTGGACCACCATGGTCAGGTCGGGCGAGCTCTTGACGGTCGTGATGCCGAGCCGGCGCACGTCCTCGGGCAGGCGCGGCTCGGCCTGCGAGACGCGGTTCTGCACCAGCTGCTGGGCCTTGTCCGGGTCGGTACCCAGCTTGAAGGTCACGGTCAGCGTCAGCAGGCCGTCGCTGTTCGACTGCGAGGACATGTACAGCATGTCCTCGACGCCGTTGATCTGCTCTTCCAGCGGCGAGGCGACGGTTTCGGCGATCACCTTCGGGTTGGCGCCCGGATACTGGGCACGCACCACGACCGACGGCGGCACGACTTCCGGATACTCGGAAATCGGCAGCTTGAACATGGCGATCGCGCCGATCAGGAAGATCAGCACCGATAGCACGCCGGCGAAGATCGGCCGGTCGATAAAGAATTTCGAGAGGTTCATGACGGGTCTCGATAAAAAAGGGAGCCCCCTGGCGGTCCGTTTTCTGGACGCCATGGAAACGCATTTGGGCGATGCAGCTGGCTGACTGGGTCAGCTCAGGATGCCGTGGCTGGCGGGGCTGGTTCTCCCTCGCCAGCCCGCGGGCGAGGCGAGAAAATCAGGCTGGCAAACGTCATCCGACCGACTCCTTCTTGGCCGGCTCCGGCTGGTTGTCCGCGCTCTTTTCGGTCGCATTGCCGCGTTCGAGCTCGCGCTTGAGCGCCATGCGCACCGGCGTCGGCGCGACCGTATCGCCCGGCCGTACGCGCTGCAGGCCGTTGACCACGATCACCTCGCCCGCCTTCAGGCCGGAGCGGATCACGCGCAGGCCGTCGTAGTTGGGCCCCATCTGGACTTCGCGATAGTTCAGCTTGTTGTCCTTGTCGACCACCAGCACGAACTTCTTGCCCTGGTCGGTGCCGATCGCACGGTCGTTGATCAGCACCGCGTCATGCGGCGCGTTGCCGCCGAGCTTGACCTTGGCGTACAGCCCCGGCAGCAGGCGTCCGTCCGGGTTGTCGAACACCGCCCGCACGCGGATCGTGCCGCTGCGCGGGTCAAGCCGGTTGTCGACCGACTGGATGCGGCCCTCGTGCGGATGGCCTTCCTCGTTGGCCAGGCCCAGATACACCGCCATGCCCTTGCCGTTGGACCCGCCCGCGGCGCCCGGCGCCGTGTAGCGCAGATAGCTCTGCTCATCGATCTCGAAGCTGGCGTACACCGGCGACACCGACACCACCGTGGTCAGCGCCGGGGCATTGGCGCCCGGGGCGACCAGATTGCCCACCGTGATCTCGGCGCGCGAGACGCGGCCGGTCACCGGCGAGGTGATGCGGGTGTAGGCCAGGTTCAGCTTGGCGGAGTCGAGCGCGGCCTGCGCGGCGCGCACGTTGGCGTTGGCCTCGCGCGCCGCATGGATGCGTTCGTCGAATTCGCGGCGCGAGATCGCGTTGTCGTCCAGCAGCCGCTGCGCCCGCACCTGCTCGCTCTGCGCGTGGCTGGCGCGCACCTGCGCCGCGGCCAGCGCGGCTTCGGCGCGGGCCACCTCGGCCGCGTACGGCCGCGGGTCGATGGTGAACAGCAGATCGCCCTTCTTGACCATCGCGCCTTCGCGGAAGTGCACCGCGTCGATGGTGCCGCCGACGCGCGGACGCACCTCGACGCGGTCGATCGCCTCCAGGCGGCCCGAGAATTCGTCCCACTCGGTGATGGTCTTGCCGATGGCGGCGGCGACATCGACCGCCGCCGCGCTGGCGGCGGGGCTCGGCACGGCTTGCGCCTCGCCGGCATGCCAGGGGCGCAGGATCGAGGTCGCCAGGCCGGTGCCCAGCACGACCACGATGGCGACGGCGATCAGGCTACGTCGGGATTGCAGCTTCATTTCTTCACTCCGTTTCGGGTTTTCTTCAACCGGAAAAGCAAAAGGACGAACGCCGCCCGCCGGGCCCGTTCGGCGCCTTGCGGGTGAGCACACCCTGGGGCGCCGACGCGGGGTCCGGAGACATTCACACGCGGCTGACTTCTCGAATGGCGGCCGGCGCTAGCGCGATGAACGCTGGCGCGGCCGCAGGCACGTCACGGCGCCCAACCGGAAGGCTTGGCTGCCGGCCGGCGTTCGGCCTGTGGCGAGGCATCGTCGCTGTCCGCGAATCGTTCTCGCAGAAAGCGCGCGCCTTCATCGACCCATACCTGACATCGGTCGTGGGATGCTTCGACACCGGCGCCACAGGCGCCGGGCATGATTCGGGTTTCCGCCGCCACGCCGCGGTCGAGCAGCTTGCGTCCGAAGGCCTCGCCTTCGGGCCGCAGGGCATCGAGCTCGGCCACCTGGATCAGCGTCGGCGGCAGGCCGGCCAGGCGCATCGCATGCGCCGGCGCGGCGTAGGGGTGGACCGACGCGGCGGGCGTCGGCAGGTAATCGCGATAGCAGACGGCCATGCGCTGCAGCGTTTCCAGCGGCACGTGCGCCTGGCCGGCGCAGGAGGCGTGCTGCAGGCAGGGGTCGGTAACCGGGCGGATCAGCCATTGCGCGCGCGGCGCGGGCAGGCCGCGATCGCGCAGCATCTGCGCCACCGCAATCGCCAGATTGCCGCCGGCTTCCTCGCCGACCAGCGAGAAACGCATCTTGTCGACCTTGAGCCGGCGCGCCTGGCGCAATACCCATTCGGCGGTATTGAAGGCGTCCTCCGGCGCGGCCGGGAACGGATGGTCCGGGGCCAGCGAGTATTCGGGCGCCACCACCACGGCCGGCACTGCGCCGGCCAGCTGGCGGGTCAGACGGGCCGCCTTCTCGATGCCGCCGTCGACGAAGCTGCCGGCGTGCAGATACAGCAGCCACGGCAGCGGCGCCGGCGCCCAGGCGGTCGGATACCCGGCCGGATAGCACACGTGCACAGCGATGGTGCGCTCGCCGCTGGCGATCTCATGCCGCACCACGCGCGCCGCGGCGCCGGCCTTGGCGGGCTGGGATGCGGTGGCTTGCGTCGGTTTGGTCATGGTGTCGGTCCCGTTGCGCCGGCCGGGAACACGGCTCGACGCATGGTTTGCATGTTGCGTTGCATCGAATTATGGTGATTGACGTAGACGGGATAAAGGCGCAGTTTGCCAACGCACTATTCTGCGGATGGAATAATCGCGCCGGCCCGTGGTCTGTTCCGATAGATCGTCCCCATTCGGCGAATAACCGCTCCACTGTTGCGGTTATGCCAATGAAAGACCCTACCGTGCATACGACCGACAGAGTGAGTAAGATTCGCCCTCGCCAGCCGCGCGGCGCCGTCCGCTCGCTATGGCTTCTAATTGGACAGCCGCCATGGACCGCTTCGTCTCAATGCAAGCCTTTACCCGCGTCGTGGACGTCGGCAGTTTCGCCCGCGCGGCCGAATCGCTCGATTTGCCCAAGGCCACGCTGACGCGGCTGATCCAGAATCTAGAAACGCACCTGGGCGTCAAGCTGCTGCACCGTACCACGCGCCGGATCAGCGTGACTTCCGAAGGCGCCGCCTATTACGAGCGATGCGTGCGCATTCTGGCCGATGTCGACGAAGCCGAGCAGTCGCTGACCCATCAGAACCAGACCCCGCGCGGCACGCTGCGCGTCGATACCGTGGGCGGGCTGGCGCGCCTGGCGCTGGTGCCCAATCTGCATGAGTTCTTCGCGCGCTATCCAGACCTGAAGGTCGAACTGACCATCAATGGCAAGCCGATCGATCTGCTGAAGGAAGGCGTCGACGTGGTGATCCGCGTCGGCGATACCGTCGACGATACGATGGTGGCGCGCCGCATCGGCCAATTGCGTCTGGCGTTCTACGCGTCGCCGATTTATTTAAAGCAGCACGGCACGCCGACCACGCCCGAAGAATTGATGCAGCATCGCGCGATCAATTACCTGTCGACGCGCACCGGCCGGGAAATGCCATGGATCCTGACGCGCGGCGACGAACGCCATGAATTGCTGCTGCCGTCGGCGATCTCGACCAACGATCCGGAGGTCTATATCGGCTGTGCGCTGGAAGGACACGGCATCGCCGTCATTTCGCGCGTGATGGCGCAACCGTATCTGGAAAGCGGCCGGCTGGTCGAAATCATGGGCGACTGGCAGGAAGAGGTCATGCCGATCTCGGCCATGTATCCGCAGAACCGGAATCTGTCGGCCAAGGTGCGGGTCTTCGTCGACTGGGCCGCCGAGATATTCGCGCGAGATCCGGAAATGGGCTATCGCGATTCGTTCCCGGGCCCGCGCCCGGTCGTGGCGCCGGTGCTCGAGGCGGTGTCGTAGGGCGGGTCCGCCGAAATCCCTCGGTACGGTGTCAGACGTGCCGCACCGGCCCGGGATATCGCGCGACCACCGGATCCGCCGTAATCAGCGCCATGTCTTCCACGATGGCTTGTGCGACCAGCACGCGATCGAACGGATCCTTATGCAATAGCGGCAGGTCTTCCAAAGCCATGGCGTGTTCCGAGACGATCGGCAATTCGCGATAGCCGCTTTCCAGCAGACCCCGTCGCATGATCCTGGGGTCAACATCGAAACTGCGCCGGCACAACGACGCCTTGATGGCGATTTCCCATATGCTTGCCGCGCTGAATACGGGCTCATTGAGGTCGTCTTCGATCAGCAGGCGCGCGCCGGCAGGAAGCCGTCCGGGCTTGACCAAGGCCCACAGCAGGATATGCGTATCGAATAGCAGCTTCATATCCGGCCAGTGAACAGCACTTCAATTTCGTCACTGCACAGCCGGTCGAAATCCTCGGGCACCTCGAACCGATCCTGCAGAATGCCAATCCGCTTTTCGCCGGAGCGATGCGTCGCATGGACCGGGACGACTCTGACCATGGGCTTGCCGCCTTTGGCGATGACGAACGACTCTCCCTGGGCCGCCATCTCCACGAGGTGCGGCAAGTCGGCCGAAGCTTCATCAATGTTGATCGTGCGCATGTTGGCCCTCCAAAGTCGATGGGCCAATCTAGAGGACGTGCGAACGCGCCGCAAGTCTGCGGCGCGCTTTTGCGAAAAGTCGCACACGGAACGCGTGCAACGAGGGGCGCCGGCGCGGATACCCCGCAGGGGGCCGGGCTCAATGCAGCTTGCCCAACTCCCGCGAAATCTCTGCCGGCGAATCGTAGTCGCGCTCGGGCAGTTGTTCCAGTTCGGCCATCACTTCCTCGCTGGCGCCGCCGTCGCGGGCGCGCGAGAGGATGTCGTCCTTGGTGGCGGGAAAGTCGATGCCCTTCAGGGACTTCTGCACATCGATCGGGCTCGGCTCCTCGCGTCCGCCTCCGCCATCCTTGCCACCCTGCGCGGCGCCCTTGCCGCTCGATCCGCTCTTGCCCTGGTCGGTCTGCTTCTGGGTCATTGCATGCTCCTGTGATTGCTGTTGCCCGAGCCCGGCGCCCGGGCCGGGTCGGAAGACGCCGCCGGCGTGTCGGCGCCGTCGAGCCGGGTATCGATCAGCCGCCGGCCCTCGAGCAGGCAGGCCTCGATCGCCGTGGCCGCGTTGTCGAACGCCGTGTCGACATCGGAGGCGAAGGACGTCGGCAGGTCCTGCGTCGTGGCCGCACGCGCCCCGGCCGGCAGGATCTCGCCCTGGTAGCCGTAGCGCACGCCCGCGCTGGCGCCGACCGGCACCGCGTGGGCGGCGATCAGATGGTCGCGATAGAACATTTCCTTCATGCGCTCTCCTTCAGGCGGGGGGATGCCGCGGCGCTGGCGCGGCAACCGGCGCTGGTGCTGGTGCTGGTGCTGGTGCTGGTGCTGGTGCTGGTGCTGGTGCTGGTGCTGGTGTTGGTGTTGGTGTTGGTGTTGGTGCCGGTGCGCCTCGTCTTACGTCGCTTCGGTGATGACCGCGCGCTCCAGCCACTGCCGGATCGTGGCCATGTGCTGCTCTTCCTCCGTCAGCGCCTGCTGGAACTTCTGCGCCATCTCGGTATGACCGGTCTCGGCCGCGAGCTTGATCAGCAGCTCCCAGCCGGCGTTGTCGGTCATCTCCGCGGTCAGCAGCGCATTGAGGCATTGCGCGAAGTTCGTGCGGGGATCGGCGATGGTCTGCAGCACGCCCATCGCGGTGACACCCGCCACGTCGGCGCAGGGCGTGACCGCGGTCGGGTCCGCGCCGATCGCGCGCATGGTCTCGTCGACCATCGCGAAGTGCTCGGCCTCTTCATCGTGGAAATGCATCAGCGTGCCGAGCACGTCCGGATCGACCGCGCTGGTATCCATCTCCTTGCACTTGGCGATCATCAGTTCGTAGAGGCGCGTACCGGTACGTTCGAAAGCCAGGCGCTCGCCGAGCTTGTCGATCAGCACCTCGGGACGATTGCCGGTCAGCTTGTCCACGGTCGTGCTCATCGCGCCCTTGAGCGTACCGGGCAGCGGCACCGAACCGACCGGATCGGCCGCATCAATATATTGGGCACGCATGTCGGCGGCGGGCTGCGATTCGGCCGGCACGTTCATATCGTCGATACCGCTGTCCGGCCCCATGTTTTCGGCATAACGCTCCATGGTCTCGGTGTCGATCGGCGACATCTGCGCGCCGGTGCGGTTGACGCCCATCTGGGTGGTCTGTTGCATGCGTTCTCTCCAGTTTCGGTTGTCCTGCTCGATAGTCAGGCGATAGTCAGGCTCGATAGTTCAAGCGATCGTTCGGCTCGGTAGTTCAGCGTGCGGGCCTCGGCAGCCGCCTCGGCAACAAACGCCTCAGGCGCTCGTGTGCATCCGCGCCAGTTCCGTGCCGGGCGTCCACACATAGCCGGCGGACACCAGCTGCGACGGCGAGCCTTCGGCATTCATCACGCGGCGGTATTCGATCGAGGCGGGGCTGTCCTTGTCGAGCGGCACGAAATCCATGCCGTTGGCGCGCAGGTCCACCTCGTCCGCGAGCACCTTGCGCACGAAATCGCGCTGGCTGGCGAAGTCGATCGGCTTGGGCAGCGGCCCAGCAAGAATCTCGGCCGGGTCGCGATTCTCGTGGCGCTTGAGCATTTCGCAGGCAACATGCAGATGCCCCAGCTCGTAATCGAGGAAGCGTTCCCAGATCGCCTTGATGCGCGGGTTGCTCTCCTGCTGCACGCAGCTGTAGTAGTTGTAGGCCTCCATCGCTTCGTGAATCACCCACTTCTCGATCATGCTTTCGTCGGGGTCCATCAGCGAGCCGTACTGGGTCACGTGCTGCTCCTCGATCGAGGCGATCTCGGCGTACAGCTGGCGCGCCAGCGGATCGGTGAACAGCGGCCCGATGTTCATGTAGTAGTCGTGGGTCTGGTACTCGGCCGCGGTGATCATCGCGGCGTGGATCTTGGTGATCAGCGCGGCGTTGGCGCGGTCGTAGCTCTCGCGCACGTCGTCCTGCGGCGCGCGGTGTTCGACCCAGGTCGAGCGCCCCGGCACGATGTCGGTATGGCCCTGCGTGATCGCGTTCGCGTCCTTGCCTTCGAGCCGGTCGAGCAGCGCGCTATAGCGGTACAGGTGATCGAAGTCCTCCAGCAGGCCGAAGCGATAGGCCTGCGCCTGGTAGGGATCGGGCTCGGTCTGCGCGACGGCCGCGGTGACCTCGATGGCTACCTGCTCGTAGGCGATCGTGGTCTCCAGCGGGGAATGGTCGGCGCCGATCAGCCAGTTGATCATCGTCGCCTGGTGATGCTCGACGCGGCGGATCTGCGCGAGCGGAATGCGCAATTCCCGATTGCAGCGGGACATGATGTGCTTGAGCCGCAGCGCATCGGATTCGATGCCATTCATCAGAATGATTCGGACGCGAGTGAATGCGTCGTCGTCCAGCTTGCTGATCGGCGCCTGGACCAGGTCCTTCCAAGTGAAATGTTGCTGGCCCAGCGGGCAGCCCTTGGCATCCAGCAGATCGGTCAAGGTGTCCATGGAAACTCCATTGTGGGGTGAGCGAAAGACGCCGTGCGGCATGCCGCCGGCGACGCGTTTCTTGCTCTAGCAACGGGCGTGCCGATCCCGCTGCGCGCCAGCGCAGGCGCCACGTTGTGAATCCGGAAGACAATCCCTGCACGCCTTGCAAAACTTGCGCTGGCGGCTCGCGCAGCGTTGCGCAAAAAAAATGCGCCCGCCGGTTTCTT
>Ga0065721_10005425_pt1 | contig 24227 bp, 21 predicted proteins | sample Mesricmetagenome_FD_59108 | JGI IMG/M metagenome (GOLD analysis project Ga0065721, IMG submission 59108) | Mesophilic microbial community from rice straw/compost enrichment Sample: eDNA_1 v2 (version 2) | ecosystem: Engineered > Solid waste > Grass > Composting > Bioreactor | place: USA: Davis...
AATGCAGAGGCCGCCTTTTTCAAGGGCGGCCTCTTTTTTTGGAATCTCTTTAGAATACTTCTTATTGAAGTTTGAAAGCTTTCTTCACCTGATCGACGTAATCGAGTTTCTCCCAGGGGAAAAGTTCAACCTTAAGCTTGATCTGATTCGCCTTGCCTTCATTGAAAATCTTCTCAACAACTTTGGGCTCGCGTCCCATGTGCCCATAAGCTGCCGTTTCAGAATAAATCGGCGACCTCAGGTTGAAGCGCTTCTCGATAAAATAAGGACGCATATCGAATATCTTCTCAACTTTGCGGCTGATTTCACCGTCAGTCATGTCAACCTTGGCAGTTCCGTTAGTGGTTACGTATAGACCTACCGGTTGAGCTACTCCAATAGCATAGGCAACCTGAACAAGNGCTTCATCACANANTCCCGCAGCTACCAGNTTTTTTGCAATGTGACGAGTAGCGTACGCTGCAGAGCGGTCTACTTTGGAAGGATCTTTTCCTGAAAATGCACCCCCACCATGAGCACCTTTCCCCCCGTAGGTATCTACAATGATCTTCCGGCCCGTAAGCCCTGTATCTCCGTGCGGGCCTCCGACCACAAACTTGCCAGTAGGGTTAATATGGTACTTGATATCACTTCCGAAGAGCTTCTGAACGCGTTTTGGAAGTTTCTTTTTTACACGCGGAATTACGATATCAATAATATCCTGACGGATTTGCTTTAACATNNTTTCATCCCTTCCGAAGTCATCGTGCTGNGTNGACACAACNATCGTATCTACCCGAAGGGGCTTGTGATTGTCATCGTATTCGATCGTCACCTGCGACTTGGAATCCGGACGGAGGTATTTCATCACACGACGCTCTTTGCGTATGGCAGCCAGTTCGCGGAGGATTGAATGCGCAATCTCCAAAGGCAGCGGCATGAAGTTATCNGTTTCGTTTATGGCATAACCAAACATCATCCCCTGGTCGCCGGCGCCCTGCTCTTCTTTGCGGCGGCGCTCAACGCCCTGGTTAATATCAGGCGACTGTTCGTGAATGGCAGAAAATATTCCGCATGAGTTGGCCTCGAACATATACTCGCTTTTCGTGTATCCGATACGGCGAATAACTTCCCTGGCGATATCCTGAACATCGAGGTAAGCTTCAGACTTAACCTCTCCGGCCAACACGACTTGCCCTGTAGTTACTAAAGTTTCACAAGCAACCTTGGAATTGGGGTCGTAGGCGAGAAAGTAATCGATAAGTGCGTCTGAAATCTGATCTGCTACTTTGTCGGGATGTCCTTCAGAAACCGATTCTGAAGTGAATAGATATGACATAAAGTGAATTTTATGAAGTGAGGTAAGTTATTTTGATAATGGTGGATTAGCGCGCAAATTTAAAGCGATTTGGCTAATTGCCAAACCGATACATACTACCTGCTTAAAAAGAGAAATACCGCCGGTGCCTTCGGAAGCTGAGGGGTATTCTGCCGCCACTCCCCAACAGGGCGCGTCCGTATGAACTGGTCCTTGCCTGTAATGTCAATCGCCACCGTAAGGAGCGTTTCTTTCCGTAGCGTCTTCACCAGCTGCCCCAGCAACTTGTTGTTCCGATACGGCGTTTCGATCAGGATCTGCGTTTGCTTTCTCTTTTCTGATTCTCGCTCGAGTTCCCGGATTTCTTTGCTCAGAAGCTGATTATCTACCGGCAAGTACCCATGGAAAGCAAACTGCTGACCATTCAGACCCGACGCCATCAATGCAAGAAGAATGGACGACGGGCCAACCAGGGGCACCACTTCAACCTCATGCCGATGTGCCCATGCAGCGGCCAGGGCTCCGGGATCCGCGATCCCCGGACAGCCCGACTCAGATAGTACGCCAACACTACTTCCTTTCAGAAGAGGATCGAGTAGTGATGCAAGTGAATCTTCCGTTGTATCCTTATCAAGCACATCNAACTNCAGCTGATCTATCGAAGGAAATAACTTCAGGCTGCTGAGATACCTTCTCGCAGTGCGAACGTTTTCGGCAAGGAACACACGCAACCCCGGTAATACCTGCAGTACCTGAGGCGATATAACTTCCAGTTGAGTGCCTTCAGATATAACGGTCGGAATCAGATACAGCTTTCCCTTGTTCATCTATGTGACAGATTAATCGGAACCCGTTTAACGCAATGGTCAAACTTTACTAACTTTCGCCCTGCTTGGCTGTGGGAAAAATACTTATCATAATCGGATTTATTCTAATCGTTGCAGGTATTCTTATAACCTACAGTGACAGGATTCCATTTATCGGGAAACTCCCCGGCGACATTACTATCGAAAAGGAGAACTTCCGGTTTTATTTTCCCATTACTACCAGCATCTTGCTGAGTGTTTTAATTTCTCTTGCTTTGTACCTTATTAATCGTTGGCGTCAATAGACGGCTATCCTATGCTCACTTGTAAACACGCGAAATTCACGCTAACTCCGAATGTCACCTATCTCAACTGCGCTTACATGAGTCCGCTGTTGAAAGAAGTGGAAAAGGCGGGCATAAGGGGTATCCGAACGAAGCGCAGGCCCTTCGCTATTACGCCGGAGGATTTTTTCCTCAAAAGTGACCAGCTACGAAAAGAATTTGCCAGGACTATTAACGCCAGCGAACCTTCCCGGATAGTTATCATACCATCTGCGTCTTATGGACTGGCCAACGTTGCGGCGAACCTCAACCTCACAAAGGGAAAGGAAATAATAGTTGCAGGGGAACAATTCCCGAGCAACATTTATCCGTGGCATTCACTGTGCGAGAAAACAGGTGCCACCGTGAAGGCTGTTGCTCCACCGGATACCCCGGAGCAACGCGGCATGAAATGGAACGAAGCTGTTCTGAACGCGATCACCGAAAGTACCGCGGCCGTAGCTATTGCCAATTTCCATTGGGCCGACGGAACGCGATTCGATCTCCAGGCAATAAGAAAACGAACCCGTGAAGTTGGCGCACTGCTTATCGTAGACGGTACCCAGTCCGTTGGCGCCTTCCCGTTTGATGTGGCAACCATTCTACCAGACGCGTTGGTATGCGCCGGATACAAGTGGCTGATGGGGCCCTACTCCATTGGTCTCGCGTACTATGGCCCGGCCTTCGACAATGGTACGCCAATTGAACACAACTGGATCAACAGGAAAAACAGTGAAGACTTCACGCGCCTTGTAAATTATGAAGAGCAGTATCAGGACGGCGCCTTGCGCTACGAGGTTGGTGAACACAGTAACTTCATTCTTGTTCCCATGTTGTTGAAAGCTGTTCAACAGATCAACCGCTGGAACCCACAAGCCATCCAGGAATACTGCAAACAGATTACCGAGGAACCCATTCTCCGCCTTATTGAACACGGTTATCAGATCGAGGATGAAGCATGGCGGGGAAGCCATCTCTTCGGCATACGCCTGCCCCAGGGTCGCGAAATTGGAGCGCTCAAACAAAAGCTTGCTGAAAGGAAGATTTTTGTCTCTGTGAGGGGTAATGCAATTCGGGTTTCGCCGAATGTTTATAACCGAAAAGAAGATTTGGAGAAATTCGTCCGCGTACTGACCTCATGAATATCCCGGCCAGAAAAGACTCGCGGGCTTACTTCATAAGTGGGATCATCATCGCGCTGTTGGGAGCGGTGTGTTTTTCAACGAAAGCCATCTTCGTCAAGCTTGCCTATCGCGATACCACGGTCGATGCCGTAACATTGCTTGCGCTGAGGATGCTCTTTTCACTGCCATTCTTTTTAGTGTCTGCTGCCATCAGCTCGTCAAGCAGTACCAACAAAAAGTTTACCCTGAAACAATGGATTGGAATCGCAGCCGTCGGATGCATCGGGTACTACATCTCCAGCCTGCTCGATTTTCTTGGATTGCAATACGTGTCTGCCGGAATAGAACGCCTGATATTATTCATATATCCAACGCTGGTGCTTCTGATTTCTTCGGCCGTATTCAAAATTAAAATTAACGCATACCAGTGGTGTGCTATTCTGATTACATATGCCGGACTACTACTGGCGTTCTGGGGTGAAGCTAAATTCGACACGTCAAACCCGCAATTCTTTACAGGCTGTATCCTGATCTTCTGCTGCGCGGTAACGTATGCCATTTATATTGTTGGCAGTGGAAGAATAATCCCAAAGGTGGGCGCTTCAAAATTTAACAGCTATGCGATGTCATTCGCGTGTATAGCGGTACTCCTTCATTTCCAGGTGACGTCCGAAAGTTCCTTGCTTAGCCTTGAACCCCTCGTCTATGTATATAGTCTGGCAATGGCCATCGTAAGTACAGTCATTCCTTCGTACCTTGTATCCCACGGCATCAACCGGATCGGTTCCGACAACGCCGCTATCGTGGGAAGCATCGGCCCGGTTTCTACTATTGTCCAGGCCAACCTGATATTAGACGAACCGGTCCTTGGTTTACAAATCGCCGGAACGGCCTTGATTTTAGTCGGCATCCTAATGGTCAGCAAAAAGCCAAAAGCCTCGAACGCTGTGCAGAAAACAAAGGCAGAAACAACATAATTTATGTCATGAAATGCTGGATAATCATCGGAATCCTCGCTTGCAGTCTCTGTGCGACTGCCCAGGAGAAAAAGTATTCGATTGTGTTTCTGAACAAAAAGGAGGCAAGCGATAAGCTTTCACCTGAAGAAACAAAGCGCATTATGGATGGACACATGGCGAACATGGGCCGCCTGAGTAAAGAAGGGAAGCTTCTCGCTGCAGGCCCATTCGAAGGCGGTGGCGGAATATTCATCATGAGCAGTGCGTCCACTGCTGAAGTCGAAGAGTGGATTAGTACAGATCCCGGCATCCAGGCAAAGCGTTGGGACGTTGAAATCCTGCCTTACATTCCCCGCCATGGCGGCGTATGTCCCGTCGGCGAAGAATATACGATGGTGCATTACTCCTTTGTTCGGTTCGACGCTATCGTAAGCAAATTCACAGCGGGAAATCAGGGGAACTTAATGGCACAGCACAACGATTACCTTAAAAAGGTTATCGCCACTGGAAACGTGGTCACCGAAGCGATCTTCGGCGAGTCTGATGGTGGCATAATGATTTTAAAAGGTGACGTTGACTCCGACCTTGTGCAAGGCGATCCTGCAGTTCGGGAAGGATTGATTGAAACTCAGATTAAAAAATTGTATATCGCCCAGGGTTCGTTCTGCGAACAATAGGCGAATGTTAAACTTTTGATTCCATCGTGAAGCTTTTTTCAAGAGAATACGGCAACGGCGATCCGATCGTCATCCTGCATGGACTATTTGGTTCATCCGACAACTGGTTAACCCAGGCAAAACTCCTTTCAGAAAAATTCCGGGTCATCACGGTTGACTTGAGAAACCATGGGCAATCGCCCCATGATGATCAATTCGACTATGAGAGTATGGTCGACGACCTTAGTGAGTTTTTTGATGATCATCAGCTCGCAAATGCAACGCTCATTGGCCATTCTATGGGTGGCAAGACAGCAATGAATTTTGCGCTCGCACATCCGGAGAAAATCGAAAAGCTTATTGTCGTTGATATTGCCCCGCGCCTGTATGATCTCGAACACTACGTGATCGCCGACGGTCTTGCAGCTATGCCGGTGGCCGAACTCACGTCGCGCAAAGAGGCCGAAGACATACTCGGTGAGTACGTTTCCGACATGGGCACAAGGCAGTTTCTCCTGAAGAATTTACAACGCCAGAGCAGCGGCGGATTCTCCTGGAAAATGAATCTGAAAGTCATCCGGGAAAAACTCAGCAACGTCGGCGCGGACCTTTCGTACGAAGGAACTTTTTCGAAGCCGGTTCTATTCATCCGCGGAAGCCGCTCAAGCTACGTGCTCGATACCGACATTCCCCATATCAAAGAGGTCTTTCCTAATGTAGAAATCCAGACACTGGAAACAGGACATTGGGTCCAGGCCGAGAAGCCTCAGGAGTTTTGCGAGCACGTTACTGACTGGCTTGCAAGGGCGGGTGATTAGCTTTTTGTCAGCTCCAGCGACGCCCACCCTTCCCGTTGATCGCGCTTCCGTTCAGCCAGGCCGAATGGTGAGGCTGTGTCTAACAGGTCGGGTATATCTGACGTGTAAAATCCGCTCAGTAAAATAACGCCTCCATCAGCAAGATAGCGTGCGTATGTGCCAAGCTCGGCAGTCAACACGTTTTTGTTGATGTTGGCGAGAATGATGTCAAATTTACCTGGGAGGGAAACTTCATCAATAGTACCTTGTTGTATACGGATATTGGTACAACCATTCACCGACAGGTTTTCATTGCCATTGGTAATACTCCATTCGTCGATGTCAAACGCTTCGACTTCTTTGGCGCCAAGCCTGGATGCAACAATAGAAAGAATCGCTGTACCACAGCCCGCATCCATCACGCGCTTTCCTGAGTGGTCAATGCCAAGCTGACTCTTCACCATCAGATAAGTGGTTTGATGGTGGCCTGTTCCGAATGACATCTTTGGAGTAATGACCACTTCAAGTGGAATGGTTGGATCAGGATCATGAAACGACGCGCGAATCAGACACTTTCCTTCGACATTCACCTGGTGGTAGCTCTTTTCCCACTCTTCGTTCCAGTTCTGCTTCGGAATATGGCTGGTTTGAAACGTGATCTCGGTAATGTCCTTATAACGTGATGATATATCGTCCAAAACCGACCTGTCGAATTTTTCGAGCTCAACGTAAGCTTCGAAGCCGGTATCAGTCTCCATGAAGGAGTCGAAACCTGCCTCCGCGACCTCGGCCATTAGTATTTCGGCATACTCGGGTTGACAGGTTACGTGAAGGCAGGTATAATACATGGCAATAACTACATTCCCTTGATAACTTCCGTAAACTCGCGGGATTTGAGCGACGCTCCGCCAACGAGTCCTCCATCGACATCCGGACATGCAAACAACTCTTTTGCGTTGCCGGCATTCACACTACCTCCATAAAGTATTGTTATCTCATCGGCAACGGCCTGACCATACTTTCCGGCGATATGCTGACGGATCACTTTGTGCATATCCTGTGCTTGCTGCGAAGTTGCTGTTTTACCAGTGCCTATGGCCCAAACCGGCTCGTAAGCGATTACGATCTTTTTGAGCGCCTCGGCGTCAAGGTGGAACAGGCTGTCTTCAACCTGCGACGTCACCAGCTTCTCGTGGTTGTTGGCCTCGCGAACTTCCAGTGGTTCTCCACAGCAGAATATTGGTGTAAGTCCATGCTTTAACGCGATGTCAACTTTCTTCGTAAGCAGCTTTGCATCTTCGCCATAGTACTGCCTTCTTTCACTGTGACCCAGGATCACATAGGGAATTCCCATCGACTTCAGCATGACTGCCGACACTTCGCCGGTAAATGCACCAGCCTCCTGATCGCTGCAGTTTTGGGCACCGATTGAAATACGTGAGTTATTTCCAACGATATTCTTTATCGGAAACAAATAAGGAAAGGGAACACACAGAACGACTTTCACATCTCCGCGAACTTCGTCCTCAACCATCCCGGTAACTTCGGAGGCAAGGATATTGGCTTCCTCCAGGGTTTTGTTCATTTTCCAGTTTCCGGCTACAATTTTTTGACGCATAGACTTACAGATTTAATTAGGTGGCGTCAAAGATATAAACTAAACCGTGTTGGTCTAGCCGGAATCCGTATTTCCGGGCCGGATTTACTATTTTGGTTTATACCTGGATTCCTGGAACAACATCTGGGCGTCTTCTGTGGCCATTAGCTGCTGAAGGGTAACGTTTGGGTGGTGGCTCATGTATTTTTCTACGATCTGCCAGCCTACCCATTGGCCAATGCGGCCAGGGCATTTTTCGCCAACCTGCAGCGTTGCCGGGCGNTCGCCCAGATAATCTTTCTTNACCAGGTGGCTTGTGGAATAAAGCACTTCGCTTTCGATGAAACGGGCCCAGATCAGATCCTGGTTTTTTCTGGAACCGCGGATTTCTTCGGCAGTGTATGAGATGAGCACGCTATCCGGCACGCAGGGCAACATCCGCTTGGCAAAGTAGAAAGACTTGCCATAGGCGATCATGTCGGCAAGTACGGTCTTGTCCTTGAGGCTGGTTTTGTTCAGTCGTTCATCGATGCCGTAAACCAGCATCACGCTCGGAACGATGTCCTCCGGGTCGTACTTCCGCAACAGGTATTCATACATCTGCGGACGGAACTTCGCTCCTTTGCCCAGATAATAATCCAGCCCGACGATGATCAGCGAGTCGGACATAAACATGTCGGTATCCAGACCAGAGATCACCGTTCGGATCACAGGCAGTTTGATGTCGGGATAATACGCTTTAAGGTTCCGGAATGCGCTCTCGAATTCGCGCTTGAGTTCACTTTGATCACCAAAAACCCTTTTGGTTTCAGCCAGCAGAGTATCAATGTAGGGATTCGTCATCCGGGCGTGGATCTCACGGATGAACACCGAATCATCAGGGTATTCCGATCTTCTGAAGATGAAGTCGCGTATCACCGGCTGGCGCGTAAACAATGCAACGAGGTCGGCTTTCGTTTCTACCGCAGCCAAAGTGTCGATATAAGACTCAAGCTTAAGGTCGATATTAACAGTTGAAACATCCGGTGCTTTAACACACGCTTCCTTTTCGTCGTCACTGCCGCATGACCAGCAAAGTGCAACGACCAGACTAAATCCAATACCTCTAATTAGTTTCGGAATAACCACAGCGTAATTTTTCATTGAATGCTAAAACGAAAGTTCACCTGATGAATTGCTTTTTGTGAGCCTAAGGCTTCGTACTTTCCCTGAAGCGGTCACGTGAACCAGGTGCGATTGGTCGTCATAAAGATCCATCAATACATTGTTTGATATCCGGATCCGGTTCCACTTCTTCAACCCGCTGACCTCAATATAGAAGACAAACGCCTCGCCATCGCGTTCATGGCCCAGGTAATTCAGCGTCTGTTTTTTCCCGTCCAATGATACCGCAAACGTTTCATTGAGATATGTAGTCATCATTTTGTCGAGGGAGGGCTCGCCGGGGTTCAAGATATCCAGTGAAGGGTTATTGAAGCGCTGACGGAAGGCGAGTTCAAGGTCGTCCATGAAAACCCGCATCATGATTTCGAGGGCCTTGTCTTTTTCGTCCCACTCAATTTCGGTGACACTTACGTGAAGGGGGTGCTCCACAGAGTAGGCGAGACTCGAGCAAATAATAAGAACGTTGACTAAAAAAGAACCAAACATCAACCTGGAATAAAAAAATCTGAATCAAAAGTAATACCGAAACCGACAAATCTGCCGGTTACGTAAGGGATTCTTTCAAATCAAAGAAATGATGTATACTTGGTGTTTAATTTCATTAACCAATGAGTGAATTCCAGGTTTACTTCGCCGAAGGAAGGGACCATATCCTAGATTACCGCTTCGGTTACGATCATATTCTGTTCATCATCGCACTTTGCTCCCTGTATCTTGTAAGAGACTGGAAACAGATCCTGATTCTGGTCACCGCGTTTACAATTGGTCATACAGTCACATTGGCCCTCGCCAGCCTCGGAATTATTCCCGTAAATGAAGAACTCGTGGAATTCTTGATTCCTCTGACTATTTTTATTGCAGCCGGTTCAAATTTGTTCAAGGACGAAGAAACCATTCACCAGCGCAACGTTCATATCAATTATGTTTATGCCCTGGTATTCGGGCTGATACACGGGCTTGGTTTTTCGAATTATTTTCGCGCTATTCTTGGCAAAGACCGAAGTATCATATCCCAGCTTTTGGCCTTTAATATCGGCCTCGAGTTTGGTCAAATAATTATTGTAGGAATCTTTATGTCGGCAGCCTTTCTTTTTGTCGATTTATTTGGCGTCAACCGTCGCGATTGGAAAATGGTGATCTCCTCGGCTATTGCCGGCATCTCCCTCGTGCTGATGAAAGACGCCGCTTACTGGACTGAATAACTCTATTTTTAAGATGAAGATGATTCGTTTCGCCTTTCTATTATTGTTTGTCGCCTCTACGCTGGCGAATGCTCAGGAAGCTCCCCCAAAGTGGGGGGGAAAGTTTGAACAGCTGGGCCCTCTCTTACCAACACCAAATGAATACCGGACGGGTTCAGGCGCCCCTGGCCCCGAGTATTGGCAACAGCAAGCTGACTACAAAATCGAAGTAACCCTCGACGACAACAATCAGCGCATTACAGGCAAGGAAACCATTACCTACCACAATAACTCTCCCGACGTACTTAAATACCTTTGGCTACAGCTCGATCAGAACATCCTCTCCCAGGAAAACACCCTGCGTTCGGCTGATACCGGAAGGGTTAGAGACTCAGTGGCTGCAAAGACGTACGCCGAAAAGATGTCAACCTTTGACGGCGGCTATAAAATCCAGGANGTTACCGACGTCGACGGAAAGACTCTTCCACACGTTATCAACAACACCATGATGCGCGTGGACCTGCCCNNACCGCTTANACCTGGAGGANCGTATTCGTTCCGGATAAGCTGGTCTTACAACATCAACGACCGGAACATCTACCGCGGAAGAAGCGGCCTGGAATACTTTCCGGAAGACGATAACTATGTTTACACGATCGCGCAGTTCTTCCCCCGCATGTGTGTTTACGACGACTACGAAGGCTGGCAAAACAAGCAGTTCCTCGGAAGCGGAGAGTTCGCGCTGTCCTTCGGAAATTATGAAGTCAAGATTACGGTTCCCGCAGATCACATCGTAGCTGCTACCGGAACGTTGCAGAATCCGAAGGATGTTCTTTCAAAAGCAGAAATCGAACGCTTTGAGAAAGCAAAAACGTCATTCGACAAACCTGTGTTCATCGTAACCCAGGCAGAAGCTGTAAAGAAAGAAAAGACAAAAAGCACAGCGCAGAAGACCTGGATTTTCCATGCCGAAAATGTGCGCGACTTCGCCTTTGCCTCTTCACGTAAATTCATCTGGGATGCTCAGGCGGTGAAAATCGGTAATAAGACTCCTCTCGCTATGTCTTTCTATCCGAAAGAAGGCAACCCCTTGTGGGAGAAAGAATCTACCAAAGCTGTGAAGAATACGCTGGAGGTATACTCAAGAATGACAATCGAGTATCCTTATCCGGTGGCGATTTCTGTCCACGCCGCAAGCATTGGAATGGAGTATCCAATGATTTGTTTCAACTACGGCAGACCAACAAAAGACGGACGCATATCCCCACAATTACGCCAGGGAATGATCGGCGTGATTGTCCACGAAGTTGGGCATAACTTCTTCCCGATGATCATCAACAGCGATGAACGCCAGTCGACCTGGATGGATGAAGGACTTAACAGCTTTGTTCAGCTCATTACCGAACTTGAGCGTTATCCCGACATCAACTGGACGCGTGGAAAACCTGCGGATATCGTTGGCTACATGAAAGGCGACAAGAGCCTGATGCGCCCGCTGATGACAAACTCTGAACAAGTTATTTACTTCGGCCCTGAGCAATATGCAAAAGCCGCAACCGGATTGTTCATGCTCCGCCAGACGATTATGGGTCCTGAATTGTTCGACCGCGCGTTTAAGGAATATGCTGAAAGATGGGCGTTCAAACATCCAAAACCCGCAGACTTCTTCCGCACGATGGAAGATGCTTCCGCCGTTGACCTTGACTGGTTCTGGCGCGGTTGGTTCTTCTCAACGGACCAGGTAGAAATTTCACTCGACGAGGTGAAGTGGTTCCGCCTCAACACACCTCAGGCTGATCCTGAAAAGAAAAACGTAACAGTAAAAAATCAAGCTTCCGGAAGTCCGGCTCAGAACTTTGACAACGGACCGTTACCTTTTACGCTGCTGGAAACAAACCCGCAGTACAATGGTGAATTCAGAAGTAGCGTGAATGACCAGGAGATTATGCAAAGCCTGGCGGGCAAAAACATCTACCAGGTCACCCTGTCAAACAACGGCGGTCTTGTAATGCCCGTCATCATTGAGTGGACGTACAAAGATGGAACAAAAGAAGTTGATCGGATGCCTGCAGAAATCTGGCGCACGAACGAATCGCGCATCAACAAAGTGTTCGTCAAGGACAAAGAAGTTGTAAAAGTAGTTCTTGACCCGATGGCCGAAACGAGTGACATCAATACCGTTAACAACGTATTCCCTAAAGTCGATGGCGCCTCACGCTTCGACGAGTTCAAGAAAAAATCAAACTGACAGGATACCGGAACCTCAGTTCCGGTATCTCTTCCTATTTTTAAACAAAGACTTGAATCCATAAAATGAAACGCCGACTATTATTCGCCCTGTGCTTTGCCACGGGGGCTTCTGTTTTCGCTCAGCAACCTGAGTGGAAGGGCAAGTTCGAACAGCTTGAACAGCTTCTGCCCACACCAAATTCCTATCGCACCGGTTCGGGCGCACCGGGTGCACGATACTGGCAGCAACGCGCCGATTACGTGATCAACGTTGAAGTTGACGACAACACTCAGGTGCTGAAAGGATCCGAAACAATTACCTACCACAACAACTCTCCTGAAGCCCTCAAGTACCTCTGGTTGCAACTCGACCAGAATCTTTTCGATCAATCCAGCATGACCAGTACTACAAGGACTGGCAGTGTTCAGGATTCCGTCCCTGCGAAGTTCTTTAGTTATACGTCAGGCGCATCCGCCGGCGAATACGACGGTGGGTACACTATCGGATCAGTAAGAGATTCAAAAGGAAAAGCTCTTCCCTACGTCATCAATAACACCATGATGCGTATCGATCTTCCGGCCCCGCTCAAAACAGGCGAAAAGTTCGTTTTCAGCATCGACTGGAGTTTCCAGGAAAAAGACCGCAATATGGTGCTCATGGATCGCGGTGGCTTTGAATATTTCCCGGAAGACAAAAACTATGTATACACCTTCGCCCAGTGGTTCCCACGCATGTGTGTATTCGATGACTACGAAGGCTGGCAGAACAAGCAGTTCCTTGGACAGGGAGAATTCGCGCTTACTTTCGGAAATTACCGCGTACGAATCACTGTTCCCAGCGATCATATCGTCGGTGCTACTGGCGAGATCCAGAATCCTCAGGAAGTATTGACAAAAGAACAGCTTGAACGCTTCGAACGTGCAAAGAAAACTTTCGACAAGCCGGTGTTTATCGTAACGCCTGAAGAAGCCGCTCAAAAAGAAAAGAGCAGATCCACAAAAAAGAGCACCTGGGAATTCTATGCTGAAAACGTACGCGACTTCGCGTTTGCATCTTCACGGAAGTTTATCTGGGACGCGCAGGCTGTCAAGCTGAATGACAAGACTCCGCTGGCCATGTCGCTGTATCCAAAAGAAGGTAATCCGCTATGGGAAAAGGAATCCACCAAGGCGATTAAGAATGCCCTGGAAGTATACTCTGAAAGAACATTTGACTATCCGTATCCTGTTGCCTATTCCGTTCACACGGCCAATCAGGGTATGGAATATCCGATGATCTGCTACAACGGTGGCCGCCCTAACCCGGACGGAACGTATTCGCAACAGACGCTGTACAGCATGATCATGGTCATCGTCCACGAAGTTGGTCACAACTTCTTCCCCATGATCGTAAACTCTGATGAACGTCAATGGTCGTGGATGGATGAGGGGTTGAATACCTTCCTTGAAAAAGAAACAATGCGCCTGCGTTACCCGGAACTACATGGAAACCGCGGCACGCCGAAGGGTATCGTCCCCTTTATGAAAGGAGACAAATCACAGATGCGCCCCATTATGGCAACGTCGGACAACATCCGCGGTGGCGAATTCGGTCCTAACGCTTACACCAAACCTTCGGCTGCACTCACCGTCTTGCGTGAAACGGTGATGGGCCCCGAGTTATTCGATCAGGCTTTCAAGGAATATGCACAACGGTGGGCATTTAAACACCCAAAACCCGCAGACTTCTTCCGCACCATGGAAGACGCCTCAGGTGTCGATCTCGACTGGTTCTGGAGAGGCTGGTTCTACAGCACAGATCACGTAGACGTAGACCTGGCCGAAGTGAAATGGTTCAGGCTAAGAGAAGAACAACCCGAACTTGAAAAGAAAAAGCTGAAGGTTAAGCAAGGCAACCTTGCCGCCGGAGCCGGCGCGGGAAGCGGAGATCAATCACCTTCCGATTTTTCAAACGGACCACAAGAGTTCTCACTCACCAACACTCCGGATAATTACTACGGTGAATTCCGCAGCCGCGTAGATGACAATCAGATCAAAAAGGACCTCGCAGGCAAAAACATCTACGAGCTCAAGTTCAAAAATGTCGGAGGACTGGTTACCCCTATCATAATCGAATGGACCTTCAAAGACGGATCCAAAGAAATCGAACGCATACCGGCGGAGATCTGGCGCACCAATGAAAGTGAAGTCACCAAGGTGTTCATCAAAGAAAAAGAAGTTACAAACATCGTCATCGACCCCAACGGTGATCTCGCCGATGTGGAAGTTAGCAACAACGTCTTCCCGAAATCCGATTCAAATTCAAAATTTGACCAGTTCAAGAAGAAGAAGTAATAAATAATAATGACGTGTTTCGAAACGTCCTGTCCAGAAATGACAGGACGTTTTTTTTTGATGATGGTTTAATTCCAGGCCGTCGAAAAAAGATGAAAAGCCCGCGCCAGATCGACATTTCCTCCCGTGAGGATCACGCCAACGCGCTTCCCGGCAAAGCGTTCCTTTTCCTTTAGGATACTGGCCAGTGGAACTGCTCCGGAAGGCTCCACGATAATTTTGAGACGATCCCAGATAAGCCGCATAGCAGCAACGATTTGTTTATCCGATACAGGTATAATCTGGCGGACATTCTTCCGGATAATAGGAAACGTCTTTGTTCCCAGCGATGTGAGCAATCCGTCGGCGATGGAGTTTGCCTGTGACGTCTCTATTTTTCCGGAGATCATTGCGCGATAGGCGTCATCTGCTCCTTCCGGTTCCGCTCCAAAGACTTCGGTGAAGGGTGAAAAATATTTGGCTGCAAGACTCGTTCCGCTAAGAAGACCGCCGCCTCCAACGGGCGCGATAAGCGCATCCAGATGGGGAATTGCTTCGATAAGCTCTTTCGCCGCCGTTGCCTGACCTGCAATGACGTCGAAGTTGTTAAAGGGATGAATCTCCGCAGCTTTTGTTTTCATGATCACTGCCGCAAGTGTCCGCTCCCTGGCAGCAAGGGTAGGTTCACATTCGTAGATCTCACCTCCGTATGCAATGACGCCATTCTTCTTTATCTCCGCAGCAGTCTTGGGCATAACGATAAACGATTTCGCACCAATGAGCTGAGCTGCTCTCGCAACAGCCTGGGCGTGATTCCCCGAAGAGTGAGTAGCAATGCCCCTGGAACGTTCAGATGAAGGCAGCGCCAACACTGCATTCATGGCCCCTCGCGCCTTGAACGCCCCGCCTTTCTGAAAGTTTTCACACTTGAAAAAGAGCTGGCATCCTGCAATGAGGTTCACACTTTCACTGGTCTGTATCGGCGTCTCATGAATTAACGATCGAATTCGGTTATGCGCTTCAACAATTTCGTTTTTCCCCGGAGCAAAATTCATAGTCTTTCTGGTTAGTGTGCATCAAGCCAATTGTCGGCGATGCCAACCTCTACTTCCATCGGGACTTCGAGGTTAACGGCATGCTTCATCAAAAACGCAACACGCTCTTTAATGGTTTCAATTTCTGACCGGTGTACGTCAAAAACAAGTTCATCGTGAACCTGCATGATCATTCGCGTCTTTAGGTTGTTTCGCTTTATCCAATGATGAATGTTCACCATCGCAATCTTAATGATATCTGCCGCCGTACCCTGTATAGGTGCATTGATCGCATTTCGTTCGGCAAAGCCACGCGTTGTTACATTTCGCGAGTTGATATCACGCAAATACCTCCGGCGCCCAAGGATTGTTTCAACAAACTCCGTCTCACGCGCACCATTGATCGCGTCGTCCATGTATCGTTTGATTGCCGGAAACTCGTTGAAGTATGCTGCAATGATATCTGTTGCCTCTCCCCGCGAGATCCCAAGGTTTTGCGCGAGCCCAAAGGCCGTACTTCCGTAGAGGATACCAAAATTCACTTCCTTGGCTTTGCGTCGCATATCCGGCGTCACCTCCGCCAGCGGAACACCAAAGACTTTTGCAGCCGTCGTGGTGTGAATATCCCGCTTCGAACGAAACGCTTCAATCATGGTCTCGTCTTTCGCGAAAGAGGCTGCTATGCGCAGTTCTATCTGTGAATAGTCTGCAGACATAAACAGGTACTCATCATTGCGCGGTACGAAAGCCTTTCGGATTTGTTTGCCACGCGCGGTACGAATCGGAATGTTCTGCAAGTTGGGATTGTTCGAGCTTAGCCTTCCCGTCGCTGCTACAGCCTGACGATAATCGGTATGGATTCTGCCGTCCACTTTGCTGATCATCTTAGGCAATGCATCTACATACGTCGAACGAAGCTTCTCATATATGCGGTAATCGAGAATCTTTTTCGCGATGTCGTGCCTGGAAGAAAGCTGGAGTAGAATCTCTTCACCGGTGGCATACTGACCCGACTTCGTCTTCTTCGGCTTTTCACCAAGTTTCATCTTTTCAAAAAGCACTTCGCCCAACTGCTTTGGTGAGCCGATGTTGAATTCGGTTCCTGCCATTTCGAAAATCTCCCGCTGGATAACTTCCGTTTCTGACTTCAGTTCATCAGACAGTTTATTCAGCACGTTCACATCAACCTTAACACCTTCAAACTCCATATCAGCAAGAACTTTCAGCAACGGCATTTCTGTCTCTGTCATGAGTTTGACGTGGCGCCGGCTTTCAAGTTCTACGTGCAGTTTGTTTCGAAGCTGAAAGCTAACCTCGGCACGTTCTCCGAGTTTTTCCTTAAGATCCGCGTGATCTTCCGGCAACAGTTCATACGCGAGATATTGCGTTGCGAGTATCTGAAGGTCGTGCGAAGCTTCAGGTTCAATCAGGTAATGTGCAAGCATCGTATCATACACCGGCCCATTCACTCCTATGTCGTGCTTCTTGAGAGCGAGAACCAAATGCTTCAGATTATGACCCGTGATCGCAATCTTTTCATTTTCAAAAACAGGTCGAAGGATCTGGAGGAATACCCTTCCATCTTCGCCTGCCAACGGAACGTAATACGCTTCCTTTTCTTTGAAGCTAAATGACACCGCGAGTAAATCACTGTCGACGGCGATGCCTGGCGTGGCGAGAGCATGCACGGCGATCACGGTTTGCTCCCTCAGTTTCTGAAGAAGACCTTCACATTCACCCGGATTATTGATGACGTGATATTGAACCTCTGACGATGCAAAAACTTTCTTTTCACCTGCTTCCACAGCGGGGTCGGCGGTACCGGCATCAAACATCGACAGCTGCGCCTGCTGAGCGCGCGGAGGAGCCGCTGCGACTTCATTGAATGCCCGCGCCGAGATGGTCTTGAACTCCAACTCATCAAATATGGGTTTGAGTACGTCTTTGTCCGGTCCGCGGTAAACCAGGAGGTCCTCCTCAAAAGCTATGGGAGCATCCGTAATGATCTGCGCAAGCTTCTTCGAAAGAAGCGCCTGATCAGCATATTTGGTGAAGAGTTCCTTCTGTTTGCCCTTCAGTTCCGACGCATGCGCAACGATGTTTTCAACACTACCATACGTCTTAAGCAAAGCGGAGGCTGTTTTTGGCCCCACGCCAGGAACGCCGGGGATGTTGTCAGAAGTATCCCCCTGAAGACCGAGAATGTCAACGACCTGACTTACGTTGTCGATGTCCCACTTCTCACAAACCTCCTTCGGCCCGAGAATATCGACCGCGTTGCCCATGTATGCGGGTTTGTAAAGAAATACGCATTCGTTAACAAGCTGCCCGAAATCTTTATCAGGCGTCATCATGTAAACTTCAAAACCCTGTTTACAGGCCTGCTGCGACATCGTACCAATAATGTCATCCGCCTCGTACCCTTCCAATTCAAGGATAGGGATATTAAATCCGCGGATAATTTCTTTCACTTTCGGAATACCGTAACGAATGTCCTCAGGCATTTCCTGGCGGGTGGCTTTGTATTCCGGGAAGATCTCATCCCGAAATGTTTTTCCCGGGCTGTCGAAGGCGATGCCGATGTGGGTGGGCTTTTGTTTTTGCAACACCTCCAGCAGCGTATTGGTAAAACCAAACGGCACCGATGTATTATGTCCTTTGGAGTTTATTCGCGGTGTTTTTGTAAAAGCAAAGTGTGCCCGGTAGATCAGGGCGTATGCGTCGAGAAGAAAAAGCTTTTTTTCCGGTTTGCTCATGGTCACAAAAATTGTAAAAGATAGGCTAAAAACCGTTTCAGCTTCGCAATAAAAGAACGCCAATTTTGCTATTTTTAGAGATACCCTTAACCTACCGGAGTTCTTATTTACCCGCAGGCCAGAGGATATTAAACCAAAACCAGTTCTTACGCTTGGACACGACACCGCTTGAGCGATTTCTCTATTGGGAAGACCACACTCCCAACGCCACATTTCTCCGACAACCGATCCACGACACCTGGCATGTCTTCACTTACCGTGATGCGGGCCGCGAAGTGCGGAGGTTGGCGGCAATGCTTCAGCAGCTCCTGCCGGTCCGCTCACATGTTGCCATACTTTCAAAGAACTGTGCCCATTGGCTCATCGCGGATCTCGCAATAATGCTATCCGGAAACGTCAGTGTTCCCATTTATCCGACACTTTCGGCCGGCGGCATCCACGATGTCCTGGCCCACAGCGAAGCCCGGTTGATTATCCTCGGTAAACTCGACAATTTCAATCTGCAGAAAGGAGGCATCCCCGAAGACTTGCCGCGCATAAGCTTCCCCTTCTATGGGACGACTGAAGGCCGGCAATGGGACGACCTTCCCGACGCCAGCGAATTTATTGAACAACCGCTCCCCACACCGGAAGATGTGGCGACAATCATGTACTCCTCCGGCACAACCGGCACTCCCAAGGGCGTTGTCATAACCCACGGTGCATTTGGATTTGTCGGCGAAAGAGTAGCAAAACACCTCGCGATCACGAAGCCGAACAGATTCTTCTCGTACCTGCCGCTGAGTCATATAGCGGAACGCGCGCTTATGGAGATGGTGGCGATTCATACAGGAAGTACGATTTCTTTCTCCGAGTCTCTGGAAAAATTTCAGGAAAACATTCAACACGAGAAACCAACCATTTTCGGAGGTGTGCCCCGCATATACACCAAGTTTCAGGAGGGAATACTCAAAAAACTGCCGCAGAAGAAACTTGATTCCCTGCTTCGCATTCCCTTCGTCGGCAGCGTGGTGAAGAAAACCATCCGGAAAAAACTTGGGTTCACCGATGCCCGGATTATTGTATCGGGCGCTGCACCCTCGCCAGTAAGCCAGCTTGAATGGTTCAAACGCATCGGAATAGAGATCTCAGAAATGTACGGGATGACCGAGAATACGGCATTTTCACATTCCAATTACGGCATTACAAAACCCGGCACCGTCGGCCGGGCATGGCCTGAAAACGAAGTGAAACTAAGTGAAGACGGCGAGATTCTCGTCCGCAGCAGAGCACTGATGAAAGGCTATTTCAAAGACGACGAAACGACACGCACAGTCTTCACAGCGGATGGTTTTTTGCGGACAGGTGACAGTGGCGAAATTGATGCCGAAGGATTTCTGACCATCACCGGTAGGGTACGCGATCAATTTAAAACAGATAAAGGCAAATTCATCGCGCCGGCACCCATAGAAAAAATTATTCTTTCAAATACAGATATTGAACAAGTCTGCGTAGTAGGGATGGGTTTACCGCAACCCGTAGCATTAATCAATCTATCAGCTACAGGACAAAATCGCAGCAGGATTGAAGTCATCAACTCACTTGAGTCAACACTGAAGAAACTTAACCCCACGCTCGAGTTCTATGAACGCATAGAAAAGATTGTGGTCATGAAAGAGACTTGGTCAATCGAAAACGGTCTTTTGACGCCCTCGCTGAAATTAAAACGGGCAGAACTGGAAAAGCGCTACCTCGCCGAATTCAAGGCCTGGTATTCACACCCGGAAACAGTAGTCTGGGAAGAAGAAGTTGTCTGAGCCTAAGTCCACAAGACTTACGAGAAAACGTAGCCCTCGACGTCAATCTTTCCACTGACCGCGCAAGACACGATCATAGGTGATGAAATCGGTATTGATCGGCTCGAGTCCCTTTTGGCGGAGTAACATGGCAATCTGTGCACGGTGGTAGCTGCAATGATTCACCAGGTGCATCATGATGGCTTCAACATTGTTAACGTAAGGATCGCCAACGTAATTAGTGTACGTCAACTCGCGGTCGAAGGAGTCTTCGCGTTCGACAAACTCTAGCCACATCCGATTCGCCTTCTCCACCATTTCATTGAGTTGCTCGAGCTTGTATTCGCCCCAGAGTTTCACTTCCGCCGGAGGCAATCCATTAATGCGATGAAACCAGAGAAACTGCGCTGCAACGATATGACCCATTAGTGTGAGGATCTTCTCATCGCGAACCTCTTGCCGGTTCAACGCTCCGATTACGCGGTTGTTGGCCCACTCGTTATACTGATAAAGCTTGAGAAAGTATTTTTTCATTCCATTACGTTATTGCGGCACAAATTTAAGACGTTAAGTTTATCCGGGCCGTCTTTTTCAAATCCGATTTTCATTAACACCCAGGCCCTGGCCGGAAAATTATCTTGAATAACCTACTGCAGGTGCCGGAGGTCACTGTATTGATCGAGGATCCAGCCAGTCAGACTAAGGCGTTCCTTTTTCGCGGGAAGTACTTCATGCTCAATCTGATCACTTCGAAAACACACGAGCCGCCCTGCAAGGGGCAAGAAGTCTTTATTGCCTTCCGGAAGGTACATTCTCAGTTGACCGCCGTCGTCATCGGTCCAGTTTCGGTTCAGATAACAGATCGCAGAAAGCTTACGGTGATCGTCGGCGCGAAACTGATCGAGGTGCCGCTTGTAGAAACTTCCCGTGGGATAAACGGTCATATGGATTTCATAGTCCTTCAGGCTGAGAAACAACTCCTGATTCAGATAACTGACAAGCTCTCCAATCCGGTTGAGGTAAACAGCGACCGGTGGTGGGGCGCTGGCTTTATCGACCCACTGGATATAATCGCCCCGGATGGCCTCGTTGATCTGAAGCCCCTGCTTCTTTCCGATTCCGGCCTTCTGAAAGGAATTAATCCCTTCCTGAAAATGTTCGAGCCCGACAATAGCATCAACTTCGTTTTGGCTCAGGAATTGATCGCATACAGCATACCCATTCTCGGCAAGACCGTCGGCGATGAAGTTGAAAAGCGGATTCATATCGATTTTGTCAAAAGACCGACGCAAATATGGTAGTTGCCGGTTTCTGTAACAAAAAAAGCCCCGGAATGTCTTATTATTGACACGTGTACAAAGAGTATGAATAAGTTTTTGAAGCCAAACAGAGGTTTTGTCCTGACGCTGGTTCTCTGCCTGACGGTGTTCTTGCCAGGATGTCAAAGGCCAAAAGAGGATATCGTTTTAAGAACCATTAGAGATGTTGTTGTGGACGCCAACACAGATCCGACATTGAGGGCAAACGCCATCTTCTACAACCCCAATAACATGCAGGGCAAGCTGAAGAACATCGATGTTGAAATCTTTGTGAACGGCAAAAAGGCAGCAAATGTCAAGCAGGACTACAATACCAAAATTCCGGCAAAGGCGGAATTCACGGTACCGCTGCAGGTAAATCTCGCAATAAAAGAACTTGGAACAATGGAAACCCTGCTGGGCGTTCTGGGTGGGAAAAAATTTGAAGTCCGCTATCTGGGCTCGGTTCGCCTCTCTTACAAAGGGGTTCCCTTCAAAGTGCCTGTCGACTATAAAGACGATGTGCGCGTGCGATTCTGACTTCCGAAACCTGAAGGGCTGAACATGGCCCGAAGTACGCATTCATGGAAGAACCAAACGCTCAGTTCATCCCGAACAAGCCTGTGCTGAAACAGATCAACGCGGCGACGAGAATACCTATCGCAAGCAAAAATGTTTTCTTATTAAATAAAACGGTCTTCATCACGTGCTATAGACACGAAGATGAGACTTGAGGTTGTTTCAGAAGGAAAAAAAATACTGAGCTGTGCTATTTCGACGCGCAGATGTCGCGACAGAAGACTGAACTGTTCCTAAAGGAAAAGCTTGTCGAACGTGTTCGTAGCCACGAAGTGATAGTTGGGCCGCGCCTTCCGGTAGATTTCCGCTGCGCGCGCCTTCCCCTCCGCAGTCCGGGCCAGCTCGTAGTAAATAGGACTAAGGAATTTCCGGCGACCAGTGTGGACCAGAAAGTCTTCCAACCTCGGATACGCCTGCTCATACTTATTCCGAACTACGTGCACCAGCCACAACGTTACGATCTCCGCATTCCCGGATTTCGTGAATTTCCCTATCCTGTCAAGGCTCGACATTTCATCCTCCGTAAGGGTTCCCGGAAGGTTCTTCAGAAAATGAAGCCATTCATGCGTACTCCATTCCTGCGACCCGGGCAGAGCTGCTGAATTATTCTCCTTCCACATTGCGATGGCATTCTCTACCGCCGCAAAGCGATCCGACGATGGCTGCGGAACATGAGCAGGCAGACCTTCCGTAAAGATCCACGAGTTGAAGAGCTGATCTGGCAGTGTAATCTTGAAACGTTCGCGGTAGAAATTCTTGATGAATGCAATAAACGAATCGGTGTTCATCGAGGTGAATGCATTCGTCGAGAAGTAGCTGTTGAGAAACTGGTCGAACTTCTCGCGGCCGTATTCCTCTTCGATGGACCTCAGGAAGAAATATCCCTTATTGTAGGCTATGTCCGTTACGCCGTCATCCGGATTTCTGTTCTCAAGCGCCAGTGCAAGGCGCGTATCCGAATACAGTCCGTCTTTTTTCAGATCATCGATGGTCTCATGGAGATCCTGTAAGGCGAGGTTCGCCAGCATTTCCGAATAGTCCAGGCCATAAAGCTTTTCCATTATCCGATGTTCAAAATATACGGTGAAGCCTTCGTTCAGCCAGAAGTCATTCCATGTCGCATTTGTCACCAGGTTACCGGACCAGCTATGCGCCAGTTCGTGTGCAATCAGCGACGTAAGCGAACGGTCTCCGGCAAGTATCGTGGGGGTCGCAAAAGTTAACCTCGGGTTCTCCATTCCTCCAAAGGGAAAGCTTGGCGGCAGCACAACAACATCGTAGCGTTCCCACTGATACGCCCCGTACAATTCTTCAGCCCCTGAGATCATCTTCTCGAGGTCGGCAAATTCCCAGCGCGCCTTTTCGATCACCTGTGGTTCAGCATAAATACCGCTTCGCGCACTGACGGGTTTGAAGACGAGATCGCCGGCAGTCAACGCCAACAGATATGAAGGAATAGGCTGCTTCATCTTGAATGAGAACCGNCCTTCAGCGTTTTTNTCCACAGGGTTCGACGCGCTCATCAGGATCAGCAGGTCAGAAGGCNCTTCTACTTCGGCCTGATAGGTGAACCTGATGCTCGGAGAATCCTGACACGGTACCCATGTACGCGCAAGAATGGCCTGCGACTGCGTGAANAGGAATGGATGTTTTTTCCCCGAGGTCTGTTCAGGTGTAAGCCATTGCAATGCTTCCGCCCCGGGGGCCGTTGAGTATTCGATGCCTACACGCTTCGTCGATGGACTTATCAATACCGCGAGGGCCTGGCCCATGATATCATCGCGTTCGCCTACCTTGAACTCTGCAGGCTTCTGATCATCTGTCCACACGCCGGTAATCGTCAGATCTTTCGTATCAAAGATTATGACATCGGTATCGGCTTTGGTTTCAATATCCCATATAGCCGTAGCATGAATAACCCGGTTGTCAAAATCCAGTTTTGCTTTCCAGGTCAGGTGCTTTACCCGTGCGTCAACAGGATTGGAATATGAATGTGGATCCTGCATGTTTTTCTTTTCAGTTTTGCTTGATGGATTACACTGAACCAGCGCAACGGCTGCTATCAGATGAACGAATATTATCCGGAATTTCATCCCGCAAGAACGGTAAGTTATCTTCTCTTTCCAACGACGAGGCGTCATCGCCTAAGCATATTGAAATTCTCCGTGAGCGCTCTTTATGGTAACCTTCTTCTCTTGAGCAGCCTCAACTCTTCCGATGATCTGTGCCTCAACGCCGAATTTTTTCGAAATGCTGATGACCTCAGCGGCGTGTTTTTCATTGAGATATAGTTCCATACGATGACCCATGTTGAAGACTTTGTACATCTCTTTCCAGTC
>Ga0065721_10000230_pt1 | contig 24224 bp, 23 predicted proteins | sample Mesricmetagenome_FD_59108 | JGI IMG/M metagenome (GOLD analysis project Ga0065721, IMG submission 59108) | Mesophilic microbial community from rice straw/compost enrichment Sample: eDNA_1 v2 (version 2) | ecosystem: Engineered > Solid waste > Grass > Composting > Bioreactor | place: USA: Davis...
GACGCGAGCCGAGGGTAGGGCGAGGCGCCGGCCATGCCGGGCCTCAATCGATGACGTTGGAGGTGGCGCCCTGAGCCGAACCGCGGCTCGCGGAGAATCGATCCGGCTCAGGGCCGGAAGAGGCGTGCGGTGCTGCTGCCCGGGTGGATGTCGATCAAACCACTCATGCTTTCAATATGGCCCTTCGTGCGCGGGAAGCAAGCCGGGGCGCCCCGGCACTCANTTCCCGCTCGGCTTGGCCGAATCGTCGGCCGGCTCCTCGCCAGCAATGCGGCTGGCGATGGAATCCATTTCCGCCGCCGCGTTGCTGTAGGCGGCGTCGACCGACTCGCGGTACTCGGTCGCCGCCCCAACCTGCGCCGCGACGTCTTCGGTATTCGGGTGCGCCGCGGTCGCGGCATCGCCGCCGGGGGCCGCCTCCGACGGCTGGCGGGCGAAGCCCATGTAGAGGCAGCCGAGAAAGCCTGCGAAGATCACCAGGAAGGTCGCTAGCCGCAGGTTGGGATGGGCGCCCTTGGTCAGCTGGATCGCCAGCAGCCCGATCAGCAGCAGGGCGAGCGCGAGAAGCCCCCAGATATCGGTCACTGCGCGAATGATGTCGGCGAAGGTCCCGGTTCCGGTCATGGCGCCCCCCTCGCCATGCACTCTACTCCCAATCGGCGCCGCGGGCCACCGCCGCCGCGCAGCTCAGGTGACCCGCCAGACCCATAGCTTGATGCTGCTCGCATAGCGCGCGCCGGCGCAGACGAAGATCGACTTGTTGAGCCAGTCGTAGGGGCCGTCGGGAGCGATGAACTCGGGCACCGTGCGAAAGTAGTACTCGGCCGGGTCGACCTCCTCGCCGCGCCGCAGCCGGTCCATCACTTCGGGCGGGCCGTGACGCAGGCCCCTGTTGCGCAGCTGGATCAGCGCGCCGTCGTCGGTCTCGATCGCGTAGATCGCGTCGGCCACGGTGACCCCGTCGGGGCGCGTGAGCTGCCAGTCGGCCGCGTTGCCCATCAGCTTGCCGCTGATCTTCGGTCCCTTGACATAGCCGCCAGCGACAATCGGGATGATCCGCCGCGTGCCGTCGACCGTCCTGCCGATTTCGCGCGGCGCTTCCAGCTCGCCGCCGGCTTCGTAAACGAACTCGAGTTCGGGCTTTATCAACGTTCCTCTCCCGCCATTGCCGGTGCACGGTACGATCCTTAGCGTGCGCCGCAAGCGAGTCGCGCGCAACAATCGCGATCCGGGATCGAGAGGAGAGGGGAAATGGCCGCCGACCTGTATGCGGACTATGTCATCGTTGGCGCCGGCAGCGCGGGCTGCGTGCTCGCCAACAGGCTGACCGAAAGCGGCGAGTTCAGGGTCGTGCTGCTCGAGGCCGGGGGCGACGACCGGCCGCTGCGCGAGCCAGGCCAGTTCGTCTCGAACCTGATGATCCACATCCCGATCGGCTTCGGCAAGACGCTCAACGACCCCAAGGTCAACTGGATCTACGAGACCGAAGCCGACGAGGGCACCGGCGGCCGGCCGCACAAGTGGCCCAAGGGCAAGGTGCTCGGCGGCTCGTCGTCGATCAACGGGCTACTTTACGTGCGCGGCCAGGCGGCCGACTACGACGGCTGGGCGCAGATGGGCGCGCGCGGCTGGAGCTGGGACGAGGTCCTGCCCTATTTCAAGAAGAGCGAGGACCAGCAGCGCGGCGCAGACGAATTTCACGGGGTCGGCGGGCCGCTGACGGTGTCGGACTTCCCCGAGGAGCACCCGGTTTCGGCGGCGATCATCAAGGCCGCCGAGCAGGCCGGCGTTCGCGCCAAGCCCGACCTCAACGACGGCGACCAGGAAGGCACGAGCTTCTTCCAGGCGACCATGCGGCGGGGCTTCCGCTGCTCCGCGGCGGTGGCTTTCCTGCATCCGGCGATGGGCCGCTCGAACCTGCAGGTCGAGCTGCGCGCGATGACCACGCGGATCCTGTTCGAAGGCAAGCGCGCGGTCGGCATCGAGTTCGTGCAGGACGGCGAGAAGCGCAGGGTGATGGTGGCGCGCGAGGTGATCCTCGCCGCCGGCAGCGTCGAGAGCCCCAAGCTGCTCGAGATTTCGGGCATCGGCCAGGGCGCGCTGCTGCAGGAGCTCGGCATTCCGGTGGTCCACGAGTCCAGGGGGGTCGGCGAGAACCTGCAGGACCACGTGATGATCGGCTGCCAGGCGCCGCTCAAGAAGAACGAGTATTCGATCAACGAACTGTCGCGCGGCCTCAAGCTGGTCGGCCAGGTGATCAAGTATGGCCTGACCCGCAAGGGGCTGCTCAGCTACCCGGTCGCGCACGGCTGTGCCTTCTGCAAGACCCGGCCCGAGCTCGAGTTGCCGGACATGCAGATTCACTTCATGGCCGCTTCGATGGACCTCGAAGTGCTCGCGACGAAGCAGGAGCTGGCGCTCGACAAGACCCCCGGCATGGCCAGCAATCCGTGTCAACTGCGCCCCGAATCGCGAGGCTCGATCCACGCGAAGTCGCCCGACGGGACAGTGCCGCCGCGGATCGTGCCGAACTACTTCTCCGACCCGATCGACCAGGAGATGGCGGTCGCCCAGCTCAAGGTGATCCGCAAGATCTGGCAGCAGCCTGCCCTGGCGCCCTACAAGGAACCCGGTGATCCGTTCGGCGAGACCGACGAGCAGATGTTCGAGTACGCCAAGATCGCCGCGGGCACGGTCTACCACCCGGTCGGCACGGTCGCGATGGGCCCCGACGAGCGCTTCCCGCTCGATCCGCAGCTGCGCGTGCGCGGGGTCGAGGGGCTCAGGGTGATCGACGCCTCGGTGTTCCCGCGGATTACCTCCGGCAACACCAACGCGCCGACGATCATGGTCGCCGAAAAGGGCGCGGAAATGGTCCTCGCCGACGCCAAGTTGGCGCTGGCCGCCTAGGGGTGGGGGCAGGGATCCTGCCTACAGCTGCGTCACCGCGGCGGCAGCCACGCCGACGCACAGGACCAGGAACCCGGCGCCCCACAGCATCAAGTGGAACAGCCGCCCCTTGAGCGCCACGTCCTCGACGATCTCGGGCTCCTCGGAGGCCGCGGCGGCGAACGCCGGGCCGAGCCGCGGGAGGTCGATTCCCGAGGTCAGCGCCAGCTTCTCGCTGGCGATCGCCAGCCGCTGATCCGCGAGATCGGCTTCGAGCGCGGCTTCGTCGGGCGTGCTCTCGCCGCGCGCGAGGCGTTCGAGCTGGCGGTCGATGCCGATCAGCCGGTCGATCTGCTCGAGCGCGCGGTGCCGGTTGCCCGAGAGCACCGCCAGCTGCAGCCGCGCCTGCGCGAGCCCGCTGGCGCGAATCCAGCCGAGCTCGGGCCGCGTCTCCGGCATGCCGTGGATCGGCTCGGTGCGGCTCGCAAGGGCAGGCTGGGTCGCCATTCGTCTCCTCCCGTCGCCCCTGTGCGCGGCCAGCTAATGGTCGACCCGTCGGGGTGAAAAGCCCGAACCGACCGGACGGGACCAGCGTGCGACCGGCGGTTCGCCCGCCGCCGGGCTCGCTTCATCGCGGGCCGGGCGCGCGGGCGATCGCCCTGAAGAACGCCAGCGTGTCGGGCGTGACCGTCTCGTCGGGNACCGGCGGCCAGTAGCTCAGCTTGACGATCACCGTGCGGCTCGCCGGGTGGACGTAGATCATCTGTCCCGCGAGCCCGACCGCGGCGAAGGCGCCGGGCTCGTCGTCCACCTGCCAGGTCTGCAGGCCGTAGCCGGGAAAGCCGGCCGAGGGCGGCAGCGGCTTCATCGTCGTCATCTCTGCGACCCNGCCCTCGGGCAGGATCCGCTCATCGCCGCGGACGCCGCCTTGCAGCAGCAGCATGCCGAGCCGGCCAAAGTCGCGCAGCGTAGCGTTGAAGCCCATGCCGTTCAGCGCCCGGCCCGTCCCCGGCGGCCCGTCGGCGAGGAAGAAGCCGTCGGCCTCGGCCCCGAGCGGTCCCCAGAGGCGCTGCTGCATCAGCGTTTCGATCGGCTGTCCGGTCGCGCGCTCGAGCACCCAGCCGAGCACCGCGGTATCGAGCGTCGCGTAGTTGAACTCGCTCCCCGGCTCCGAGCGACGGGCGATGTCGACCGCAAAGTCGGCGAAGCGCGCCTGGTTGAGCACGATCGCCTGCTCGTGAATGCGCCCGGCGAGGCTCGGGTTCTCGCCAAAGTCGTAGCGCTCCTCGATCGCCGCGCCCGAGCGCATCTCGAGCAGGTTGCGGATCGTCGCTCCGCCGTATCCGCCTTGCGCCAGCTCGGGGACGTACTTGTCGGCACGGTCGTCGAGTGAGGCGATCTCGCCGCGCGCCAGCGCCTGGCCGACGAGCATCGCGGTGATCGTCTTGGTCATCGAGAAGCCGATGTGCCGCGTCGAGGGCTGCATGCGGTTGCGGTAGTCCTCGAACACGATCGCGCCGTCGCGAATCACCAGCAGCGCATTGGTCCGCGTCGCCTCGGCAAATGCGTCGTAGCTCGCCGGCTGGCCGTGGGCGCGGGCCTCCGGCAGCACGAATCCTTCGCGCCGCGGCAGCTCCCACATCGGGCCCGACCGCGCGACCGGACGCGATTCGAACACCGCATCGGTGTCGCGGAAGGTAAAGCTGTTGATTTCAGGATTGAGCCACTGCCAGCGCATCGCCACGGTCGCCGGCGAAGGTTTGGTCGGGGCGGGCTCCTGCGCCGCGAGCGGCGCGGCGAGGATCAGGGCGAGCCAGGCGGCGCTCGCCACGGCCTGTCGGACGGTCATGCGGTGGTTCTCCCCTCGGTCACGCTTCGCATGGGTGCCCCGGCTCGGGTGGCGGCGCAAGCATGGAGCGCCCGGGAGCACGACAAGCGCTAAGCAGGCGCCTCCGGCGGCCGCCATCGGACAGTATTTCCGGTTCAGGTTCAGCCCGAAAAGACATGGGGCCGAACGCTTGCGGTTCGGCCCCATTCAAAGGACTGTCTCCGAGGATTGGGGGGTAAGGGCTTCGTGCCCCGGAGACGACGCCCGCATGCCCGCTCCGCGCGTCGCGGGACATTGGTAAATCTCCTAGGCGGCCAGTCCGAGCTCCTCGCTTGGCGCGAAGTTGCCGTGGAGGCCGAACCGCAGGCGGATCGGCACGTTGATCGTGGCGATCGGGCCCTTTTCGATGTCGAGCGCATCGAACAACAGCAGATCGGAGCGGTGCTCCTCGAGCCGGTTGCAGACCTGGACGATCCAGCCGTCGCCTTCGGGTGCGTCCTTCAAACGCGGGATGAAGCACGGTTCCTGCAGGCTGGAAACCGGGCCGCACCACCAGTGCTGCTCGGCGCCGGTCTCGAGGTCCTTGAGGAACAGACAGTTCATCATGAACCCGCCGGCGCTGCCCCCCTTCAGTTCGACCGGGCGCTTCATGTCCATCTCGAGGCCCCAGCCGTAACGGTTCTTCACGCCGGTGAAGCGGTCGTCGATCCGCGGGAACTCCGAAGCGGTCTCGGTCAGCGGGACGATCTCGTCGAACTCCTCGCCGTTGCTGGCGAGGTCGACCGTCCAGCGCGTGAGCTTGCTCATCGCCTCGGCCGGGTTGAACGGCGCGCCGTGCACGTCGGGGAAGAACGGGAACATGTTGTTCTTCGCCTCGGGCACGATGAAGTGGACCTTGGTCCCTTCCTGCCAGGCGTTGAGCACGTGGCTGGCGAAGCAGTTGTCGCGCTTGAACCAGCGGATGTCCTCCTGCTTGAGGTCGTCGCGCCGGGGAATGATCCCGAGATAGACCGGCAGGGTCGTGTCGAAGCCGAAGTGCGGCAGGCCCTTTTCGAGCCGCTCCCACGAGCCGATCGAAGGCACGATGTGCAGCACGAGGTAGTCCTCGGTGATGCCGAAGTCGTGCATCATGCAGTAGTAGGGGACCTTGAACCACTTCTCGCGCACGAGCTCGCCGTCGGGGCTCACTTCCATGTAGGTCACGTCGTCGGTGCACAAACCGCTGGCGGCGTAGCCGATCGCGACCATGTTGCCGGTCTTCGGATCGATCTTGGGGTGGGCGGTGAAGGTCTGCCCGGTCATCTTGCCGCCGAACTTCTCGAAACCGATGGTTTCCATCGTCGCCGGGTCCATCAGCAGCGCGGGGCTGTCCTCCTTCATCGCCCACAGCTTGCCCGCGTAGATCCAGGCGTTGGTGTTGGCCGTCGAACGGATCATGCCCCTGACCGATTCATCGTCGGTCAGCGGGTTGCGATAGGCGCCGAACAGCGCGCGGCCGGCCTCGCGCTCGGCCTTCCACTTGTCCGTCTTGGCCCAGCGCTGGCGGAAGTCGCACTGCCCGTCGTGGAAGTGGAACCGGGAGATCATCCCGTCGCCGTTGAAGGCAATGTCGTCGCCCAGCTTCGGCGGAAATTGCGGGTCCGGCTGGACGCGGAAGAACGCGCCGTTGAGCTCGCGGGGGATCGTCCCGGTGTGCTGCAGGTCGGTGATGTCCGCTTCGATCCGGCTCGGGGTGTTGAAGCCGGTAAAGCTCGGGGTGTCGGGGAAATGCGCCATCGGGGGTCCTCTCGTTGCGCGCCTCGGCGTTGCCGGATTGCGCGCCGTCTGTTGCGAATGATTGTATGCTCCACTAACGATTCGGCAAGCAGCTTGGGACGGGGATAACGGCGCGTGGGCGCACCGACTTTGACTGAAGACAAGACGGACGCCGACACCGGGGGGCTCGGTGGCCTCGAGGACATCCTCGGGCTGCGCATCCGGCTCGCGCACGGTGCGGTCTACCGCCATTTCACCGAGACCTTCGCCGACCTCGGGTTGACGCAGAAGCAGGTTTCGGCGCTGTGGCTGGTCAGCGACAATCCCGGCATTTCGCAGATCGATCTCGGCGGCCGCCTGCGGATGGACCGGGCGACGACGATGACGATCGTCAACCGCCTGCAGGCACGCGACTACATGCGCCGAGAGCGCTCCGACAGCGACGGGCGCAAGCAGGCGCTCTACCTGACCCCGGAAGGGGAGGCGGCGCTCGACGAAGCCAAGCGCTGCATTGCCGAGCACGAAGCCTGGCTGAAGTCGCGGTTTACCGCCGACGAGATCGAAAAACTGGTGGAAATGCTGGCGCGAATCCACGAATGAGGCGCGTCAGGGAGAGAGGACGAGAACAATGGCCGGACCAGCGGGTGGCACCAATCCGATCAGGGTGATCGACGACAATCCGATGAGCACGCGGCAGTGGATTGTTGTCGCGCTCATGGTATTCCTCAACGCGCTCGACGGGTTCGACGTGCTGTCGAGCGCCTTCGCGGCGCCGGGCATCACCCAGGAATGGGGCATCCCGCGCGACGCGCTCGGCGTCATGCTCTCNGCCGAGCTGGTCGGTATGGGCTTCGGCTCGGTGATCCTCGGCGGCTTCGCCGACAAGGGCGGGCGCAAGCTNGCGATGCTGGTGTGCCTCGTGATCATGGCCATNGGCATGTACATGGCGCACGATGCCGGCGACCTGTGGACGCTGACGATCTGGCGCTTCATCACCGGGCTCGGCATCGGCGGAATGCTCGCCGCCACCAACGCAATGACCGCCGAATCCTCNAGCAAGGCGGGCCGCGGCCTGGCGATGGCNCTCTACGTGATCGGCTACCCGGTCGGCGGCGTGGTCGGCGGCTTCGCGGCGCAGGGCTGGCTGCTGGTCGAATACGACTGGCGCGCGGTGTTCCTGTTCGGCGCGATCGTCACCGCGGTGATGATCCCGCTGGTCATGCTGCTGGTGCCGGAGACCCCCGCGTTCTACGCCGCGCGGCGCCCGGCCGACGCGCTCGAGAAGATCAACAAGTCGCTGCGCGCCCTGCGCCAGCCGCCGATCGACGCGCTGCCCGAGATCGAGGCGAGCGCGCCCAAGCCCAAGGTGACCGAAATCCTTTCGAACCCGCGGTTGCGGCCGGTCACGCTGCTGCTGGCGTTCGGCTACCTGTTCCACACGCTGACCTTCTACTACATCCTCAAGTTCGCCCCGACGATCGTCGCCGGTGCCGGCTTCACCCAGCCCGAGGCGGCGAGCAGCCTGACGTACGCCAACATCGGCGGCGCGATCGGCGGCTTCCTGTTCGGCTTCCTGCTCAAGAAGTGGGACATCAAGGGCCCCACGATCGCGGTGGCCGTGCTCGGCTCGCTGGCTGTGGGCGCGTTCGGCATCGGTAGCGACACGCTGTGGGGCTGGCGCCTCGCGGCGTTCCTGACGATGTTCTTCCTCAATGCGGCGATCGTCGGCTACTATGCCGCCTTCGCCCGGGGCTTTCCGGCCTTCGTCNCGAGCGACCGGCACCGGCTTCGTGCTCGGCGTCGGCCGCGCGGGCGCGGCGGGTTCGCCGATCATCGCCGGCTTCCTGTTTGCCTGGCTCGGCAACGAGCAGCTGCTCGCGGTGTCCGCGATCATGGCGATCGGCGCGGTGATCGGCGCGGGCCTGCTGTGGCTGCTGCCGATGCGAGACCCGGACTACGAGGCCGCCGACATGGCCCCGGTNCCTGGCGCCGCGGAGGCGGTTCCGGCGCGCAAGGCGGCCTGAGACCCCGATCGGCCGGGGCGCGGCACGCTGCGTCCCGGCGCGATCTTCGCAGTGGCGCGCAGCGAGCGGAGCGGCCATCAGGCTGCCGGCCGTTCACTGCCAGACGAATGAGGACATCCCGATGAAGACCCGTGCCGCCGTCGCCTTCGAGCCCAAGAAGCCGCTGGAGATCGTCGAGGTCGACCTCGAGGGACCCAGGGCCGGCGAAGTTCTGGTCGAGATCATGGCGACCGGCATCTGCCACACCGACGCCTACACGCTCGACGGTCTCGATTCCGAAGGCATCTTCCCCTCGATCCTCGGTCACGAGGGCGCAGGGATCGTGCGCGAGGTCGGCGCGGGCGTGACGAGCGTGAAGCCGGGCGACCACGTGATCCCGCTGTACACGCCCGAATGCCGTCAGTGTAAGTCGTGCCTCTCGGGCAAGACCAACCTGTGCACGGCGATCCGCGCGACCCAGGGCAAGGGCCTGATGCCCGACGGGACCAGCCGGTTCTCCTACAAGGGGCAGACGATCTACCACTACATGGGCTGCTCGACGTTCTCGAACTTCACCGTGCTGCCCGAGATCGCGGTGGCGAAGATCCGCGAGGACGCGCCGTTCAAGACCAGCTGCTACATCGGCTGCGGTGTCACCACCGGGGTCGGCGCGGTGGTCAACACGGCCAAGGNGCAGGTCGGCGACAACGTCGTGGTGTTCGGGCTTGGCGGGATCGGNCTCAACGTGATCCANGGCGCCAGGCTCGCCGGCGCCAACAGGANCGTCGGCATCGACATCAACCCGGCGCGCGAGGAGTGGGGCCGCAAGTTCGGCATGACCGACTTCCTCAACACCAGCGGGATGAGCCGCGAGGAGATCGTCGCCAAGGTGGTCGAGATGACCGACGGCGGGGCCGACTACACCTTCGACTGCACCGGCAACACCGAGGTCATGCGCACCGCGCTCGAGTGCTGCCACCGCGGCTGGGGCACCTCGGTGATCATCGGGGTGGCCGAAGCCGGCAAGGAAATCTCGACTCGTCCGTTCCAGCTCGTCACCGGGCGCAACTGGCGCGGGACCGCGTTCGGCGGCGCCAAGGGGCGGACCGACGTGCCGAAGATCGTCGACTGGTACATGGACGGCAAGATCCAGATCGACCCGATGATCACCCACGTGCTCAGCCTCGAGGAGATCAACAAGGGCTTCGACCTGATGCACGCCGGCGAGAGCATCAGGAGCGTGGTCGTCTACTGACCGCGGCGCCGCGGCGCCACGCCCGCGAGGAATTTCACAAGGGCGAAAGATTCAGGTATTTGAAGAATCGCTCTTGTGGGTCTAGAGACCTGACCACAGGAGAGAGACGCATGTTCAATCACGTATTCCTCGGCACCAACGATATCGAGACCAGTCGCAAGTTCTACGACGCGACGATGGGCGTGCTCGGTTACGAGGGGCATCCGCTGCCGCACGGCACCGTTTATCCGAGCGCCGAGGGCTCGCTGATCGTCGCCAGGCCCGCCAATGGCGAGCCGATGAGCGTCTCCAACGGTCACACGCTGGGCCTCAAGGCCAAGAGCTACGACGAAGTCGATGCCTGGCACGCCGCTGGGCTCGCCGCGGGCGGCACCGACGAGGGCGGCCCGGGTTTCCGCGCGGCATCGCCGGGTAACATGTACGGCGCCTATCTGCGCGACCCCGACGGCAACAAGATCTGCGTCTTCACGCCCAACGTCGGCGAAAGGTGAGGCGTCGGGTCCCGTCGACCATCCGAACCGTCAGCGAGGCCAGGAGCTTCGGCGGCACCCAGGGCGTCTACGCCCACGACTCGGGGGTCACCGGGACCGCGATGACCTTTGCAGTCTACGTTCCCCAGCACGCGCCGGGGGCGAAGCTGCCCGTGCTGTGGTATCTCTCCGGGCTCACCTGCACCCACGCCAACGTGATGGAGAAGGGCGAGTACCGCCGGGCCTGCGCCGAGCACGGGATCGTGTTCGTCGCTCCGGACACCAGCCCGCGCGGCGAGGAGGTGCCCGACGACGAGGCCTACGATTTCGGCCAGGGCGCCGGGTTCTACGTCGATGCGACGCAGGAACCGTGGGCAAAGCACTTCCGGATGCGCTCGTATATCGAGACCGAACTCCCCGCGCTGCTGGCGGAGCATTTCCCGGTCGACATGGACCGGCAGGGGATTACCGGGCATTCGATGGGCGGACACGGCGCGCTGACGATCAGCCTGCGCAATCCCGGCCGGTTCCGCTCGACCAGCGCGTTTGCGCCGATCGTCAGCCCGCTCAACTGCCCGTGGGGCGAAAAGGCGCTGGGCGGCTACCTCGGCGACGATAGGGGCGCCTGGCAGCAATACGACGCCTGCGCGCTGATCAGGCAGGGCGCGCGGCTGCCCGAGCTGCTGGTCGACCAAGGCACCGCGGACAATTTCCTCGACACGCAACTGAAGACGCATTTGCTGGACGAGGCCTGCCGCAAGGCCGATATCCCGGCGACCATCAGGATGCAGGAAGGGTACGACCATTCGTACTTCTTCATCTCGACCTTCATGGCCGAGCACGTCGCGTGGCACGCTGAAAGGTTGAAAAGGTGAGTACCAGGGAAGAGAGAGTCGCCGAGATCGTGGCCGCGCACGCCGGCCGCGAGGGCCCGCTGCTGCCGATCCTGCACGACGTGCAGNACGCGCTCGGATGCGTCGATGCCGAGAGCGAGGCGCAGATCGCCAAGGCGCTCAACCTGAGCCGCGCCGACGTCCACGGCGTCGTCAGCTTCTACCATGACTTCACGGCCCGGCCCGATCCGCGCCCCGAAGTGCAGATCTGCCGCGCCGAGGCATGCAAGGCGCGTGGGGTCGAAGCGCTGATCCCGGCGGCGGAGCAGGCGGCCGGCGACCGCGTCCGGCTGTCGACCGTCTATTGCCTCGGCCTGTGCAGCGCCGGGCCCGCGGCGCGGACCGGCGACCGGCTTCACGCGAGGCTCGACGCCGCGGGGCTNACCCAGGTGATCGAGAACGCCCGATGATCGTACGCATTTCCGACGACGCCCTCGCGCGCGCCCTCGGCGCCGACGAGCTNNCCGCAGCCTTCGANCGCAAGGGTCANGAGGTGCAGCGCACCTCGAGCTGGGGCATGCACTGGCTCGAACCGCTGGTCGAGNTCGACGGCATGGGCTTCGGCCCGGCAACGCTGGCTGACGTCGACGCGATTCTCGACGGCAGCAGCGACAAGGCGATCGGCGAGATCGTCGAGCACCCGTTCATCGCCCGCCAGCAGCGCTTGACTTTCGCTCGTGCCGGCAAGACGCGGCCGACCAGCCTCGAGGACTACGAGGCGACCGGCGGCTGGATCGGGCTGCGCCGCGCGCGGCAGATCGGCGGTGCTGCGGTGGTCGAAGAAGTGCTCGCCTCGGGCCTGCGCGGCCGCGGCGGCGCCGGGTTCCCGACCGGGATCAAGTGGAAGACCGTCGCCAACACGCCGGCCGAGCAGAAGTATATCGTCTGCAACGCCGACGAGGGCGACAGCGGCACTTTCGCCGACCGCATGGTCATGGAAGGTGATCCCTTCGCGCTGATCGAGGGCATGGCGATCGCCGGCGAGGCGGTCGGGGCGACGCAGGGCTACATCTACGTCCGCAGCGAGTATCCCGACGCGATCCGCAAGCTCGACGAGGCGCTCCGACTGTGTGCCTCGATCATCGCCCCGTTCCGCTGCGAAGTCCGCGTCGGCGCTGGCGCCTACGTGTGCGGCGAGGAGACTTCGCTGCTCAATTCGCTCGAGGGCAAGCGCGGCGAGGTTCGCGCCAAGCCGCCGCTTCCGGCGATCGAGGGGCTCTTCGGCAAGCCGACGGTGGTCAACAACGTGCTGACTCTCGCCGCGGTGCCGCACATCCTCACCGAGGGGGGCGCCTCGCTCTACGACACGCTCGGCGTGGCGCGTTCGAAGGGGACGATGCCGATACAGCTCGCCGGCAACATCAAACACGGTGGGCTGTTCGAGACNGCGTTCGGCATCACGCTGCGCGAACTGGTCTACGANATCGGCGGCGGCACNCAGAGCGGGCGCCCNGTCAAGGCGGTGCGAGGTCGGCGGCCCGCTCGGCGCCTACATCCACCCCGACCAGTTCGACATCCGCTTCGACTACGAGGAATATACCGAGGCCGACGCGCTGATCGGGCATGGCGGGATCACCGTGTTCGACGACACTGCCGACATGGGCGCGATGGCGCGCTTCGCGATGGAGTTCTGCGCGGCGGAGAGCTGCGGCAAGTGCACCCCGTGCCGGATCGGCGCGGTGCGCGGGGTCGAACTGATCGACCGCATCCGCGCGGGCGGGCGCCCGGCCGACGCGGTCGAGCTGATGCCGGTGATGCACAACGCGCCCAAGACGGGGCGGCTGCCCGAGCAGGAGATCGGCCTGCTGACCGACCTGTGCGAGACGATGAAGTTCGGCTCGCTCTGCGCGCTCGGCGGCTTCACCCCCTACCCGGTGATGAGTGCGCTCAGGCACTGGCCCGAGGACTTCATGCCCCGCGAGGGAGCGAAAGTCCCCGAGGGGAGCGAGGCGTGACAACTCGCTGCCGTCATCCCGGCGAAAGCCGGGGCCGCATGCCACTGGCGCTGCGCTTGCGGCACGCGCCACTGCGGCTGCGCTTACGGCACGAGGTCCCGGCTTGCGCCGGGATGACGGGATAATGATCCTCGGCGTGGTCCTCGCCGGCGGGCAGTCGACGCGGTTCGGCAGCGACAAGGCGCTCGCCGAGCTCGGCGGGCATACGCTGCTGGCCCGCGCGTTCGACACGCTTACGGGGTTCTGCGAACTGGTGGTGATCGCCGGACGCGCGCAGGGCCCGGGGCACTGCATCCCCGACTGGCCGCAGGCCGGGATGGGCCCGCTCGCGGGAATCGCCGCCGGGCTGCACCTCGCGCGCGACGAAGGCTACGACAGCGTGCTGACGATCGGGGTGGACTCGGTCGGCCTGCCCGACGACCTGCTCGAACGGCTCAGCCCGCCGCCCGCCTACGTCGCGAGCCAGCCGGTGATCGGCCACTGGCCGGTGGGAGCCGTTGACGCGATCGAAACGTTGCTCCTGTCAGAAGGCAGGCATTCGATGCTCGCCTTCGCGGAAGCCCTCGGGGCAACGCCCGTGAAAATCGGGGCCAAACCTGCTAACATCAACACACCGGCGGACCTGACCGCCGCGGAGAAGATCGATGGGATTTGAACGCCAGGCAGACTTCGGCACCCCCGAGGTCCGGTCCGACGACGATGGTGACTCTCACCATCGATGGGCGTGAGGTCACCGTGCCCANGGGCACCAGCGTCATGCGCGCCGCCGCCGAGGCTGGCGGCAGCATTCCCAAGCTCTGCGCGACCGACAACATGGCCGCGTTCGGCTCGTGCCGGCTGTGCCTGGTCGAGATCGAGGGCGCGCGCGGCACGCCGGCGAGCTGCACCACTCCGGTCGCACCGGGGATGAAGGTCAGGACCCAGACCCCGCGGCTCGAGAAGCTGCGTCGCGGGGTGATGGAGCTGTATATTTCCGATCACCCGCTCGACTGCCTGACCTGCTCGGCCAACAACGACTGCGAGCTGCAGGAGCAGGCGGCCAACGTCGGCCTGCGCGACGTGCGCTACGGCTACGAGGGCAAGAATCACCTCGGGCTCCAGACCGACCATTCGAACCCGTACTTTGACTTCGATCCGTCGAAGTGCATCGTCTGCAGCCGCTGCGTGCGCGCCTGCGACGAGGTCCAGGGCACCTTCGCGCTGACGATCGACGGGCGCGGGTTTGCCTCGAAGGTGTCGGCCGGTCAGGCGGGCGACGACTTCCTCTCGTCCGAGTGCGTCAGCTGCGGCGCCTGNGTGCAGGCCTGCCCGACCGCGACGCTGCGCGAGAAGAGCGTCAAGGCGATCGGCCTGCCCGAGCGCGCGGTGGTCACCACTTGCGCCTATTGCGGCGTCGGCTGCACNTTCCGCGCCGAGATGCGCGGGGAGCAGCTCGTGCGGATGATCCCGTGGAAGGAGGGCAAGGCCAACCGCGGGCACTCGTGCGTCAAGGGTCGGTTCGCCTACGGCTACGCCAACCACAAGGATCGCATCCTCTCGCCGATGATCCGCGAGTCGATCGACCAGCCGTGGCGCGAGGTCTCGTGGGACGAGGCGATCAGNTANACCGCCGAGAAGATCAAGGAAATCAAGGCCAGGCACGGCGCGCGTGCGCTCGGAGGCATCACNTCGAGCCGCTGCACNAACGAGGANACCTTCCTCGTCCAGAAGCTGATCCGCGCGACCTTCGGCTCGAACAACACCGACACCTGCGCTCGCGTGTGCCACTCGCCGACCGGCTACGGCCTCAAGACCACCTTCGGCACCAGCGCCGGCACGCAGGACTTCGATTCGGTCATGGACGCCGACGTGATCATGGTCATCGGTGCCAACCCGACCGACGCGCACCCGGTGTTCGCCAGCCGCATGAAGCGCCGGCTGCGCCAGGGCGCCAGGCTGATCGTGATCGACCCGCGGCGGATCGACCTCGTGCGCTCGCCGCACATCCAGGCCGAGCACCACCTCGCGCTGCGTCCGGGCACCAACGTCGCGGTGATGACCAGCCTCGCGCACGTGATCGTCACCGAGGGCCTCGCCAACGAGGCGTTCATTCGCGAGCGGTGCGACTGGGACGAGTACCAGGACTGGGCGCGGTTCGTCGCCGACGAGCGGCATAGCCCGGAGTTCCTCGAGGCGGTCACCGGCGTCCCGGCGCAGACCGTCCGCGAAGCGGCGCGGCTTTATGCGACCGGTGGCAACGCGGCGATCTATTACGGGCTCGGCGTGACCGAGCACTCGCAGGGCTCTTCGACCGTGATGGCGATCGCCAACCTCGCGATGGCAACCGGCAACATCGGCCGCCCGGGCGTCGGTGTGAACCCGCTACGCGGGCAGAACAATGTGCAGGGTTCGTGCGACATGGGCTCCTTCCCGCACGAGCTGCCCGGCTATCGACACATTTCCGACCCGGAAGTGCGCAAGGCGTTCGAGGACGACTGGGGCGTCAAGCTCGACCCCGAGCCTGGCTTGCGCATCCCGAACATGTTCGACGCCGCGATCGACGGCACCTTCAAGGTGCTCTACGTNCAGGGCGAAGATATCCTCCAGTCNGACCCGAACACCAAGCACGTCGCTGCCGGCCTCAGCGCGATGGAGCTGGTCATCGTCCACGATCTGTTCCTCAACGAGACCGCCAACTACGCGCACGTGTTCCTGCCGGGCTCGACCTTCCTCGAGAAGGACGGCACCTTCACCAACGCCGAGCGCCGGATCCAGCCCGTGCGCAAGGTGATGGAGCCGGCCAACGGCTACGCCGACTGGGAGATCACCCAGCTGCTTGCCAATGCGCTAGGTGCGGGCTGGAATTACACCCACCCGAGCCAGATCATCGACGAGATCGCGCGGCTGACGCCGAGCTTCGCCGGCCTGTCGTGGGAGCGGCTGAACGAGGTCGGCTCGGTCCAGTGGCCGGTCAACGAGCAGCACCCCGAGGGCTCGCCGATCATGCACGTCGACGGCTTTGCCAGCGGCAAGGGCAAGTTCGTCGTCACCGAGTATATCCCGACCGACGAGAAGACCGGGCCGCGCTTCCCGCTGCTGCTGACCACCGGGCGCATCCTCAGCCAGTACAACGTCGGCGCGCAGACGCGGCGCACCGGCAACGTCGTGTGGCATGACGAGGACCTGCTCGAGATGCATCCGACCGATGCCGAGAACCGCGGGCTCAAGACCGGCGACTTCGCGCGGCTCGCCAGCCGCACCGGCGAGACGACGCTGCGCGTGCTGGTCACCGACCGCGTCGCACCGGGTGTGGTCTACACGACCTTCCACCACCCGGCGACGCAGGCCAACGTGGTAACAACCGACTTCTCCGACTGGGCGACCAACTGCCCCGAGTACAAGGTCACCGCGGTGCAGGTCACGCCGTCGAACGGCCCGAGCGACTGGCAGCGCGACTACGCCGAGCTGACCGAGCGCTCGCGCCGGATCGCGGTCGAGGCGGAGCCCGCCGAATGAGCACGACGATCTTCACATTGCGCCGAATGGCCAACGACATCGCCCGAAACCTCGCGGCGATGGGGCACGACAAGGCGGTGCTCGCGACGGCCGACCACATCGACAAGTTCTGGGACCCGCGGATGAAACAGGCGATCTTCGCCGACGGCGGCGAAGGGCTCTCGCCGATCGCGCGCGAGGCGATCGAGCATCTTTCGGGCGGGGCGCACCCGGAGCCGCAGACCCGCGCGACCGAGTTCAACGCGGTCGACGAGGTGGGGCATTCCGACGCGGGGTGACGTTTGCGGGCCTGGAGGCCCGCGCTGGCGCACCAAGGCCATGCCGTGGACAAGCCCCTAGAAATCCGCCCCGACGGTTCGCGCCGCCCGGTGACCCGCGAATGGGTGCCGGAGGCGCCGGTAGCGCTCGAGTTCAACGGGCTCAGCTACGCGGTGATGATGGCGACGCCTGCCGACCTCGACGACTTTGCGCTCGGCTTCGCGCTGACCGAGGGACTGGCGAAAGCCCCGACCGACCTCACCGACATCGGCGTCGCGCGGGTCGAGCAGGGCTGGATCGTCCGCGCGACGCTGACCGGGCTGGGCATCGAACAGCTGACCGACCGCGTGCGGGCCCGCGTCGCCGAGAGTTCGTGCGGCCTGTGCGGGATCGAGAACCTCGAGGCAGTCGCCCGGCCACTGCCCCCGGTGGCGAAGCATGCGCCGCTCGCCGAAAGCGCGATCTTCGCCGCGCTCGCGGCGCTGCGCGACCACCAGCCGCTCGGCCGGGCGACCGGCGCGGCGCACGCCGCCGCGTTCGCCTCGCCCGGCGGTGCCATCCTCCACGCACGCGAGGATGTCGGCCGCCACAACGCGCTCGACAAGCTGATCGGAGCGCTCGCAGCCGCCGGGCAGGACCCGGCCGCCGGCTTCATCCTCTCGACCGCGCGCTGCTCCTACGAGATCGTCGAGAAGGCCGTCCGCGCCGGCGGGACGCGGCTGGTCACGGTCTCGCTTCCCACCAGCCTGGCGGTCGAGCGCGCCCGCGCAGCGGGTCTCAGCCTGTGGTCGCTGGCTCGCGACGACAGCGTGCTGCTGGTCAACGACGGTGCTGTCTGACGCCCCCCGCGCACGCGGAACGGCCGCCTCGGGAAGCGAATGTTAATCAAGCACTTGTAGGGCCGGAGTTCCTCGAATCAGCCGGGCCGTGTTTGGTGCGTACGATCTTCCGTTCCCTCGACCGCGCGATGCAGTGGCTTCTCGCCACCCGGGAAACGGTTTCGCCGGCGATTCGCCGGCAGCTCGAGGCCGGGCTGTTCGGCTCGATCCCGATCTTTCTCGGCGGCGTGTTCAACAGCATAGCGGTGGCTGCGATCGGCGTGTCGCGTCAGCCGTCGGCGCCGTTCATAACCTGGCTGGCGATCGAGATCGTCCTGGCGATGCTGCGCTTGCCGCTGGTGATCGGCGGGCGGCGTGCGCTCGAGCGCGGCGCGGACCCGCCGAAGGGCGCGGCCGCGCTGCTGTCGTGCGGCTGGGCGGCGTCGATCGGCTACGGCGTCTATCTCTCGCTCACCAGTGGCGACTGGGTCATGTCGACGATCGCGTGCCTCTCTGCGGCGGCGATGGTCAGCGGCGTGTGCCTGCGCAACTTTGGCACCCCGCGACTGGCCGCGCTGATGGTCGGGCTCGCTCTCGGCCCGGCGACCGTCGCCGGACTTGTGGCTTCCGAACCGATCATCGCGGTGATCAGCATCCAGCTGCCGATTTTCATCCTGACGATCTTCTCGGCCGCGTTCCGCCTGCACCGGATGATGGTGTCACGAATGACCGCGCTCAGCGACCTCGACCGCAGCGAGATGTTCAACCGCACGATTCTCGAGGCGAGCCCCGACTACACGCTGATCCTCGATGCGGACTTCCACATCGTCTTCCTCAAGCGCCCGAACTCGGCGCCGCCGGCCACCGGCGATCTCGTCGGCACCTCGTGGCTGGACCTGTTGCATCCCGCCGACCGAAAGGCGGGCCAGCAGGCGCTGCTCACGGCTGTCCGCGAAGGCTCGGCCAACTTGACCACGCGGCGGGTCGATCCCGACGGCCGGCTGCGCTGGTTCGACGTGATCGCCAACCGGATCGCCGACGATTCGGGTCGCATCGTCGTCGTCGCGCGCGACATCACGCACCAGAAGCGCTCGGAAGAGCAGGCGCTCTGGATGGCGCGGCACGATCCGCTTACCGGTCTCGCCAACCGCAACGTGCTGCAGGATCGCCTCGATGCGATCCTCGCGGGCGAGGACGGCAAGCCCTCCGGCGCGCTGCTGATCCTCGACATCGACAACTTCAAGGCGATCAACGACACCCTCGGCCACGACGCCGGGGACCGCATGCTCGCAACCTGCGCCGAGCGGCTGCGCGCAGCCGGCGATGCGGTGAAGCTGGTCGCGCGGCTCGGCGGCGACGAGTTTGCGATCCTGATCGCCGCACGTTCGGACGCGGACGTCTGGGAAGCCGGCAACCGGCTCTACGCTCGCCTCAGCGAGCCGTTCGAGTATCAGGGCCGCCTGCTCGCTTGCGGGGCGAGCATCGGCGCCAGCCGGTTGTGGCGGGACGGCGCCTGCCGTTCGGAGATCATGAAGGCGGCTGACATCGCGCTCTACGCGGCCAAGAATGCCGGGCGCGGGCAGCTCAAGCTGTTCGAAACCTCGATGAAGGCCGAAGTCGAGCACCGCGAGACGATGCTCGCGGCGGCGCTTGCCGCCCTGAGGGACGATCGCGTCGTGCCCTACTTCCAGCCGAAGGTCTCGCTGACGACCTCGCGCATTGCCGGCTTCGAGGCCCTGCTGCGCTGGCGCGATGAAGAGGGTCGTATTCGCAGCGCCGAGGATATACAGCCGGCGTTCGACGACCCCGCGCTCGGCGCCGCGCTGAGCGAGCGAATGGTCGAGCGGACCTTGGCGCAAGTCCAGCGGTGGCTCGCGGACGGGGTGCCGTTCGGTCACGTCGCGATCAACCTCACCGCGGCCGACTTCCGCCGCGACGGGTTCGCCGAGAGCCTGCTGGCCCGGCTCGAGCGCGGCGGGATCCCACCCGCGTGTCTGCAGATCGAGGTTACCGAGACGGTGTTCCTCGGCCGCAGCGCCGGCTATGTCGAGACGGTGCTGAGGTCGCTGAGCGAGAGTGGTGTTGCCATCGCGCTCGACGATTTCGGCACCGGCTACGCCTCACTGTCGCACCTCAGCCAGTTCCCGATCGACCTGCTCAAGATCGACCGCAGCTTCGTCCGCCAGCTTGGCAAGGGAGCCGAGGCGGAGGCGATCTCGGCCGCGGTGATCAACCTCGGGCACTGCCTCGGGATGGAAGTCGTCGCCGAGGGCGTGGAGACCGCGGCACAGGAATGCCGGCTGGTCGCGCTCGGCTGCGATCTCGGACAGGGCTATCTCTACTCNATGGCGCTGCCGGCTGAGGACGTGACCGCGGCGCTGAGCCAGGCTGAGGCCGCGCGCCCACGCGCGCTTCTTGCCTGAGGCTCGGCTAGCGGCTCAGCAGGTAGACCGCGTACTCGGCGCGCCAGTTGGCGCCGAATGCTCCAAGCTCGCGCTCGCCACTGAAGAACCAGCTCTTCTCGATCCGCACGCCCTTGAGGCGCAGCAGCTCGAGGAAGTCGGTCACGGTCACGTGATGGATGTTCTGCGTCTCGTACCAGCTGACCGGCAGATGGCGGGTGACCGGCATGCGACCGCGCCACAGCAGCGACAGGCGCATCCGCCAGTGGGCGAAGTTGGGGAAGCTGACGAACGCCTTGCGGCCGATCCTCAGCAGCTCGTCGAGCATCAGGTCGGGGCGCTCGGCGGTTTGCAGTGTCTGGCTGAGGATCGCGTAGTCGAACGCATCGTCCGGATAGTCGGCGAGGTCACGGTTGGCGTCGCCCTGCACCGTCGAAAGGCCGCGCGCGACGCATTTCTCGACCGCCTCGGGGTCGATCTCCATCCCGCGCGCGTCGACATGCCGTTCGTCGCGCAAAACGGCCATCAGCTCGCCCTCGCCGCAGCCGACGTCGATCACGCGGCTCCCGGGCGGCACGTGCCGGGCGATCACCGCGAGGTCGGGGCGCAGGCCACTCATGCGTAGACGTCCGCGAAATGGCGTTCCATCGCCCGCTCGGGATGGGCCAGCGACGTCCAGCCGAGACCGGCATACAGCGGATGGGCGTCGAGGGTCATCAGCAGCCAGCGACGCAGGCCCTGCAGCTCAGGATGGGCGTGGAGGTACGCAACCATCGCTTTGGCGATGCCCTGTCCGCGGTGGTCCTCGAGCACGTAGACGTCGGCGAGGTAAGCGAACGTCGCGCGGTCAGTCACGACGCGGGCGAAGCCGACCTGCGCGCCGTCGCGGAACACCGCGACGCACAGGCTGTTGGCGATCGCCCTCTCGACGGTCGCGCGCGGGATGCCCGGCGACCAGTAGCTGCGGGCGAGATAGGCATGCGCGGCCGCGGCGTCGATCCGTGCCGGGTCGTCGACCAGCTCGTATCCGGGCGGCACGGCGCTCACCGGTTGAGGAACCCGGCAATGACCCGGTCGAGCGCCGGAACGTCGAGCAGGAACGAGTCGTGCCCGTAGGGCGCCGACAGCTCGACGAAGCTGACCGGAGCGGCGACCGCGTTGAGGGCGTGGACGATCTGGCGCATCTCGCTCGTCGGGTAGAGCCAGTCCGTGTCGAAGCTGATCAGGCAGAAGCGCGACTTGCAGCGCGCGAAGGCGTCGGCCAGCCGCCCACCGTGCTCCTCGGCGAGGTCGAAATAATCCATCGCCCGCGAGATGTAGAGATACGAGTTCGCGTCGAACCGGTTGGTGAAGGTGATCCCCTGGTAGCGCAGGTAACTCTCGACCTGGAAGTCGGCGTCGAAACCGAAGCTCTTGGCCTCGCGGTCCTGCAGCCGGCGGCCGAACTTCTCGGCCAGCGCGGCCTCGCTGAGGTAGGTGATGTGCGCCGCCATGCGCGCGACCGCGAGCCCGGCGTCGGGCCCCTTGCCCTTTCCGTAATAGTCGCCGCCGTTCCACGCTGGATCGGCCATGATCGCCTGCCGCCCGACCTCGTGGAAGGCGATGTTCTGCGCCGACATGCTCGCCGGTGTGGCGATGCCGAGGATTCGTTCGGCGCGGTCCGGGTAGTTCGCTGCGAGACTCAGCGCGAGCATTCCCCCCATCGACGGCCCGACTGCGGCGTGCAGCCGCTCGATCCCGAGCGCGTCGAGCAAGGCGACCTGGGCGCGGACCATGTCACGGATGGTGATCACCGGAAAGCGCATCGCCCAGGGCTTTCCGTCCGGGGCAGGACTGGCCGGGCCGGTCGAGCCCATGCAGCTGCCGATGAAGTTGGCGCAGATCACGTGGAACCGCGCGGTGTCGATCGGCTTGCCGGGACCGACCATCCGGTCCCACCAGCCGGGCTTGCCGGTAATCGGGTGCGGGCTGGCGACGTGCTGGTCGCCGGTCAGCGCATGAAAGATCAGGATCGNGTTGGATTTGTCGGGCGCGAGCTCGCCGTAGGTCTCGTAGGCGAGCGTNACCTGCTCGAGCCGCTGGCCGCTGTCGAGCGGCAGGGCGTNGGCGAGCACGAGGCTGCTGCTGGTGGAAGAGGCTGTCACCGTGGCCATGGGTCGCCGCGACTTGTGACAGGCGAGTCGGGCTGTCAACAATCCTCCCGAACCGTGCGCGGAGGATGGGCTGTCAATTCGCGCCGCTTGGCGTTATGCGCGCGCCGGTGACGGACAGCCTCCCGACAGCCGGGCCCGCAATGAAGCCGTGGATCGCGGCGATCCATGCCTATGTTCCGGGCAGGAGCACAGCTGCCGACGGCCGGCCGCTGGTCAAGCTCTCGGCCAACGAGAACCCGCTCGGCACCAGCCCGGCGGCGCTCGCGGCGCGCGCCGAGGGGATCGTGCCGTCGCTCTATCCCGATCCCGACAGCACTGCGCTGCGTGAGGCGATCGGCGCACTGCACGGGATCGACCCGGCCCGGATCGTCTGCGGGACCGGCTCGGACGAGCTGCTCAACCTCGCCGCGCAGGCATTCGCCGGCCCGGGCGACGAGGTTGTCTACGTGCGTTACGGGTTCGCGGTCTACGATATCGCCGCGCGCCGCTGCGGCGCCACGGTGGTGGTCGCCCCTGACCGCGACTTCGGGACCGACGTCGATGCGCTGCTCGCCTGCGTGACCGAGCGCACGCGCGTGGTGTTCCTCGCCAATCCGAACAACCCGACGGGAAGTTTCCTGCCGCGGACCGAGCTTGCGCGGCTCCACGCCGGGCTTCCCGGCCACGTTCTGCTGGTGATCGACCAGGCCTATGCCGAATACGTCGCTGCCGAGGACGACGACGGCGCGCTGGCGCTGGCAGCGGCGCACGACAACGTGCTGGTCACGCGGACCTTCTCGAAGATCTACGGCCTGGCCGGCGAGCGCGTCGGCTGGGGTACCGGGGCGCCGGGGGTGGTCGGCGCGCTCAACCGAATCCGCGGACCGTTCAACGTGACCATCACCGGGCAGAAGGCGGCGTTGGCGGCGCTCGGGGACCAGGAATTCGTCGCGCGCTCGCGCGAGCACAACCGCGCCGAGCGCGNGCGCTTCGTCGCGGCGATCGAGACGCTCGGCAATCGCGGCTTGCGCGCTCTGCCGAGCGAGGCGAACTTCGTCCTCGTGCTGTTCGAGGGGGCGCTGAGCGCCGAGGTGGCGCTGCACGGGCTGGCGGAGGCTGGATACGCCGTACGTCACCTTCCCGGCCAGGGGCTGCCCCATGGGCTGCGGATCACGATCGGCACGCGCGAACAGATGGACGCGATCGCCGCCACGTTGCGGACCCTGGCGGAGGGAGCCCGATGAGCTTCGAGAAGGTCGCAATCATCGGTCTCGGACTGCTCGGAGGCTCGATCGGACTTGCCGTGCGCCAGCACCTGCCCGACGTCGCGACCACGGGTTACGACATCGATCCCAAGGTGCGCGTGCGCGCGGCCGAGCGCGGGCTGGCGGACACCATCTGCGAGACTTCCGTCGAGGCGGTCGCCGGGGCCGATCTCGTGATCCTCTGCGTGCCGGTCGGGACAATGGAGCAAGCGGGGCGCGAGATTGCCGGCGCGCTCAAGCCCGGCGCGGTGGTCAGCGACGTCGGCTCGTCGAAGCAGACCGTCAGTAACGCGCTCGCCCAGGCATTGCCGGGCCACTGCGTGATTCCCGCGCACCCGGTTGCCGGTACCGAGCACAGCGGGCCCGATGCCGGCTTCGCCACGCTGTTCCACCACCGGTGGTGCATCGTCACCCCGCCAGAGGATGCCGACCCGGCCAAGGTCGCCGCGCTGGTCGAGTTCTGGGAATCCCTGGGCGCGATGGTCGACACGATGGATGTCGCGCACCACGACCTCGTGCTGGCGGTGACCAGCCATATCCCGCACCTGATCGCCTACACGATCGTCGGCACCGCCTCCGAGCTGGAGAACGTCACCCGCAGCGAAGTGATCAAGTACTCGGCAGGCGGCTTCCGCGACTTCACCCGGCATCGCCGCTTCGGACCCGACGATGTGGCGCGACGTGTTCCTGCACAACCGCGACGCGGTGCTCGAAATGCTCGACCGGTTCCTGACCGATCTGGCGCTGATGCGTGAGGCGATCCGTTCGCGCGACGGCGAGACCATGTTCGACGTGTTCAGCCGAAC